>ERZ857882.897-NODE-897-length-36979-cov-11.143836_pt1 | contig 36979 bp, 33 predicted proteins | sample MGYA00519697_ERZ857882 | MGnify/ENA primary metagenome ERZ857882 (study PRJEB31778, sample SAMEA3449373) | human gut metagenome | biome: human gut; feature: human-associated habitat; material: faeces | place: United Kingdom | collected 2010/2012 ...
CCCGCTGGACAACCTGGGCTGGGCGATGGCAAAGCGGGGGATGGACATAGTTGGATCGCTGCTTTTGATCGTGGTGAGCAGCCCGATCATGCTGGGTGCGGCGATTGGGGTGAAGCTGAGCAGCCCAGGGCCTGTTATATTTAAACAGAACAGGGTGGGTAAAAACAAAAAAGTTTTTAAAATGTGGAAATTCCGCAGCATGCGGATCACCGGCACGGAGGATACGGGCTGGAGCACCGAAAACGACCCGCGCAAAACAAAATTCGGTAGTTTTATCCGTAAATTCAGCATTGATGAATTACCACAATTTTTTAATGTTCTGGTTGGGAATATGAGCTTGGTAGGCCCCCGGCCGGAAGTGCCTTTTCATGTAAACCACTTTAAAGAAGAAATTCCATTGTACCTGGTGCGCCAGCAGGTGCGGCCGGGGATCACGGGCTGGGCGCAAATACACGGTTTGCGGGGCGACACCAGCATTGAGGAGCGGGTCAAGTGTGACATTTGGTATATCGAAAACTGGAGCCTGGGGCTGGATTTGAAGATTTTGTTCTACACTGCGTTTGGCGGGATGGTAAACGATGAAAAAATGGAAACAGGAAAGGGAAAATAGATGAAGGTCGCTCTTGTTCATGATTGGCTCGTAACGGCCGGCGGCGCCGAAAAAGTATTGTGGCAGCTTCACCTGCTTTTTCCCGAGGCCCCTATTTATACCTTGGTGTACGATCCCGAATGTGGAAAGGGGATGTTCCGGGATTGCGATGTGCGCACGACCTATTTGCAAAAGATCCCTGGGGCCACAAAGCTTTATAAAAACATGCTGACCCTTATGCCGGCGGCGTGGGAACAGCTTGATCTGTCGGAATACGATCTGGTTATCAGCAGCTGTTCCAGCTGCTGCAAAGGTGTGATCACCCGGCCAGACGCCGTGCATATTTGTTATTGCCACACCCCCACGAGATACGTTTGGGACTTTTATTATCAGTATTTGAAAAATGCAGGTTTTCTGAAAAAGCTGGTTATGCCTCACATGATCCACAAAATGAAAATTTGGGATCAGCTTGCGGCCAACCGTGTGGATTATTTTATTGCCAACAGCAATTACATTGCAAAGAGAATTGAAAAGTATTACCGGCGCGAGGCGGCTACCATTTACCCGCCAGTGCATATCAACGATTACCCCGTGGCGGAACAAGCAGATGATTATTATTTGGTCGTTTCGCGGTTCGTTTATTACAAGCGGATCGACCTGGCGATCGGGGCCTGCAATCAACTTGGGAAAAGGCTTGTGATCATTGGCGGCGGCGACGAAGAAAAGAAACTGCGCGCAATGGCCGGACCCACCATTCAATTTGCAGGGCGTGTGAGCGATGAAGAGATGATGCGGTATTACGTAAAGGCAAAAGCCTTTTTATTCCCTGGAGAAGAGGACTTTGGGATCACCCCCGTAGAGGCCCAAAGCGCGGGCTGCCCGGTGATCGCGTATGGCCGGGGCGGCGCGCTGGAAACGGTGTTGGAGGGAAAAACGGGGCTCTTTTTTGAAGCCCAAACAGTGGATAGCCTCGTGTGCTGCATCCGGGATTTTGAACGTGATGGGGTGGAGTATACGAGAAAGGGGATACGAAACCACAGTTTGAAGTTTGACGAAACCAGATTCAAAAAGGAAATTGAGAGCGAATGTGTAAAAAGAATGGGAAAAGGATCGATTGGCTGCTAAAGGGAGCAATTACCGGCGGTGCTCCAATGGTGCAAAGAAGTAAAGCCGAAACGTTGGAAACGAAGGTAAGCAAAACGCTTTTACTATATTGCGACCATTGGCAAAATGGGGGAGTAGAAAGCTATTTGATGAATTTGCTGCGAAATGAACGCCCAGCCAAGCTGAAATGCACATTACTTACAGCCGATAAAACTACGGACATTTATGATAATGAATTGCAACAGATGGGGATCAAGCACACGGTTTTGCTTAGTAAAACATACGTATCCCCAGTGCGACGTATCTTACATACTTTTGGGGCGTTTAAAATTTATATTAAGCAGCATCCCTGTGACATAGTGTATCTGAATTTATCCAACAGCGTTACGATGCACTATGCACGCCTTGCACAGAGATGCGGCGTGGTCCGTCGGATTGTGCACAGCCATTGCTCTGATGTAAAACCTGGACCGAGCCGACCTGTGAAGAAACTGGGAAGTCTGATCGCACGCCAATTGAATGCCGATGCGGTAACAGATTGCTGGGCTTGCAGCGATAAAGCGGCAAAATGGATGTTCCCGCAGCGCTTGCAAAAAAAAGTGGTATTCATTCCAAATGCGATTGACACACGAAAATTTATGTTTCAAGAAGACGCGCGCAGCGCAGTACGTCAAAGACTGGGGGTTGAGGCTAAGACGGTAGTGGGAAACGTTGGGCGATTTACAACGCAAAAAAATCAGCGTTTTTTACTGGAAGCTTTTGCAGGATACCATAAAAAGAATAAAGCAAGCATTTTGCTGCTTGTGGGGGATGGACCGTTGCGTACACAGGTGGAAACGCAAGCAAACGAATTGGGAGTTGAAGACAATTGTATCTTTTTGGGTTCGGTTGTCGCGGAAAATATGCCGCCCCTCTATTGGGCAATGGATGTGTTTTGCCTGCCCAGCACAATTGAAGGCAACCCGGTGGCAGGGATTGAAGCGCAGGCGGCAGGTTGTAAGTGTTTGTTTTCAGATACGATTACTCGTCAGGTAGGGATTTTGGAGGATGTGGCCTTTTTACCGATTGATACGGGAATAGACTGTTGGATCAAGGAGTTGGAAAAGACAAAACCAAAAAAGCTCAGGCAGAATGCGCAGGCTGCAGCGGCAGAGGCGGGGTACAACATTGAGGAAGTGTCACGGATAACATGGAAACGGCTATTGAACGAAGTGATCTGAGAGATACAGCGATTAACATATGCGTATTGCTTTCCACCTATAATGGACAGAGGTTTTTACCTCAGCAACTGAAAAGTGTGTTTGACCAGACAGGAGATTTTAGCATTTCCATTTTGGTTAGAGATGACGGATCGACAGACCAAACGGTTAAGATTCTGGAAAGCTGGATGAGTAGGTATGCTATAACACTGGAAAAAGGCAATAATGTTGGCGTTAAAGAAAGTTTTTTGTGGCTGCTTGCGCATGCACCCAAGGCGGACTATTATGCGCTGTGCGACCAGGATGATGAATGGACAACCGATAAACTGCAGCGCGCGGTAAAACGACTTGCGAGATGCAAAACGATACCGGCAGTCTATTATTCCGCGCAAGAAGGAATCGATGAAAACGGCAAGCTGCTGGGATGGATCCGAGCTTCGCAAGATCCTAAAATGACATTCGAAAACAGTTTTGTCTACAATTATGCACCCGGCTGTGCACAAGTTTTCAACCGTGCACTTTTGAAGAAAATACAACAATATAAGATCGAAAAATGTGTAATGCATGATATGATCCCGCTTCAACTTGCGGGATTGTTCGGAAGGATTGTTTATGATGAAAAACCAACGATCCGATACCGGCAACATGGTCAGAATGTGACGACAGCAAAAAAATGGTCGATCAAAAAAATTCGCCAACACTGGCAGGTTTGGGGAAAAGCTTCTGGTTGTCCACTTGAGGTTCAGGCACAAGAATATCTGAATAAGGTGGGAGAAGACCTTCCACGGCCAGCATACGAGTTTTTAACGAAAGCAGCGTGCTACAAAAAAGATATTGGTGCATGGTATTGGTTATGGAGTGGGCATGTGCAGGCGTATGGTGGGTGGAAAAGAAACAAATCATTCCGGCTGCGCGTTTTTTTACAGCGAGCATGAGTATAAAAAATGCTTGGAATTGCGTGAAAAGAGTTAGAAGAACAGAGCACAGTTAGGATGAGCAATCGTATACGCTGGGTCGAATAGATACTATGCGCTCCAACGGTACTGGAAAAGTAAAAGGGGCTTTCATGAAAGATATTCGTGTTGTTTTTGCTTTTGCAGAAGATGTCGCTTTTGGTTCGGCGCTTGCCGCAGTAGAACTGGTAAAGAACTTGAAACAGAATGAAAAAGTGATACCAATCGTTCTAACATGTCAGGATAGTGATTTGAACAGGCAGATGGATGATTTATATATTGAAAACTATGTAGTAGGCCACCGACCATTTATGTTTTGCGGAAATCCCGCAACACTAAAGTATTATGCTGCCTATTTCCCGCGTTGGATCCGTAATATAGTGGCAACCAAAAAAGCGGTGCGCAGAACAGAAAGTGCAGTGGATCTTTCAACGGTCGATTTAATTTATACCAACACCTTGACAATTGATCTGGGCGCGATTTTGGCGCAAAAGTATCAACTTCCACATGTTTGGCATGTGCGGGAATATGGGAATTTTGGATTTCATTCTTATCGGGGAGATCCATTTGCGCTTGTTCAAAAAAGTGCAGATGCAGTAATAGCAATTTCGGAGGCGTTAGCACAGTACTGTGTGGAACATAACATTGAAGAAAAAAAAGTGACAGCTATTTACGACGGAGTGGATTTTGAAAAGATATGCACGAAAAAGAAAGGCGAGGGGAACACTTTTCGGATCGTGATGGCAGGAACACTTGCCCGTGAAAAAGGGTACATAACAGCAATAAAGGCAATTTCAGCACTGCCAAAAGAACTGAAGAAAAAAGTTAGACTTGACATTTTTGGAAGTGGGACATCGACTGAAATCAGAGAAATTCATGAGGCGATTCAATGTGAACATTTGGAAAAGCAAATAATGCTAAAAGGATATAATAGACAGCTTGCGCAGGAATTGAGCAACTATGAGGTGGGGATTGTTGCCTCAAAGTCTGAAGGCTTTGGCCGCTGTACGGTGGAGTATATAGCCGCAGGGCTGTGGGTGCTTGGCAGCAACACCGGCGCAACGCCCGAAGTGTTGAAGATGACGGAGGGCGGATGGTTGTTTCCTTACGAAGATGCACACGCGTTGGCAGGTTTGCTCCAACGCGTGTATCTGGAAAAACCAGAGCAAAATGCAGCATATAAAGTGCGGGAATTGTTCTCAGCGAAAGAGAACGCGCATCAGATTCGAAATGTATTCGATAGGACGGTGAAACTGAACGCAGAATGAAAAGAGGAGATAAATGATGCCCTGTTTCAGTATTATTGTACCAGTGTATAACACAAAAAAATACCTGCCTCAATGTTTGGAAAGTCTGCTCAGACAGCGCTTCTCTGATTTTGAAGTTCTTGTGGTGGATGATGGCGCTACAGATGGCAGCAGCGTGCTGTGCGACCAATATGCGGCAAAGGATGAACGAATTAAAGTAATACATCAGGAGAATAAAGGCTTGGGCGAAGCACGCAATGCAGGATTGCGCTATGCAAAAGGAGAATGGATCCTTTTTCTGGACAGCGATGACTATTGGGCGGAAAACGGCCTCCAACAGCTTTGGGAGGGGATAAGGCGTTGGCCAAACAATACGCTGTATATAACCCAGTGGCGCATTCTTGAAAGCGATGCTGAAAATTTGGGAATACCCCACTGTACAGAGCCGTTTCCGCAGGAGGGTATAGTTGAATTACATACGCTGCAAGAAAAAGTACAATTTTATGATAATCATTATGGCTGGGCGGTTTGGAAGCTTGTGATTCACCGGAGCTTGGTAGCAAACAATAGACTCTGCTTTTTACCGGATGTGCGAAATGGCGAGGATCTTTATTGGGTGCTGCATTTGCTGGATCAGGTAACAGTTTTTTGCTGCTTGAGCACAGTTTTGTGTTGTTATCGGGATCAGGAAAAAGGTACTCTGTCAGAGCGGTCGCCTCAAAATGCCCTTCGCTGGCTGGACAGCATAGAAAAAACAATCTGCCAAATTTCCCAAGAGGCGCTTGTCGAAAAAGAATTTGTGATAGCATGGCTGATAAATATTGATACATATTATTTTTATCTGGCTGCAGCGATGGGGCAAAAGGAAGAGTGGATAAAGAGGATACAGCGTCATTTGCCTTATTTTCGCGCTGTAAAAAAACAAGTTGCTTTTTTATCAAAGAAAGCAAAACTAATTTGGTGCTTTTCTGGATTCAGCATACAGTTATGTTGGTTGTTGTGTAAAAAGTTTCGCGCGAAATTGACGCGGGAGGAGTGAAAGAAATCCATAGGCGCTCACGTCCCAATGAGCAGTCCTAAAGTGAAAAAGGGGACCACCGGTAAAGCCTAAAATCAAGAGTATATATGTAATGTATAGTTACATAGCATCGAGGGCCTTTATGGTGGCAACGGGAATAAACGCGGCAAACTTAACAACCGGAGGAGAAGAATGGAAAAGTTGTGCAGCATTCAGGATGTGGGTATTTACCTTTCAGTTGATCATGAGATGCGAAAAAATATTTTACGCAACCGTTTAATGGAACAACTGGACGGCTTTGATTCGTATTACAGAAATACAGCGGAAATAGAAAGAATCATTGTTAAAGATCTGCAAGAGTTGCAGATACCGCAAAACAGCATTGTAGTACCACAAAATGCTTATTATTTCCCGGACGGCACTTTCTACAGTCTGGAAGCAAAAATTGCTTTTCAGATGTGTGATGTGGGGATGACGTTCTGGTGTGATGAGAATGTTTGGTATCTGCCATATATGCTTCAGTATTTGCTGGAAGCAAAACAACGAACTTTTTTACACGGCGCCGGTATTGCGGTGAATGGCACAGATGGTTATTTGCTTGTAGCTTTTGGAGGGATTGGGAAAACCTGCTTTGTGGCCAATGCGATAAAGCAGGACAATGTAAAACTGCTGGGCGATGATCTGATTATTGCAGGTGCAGACGGCACGCTGCGCTCTTATCCCAGACCATTTTGCCTGTACCCTTATCATAAGACGCTGTTCCCGCAATTCTTTGACGGAAAGAAACTGCATTTTGAAGAAGTGAGGACAGACCGCTACTTTTTGCGCGCAAGCCGCAAACTGAAAAAGAAGCTTCATATACCAGATTCAATTATTTACGATTATCTGCCCGTATCACCGATCCATTTATTCCCGCAGGAAAAGGTACAGGTGGAGCCTGTCAGAGTGAAAAAAGTATTCGTGCTGCGCCGCGTTGTTGGTTTGACGGGACTTCAGATAAGACCTGCAACGGATTTAGACGGTATCGCCAGTTTTGCCCATAGCGTTATTCAGCATGAATGGAGCATAGGGATTCGGTTGGAATTTAACTATTTGGCGCATCAGGAACATGATTATGGGGATATGGCGAACGCACAGTATCAAACGATCCGGAACTGCCTGAAGCATGCAGAAGAATTTTATTATGTTGACATTCCTGAGAATATGCAAGCGGAGAGGGTCAGTTTGGAATTGAATAAAGTGATTTTGGGCGGCCAAAAATGCGAGGATTGAAAAGGAGCAATAAAAATGTTTGTTATCAAGATTCAGGGTGGATTGGGAAATCAAATTTCTCAATACGCTTTTTCCAGGCTGATACAAAAGCATTATCCAAATCAGGTCGTTGCCCTGGATGTTACCTGGTGCGAATATAACGCACCGGGGTTTGAATTGATACAAGCATTTAAGGCGGATCATTTGGACTATAAGCTTGCTTCGAAGCAGGATCTTTATCACGTAACTGGACAGAGAGATTATGGATGCCCAGGTAAAACAATCGCGGTGAAAGTGTGGAATAGAATGGTTCGTGGTTTTCAGAAACTTAGCGGAAAACAGCCGATCTTCACACAAAAAATAGAATCGGGATATCCTGAGCAAAAGGATGTTTTTTGCTTGGATGAAAACAGAAGCTGGTATTTGGACGGGTTTTGGCACAACTATGATTACACCGAAATATTGCCGCAATTAAGGCAAGAACTTGTATATGCTCCATGGGAGGAGCCTTCGTTTTTGAAACAGGCGGAACAGATGGAGGAAACCTCTTCGATTGGAGTACATATCCGGTTGGGAGATTATGTTGGCACCAATCGTGATATTTTGCTGAACAGCAACTATTATAAAGATGCTATTTCGTTCATGGCAAAAGGGTTAAAAGAACCATTGGTTTTTGTTTTCTCCAACAATCAGGAGCAGGCGGAAAAGTATATAGATTCACTGCAATTGCCTTATGAGTTCAAGATCGTGGATGAGGGAAACCGCCCAGCTTACACAGACATGATTTTGATCGGAGCATGTAAAAATAAAGTGTGCGCCAATTCCACATACAGTTATTGGGCAGCGCTTTTGAGCAAAAACGGGGGAAATATTACTATTCCTGAATATTACACACAAGAGCGGAAAATGTGGACAAACGCCCTGTGCAAAACCGTAAACCTTAAAGCCCAATTTATGGTTTGAGAAAATAAGGTTGTTATGAAAGACGGCAAGTTGACAGGTTTCCAGATTTCATCAAGAGGAAAGAGAGCTATCTGAATATGTGCCGGCGATTATTTTCGGTGCCCAAAGGCGGCCAGTGATTGAAGGGTATAAAGGATGTTCAAAGCGGGAATGTTCTGGAAGACTGAATTTTGATAAAAAGGTGTGAAACGGCATGAAAATATTGATGATTTTTATTGATATGCTGCGGCCAAATCTGCTGCACCTCATAGATGAGAGCCAACCAGCAAGAGAAATAGAAAAAGTGTTTGAAAAGTGGGGTGGAACGCTTTACACAAATTGCTTTACCCCATCGCCGGATACGCCGAGGTCAAATGCATGCATTTGGTCCAGCCGTTATCCTTTGGATAACGGCTGTGATAACCGGTTAAAATACCCAAAGTTCTTTTTCAGGGAGGCGAATCAGGACATATGGGCCGTGATGAAGGACGCAGGTTATACCTTTAATGTATATATGCATCCCGCAACTAAAATGATTGGAGAACTTCCGCCATGTATGGAGAACTGCGGGAATTTTTCGGATGGAAAAACTTTAAAGGACTTTTTGCCCACAGTGGAAGTAAACGAAAATAGCTTTACCTATTTTTGTCTTGAGGATTTTCATGCTGCTGTCACCGATTATTTTGCAGCCCCTAAATGTATCCCGATTGGGGATAAAAAAATTGCGGATGCTTTGCGTGTGATCGATAAAGGATTGGACGTGGAGTCGTTTGATTTAATGGTTGTTTTATCCGACCATGGGTTCCGCATTTATAAAGAACCCATGCCGGACTATGCGGCGCAGATGGGGCGAATGCGCTCGCAGGTACTCATGATGACCCGCATAAAAGGGCAAAAGGAAGTAACCATAAACGAAAAGTTTTGTAGTCTGTTAGATGTGTATCCAACGATTTGCAAACAGGCAAATCTTCAGCCCCGCGGCCCGATAGAAGGGGTGAGTTTGATGGAACAGGAAACCCGCCTTCCGCTTATAATCGAAGATCATCGTACATTTAACGCCGAACTTGGACAAACGATAGAATATTGGGGAATTTTAGATCGGGAAGGAATGCACTGTGTGGATAGCTGGCATAACTGGATCGGGCCGGCGCTTTCAGAGGAAAAGAAACGGGAGTATGAAGAACTTCTATTGCGAAAAGCAACAGACTATGAAAAAAACGTAAAAATGGGTCAAATCAGGAAGTTCTATGAAGACTGTCTTGTAAGTATGCCATATTATTTTGATGGTGAACCACGCAAAACACATTGTCCGCTGGAAATCAAAATTAAAAAAATGGTAAAACATGCTTTGCACAACACAAAGAAATAAAAAGTAAAGGAGGGGCGATATGAGAATAAAAAAAGCTTTAAAGAACATTTTCTATTCGCTGGGCTCCTATGTATTGCTGATGGTTGCAGGCATCTTTATACGCAAGTTGTTTATAATGCATTTTGATATTGAGCTTTTAGGTTATGAAAGCTTATTTGGCAGTGTATTTATAATTCTTTCCATGGCGGAAATGGGAGCGGGAGGCATGTTCAATTACATGCTGTATCGTGCTGTGGCGGAACATGACGACCATGAGATCAGTACGCTAATGCAAATGTTTAAGCAACTGTACCGTGTTGTGGGTGTTGTTGTTGCCGTGCTTGGATGCATCCTTTTTTTGTTTTTGCCGCTTTTTGTGAATTCAGATGTAGAGAATTGGAATTATGTTTGTATTGTGTATTGGATACAACTTGCTACAACATTAACTACATATTTTCTGGCATATAGACGGTCAATTCTGATAGCGAACCAGTGTGAGTATGAAGTTGTAAAAGTTGAAACTAATTTTAAAATGTTAAACATGGTGCTGCGAATTGGCGCAATTGTGCTGCTACAAAGTTACACCGTGTATCTTTTGATATCTGTATTTTGTAATGTCCTTGCTAACTTTCAAATTTGGCGGCTATGCGGCAAGAAATATCCCAATATTAAAAATGTGCCAATAGGGCTGCAGGACTATCAGAAACGCGGCGTATTTACAGAATTAAAAAATTTGTTGATCAGTAAAATATCGTCCACAATTTGGAGTTCATCCGACAACATTCTGATAAATGCATTTTTGGGGATTCGGATTACAGCCATTTATGGCGGTTATACAATGATATACAGCGCGGTGAATACGGTGGTTTCCAAATGTACACAACCCATGGTTGCCAGTGTCGGGAACCTAATGTATGAAAAACCGGACAAGAACCGAATAAAGCAATTTTATGAAGCTTATAATTTGTTTTGCGGTTTCGCCGCAACTTTTTGCTTTGTTGCCTTTATCGTCATGTTTCAACCATTCCTGGAGTTTGTATACGGGAAAGAATATTTGCTGCCAATGGCATTTGTGGTAGCGCTCAGTGCAAATGGGTATGCCGGGATCAAGCAGCAGGCTATTTGTGCCTTCCGTAATTCGATGGGTAACTACAGGCTGGACAGAAATTATTCAATTTGCAGCGCGGCTTTGAATGTGTTGCTGTCAATTTTGTTGGCAGGACCTTTTGGCATTACAGGTATTACTGTTGCTACAGTCGTTGCGCACATGGTGATCTGGCTGGGGAGATTAATCGTTGTACATCGTCATTATTTCGGGGAAAGCTTATTCTCTGAAATCACCAAGGAAACGGTTTGGATAATACTGGCTGCATTGGAAGGCGGAGTTGTGCTTTGGATATGCACTGATCTTTCAGCTTCCGTAAGCGGAATTATATTGCGGGGGATCGCTTGCGTTGTTATTCCAAATTTAATAAATTTAGCGTTGTTTTTTCACACAGCGTCTTTTCAGTACATGTGGCATTATGCTAAAAAAACGTTTTGTACATTGGGCGGCAAGTTAAAAGAAAAGCAAGTGGAGCAATTGCGGCAGCATCGTAAATGATTTTGCAGATCTAAAAATGGAGAGTATTTATGGAAGGGCTGTACATGGAAAGCAAGACGCAAGCAGGCCAAAATGCAATCACAGTTAACGTATACGAACGGCTATATAACAATGCAATAGAAATTATTGCACAGGTGTTGCATAGCCGGCAAGAGGAAATACAAAAAATTACTGCATTGAAAACAGGAATGACCAACCGATCGTTTCTGTTTGAATGCAGAGGGAAAAAGTATATTATGCGTATCCCTGGTGAAGGAACGGAACAGCTTATCGACCGCCGTCAGGAATATGCAGTATATAATACGATTCGTCCGTTCGATTTAAGTGATGAACTGCTTTACATGGATCCTCAAAACGGATACAAGCTGTCTGGCTTTCTGGAAAATGCACGCACCTGCGATCCGCAGAATATAAAAGAAGTTTCTGCTTGTATGCAAAGGTTGCGGCAATTTCATAAAAAGGAATTAGAGGTTCCACATACGTTTGATATTTTTCGGCAAATTGAGTTCTATGAATCGTTATGGGGCTCACACCCATCGGTTTATGAGGATTATATTGAAACGCGCAGAAATATATTTTCTCTTCAGCAATATATAGAGGATCAGCCCAAACAGTGGACGCTGACACATATTGATGCGGTTCCCGACAATTTTTTGTTTGTACCGGAAGGCGATCACGAAACCATAAAGCTGATTGACTGGGAGTATGCAGGCATGCAGGATGCTTGTGTGGATGTAGCGATGTTTGCACTTTATGCACTGTATGGGAGAAAGCAGATAGATCAGTTAATTGATTTGTATTATCCAGAAGGCTGTGAAAAGGCTATACGGTATAAAATTTATTGTTACATAGCTGTGTGTGGCCTTCTGTGGAGTAATTGGTGTGAATACAAACGCCATGTAGGGGTGGAGTTTGGAGAATACGCAAGGCGCCAATATGAATATGCCAAAGAATATTTCGCTGCCGTTAAGGAGGAAATGTAGATTGGAGGCAAGTCAAAAGCCTATACATGTTGCACGGCGCGCCATTATTTTGGCCGCAGGGCTAGGTGAACGGTTGCGGCCAATTACGGATAGGACACCCAAACCCCTCATAATGGTAAATGGAAAACGGATCATAGACACAGCGATTGATGCGTTGCTTGAAAATAATATTACCGAAATTTATATTGTAGTCGGTCACTTGAAAGAGCGTTTTTCTGTATTAAAGGAAAAATATCCTACCCTTCGATTTATTAACAATGCATTTTACAGTAGCTGCAATAATATTGCTTCACTGTATGCGGCGCGTGAACATCTTGAAGAGTGCGTCATTCTGGATGGCGACCAGATTATTCGGAATCCGACGATTTTTGCATCGCCCTTTTTTCGCTCGGGCTATTGCAGTGCCTGGACAGATATAGAAACAAATGAGTGGTTGCAAACAGTTGAGGATGGTGTAGTAACAAGCTGTAATCGAGAGGGCGGCAAGAAAGGTTGGCAGCTTTTCAGCGTTTCATTTTGGACAGCAGAAGACGGAAAAAAGCTCAAAGGTCATCTGGAAAAAGAATTTGAAATAAAAAAGACCACACATATTTATTGGGATGATGTGGTAATGTTCTGCTATCCCGAAGAATACCAGCTTGGGATCCGCCCGATAACCAAGGAAGACATTGTGGAAATTGACACGCTGGAGGAGCTGATGAAATCAGATCCTAAATATAAAGCGTTGCTTGAGGGGAAGGAGAAAGGGAAATAAGATGAAACATCCAATATGGAAACAGGTGGACTGGTGCACTACAATATTGCCGCTGGCAGGTGTAGTTGGCCTTTCCGCTCTGTTCATGGCAATGCCGGAGCAGTCGACATTGGTCTTGGATGCGATTCGTGGCTTTTTGGGAAATGAACTTGGCATCTATTATATTTTAATTGGAATTGCTTCGTTACTGGTAACGGTCTATATGGCGTTTTCTCGCTTTGGACGAATCCGTTTGGGAAAAGGGGAAAAAACAGAATACAGCAATTTTCAATGGGGAACAATGATTTTTACGTCCACTATGGCGGCGGATATTTTATTTTACTCTTGCATTGAATGGGCGCTGTATGCAAATGAACCCCAAATTGTGGAGGCGGGAGGCGTTCAAATTTGGGCACCCACCTACCCGTTGTTTCATTGGGGACCGATTGCATGGAGCTTTTATATCGTTTTGGCGGTAGCGTTTGGTTTTATGCTACATGTGCGCGGGCGTAACAAGCAAAAGTTTTCAGAGGCTTGCCGCCCGTTCCTTGGCCTAAAAGTTGATGGTTTTATAGGCAAAATTATTGACTTGGTAGCAATATTTGCGCTGCTTGCTGGTACGGCTACAACCTTTTCGCTTGCAACACCACTGCTGTCGGATGTACTAGCGCATATGATAAACAAACCTTCATCCATTGCCCTTTCGATAGGAATATTGATTCTAATTGCGGTGGTCTATACAATTACAGTTTTATTTGGAATGACAGGTATTTCCCGTTTGGCGGGCATTTGTACATATTTGTTTTTTGCATTGCTCGGGTACGTTCTATTTGCTGGCGGTGAAACGATATATATTTTGGAAACCGGAGTGACAGCAGTAGGAAATATGATTCAAAATTTTGTTGGAATGGCGACTTGGATGGACCCGTTAAGGGAAAACTCATTCCCTCAAAATTGGACAATCTATTATTGGGCCTATTGGATGGTATGGTGTGTTGCAACTCCGTTCTTTATTGGAAAAATCAGCAAAGGCCGCACAATAAGAAATGTGGTTCTCGGAGGATACGGATGGGGCATTGCAGGAACATATGTGTCTTTTATTATACTTGGGAATTATGGTTTAGCGCAGCAAATGCGGCATGGAATGAATTTTTCCGGCAGCCTTGCTGAAGGTAATTCAATGTATACAGTTATTATCCAAATATTTGATACCCTACCGTTACCGTTACTGGCGCTTCTACTGCTTATGATAACAATGATTGCATTTTATTCCACGACGTTCGATGCATTAACAATGGTAATTTCCAGTTACTCATACAAAGAATTACCGCCGAAGGAAGAGCCGGATAAAAAGGTGCGTACATTTTGGGCGATTCTTTTTATCCTTTTTCCGATTGCGCTTATTTTTGCAAAAAATTCACTTAACAGCTTACAAAGTGTTTCTATTATAGCGGCTTTTCCCATAGGTATTATTGTAATTTTAATTGTTATCTCCTTTTTTTGGGATGCAGAAAAGTATTTAGCGGAGCAGCGGAAAAGTAAAAAGACAGATGACAGCATGTGAAACTGCATGACTTATAAGGGGGAACGATTTATGGGCAAGGAAAGATTGTCGAATTTTGAATTGCTGAGAATTTTCTCAATGTTTTGCATTGTGCTGATGCATACAAGCGTTGCCGTTTTTGCAAACGGAGGATCACAGTTTAACGTCTACCTGTGTGTTGCAGTAAATTCTATTTGCAATATTGGGGTAGCCTGCTTTATCCTAATCAGCGGATATTTTGGCATAAAGTTTATTCCTGAAAAATTAATGGCATTAGAGTTAAAAATTATTTTCTTTTCTGTTCTAAGTATGCTGCTGATTGCAGCTGTGACAAAAAATATTGGCATCAAAACAGTAGTTTTTTCTTTTTTCCCCACAGTAACACGAAAATACTGGTTTTTTTCATGCTATATTGTTCTATCACTTTTATCCCCCTTTTTAAACAAAGCATGTGAGCAACTAACAAAACGAAGTTTCCAGCAACTGCTTTTAACATTACTTATTGTATTTAGCCTTTGCCCGACGCTCTTTCGACGTGAATTGATGCAGGATAGCGGAAAAGGCTTGGCGAATATGATTATGATATATTTGATTGGAAGATATCTGAAATTACATGGAGAAAAGATTAAAAAGTGGTCAACAAAAAGGCTGGCATCTGCGGCCACATTAACTTTGATGACAGAATTTGGCCTGAATTGTGTAGAAACGCATGTACGGGGGGGGGGGGCATCTGTAGCCGTTCCCTTTGCACGTGATTGTTCCATCTTTATTATTTGTTTTGCTGTTTTGGTGTTCTTAATATTCCGAAGGCTGGAATTTTTTTCTGCGACAATTAATTTGGTTGCGGAATCTGTATTTGCAATTTACTTGCTGAACGGTGCCGGTGCGGTTCTGTATTCGAGTGTGTTTATGGATGTTGGGCAATATACACAGGATCGGTTTTATTATTGCTATGTTTTGCTTGAGGTGTTATTTGTTATGGCCGTCGGCTTTTTTGTAGACAGAATTCGCAAGACGGCTTTGAACGGTGCAGAAAAGACAATTTCAAAAAAAGTGTGTTTATACGCTCGAGCCCTGTGGAATTGGGGGATGAAAAAGTTATAACCATCCGTCACAAGGATCGGAATAAATTTATAAAATGAGGATTCCAAAATGAAAAAAGCTTTAATTACCGGTATCACCGGTCAGGACGGAAGCTATTTAGCTGAACTTTTGCTTGAAAAGGGCTATGAGGTACATGGTCTTTTACGCCGCGCATCCATCAGCAATACCGGCCGGATCGACCATTTAATCCGGCAAAACCAATTACATCTTCATTATGGAGATCTTTCCGATTCCTCCAGTGTGATGAGAGTGCTCGCCGAGAGTCGGCCGGATGAAATTTACAACCTGGGTGCACAGAGCCATGTGGCGATCAGCTTTGAAGCGCCGGAATACTGCGGTGACGTGGTGGCGTTGGGGGTGTTGCGCATCCTGGAAGCGGTGCGGATGTTGGGCATAGAAAAGACCTGCCGTATTTATCAGGCTTCCACAAGCGAACTGTTTGGCCGTGTGGTGGAAGTGCCCCAGCGGGAAAGCACGCCTTTCCACCCTTACAGCCCTTATGCGGTAGCAAAGCAGTATGGTTTTTGGATTGTGAAGGAGTACCGCGAGGCCTACGGCATGTTCGCTGTTAACGGTATCCTGTTCAACCATGAGTCAGAGCGGCGCGGCGAAAATTTTGTAACCCGTAAGATCACGTTGGCAGCGGGGCGCATCGCCTGCGGCCTGCAGGACAGGCTGTATTTGGGGAACCTGGACAGCAAGCGGGACTGGGGTTATGCGAAAGATTATGTGGAGTGCATGTGGCTGATGCTCCAGCACGATAAGCCGGAAGATTTCGTAATTGCTACCGGAGTGCAGCATACTGTGCGCGAATTCACTACGCTGGCTTTTCATTACGACGGCATCGAGCTCGAATGGCAAGGCAGCGGGATGGAGGAAAAGGGCGTCGACAGAAGGAGCGGCAAGGTAATGGTAGAGGTCAGTAAAGAGTTCTACCGTCCGACGGATGTGGTGGACTTATGGGGCGACCCGACGAAAGCCCGAACAGTGTTGGGGTGGGATCCGCTGCAAACGCCCTATGAAGAACTGGTGCGCCGGATGGCAAGGAATGATTTGTACTTGGCGAAGGAAAAAGCCGCGGGGGCTGCGAAGTAAGGCAGGAGTGAAATCGAAATGCAATATAAATTGTGCGACGACCCTTGGGGACGGGAAGAGATCGCGGCGATTCAATCCGTAATAGATTCAGGAATGTATACAATGGGCCAAAAAGTTCAGCGATACGAGCAAGAGTTTGCCCTTAAATTTGGGGCAAGGTATGCAGTGATGGTGAGTTCCGGCTCGACAGCTAACCTTTTGGCAATTGCTGCACTTGTTTATTCGAAACGCCTTCCCAAGGGTTCGGAAGTAATTGTGCCGGCGGTCTCCTGGAGCACAACCTATGCGCCTTTGGAACAGTATGGGATGAAGCTGGTCTTTGCTGATATTGACAAAGATACATTGAATGTCAGCATTGAAGCTTTAAAAAATGCAATTACAGAGAAAACGAGAATGATTTTTCTGGTTAATCTTCTGGGAAACCCAAACCAATTTGATGAGATTTTTAGGCTGGTGAAAGAAAAAGACATTTTGGTGCTGGAAGACAATTGCGAATCTTTGGGAGCAGAGTACAAAGGGAAAAAACTTGGAACCTTGGGATTGATGGGAACTTACTCCACTTTTTATTCTCACCACATGTGTACGATGGAAGGCGGAATGGTGGTAACGGAAGACCAGGAGTTATATGAATACATGCTTGCAATCCGCGCACATGGATGGACACGAAATTTACCTGAAAACAGCAGTATTTATCAAAAAAAAGAAAACCTCTTTTATGAAAGTTTCAACTTTATTGTACCAGGATATAATCTTCGCCCTCTGGAAATGGAAGGGGCAATTGGAACCGAACAGCTGAAAAAAATAGATGGGATGATTGCCCAAAGAAAAGCAAACGCGGCCTATTTCAAAGAAAAAATGCAGCCGTTTGCAAATATTCGACTGCAAAAAGAAATAGCGACATCTTCTTGGTTCGGCTTTTCGTTAGTGCTGGAAAAAGAACTGCAGGGAAAACGCGATTTGTTGGTGGAGAAGCTGCGTCAAGCGCAAATCGAAGTGCGGCCGATCGTGGCGGGAAACTTCACACGAAATAAAGTGATCGAGTTTATGGATTATACGATCCCATTTCCACTGACCAACGCGGACGATATTCATGACAACGGCTTTTTTATAGGGAATCATTCAAAAAGTAATTTTATGGAAATTGATTATTTCGTCGAAGTTTTAAAGTTAGCCTTAAAAGAGGTTTAAAGATGGATAAGCAAGCGAAAATTTATGTAGCCGGGCATCGCGGAATGGCAGGGCAAGCTATATCCAGAGCGCTGATTGATCAAGGATATAGGAATATTTTGGGCAGAAGTTCCCAAGAACTGGATTTGCGGAACCAGGTTGAAACAGAATCGTTTTTTCAGCAAGAGCGGCCTCAGGTTGTAATTTTAGCCGCGGCTAAAGTTGGCGGAATTATGGCAAATATGCAATCGCCTGCGGACTTCTTATATGACAATTTACTTATCGAGGCAAATGTAATCCATAGCGCATATAAATTTGGCGCGGAAAAATTGTTGTTTCTTGCATCAAGCTGCATTTACCCCCGCCTTGCCCCTCAGCCAATGAAAGAAGAATATTTGATGGACGGGAAGGTGGAACCTACCAATGAAGGCTATGCAATTGCAAAAATTGCAGGATTAAAGCTTTGTGAAATGTACAATAAGCAATATAAAACGAATTACATCAGTGTGATGCCATGTAATTTATATGGCTATAACGACAATTTTGACCCAATCCGATCTCATGTTGTACCGGGGTTGATTCAAAAGATACATCATGCAAAAGTTGCGAACGCTCCTGCAGTGGAAATTTGGGGAACTGGGCATGCCCGCAGGGAATTGTTGTTTTCAGAAGATATGGCAGACGCCTGTGTGTATTTACTAGAAAACTATTCTGGAAATGAATTTTTCAATGTGGGAACTGGTACAGATATCAGCATTAAGGAGCTGGCCCAATTGATATGTAAAATTGTGGGTTACACAGGAGATTTGATTTTTGATACCAGTCACCCGGATGGAATGCCCCAGAAATTGATGGATGTAACAAAATTAAGGGATTTTGGCTGGAGCTGTCGAACTTCGTTGGAGGCGGGACTGCGAAAAACATATAAGTGGTATCTAGAAAATATTCACAATCGAAAAGAGCGATGATTTTTTAGGAAATAAAAGGTATTAATAATGAATATTATCCTTCTTTCAGGCGGCAGCGGTAAGCGCTTGTGGCCACTATCGAATGACGTGCGATCTAAACAATTCTTAAAAGTTCTAAAGTGCAATAACGGCGGGTATGAGTCCATGGTGCAGCGCGTGTACCGCCAGATCAAAACGGCGGCGCCGGATGCCCGGGTCACGATCGCCACAGGTAAAAAACAGGTAAGCAGCATTGTGAACCAGCTGGGCGATAAGGTTTCGGTCTGTGTGGAACCCGCACGGCGCGACACCTTTCCGGCGATCGCGCTGGCCGGCGCATACCTTGCGAGCGAAAAGGGCGTTTTGCCCAACGAGGCCGTTGTGGTGTGCCCGGTGGACCCGTATACGGAGGAGGAATATTTTTTTGCGCTGCAGCAGCTTGCAAAAGAGGCGGAACAGGGAGAAGACAATCTGTATCTTTTGGGCGTGGAACCCACGTACCCCTCGGAAAAGTACGGGTATATCCTGCCGGGGGTACAGCGGGGAAATTGCCGAAGGGTAGACGCTTTTAAAGAAAAACCTACAAAAGAACAGGCAGAAGAATACATTCGGCAGGGCGCGCTGTGGAATTGCGGGGTGTTCGCTTTTCGGCTGGGATATCTGCTGGAAATTGCGCGCCGGTATGTGCAGTTTGAGAATTACGGCGAGCTGTATGCCCGGTATGAACAGCTGGAAAAGATCAGCTTTGATTATGCGGTGGTGGAAAAAGAACGCAGGATCGCCTGCATGAAGTACAGCGGCATGTGGAAGGACATCGGCACCTGGAACACCCTTGCGGAAGAGATGGCGGAGCCCACCATTGGGAATGTGATTCTGGATGAACACTGCGAAAATACCGCGGTCATTAATGAACTGAGCGTGCCGGTGCTGTGTATGGGAATCAAAAATGCGGTGGTGGCAGTGAGCGGCGACGGGATCCTGGTGAGCGACAGACAAGCAAGCTCCTATATCAAGCCTTATGTGGACAAGCTGGAAGGGCAGGCGATGTATGCGGAAAAATCCTGGGGGAGTTTTACGGTGCTGGACGCCCAGGAGCACTGCATGGTCATCAAGGTGCTGCTTCGGCCGGGGCATCAGCTCACATACCACACCCATGAACACCGCGATGAGGTATGGACCATCGTGGCAGGGACAGGTCATACGATCGTGGACGGCATGAAGCAGACCGTTCGCCCGGGAGATGTGGTGACAATGGCAGCAGGATGCAGGCACACCATTCACGCCGAAACGGAGCTGCAGCTGGTCGAGACGCAGATCGGTGCGGAGATCGACGCGGCGGACAAACAGAAATTCGATTTAGAGGAAGAATTGAAATGAGCGAATGGAGGCAGGAGGCGCTCCGGTGGCTTGCGCAGCCGGAGCTTCCCGGGGAGCTTCGGGAGGAACTGGAGAGCGTTCTGGAAAGCGAGACGGAGCTGGCGGATCGTTTTTACCGGGATCTTGCATTTGGGACCGGGGGCTTGCGGGGCGTATTGGGCGCGGGCACGAACCGAATGAACCTTTATACGGTGGGAAAGGCCACGCAGGGGCTGGCAAATTATCTGAAGGCTGCCACAGCGCCCTGCGGGCCGGTTGCAATTGCCCACGACAGCAGAATCAATTCCCGCCTCTTTGCGGTATATACGGGCCGCGTTTTGGCGGCAAACGGGATCACCGCGTACCTGTATCCCCGGCTGGAACCCACGCCGGCTCTTTCCTGGGCGGTGCGGGCGCTGGGCTGCAGCGCGGGCGTGTGCGTTACGGCCAGCCATAACCCAGCCCAATACAACGGGTATAAAGTATATGGCCCGGACGGCTGCCAGATCACGACGGAGGCGGCCCGCGCGATCCAGCAGGCGATCGACAAGGTGGATTGCCTGAACGGGGTGAAGTTCGTGCTCGAAAAGCAGGCCCGAGCCGAAGGCCGCCTGCGGGACATCCCCGAATCCGTTCTGGAGAAATTTATAGAAGCGGTTTACGAACAGCGTGCCGCAGTTGACCGGCAGGCAAATTTGAAAGTGGTGTATACCCCCCTGAACGGGGCAGGCCGGGAGTGCGTGCTGCGCATTTTAAAAAAGATCGGACTCACGGATGTGACGGTGGTGCCGGAACAGGAATGGCCAGACGGAAGCTTTCCGACCTGCCCTTACCCAAACCCGGAGATCCGGGAAGCGCTGCACAAGGGATTGGAGCTGTGTGAAAAAGAAGCGCCCGATCTGCTGCTCGCCACGGATCCGGACTGCGACCGGGCAGGAGCCGCGGTGAGGCATAACGGGGAATACGTGCTTTTGACAGGCAATGAGGTGGGTGTTTTGCTGCTGGATTTTTTGTGCAGGACGCGCCGGGCAGCCGGAACAATGCCCGAAAAGCCGGTAGCGGTCACTACCATTGTGTCGACCGATATGGCGGACGCCGTTGCGGAACAGTATGGGGTAGAGCTGCGCCGCACCCTGACCGGGTTTAAGTTCATTGGCGAGCAGATCGGAGCCCTGGAACGCCAGGGGGGCGCAGACCGCTTTTTATTCGGCTTTGAGGAGAGCTACGGCTATTTGTCGGGCGGGCACGTGCGCGACAAGGATGCGGTCAACGCAGCCATGCTGATCTGCCAGATGGCCGCGTATTACAAGGCCGCGCATATGGATCTGGTACAGGCACTGCAGGCGCTGTATGAACAGTTTGGCTGCTACCAGAACAGTTTGCACAGTTTTGCCTTTGAAGGGCAGCAGGGAAACGGCAGGATGCAAAAAATCATGCAGGGCTTCCGGAGCCACCCCCCTGAAGAGGTGGGAGGCTTGCGGGTGACAGCAATGGCGGACTATGCAGCCGGGTTGAACGGCCTGCCCCGGGCGGATGTTTTGGAGCTGCGGCTGGAGGGGGGCGCCAAAGCAATGGTTCGCCCCAGCGGAACCGAGCCCAAGATGAAGGTGTATTTGTTTGCGCATGAAAAGAGCAGGGAACAGGCACAGAAAACCTTAAACAGAATGCTGGAGGGGATCTCCCGGTATCTCCAATAAAATGAAAAAGACAGGAATAAAAGATTGGAACCTTTTCTTCTTTGCCCCGCATGGAAGGACTACCTGTGGGGCGGGACAAAACTAAAAAAAGAATATGGCAAACAATTTGCAGCGGACCGTGTTGCGGAGAGCTGGGAGTGTTCTGTGCACCCAAGCGGCGAAAGCGTTATTGCCGGCGGAGCGTATCAAGGCCTTCCCCTGGGGAAATTCCTGGCGAAATTTCCGCAGGCGCTGGGAACGCACGGCCAGGGAATGGCGGGGCTGCCGATCCTGATGAAACTCATCGATGCGGAACAGGATCTGTCGGTACAAGTACACCCGGACGATTCGTTTGCACTGCGGAACGAGGGGGAACCGGGGAAAACCGAGATGTGGGTGATCTTGCAGGCGGACCCCGGCGCCACATTGGTGTATGGGTTTTCACACGATGTGAATGAGGACTTTGTGCGGAAAGCCATTCAAAAGAATACCCTGATGGATCATTTGCAGAGAGTACAGGTGCACGAAGGGGATGTGTTCCTGATCGAGCCGGGCACGATTCACGCGATCGGCGGCGGGGTGCTTTTGGCAGAGGTGCAGGAAAGTTCAAATATTACTTATCGGGTTTACGATTATGGGCGCAGGGATCAAAGCGGGAATTTGCGGGAGCTGCATGTTGAGAAAGCGCTTGCGGTGATGGATTTCCATGCGGCCAAAAACATACGGCGCCAACAGCGCATTGTAAAACACATTCCCGGGCTTGCAAGCGAATTGGTGGGGCGCTGCCGATATTTCCAGGTGGAACGTTTGGTCACACAGCACCAGTGCACGCTGCGCCAAAGCAACGATACCTTTTATGTGCTTATGGTTTTAAATGGACAAGGAAAGCTGGGAACAGAAAATACAGAACTCCGGCTGCACAAGGGAAACACGGTGTTTGCACCCGCACGGGAAGGCGTGTTGAAAATCGAGGGACGGCTGGAATTGCTGCTTGTTAAGATTTGATTGGTCTGGGATAAGAGAAAACGGCAAAGCCCTCTCTGGATAAAACCAGAGAGGGCTTTGTACTTTTTAAACAAGAGGATAGGGGGAAGCTTATTCCTCTTCCAGGTCCTTCTCCCGCTTTTCCTGGAACTGCTTTTCCAGATCGAAGGTCTTGTCCATCACGGGGTAGGCGATCATTTCGGTGATGAGGACCATGAGCGCGAAGCCGAACAGCGCGCACCAGAGCAGCGAGATGGGCAAAAACAGGATCACGGCCACCCAGTAGACCGTTTGCACCAGCGCCATGAGCAACGCGCGGGGCGCGTTGCCCAGGCCGAAGAACAGGCTGTTTTTCAACAGGCCCGCAAAGGGCATGTCCATGAGCACCAGCTGGCCGAACAGAAAGGGGAAGCACATGCCGGTGAGCGCGATGTTCAGCCCCAGAAGGCCCGCGCTGACCACGCTGACGCCCGCGCCGGTGGCCAGCACAAACATTGCCGTGAAGATCTGGCTGGAAACGAGGATGCCCAGCAGCGCGCCGGGCACAAGGCTCGCTTTCCAGTTGCTCTTGAACGCGCGCTTGTAGGTGTGCCACCAGAAACCCGGCTCGTCGCGCAAAGCGCGCAGCACCGTGTCGTGCAGGCCTGCGTAGCAGGGGCCTGCCAGCATGCCGCCCAGAAGCCCCGCCAGCACCGTGATGGGCAGGTTGTGCGCCATGACGCCGAAGCCCACGAAGAACGCACCGGGCGCAAAGCCCAGCGCGCACAGCAGATTTGCCTTGAACAGGCTGCCCATGTCGCGCCCGAGCACCTCGAAGAAGCGGCCCGCGCCCTTTTTTCGGGGCGCGTTTTTGGGCACGCCCGGCCCCGGCCGGTCAAAGTTGCGATTGAAAAATCCCATGATCTTCTCCCCTGCGGCGAACGCCCGACGCCCGCGCGCATCTTTTTTATATTCTTTTATTTATGATACAACGCCCGCCCCGTTTTTTCAACCAAAAGGGCGAAAGGGTAACGAATGATTTACAACTTTTCCAGTTTCTGTGTGCAGATTGCACTATTTTTTGAGCGAACGCTTTCGCAAACTGATGAAAATGGTTCCAGGCCCTTGTAAAATCAAAAAGGCGGGCATATAATGAGCTTGTCGGAAACGTTTCCGGCAACGTTTTTTCAGAACGGTTCAAAAGCGGGAAGTAAGCGGCGGAAGCGGGGCGAGGGTGTGACCATCAAGGATATCGCAAAAGAGAGCGGTTACGCCATCAGCACCGTGTCCCGGGCGCTGAACAACCACCCGGACGTGAGCGAGGAGGCCAAGCGCCGCATCAGCGAGATCGTGGCGGAGCGGGGCTTTGTGCCGAATTCCAACGCGCGGCAGCTCAAGCGCCAGCAGGCAAAGTGCATCGCCTTTATTGTAAAGGGCACCACCAATATGTTCTTCAGCGATATGCTGGTGGAGCTGCAGCGCAGGGTGAGCGAGTCCGGCTACGACGGCGTGGTGCAGTATCTGGCCGAGGGCGACGACGAGGTGGCCCTGGCCCAGCAGCTGTGCCGGGAGCTGAAACCCAAAGGGCTGATCTTTTTGGGGGGCGACAGCCGCAACTTCGCCAGCGGGTTTTCCGAGGTGAAGGTGCCCAGCGTGCTGGCCACCACCGTGAGCGGGGAGCTGCAGTTCGACAACCTTTCCATGGTGGGGGTGGACGACCGCGCCGCGGGCCGGCGGGCCATTGATTATTTGATGGAGAACGGCCACCGCCGCATTGCGGTGATCGGCGGCGACCCCGAGGACTCGAGCCCCGGCCGCATGCGGCTTGCGGGCTGCAAGGAGAGCTTTGAGGCGCACGGCCTTGCCTTTGACGAGGCGATGTTTTTGCCCGCCTGTTTCAGCTGGGACGAGGGCTACGCCGCGATGAAGCGCTTTTTGGACGGCGGGGGCGAGGCCACCGCGGTGTTCGCCATGAGCGACGTGCAGGCCGTGGGTGCGATCCGGGCCATTTTGGACAGCGGCCGCACGGTGCCCGGCGATATTTCGGTGCTGGGGTTCGACGGCACCCCCGTGGCCCGGTTTTACAACCCCACCCTGGCCACCCTGCGGCAGCCCGCCGCCGAGATCGCCAAGACCAGCGTGAAGCTGGTGCTGGGGTGCATTGAGCGGCAGCGCCCGGCCAAGACCGTGCTGCTGGAGGCCGAGCTTTTGCCCGGCGGGTCGGTACGGGCCCTGTGAACATTTTTGGTAACCAAAGCGGACCGTCCGCTTTTGATTAAAACCGCCCCCGCAAGGGGGCAAAAGCAAAAAGGAGACACACAATATGAAAAAGGCACTTGCACTCGTGCTTGCTGCAGCCATGGCTCTGAGCTTTGTGGCCTGCGGCGGCGGCACCTCTTCCACCCCCGCCAGCACCCCGGGAAGCACCCCGGCTTCCGGCGCCTCCACCCCCGCGGCGGCCGGCAAGGTCTATTACCTGAACTTCAAGCCGGAGCAGGACGAGGCCTGGCAGGCCCTGGCCAAGAAGTACACCGAGGAGACCGGCGTGCCCGTGACCGTGGTGACCGCGGCTTCCGGCAACTACGAGACCACCCTGATGGCCGAGATGGGCAAGTCCGACGCGCCCACCCTGTTCCAGGTGAACGGCCCCGTGGGCCTGGCCAACTGGAAGGACTACTGCTATGACCTGAGCGGTTCGCAGGTGTACGGCGAGCTGACCAGCGAAGATTTTGCCCTGAAGGACGGCAGCGCGGTGGCAGGCATCGGCTACGTGATCGAGACCTATGGCCTGATCTACAACAAGGCTCTGCTGGAAAAAGCGGGCTACACCATTGAGGATATCAAGAACTTTGACGACCTGAAAAAGGTCGCGGACGACATCCAGGCCCGCAAGGACGAGCTGGGCGTGAAGGGCGCGTTCACCAGCGCCGGCATGGACGGTTCTTCCGACTGGCGCTTCAAGACCCACCTGGCCAACCTGCCCATTTATTATGAATACAAGGCCGACGGCATCAGCACCACCGAAGCCATCAAGGGCAGCTACCTGGACAACTACAAGAAGATCTGGGATCTGTATATCACCGACGCCACCTGCGACGCCAAGGAGCTGAGCGCCAAGACCGGCGACGACGCTGTGGCGGAGTTTGTGAACGGCGAGGCCGTGTTCTACCAGAACGGCACTTGGGCTTACGGCGACGTGAAGGGCCTGGGCGACGAGAACCTGGGCATGATGCCCATCTATATCGGCGTGGAAGGCGAAGAGAACCAGGGCCTGTGCACCGGTACCGAGAACTACTGGTGCGTGAACAAGGAAGCCGATCCGGAAAACATCCAGGCCACCTTGGACTTCATGTACTGGTGCGTGAATTCCGCCGAGGGCACCAAGGCCATGGCGGAAGACATGGGCTTCGTGATCCCCTTTAAAAACGCGCAGGAGACCACCAACCTGTTTGTGAAGCAGGACGCCGAGATGACCGCCGCGGGCAAGACCCCGGTATCCTGGAACTTCACCACCATGCCCTCTGAGGAATGGAAAAACGGCGTGGGCAGCGCCCTGACCGCGTATGCCGCCGGCACCGGCGACTGGAACGGCGTTGTGACCGCGTTTGTGGACGGCTGGGCCACCGAATATCAGATGGCGAACGCCGGCTAAACGGCGGCCACCGCATCGAATGCAGAAGGGGGGAGCATCCACTTGCTCCCCCCTTTTTATGAAAAAGGGACAAAAAGGAGGTATCGCGGGCGGCATGGAAAAAACGTTAAGAAAGTATTTCCCCCTGTTCGTTCTCCCCACGTTGGCGGCATTTATCATCGGTTTTATCATCCCCTTCGGCCAGGGCATCTATCTCTCGTTCTGCAAGTTCACCACGGTGAACAACGCCAAGTGGGTGGGCGTTTCCAACTATTTTACCGCGTTTCAGGACGCGACCTTTGCCCACGCGTTCTGGTTCACCATCGCCTTTGCGGTGGTGGCGACCCTGCTTATCAACCTGCTGGCCTTTATGGTGGCGCTGGTGCTGACCAGGGGCATCAAGGGCACGAACGTGTTCCGCACGATCTTTTTTATGCCCAACCTGATCGGCGGTATTGTGCTGGGCTACATCTGGCAGATCCTGATCAACTGCGTGCTCTCGCTGGTGGGCAAGCCCCTGCTGGCGCTGAACACCCCCGCGGGCTACTGGGGCCTGATCATTCTGATGGCCTGGCAGCAGGTGGGCTACATGATGATCATTTACATCGCCGGGCTGCAGAATGTTTCGCCCGACCTGCTGGAGGCCGCCCAGATCGACGGCGCAAACTCCTGGCAGAGCCTCGTGAAGGTAAAGCTGCCCATGGTGATGCCCTCCATCACCATCTGCCTGTTCCTTTCGGTGACCAACTCCTTCAAGCTGTTCGACCAGAACCTCTCGCTCACTGCGGGCGAGCCGAACCATGCCTCGGAGATGCTGGCGCTGAACATCTACAACACCTTCTACTCCCGCTCGGGGCCCCAGTGGAAGGGCATCGGCCAGGCCAAGGCCGTGATCTTTTTTGTGGTGGTGGTGGCCATTGCGCTGGTGCAGCTTAAGGCCACCCGCTCCCGGGAGGTGCAGCAATGAGCAACGTAAAACGCAAAAACGGCACCCTGTGGACCGCGCTGTTCACCCTGCTCTCGGTGCTGTATGTATACCCCATCGTGATGATCCTGCTGAACTCGTTTAAAATCGAAACGGCGATCACCACCTCCGGCGCATTCACCCTGCCCACGGCGGACACCTTTGCGGGCTTTACCAACTATGTGAACGCACTGATGGCCAAGGGCTTTTTGCAGAGCTTCGGCTACTCGCTGTTCATCACCGTGAGCTCGGTGGCGCTGATCCTGCTGTGCTGCTCGATGTGCGCGTGGTACATCACCCGGGTGAACTCGCCCATTTCCAAGGCGATGTACTACCTGTGCGTGTTCAGCATGGTGGTGCCCTTCCAGATGGTGATGTTCACCCTGTCGCAGATCTCGGACCAGCTGAAATTCAACACCCCCTGGAACCTGTGCGTGATCTACCTGGGCTTCGGCGCCGGGCTGGCGGTATTCATGTTCTGCGGGTTTGTGAAGAGCATCCCGCTGGAGATCGAGGAGGCCGCCACCATCGACGGCTGCAACCCGGTGCAGACCTACGGACACATCGTGTTCCCCATTTTGAAGCCCACCATGATCTCGGTGGCCATTCTGCAGGCCATGTGGGTGTGGAACGACTACCTGCTGCCCACCCTGGTGCTGGACATTAAAAAGTACCGCACCATCCCCATGCTGATCCAGTATTTCCGCGGCAGCTACGGCCGGGTGGAGATGGGCCCCATGATGGCCTGCATCATGCTGACCGTGCTGCCCATCATCGTGTTCTACCTGGCCTGCCAGAAATACATCATTGAGGGCGTTGTGGCCGGCGCGGTGAAGGGATGAGAGCCGCAGGGATCCTGCTGCCCCTCTCGAGCCTGGCGGGGCCCCACGGCATTGGGACCATGGGGGCCGATGCCCGCCGCTTTGTGGATTTTTTGCAGGCCGCGGGGCAGACCTACTGGCAGATGCTGCCCATCGGCCCCACCGGCTACGGCGACAGCCCGTACCAGAGCTTTTCGGCCTTTGCGGCGAACCCCTATTTCATCGACCCGGACCTGCTTGCCGCCGAGGGCCTGCTGACACGGCAGGAGATCGCGGCCTGCCAATGGGGCGCCGACCCGGAGCGGGTGGATTACGGCGCGCTGTATGCCGGGCGGCATGCCCTTCTGCGGGCCGCGGCCCGCAGGCTGGACGCAGCGGACCCAGGCTTTGCGGCATTCTGCGCGGCGAACGCCGCCTGGCTGGAGGACTACGCCCTGTTCATGGCCCTGAAGGAGGAGAACCGCCAGACGGCTTGGTTTGATTGGCCCGACCCGGTGCGGCTGCGCCAGCCCATGGCGCTGGAGCTGGCAGCGAACCGGCTGGCGGGGCGGGTGCACTACTGGAAGGCGGTGCAGTATTTGTTCTGCCGCCAGTGGGCGGACCTGAAAGCCTATGCGAACGGGCGGGGCGTGCGCATTATTGGGGACATCCCCATTTACGTTTCGCCGGATTCCAGCGACCTGTGGGCCAGCCCCGAGCTGTTCCAGGCGGACAAGAACGGCAGGCTGACCCAGGTGGCGGGCTGCCCGCCCGACGCGTTTGCCGAAAACGGCCAGCTGTGGGGCAACCCCCTGTACGACTGGGACTACCACCACGCCACGGGCTACGAGTGGTGGGGGCGGCGCCTGGCGCACGCCTGCACCGTGTACGACGTGGTGCGCATCGACCACTTCCGCGGGTTCGAGAGCTATTACGCCATTCCGGCGGGCGAGGCAACGGCCAAAAACGGGGTGTGGCGCAAGGGCCCCGGCACCGACTTTGTGAGCGCCATCCGCAAAAAGCTGCCAGCCGCCCGCATCATTGCCGAGGATCTGGGCTACCTGACGGCCGAGGTGAAGGCCCTGCTGGAGGCCAGCGGCTACCCGGGCATGAAGGTGCTGCAGTTCGCCTTTGATTCCCGCGAGGGCGGGGACTACATGCCCCACAACTACGTGCGCAACTCGGTGGCTTACACCGGCACCCACGACAACACCACCACGGCGGCCTGGCAGGACCAGGCGGCCCCGGCGGACGTGGCACTGGCGCGGCGCTATATGGCCTGCCCGGAGGGGGATCTGACGGGGGCGTTCATCCGCACGGCGCTGGCCTGCGTGAGCGACACCGCCATCATCCCGCTGCAGGATTGGCTGGGCCTGGGGGCACAGGCCCGCATGAACGTGCCCAGCCAGCCCCAGGGCAACTGGCAGTGGCGCATGGCCCCGAAGGCGCTGAGCCCAGAGCTTGGGCGGCGCATCCGGGAGCTGACCGGCCTGTACGGCAGGCTGCCCGGCAAAGAAAGCTGACCGAAGAAACAGCGGCGCCCCGGCAAAAGCCGGGGCGCTATTTTAACACGCGGATTTACAAAAAGGCGAATTTAGGACAAATAGTCCTAAGGGTTTTCACAAAGAAAAGGGCCGTCAGCTTGCGAACGGTTTCTGCTTTGCCCAAATCGTTCCAGAGGCGGGGTTTTCGGCGGATGTTCTTTTTCTTTTCACAAATCCGTGTTACAATAGAGCCTATATTGCGGAGCTGTGAGGAGTTGGATTCATGCGCACCATTGTTTGGTTTATCTATTTCTGGGGCTTTTTGCTGGTCAAATGGCCCGCGATGAACAAGGGGCTGAAAGCCCTGGAGGCGGGCGACTGGGAGACCGCCGACCGCCTGGCGGCCCGGTATGTGCCCCAGTGGGCAAACCGCCTGTTGAAGCTGGCGGGGGTGACCGTGACGGTGGAGGGCAAGGAGAACATCCCCGCCGGCCGGGCCTGCGTGTTTGCGGGCAACCACCGCAGCTATTACGACATCCCCCTGATGCTCACCCAGCTGGACGCGCCCCATGGTCTGGTGGCCAAAAAGGAGATCGCGGGCCTGCCGCTGGTGCGGGGCTGGATGCGCCTTTTGCACTGCGTGTTCCTGGACCGGGAGGACCCCCGCAAGGCGATGGCCGCGCTGAACGAGGCCATTGAAAACCTGAAAAAGGGGTATTCCATCGCCATTTTCCCGGAGGGCACCCGCAACAAGGGCGAGGAGGGCACCCTGCAAGAGTTCAAGGGCGGCGCGTTCCGCATTGCCACCAAGGCAAAGGCGCCCGTGGTGCCGGTGGCCATTACCGGCAGCCGCGATATCATGGAGAACAACCACATGTGGATGCACCCGGCCCACGTGACCATCCGCATCCTGCCCCCCATTGAAACCGAGGGCCTGACCCGCGAGGAGATCAAGGCCCTGCCTGAACGCACTGCCGAGGCGATCCGGCAGAATCTTTTACCCCAGCAGCAAGGAGGCTGACCATTCATGCCCAGCGCCCGCTATACCCTGAACATCAAACCCGAGGATCTGCAGCCGGACGTTCCCCGGGAGCTCACGAAAAAAGAAAAGCTCGCCAACTGGTGGCACTACCACTGGAAATGGGTGGCGCTTGCGCTGATTGCCCTGGGGATGGTGGGCCTGACCCTGAAGGATATCTTCGGCCAGCCCAAGCCCGATTACCGCATTGCGGTGGTGACCCGGTACAACATTGCCGAGGAAGCCACCGACCAGCTGAGCGCCGCGCTGAGCGCCTACGGGCAGGACCTGAACGGCGACGGCCAGGTGCTGGTGCAGGTGGACACCTATACCATTGACTTTACCGGTTACGCCGAGCCCAGCGAGAGCGAGGCGGCCGGCGGGGCCGCCCCGGGCGCGGAGCAGGACGCCGCCGACGTGGGCGCGGCCATGACCGATGTGGCCTCGAACTACGAGCAGGTGGCCAGCCTGACCCGCCTGACGGCCGACATTCAGGACAACCAGACCCTCATCTTTTTGCTGGACGACCCGGCGGGCTTCCAGGAGGTGGGGGGCGTGCTGGCCAGCAGCGAGGGAGCCGCGGCCCCCGACCCCAAGAGCCTGGAGGGCGTGGATTTGTTCCTGTGGGAGGACTGCCCTGCCCTGACCGGGCTGGAACTGGGGGAATACACCGACATGCTGGGCCAGAACGCGGCGCCCAGCGAGGCGCTGTTCCAGGGCTTGGCCCTGGCGCGCCGCGGCTTTGCCGAGGGCAAGGAGCTGAAAACGTACGGCGCGGAAAACGAGGCGTTTTTTAAAACCCTGATCGCGGGGGCCAAAGCACAGTGAAGCGGCGGGCCTGGCTGGACCGCCTGCTGCGCCGGACCCGCGGCGCCGAAAATGCTGCGCGGCCCCTGGCCGCGCAGCTGGATAACCCCTATACCCCCGCCTTCGGCGCGCCCCGCCGCTTTGAGGAGCTGGTGAGGCAGCAGGAAAAAGCGCCCCCGCCCTGCGGCGGGGGCGGCAGGCAAACGCACAAGTAAGCGCCCCGCGGGCCCTTTTGGGGAGGGTGGGGCGAAAGATCATAAAGAACAGGACCGGCGCTGCTTGGAACGCGCCGGTCCTGATTTTTTTACTGCGGGCAAAGCGCCCCTGTGCGCCGGGGGGCGGATCAGGCGTCTTTTTCCAGCTTTTTCAGCAGGAGGGCGCACAGGATGGCCGAGACCGCCAGAAGAAGGCCCAGGGGCCACAGGGAACCGGGGACAAAGCCGCCGTCCAGCATGGCCCGGTACCCCCAGGCCGCGGGGAACAGCCTGCCCGCCGCCCCGAACGCACGGGGGAGCAGCTCGGCCGGGAACATGATGCCGGACAGCATGATGGAGGGCAGAAAAACCAGCTGGGAAAACATGGTGAGCTTTGCCTGGCTTTTGACCGCCAGCCCCAGAACGCTGGCGACCCCCAGCGAGGCCGCGATGAAAATTGCCAGCGAGAGGATGTACAGCAGCGGGTCCCGGGGGCGCGCCGCGCCGAACAGGAGGGGGGCGGCTATGTAGAGGATGGCGCTCATGAGCAGCAGATGAACGAAGGCCGAAAGAAAGGTCGTTGCCAGCCCGAGCGAGAGGGGCACGCCGTTTGCCCGGTAGACCTTTTTGATGTCGCCGCCGTAAATTTCGGACAGGGAGGGCGGCAGGCCCACCAGCGCGCCCATGGAGACCCCCATCACGGTCATGGATTGGATCAGCGTGGCCGAGGCCCCGGGGGTGAGGGAGGTGAAAATGCCGCCCATGACGATGAAGAACAAAAGGGGGACCACATAGCAGGTGATGAGCAGTGATTTGCTGCGGATGTCCAGCCGCCACTGCAGGGCCGCCCCGTATAAAAATGCACTCATTTGCCGTTCCCTCCTGCGATATGGATGAAATTCTGCTCCAGGCTGCCGTGGTCGATGCGAACGTCCAGCACGGGGACGCCTTTTTCCCGGCAGCCCTCCAGCAACGCCAGCAGGGTGGCGGAAAGGTCGTTTGACCGGACGCTCTCTTCGCCCTGCGGGGTCTGGATGGTGATGGTGCAGCGCCCCCCCACCGCCTCGGCCAGGCCGGAAACGGGGCCCAGATATGCAATGGCGCCGCCGCTCAGGATTGCAATGCGGTCGCACAGGGCCTCCACCTCGGCCATGTCGTGGCTGGCAAGGATGATGGTCCTGCCCTGCGCTTTCAGCCTGCGGATCTGATCGTGAAGCTGGACCCGGCCCTCCACATCCAGCCCGGCGGTGGGTTCGTCCAGAAACACAATGTCCGGGTCGCCGATCAGGGCCAGGGCCAGGTGCAGCCGCCGCTTTTGCCCGGTGGAAAGCTGTACATACTGTTTTTTTGCCAGCGCATCAATGCCCAGGGCCGCAAGCATGGCGGGGTCGGCAGCGGCCCGGTTCCATTTGGAGAACAGGCGCACGGCCTCCATGGGGCGGATGTGGGCCGGAAGCGAGGACGATTGCAGCTGGATGCCCACCCGGCCGTGGACCGCAACGCGGCCCCCGTCGCAGGTGCGCAGGCCCTCGATGCATTCAAGGGTGGTGGTCTTGCCCGCGCCGTTGACGCCCAGCAGCGCGAAGATTTCGCCTTTTGCGATCTGGAGATCGAGGCCCTTCAGCACGGCGCGGCCGCCGTAGCTCTTGCGCAGGCCCTCCACCTGGATGGCACAATTCATTTTGTTCCCTCCCCCAGCGGATCATAATCCCGTGCGGAGAACCAGGCTTCCAGCGCGGGGCTGATAAAAGCGTTGGCATCCGCCAGCTTTTGCTGCCATTCCTGCGACGGGCCGGCGGGGGCCTGCGCCTCGGCCCGGTCGGAAAGCTTCATCAGGTCGGCCAGCATGGCCGTGTCGCCGCCCGTGAAGTCCAGCACCATGGCCCAATATTTCTCGGCAAAGGCCATGCCCCGTTCGCCGGCGGGGGGCACGCCTTCGGCCTGAAGGCGCAGGGCCTCGCCCATCAGCTGGCTGACCCGTTCCATCATGATTGGGGCGCTGGCATGGTCGAAACGGCGCCGGAACTGGTTCAGGGTGCGGTCGTCGAGGTGCTTGACGAGCCAGTAAAGCTCGTTTTTCATCTCAAGGTTTGCAATGATATCGGCGTACTTTTTAAAATCCACCGCCTGCATTTGCAGCACCTCGGCCCGCAGCGCCTCCAGCTGGGCCAGGGATTCGGACAGGGAGGCGAGCTTTTGGCGGATGGCGGCCGCCTGCTCGGAAAGCGCGGCGGCGACCTCTTCCGGGGTATCCAGGCCGATCAGGCGGTTTTTGATGTCGTCCAGCGAAAAGCCCAGATGCTTCATGGACAGGATCTGGTGGAGCAGGATCACGTCCCTGTCGGTATAGAGCCTGCGGCCGCCCCCGCTTTGGGCCGAGGGGGAGAGCAGGCCTTCCCGGTGGTAATATTGCAGGGTGCGCACCGAGACACCCATCTTTTTTGCGATCTCGCCCACGGTCATGTAACCCTGGGGAATCGCCCGGTCGTTTGACATATCCATCACCTCTGTGTTCTATTATGGCACGTGACCCTGCGTCACGAGCAAGCCTTTTTTATTCCTTTGCAATAAAAAATAGCCGCAGGCTATTTTTTCGGCCAGCTGCTCCGGTTGCCGCGCTGCGGCGCAGCAAGGTGCGGGGCGCTTTTGTGGCGAATTGCTGTTGTGCTGCAGGCCGGTTTATGGTATACTTTAGCGCATTAGAAGGGCAGGGAGGCACACAGGATGGACAAGCTGGACGAGGCGCGGGCGGCGATCGACAGGATCGACGCGCAGATGGCCGCGCTGTTTGAAGCGCGCATGGCGGCGGCGGCGGCGGTGGCGGCCTATAAAAAGGAACACGCGCTGCCGGTGCTGGACAGCGCCCGCGAGGCCGCGGTGGTGGAAAAGAACCTGGCCCGGCTGAAAAACAAGGAGCTGGAGCCTTTTTACGCGGCGTACCTTCGGCACCAGATGGCGCTCTCGCGCCAGTACCAGGCCCAGGTGCTGGGCCGTGACCGGGTGGCCTACCAGGGGGTGGAGGGCGCTTTTGCCCACATCGCCCTGAAAAAGCTGTTCCCCCGCGCGCAGGAGCTGCCCTGCGCCACCTGGGGCAAGGTGTTCGACGCGGTGGAGGCCGGGGACGCGGCGTATGGGGTGCTGCCCTTTGAGAACAGCCACGCGGGGGATGTTTCGGCCGTGCTGGACCTGTGCTTTGCCCACCCGGGGCTGTATGTGACCGAGGTGTGCGATCTGCCGGTGCGCCAGAACCTGCTGGGGCTGCCGGGGGCAAAGCTTTCGGACATTACAAGGGTGTGCAGCCACCCGCAGGCCATTGCCCAGAGCGAGCGGTTTTTAAAAAGCCTTTCGCTGCCCGCCGAGGACTGCCTGAACACCGCGGTGGCGGCCAAAAAGGTGGCCGAGAGCGGCGATAAGACCCTGGCGGCCATTGCCAGCGAGGAGACCGCTGCCCTGTACGGCCTGCAGGTGCTGGCGGCGGACATCAACTCGGACGGCGACAACACCACCCGCTTCATCGTGATCGGGCGGGAGCTGCCGGTCAGCGGCGACCGGTTCAGCCTGCTGTTCACGGTGGACCACAAGGCCGGAAAACTGGCCGCGGTGATCCAGGCCATCGGTGCGGCGGGCTTTAATATGGAGTGCATCAAGAGCCGCCCCATGCCGGGCGTGCCCTTTGAGTATTATTTTTACGTGGAGCTGGAGGGCCAGCCCGGTGCGCAGGGGACCAAGGCCCTGCTGAGCGAGCTGGAACGGGTGTGCAACACCCTGCGGGTGCTGGGCATTTTTACGAGGCAGTGACCATGACAAGGAGCGAAGGTATGAAATTGACCATGCGGCTGGGCGAGCGCAGCTATGACATTGTTTTAAAGCGGGGTGCGCTGGCAAATCTGGGCCAGCTGGCAAATCTGGCCCGCAAGGTGTTTATTGTGACCGACAGCGGCGTGCCCCCCGAATACGCCGCGGCAGTAAAGGCCCAGTGCGCCGAGGGCGTTATTTACACCGTGCCCCAGGGCGAGAGCAGCAAAAGCCTGAAAACCTACGAGGCGCTGCTGTGCGCCATGCTGGAGGCAGGGTTTGGCCGCGGCGACGCGGTGGTGGCTGTGGGCGGCGGCGTGGTGGGGGACCTGGCAGGCTTTGCGGCCGCCACCTACATGCGCGGCGTGGACTTTATCAACTGCCCCACCACCACCCTGGCCCAGATTGATTCCTCGATTGGAGGAAAGGTGGCGGTGGACCTGGGCCGGGCAAAGAACATCGTGGGGGCCTTTTGGCAGCCCAAGCTGGTGGTGGTGGACCCGGCCACCCTGGCCACCCTGCCCCGCCGCCATTTTGTGAACGGCCTGGCCGAGAGCGTGAAGATGAGCCTGACCAGCGACGCCGAGCTGTTCGAGCTGTTTGAAACCGGGGATGTGGACGCGGAGATCGAGACCATCATCCGCCGCAGCCTGCTGATCAAAAAGAGCGTGGTGGAGCGGGATGAGACCGAGCAGGGCCTGCGGGCGATCCTGAATTTGGGCCACACGCTGGGGCATGGCATCGAGGCGGTAAAGGGCGTGACCGGGCGGCGCAAAAACGGCCTTTACCACGGCGAATGCGTGGCGCTGGGCATGCTGCCCATGATCGAGGACAAGCGCCTGCAAAAACGGGTGCGGGCGGTGTACCGCAGGCTGGGCCTGCCCGCCCGGGTGGCTTACGACAAGCAGAAGGTGCTGGCCTATATGCTGCACGACAAAAAAGCGCGGGGCGGCCAGATCACCCTGGTGAAGGTGCCGGGCCTTGGCTGCTGGCGGCTGGACAAAGCGCCGCTGGCCGAGCTGGAACGCATCGTGATGGGGAAGTGACGAGATGAAAAACACCTTTGGCAGCGCGGTGACCGTGACCATTTTCGGCGAGAGCCACGGCCCCGCCGTGGGCGCGGTGCTGGACGGTTTGGCGGCGGGCCTGCCGGTGGACGGGGAATACATCGCCCGGCAGATGGACAAGCGCAGGGCGAAGCCCGGCGGGCTTTCCACCGCCCGCGCCGAGGCGGACCAGGTGCGCTTTTTGAGCGGGGTATGGAACGGGCGCACCACCGGCACGCCGCTGGCGCTGGTGATCGAAAACCAGAATACCCGCCCGGGCGACTACGCCGCGGGCGCGGGGCTGGCGCGGCCCGGCCACGCCGACTGGGCCGCCCATGTGAAATACGGCGGCTTTGAGGACTGGCGGGGCGGCGGCCATTTTTCCGGCCGGGTGACCGCCGCGCTGACCGCCGCGGGCG
>ERZ857882.904-NODE-904-length-36823-cov-10.693592_pt1 | contig 36823 bp, 33 predicted proteins | sample MGYA00519697_ERZ857882 | MGnify/ENA primary metagenome ERZ857882 (study PRJEB31778, sample SAMEA3449373) | human gut metagenome | biome: human gut; feature: human-associated habitat; material: faeces | place: United Kingdom | collected 2010/2012 ...
CACGGACTGCGACAACATTGTGGAGCTGCTGCACGGCGAGGAACAGGGGCAGGTGAGCTACAGCATCAAAAGCGGGGATACGCCCAGCGGGGTGGCCTCGCAGTTTGGGCTTTCCACCCAGCAGCTGCAGAACATGAACCCGGAATACGATATGAGCGAGTACTTCCGGCCCGGCGATGAGCTGCTGATCAGCCGTGCCCAGCCGTACCTGGAGGTGCGGCGGATCGAAAAGGTGACGACCCAGGAGGAAATCTCTTATTCCACAGAGGAGCGAAATGCGAACGATTTGGCTTTTGGCAAAACAAGGGTAGTGCAGGAGGGCGAAACGGGCCTGGACGAGGTCACGTATGAAAACGTCTATTACGGCGACTCTGCCACGGCCAACGAGGTAAATGAGATTGAGCGGGTGACGCTGAAAGCCCCGGTGACGCGTGTGATTGACAAGGGCACCAAGCTGCCGGACGGCCAGCTGGCACAGACCGGCAGCGGCTCCTTGCGCTGGCCGGTGCCCAATTACACCTACGTGAGCCGCTGGATGAGCAGCTACCACAAGGGGGCAGACATCTGCGCAGCCTACGGCTCCCCGATTGTGGCGGCGGACAGCGGCGTGGTGGTGACCGCCGGCTATCACTACAGCTACGGCAACTATGTGGTGATCGACCACGGCAACGGCTACCGCACCCTTTACGCCCACGCCAGCCGTTTGGCGGTGGGCTATGGGCAGGCGGTGAGCCAGGGCCAGGTGATCGCCTATGTGGGCTCCACCGGCAATTCCTACGGCAATCACTGCCACTTCGAGGTGTACGTGAACGGCGCGCGCCGCAGCGCCCGGGAGTGGTTCCCGGGGATGAGGACCTGGTAAAAACAAAGGGAACGGCCGCAGGCCGTGGGCCCCTGGCAAAAAAGACCCGCAAAATAAAGATCCAGCGCCCCGTTTGGCCGGTTTGGACCAAACGGGGCGCTGGATTTTGTTCCGGACGGATTATGTTGCGGCGGCTTTCCGCACGAAAGTGTGAAAGGCGCTTACGCCTTGCCCACGCTGCCGAACTCCACAATCAGGGTTCCCACCACTTCCTTGACACCCCGCTCGATGCAATCCACAATGGCTGCCACATCCGCGTCGGGCACGCTTCCATACATCACGGTATCCATGATGGGGGGAAGGAAGGCCCGCGGGTCAAAAGCGCTCCTTTTTTCTTCCAGCAGTTTGTAAATGCCTCCCACCGACGGGCTGCTCTGCAGCTCGGGCCGGCTGCTGAACAGCTCTTTCATATTTCGGGTCACGGCCAGCCGGATATCAGTGTCCACATTGATCTTGCCGATGCCGCACCCCGCCGCCTCTTTCAGCTGAGCCAGCTCGATGCCGTAGGCGTTCTGGATGTCGCCCCCCAGGGCGTTGATCTCCTTTACGATATACTGGGGCACGGTGGAGGAGCCATGGCTCACCAGCACACAGAACAGCCCCTCGTGGCGCAGGCACTCCTTGGTTGCGATAGCGATTTCCTTGCGAAGCTTCGCTCCCTTGCCCTTATTGGCGCCATGCATGGTGCCGTAGCTGATGGCCAGCGCGTCCACCTTGGTCTTTTTCACAAACTCCACCGCGTCCAAGGGGTTTGTATAGGTGGAGCCGGCGCTGAACACATGGTCCTCCACGCCTGCCAGCACCCCCAGCTCGGCCTCCACGGTCACGCCGCGCTCGTGGGCGTATTTGACCACCTCGCGGGTGAGCTCGATGTTTTCTTCAAAAGGCAGCGACGAACCGTCGATCATCACGCTGGTGTAGCCGCCCGCAATGGCCGCTTTGCAGGATTCAAAATTGCGGCCGTGATCCAGGTGCAGCGCCACCGGGATGGGGCTGGCCTCACCATACTTCTTTACCGCGGCGCCAATGTTTGCGGCGCCCTTGATCTTATCTTCCAGCGTGGCATTCATAAAATCGGTGCGGCCGCCCATAAAGCCGTTCGCCAGGTCCGCCCCCTGCAAAATGGCGGGCGAACGGAACATCTCGTGCACCTCGATGGCCGCTTTTGCCTGGGCTACGGCGTTCACGTTGAACGCGCCCTGGGCGTATCCATATTTGTCGGTGGCTTCCAAAATCGCGCGCAAAGGTACCAGCATTGTTGTTTCCTCTCTTTTCTGTTCATTTGCCGCGCCGGGCGCAAAGAGCCCCGGCGGGCTTATCCCACACCGTCTGCGCGCCGTTTCCTGTGTTTAGGATAGCGCAAAACGGCGGCGGTTACAAGGGGTTTTGGCAAAACAGCTACACGTGTGTACATTTTCGTCCTTTTGCACAAATCACTGTTCGGGCCGGGGCGGCACGCATTCCAGCACCGCAAGCTCCCCCTGCGGCACAAGGGCGTACTCTTTTACCCCGTGGGGCACGAACACCTCGGTGCCCTGCCGCAGCGGCAAACGTTCGCCCCCGCCCTCCAGCCAGCCGCAGCCGCGCTCCACCAGCAGAACCCGGAAGGGGTCGTTCCGGCGGCGGCAGCGCCCGGTGCACACAAGCCGCACAAGCCCAAAATAGGGCGTTTTTTCCGGCCCCACCAGCACCTGCGCTTCTCCTCCCGGCAGCATCCGGGCTTCCGGCCGCAAAAAACAACGCTCCCGTACCGTGCCGGCGGGCAGCGCCCAGGAAAAATCAAAACAGTCCAGCAGCGCGTCCATGCCCGCGCCGGAGTGCAGGCTCTCGGGGGGCAGCTCGCTGCCGTCCGGCCGGATGCGTTCGGCCCGCAGGGTGATGTCGGTGGGCTCCTGGATCTCGGCCACCAGGCTGCCCGCGCCCAGGGCGTGGGGCAGCCCTGCGGGGATGAACACCGCATCGCCCGGCCTTATCTCGAACCGGTGCAGGCAGCCCAGGATGGCGGCCGTGTCCTGCGCTTCGATCAGCGCGCGGAACCGCTGCGGCGCTGTGCCCGGAACAAAGCCCGCCCAGACGTAAGCCGGCCCAGCGGCCCGGTCCACATCCAGCACGTACCACGCCTCGGTCTTGCCGTAGGGCCAGCCAAAGTACTTCTGTGCCTTTTCCCGGGTGGGGTGGGTCTGCACCAGCAGCCGCTGTGTGGAGTGGAGCAGCTTGAGCAAAAAGCCGGGGTTTGGGCCGAATGCCGCTGCATTTTCCGCTCCCAAAAATTCCGCCGGGCGCGCGGTCAGGGCTTCGGCCAGCACTCCACCGCCGTCCTGGGGCAGAATGGCCGAACGGCTGTCGGCCGCGCCCTTCAGGGTGGACTGCACCACGCTGGCAACCCACATCTGGCTGGCGCCGGGGTGGCTGCCCGGCTGCTGCCCCAGAAACTGATCGATCAGTTCTCCCCCGGGCAAAAGATAGCTCACCCTGCACGGAGAAAGGCGGAAGGGCCGCTGCCACAAAGCGCTCATCGGCTGCCTCGCGGCGGTTTTCCAAGCGCCGCAAACATGCTGCGCTTATATTCCTCCACGCCCTCCTGGTCAAAGGGATCCACCCCCAGCAGCTTGCCGCTGAGCGCGCAGCTCACCATAAAAAAGTAGAAAAGCTGGCCAAAAACGCGCTCGTCGATACGGGGCAGCCGCAGCTGCACGCAGGGCACCCCGCCCGCGTCATGCGCCTGCACTGTGGCCTTTTCGGCCGCCCGGTTGATGTTTGCAAAATCCATGCCGTCCAGATAATCAAACCCGTCGCCAAAAGCAGGGTCCGGCATTACCTCCAGCTGTGCGCCGGGGTCGTCCACCATCAAAAAGGTTTCCATCATGCAGCGGCGGCCGTCCTGCATGTACTGGCCCATGCTGTGCAGGTCTTCGGTGTTGCTCATACAGGCAGGCAGCAGGCCCTTTTTGTCCTTCCCCTCGCTCTCTCCAAAAAGCTGCTTCCACCAGCTCTGCGCCCAGAAAAGGCGCGGCTCAAAGGCAGCCAGCATTTCCACGGAAAAGCCCTGCTTGTATATCGCCGAGCGAATTGCAGCATAGCGCGCCGCGGCCCCCCCGCTGGCTGCGTCAAGCTGTTTTTCCATATCCTCACCGCCCTGAAGGTAAGCCTCCACGTCCAGCCCTGCCACCGCGATGGGCAAAAGGCATACCGGTGAAAAGGCCGAGTAGCGGCCCCCGATCCGCTCGGGAAAGGGCAGGAAGGTATAACCGTTCTCGGCTGCGATCTCCTGCAGGCGGGAGCCGCGGGTGCCGGTCAGCACAATGCGGTCGGCCAATTCTGCGGGCGAGTAGCGGGCCGCCATGGCCTGGCGCAGCACCCGGAAGTGGCTGCCGGGCTCCAGCGTTTCAAAGTTCTTGGCGATCACGTTGATGTAAACGCTTTTTCCCTGGATATGCCGCAGGACCTTCTGCAGATAATGCGCCGAAAGGGTGTTGCCCGCATATACAATTTCGGGGCCGCCCGGCGCTTGCAGCGCTTCGATCATAGCCCGGGCCGCCTGGTTGGAGCCGCCCACCCCCACCAGCACGAACACCTCGGCATGTTTGCGGATCTCGGCCGCCTTTTGCCGGATCGGCTCCAGCTCACAGGCCGCCTCGCGGCAGTTCCGCCAGCCCGCAGCGCCCCAGGCCGGGTCGGCCGGTGTAAGCCCGGCCAGCTCCCCATAAAAGCCCTGTGCGCGGCGCACCTCGGCCTCCATCTCCCCCGGGTCCGCGTAACGCTCTGCCAGGGCCGTGTTCAAAATCAGGTTCATAATAAAAGCCCCTTCTTTCCATTGCCAAAAGCGCAATATTTCCCACCCTTATTATAAAAGGCGCAGCCCGCCGCGCACAGTATGAAAAAGCTTCATACCCAGCGTTTTCAATCACAGACGGCCGCCCGGTAAACCTGCCGGGCGGCCGTCTGTGATTGTTTTATCCAAAGATAAGGATGTAAAGCCCCATACCCAGCATGAAGCCGTACACCAGCCTTTTGATGGTGGTCAGGGGCAGCCGGCGGAACACCGAAAGGCCCAAGCCGGTGCCCACCGCCAGGCCCGCCACGGCCGCCGCGCTGAACCGCAGCACCTCCCGGGTCACGTTGCCCAGGCGGATGTGCATTACCAGCAGCGCCATGGTGGTGATAATAAAGAACATCTGGGTCGTGGCGGTATATTCGCGCTTATCCTCCAGCGCGTTCAGGTAATAGGCCACGATGGGCGGCCCGCCGATGCTGAACATGCCGCCCGAAAGCCCCGCTACCGCCCCGGCGATCATGCCGTTGCTGCGGGTGGGGCGGATGCGCAGCCGCTCACTGAAAAACAAAAAATAGACCGCCAATACCATCAGCGCCGCACCCAGCACGCGCCGCAGAAACGTTTCGGTGCTGCTTTGCAGGATCTGCACCCCCACCCAGTTGGTGCACACGGCCACCACGCAGGGCCATACCAGCTGCCGCCAGTTGATGAATTTCCAGTAGCGCACGGCAATTGTCACGGTCATGAAGGTGGCGGTGATAAGCTCCACCACCGTGGCCGTTTTAAAGGGCAGCAGCAGCGGCCACAACGCCATGCAGGTGACCGCGTAGCCGAACCCGGTGGTGCTCTGTACAAAGCTGCCCGCCAAGGCAATCAGCGCCACCAGCAAAAACAGCAGCGGCCCGCTCATGTGCGCTCGAACACGGTGCGCCCGCCCACAAGGGTACGCAGCACGGTAAGGTCCTCGTCCAGCACCACCAGGTCGGCGTCCCAGCCCGGCTTGACCCGGCCCTTGCGGGCGCCCATGCGCAAAAGGTCCGCCGGGTTTTCGGTGAGCAGGGGCAGAAGATCCTCAGCGGGCCGGCCGGTAAAGGCCACCAGATTTTTCAGCGCCTGGCCGGTGGTCAGGGTGCTGCCCGCACGGCTGCCGCCGCCGGCCAGCTTTGCGTCGCCGTCCACCACCACCACGTCGTTCACGCCCAGCTTATAATTGCCGTCCGGCAGGCCGGCGGCCATAATGCTGTCGGTAATGGCAACCACCCGATCCAGGCCCTTGCATTTAAGTAAAAAGCGCACGGTGGCCGGGTGCAGGTGCCGCCCGTCGCAGATCGCCTCACAGTACACATCGCTCTCCAGCACTGCGCCCATAATGGCGGGGAAATGCTGGTGCAGCAGTTTCATGGCGTTGAAGGTGTGGGTGGCGCTGGCCGCCCCATTCTCAATGCAGGCTATGGCGGTGTCGTAATCCGCCCCCGAATGGCCGATGGCCACCACCACCTCGCCGGCGATGTCCCGGATCATAGCCGGCACCCCTTCCACCTCCGGGCTCACGGTGATATACTTCACAGCGCCCTGCGCTGCCTCGGCATACCGGCGGAACAGGGCGGCGTTCCCTTTTTGCAGCAGGTGTTCCGGCATGGCGCCCTTGTACTCCGGCGCCAGAAACGGCCCCTCCAGGTGCACGCCCAAGAGCTGGGCGTGCTGCCCGGCCTCAGCCATGGCGGCCTTGATCTGCCCGATGCACCACAAGGTTTGCTCGGGCGTGTCGGTCAGCACGCTGGCAAGCCAGCCTGTGGTGCCTTGACTGGCAAAAAAACGGCCAATGGTGCCGTTCAGCTGCTCTGCCGTTGCCGCGTTCACATCCACCCCCGCGCCGCCATGGGTGTGCACATCGATAAATCCGGGGGCCAGGCGTTTGCCGCCAAGATCCAGTTCCGGGCAGCCCGCCGGGGCCTCCGCCCGGGGAGCCACCTGGGCAATCACACCATCCTTGATGTATACCTGCCGCTCTGCAAAGCGGCCGCCGGTATAGACCAGCCCGTTTTTGATTACCAGTTCCATGCCTGTACATCCTCCTTTTCTGCCCCACAGGGCGCCGGGATATTGCGATCTGTCACAAAAGGCCCCCCGGCGAATGGGGCGCCGGAAGGGCTCTTTTTTACAGTTTAAAACGGCTGCTGCGCCGCGTTCGCATTGGTGATGATCAGCGCGTCCGGGTGGCGCTGCACCAGCGTTGCCGGAAAATGGGCGCTTACCTCGCCGTAAGCCGCCTGCCGCACCACCGAGCGGTGCCAGTCCCGGAAAACGCCGAGGCGTATTTTGCGCGCGCCCAGGATTTGGGCCATTCCAATGGTCACACACTTTTGTGGCATGGCGTCGATGGCCCCGTTCAGATCGCCAATGGCGTTTGCCACCCGTGTTTCCCGGCTGATCTCCAGCACACGGGTGGGCAGAGCCGCAAATTCGTCGGGGGTAAGCTCATCCTGCGCCTCGTTGAAAGCCAGGTGCCCGTTGATGCCGATGCCCCCGAAGGCGATATCCACTCCGCCCACCGCCGCAATGACCCGCTGCAGGTTTTCAGGGTCGTGGGGGTCGGGGAACACGCGCTGGGCCTCGGGCATGAGCAGCGCCGGATCCACCTGGGTGTAGACCGCCCGGTCCATAAAGCCCCGGAAGGAGAGGCGATGGCTCTTTTCCACCCACTCGCCCTCGTCGGTGAGGTATTCGTCCATATTTAAAAACCAGCAGTTTTTCAGGCTCACCCGGTCGCGGTTGACCATGCGCACAAAAATAGGATATTGGCCCACCGGGCCCACCGGGCAGATGAACACGGTGGGGCGCCCCTCGGCGTTGTGCCGCTTGATGGTGTTCACCATCTCCAGGGCCAGCTCGTAAAACACCTCGCCGGAATCGCCCAGTTTTAAAATGGGGGTCTTGGCGTTTTTGCCCAGCTCCTGGGCGCTGATCTGATAATATTCGTACATGGCGCGCTTCTCCTTTCAAAAGCCGCCGGGTGTACCCGGGCGGCGTTGGCTCAAAACAAATGTGTGATGCCCAGCTGCTGGATCATCTCCACGATCTCCTTGGTGCGGCTGCACCCAAACTTGTGCAGAAGGCCCTTGATCTGGGTCTTCACCGTGACCACCTCCACACAGCGCGCGGCGGCGATCTCCTTTACCTTTTTGCCCTGCAAAAGCAGGTGCACCAGCTCCCGCTCTGCGGCGGTGAGCTGGGAAACGTTGTTGATGAAAAACAGAAGGCTGCGCTCAGAACGGCGCAGGCGGTTATACTCCTGCATGACGGTATTCTGCACTTTCGCATCCAGCAGGGGGCGGCCGGCCGCCGCTGCGCGGATGTGGGCCAGCACCTCCTCGTCCGGGCAGCCCTTTACAATGTAATCCACCGCGCCGGTGCCCATGGCAGTAAGAATCATTTTTTCGGTGTCGTGCGCCGTGAGATACAGGATCATCCGGCCCGGGTCAGCATCGCGGATGGCCTCGGCGGCCGTGACGCCCGCCGACATATTCTCCATCTCAATGTCCATCAGGATAATGTCGCTTTTCACACTTCGCGCCAGCTCCACAATGGCCGCGCCGCTGGCGGCCTCGCCCACCACCCGCATGTCCGGCTGGTCGTTGATCAGCTCCTTCAAGTCCTCCCGCAGCAGGTCAAAATCGTCAGCGATCAGGATCGAGATCATTTTACGGCCTCCTTTACTGCCTTTTTGGGGTGACCCGGCACATAGCGGGGCAGCATGACCATAAAGCTGCTTCCCTTGCCCTCGGCGCTGCGGATCTGTAAATGCCCCAGGTGGCTCTTGGTGATTTTGCGCACATAGTAAAGGCCCATTCCCCAGTTGAAGTTGGTGTTTTTGCTGGTGTAAAAGGGGTCAAATATCTTTTTTTGCTCGGCGTGGGAAATTCCGGTGCCGTTGTCCAGCACTTCAAAATCCAGCCACAGCCGCTCGCCGCGCACCGCAAGCTCCACCTGCGGCCCCTCGGGCCGGGCGGCCGCCAAGGCTGCCTCATAGGCGTTGGCAAGCAGGTTATAAAGCGCCTCCGCCATGTGGGTACGGTCGGCCAGAACCTGGGCGTGGGTTTCCTCGCGCAGCGTCACCGCCGCGTCCGGGTATTTTTGCCTAAAGCGTTCCAGCGCCGCGGCCACCACCTCGCGGGAGTCGACGGGGGTGAGGGCAATATAGCTCACCTTCACGCTGCGGTACAGCTCCTCCATACGGCTCAGCATCCCCTCGTTCATATTCCGCAGGGCCGCGGCGTACTCCTGCACCCGCGCGGGGTCCGGTGCCGATCCCTCCAGCTCCTGCTGGAGCTTTTTGTGTACCACCCGGGCGCTCAGGAGCTGGTTCTTGATGCTGTGCACAAATACCGAGGCGCCCATGCTGGCGGTGTCGAACTTGCGCTGGAGGCGGGTGTCCTCCTCCTCCTCGTTCTGGGTCAGGCGGCTGTAGCCGATCAGGTTCATGGTACCCAACACCACAAAAAACACGGTGCAGGCCACCAGCAAAAGCCAGCTCGGCCCGCTGGAAAGCGCCGTGCGCAGGTAGTTCAGCGAACCCAGGCGGATGTATTCAGACACATAAAAATTATAAATTTGGCCGGGATCCTGGATGGCATACATGGCATACAGCACCGTCACGCTCACCAATGCCAGCACCACAAAGCGGTAATTGCGCTTAAAGTAGGGGCTGGTGATGGCCACATATTCCTGCACGAGCAGGGCAAAGGCCGCCAGCATGCTGGCCACGATCCAGCCAAGCGCTACCTGGCGCATGACCACCAGCACCCAAAAACGCCCGCCCACCACCACCCGGAACACCGGGGGATAGTAATATATGAGGAACAGCAGTGTGATGGCCAGGTGCCCGCGCAAAAGGAGCCTCTCGTGCCGGCGGGGCCAGGAGAGATTGGTGTGGTACACGGCGATACACACCAAAAAAAACGGGAACAGGCAGCGCCCCAGTGCCACCATATAGCCCAGCACCCCCAAAGGTACCGGCAGGAACTGCAGCCAGGTCTGCAGCGCAGGCGAGAGAAACAAAAACAACCGCTGCATGGTGTTGTAGCCGCCCATTTTGGCGATGTAGGTCACCACACCGCACAGCATTACCACAAAACTGGCGCACAGGCCGCACAGATAGACCGAGAGCGTATCGCGCCGGTTCACCGCCACGACCACCGTGGCAATGGCCGTGAGCGCCACCACCAAAACCAGCATCGTTCCTCTCCCCTTTTCCGTTGTTTTTTCTATTATACCATGAACGCGAAGCGTGAATGGTATGATTTTGCATTGCACCTGATTGCCATGAAAGGGGCGGCGGCAGTACCACACAAAGCGAGGGGCATAAGCCTTCTTATGCCCCTCGCGCTGTTCACTTGTATTTGGGAAGGCTTATTTAGCGTTGGCCGCAGCGGCCTCTTCCATCACGTCGAACAGCACGTAGTCCTCTACGGGCACCTTCTCGGTGATGCGGCCGGCGTCAATGAACACCTGCTGCTGGTTCTCATAGTAGGTCTTTACGGTGCCGTCTGCCAGGCCCTTTGCAATGAACTCGCCGGTGAGCCAGTTACCCTCGCCCACGCAGTCCAGCATGGTCTGCTCTTCAGCCTTGCACTGCTTGGCGACCCACTTGGCGACCTCTTCAATGTTGGCGGCGCGATAGTCCTGCGCCTTCTGAAGAGCGCGGGAGAAGCGCACCAGTACGTCATGGTTTTCGGTGGCAAACTTATCGGTGGTGATAAAGCTGGAGGGGAAGGTGACCTTGTCTACAAAGTCGTTGTTGGTGGCCAAAGTGATGGCCTTGTCGCCCAGGGCGTTCGCAATGGTCATGGTGCTGGGGCTCCAGGTGGCGCAGGCGTCCACACTGCCGCTCACCATCGCGCTCACCATACCGTTGGCATCCATCTCCACAACCTTCACATCGCTCTGGGTCAGGCCGGCCTCGGCCAGCGCCAGGTTCAGAATGATCTCGGCAGAAGTGCCGGCAGTAGCCGCCACGGTTTTGCCCTTCAGGTCGGCCACGGTGCTGATGCCCTTGTCCTTGTTGGCCATCACCGCGTCGGCAAGGCTGGTGCAGTCGAGCTGGAAGATTTTGGCCTGGCCCTCAATGCACAGGGCATGGGCGCCGTGGCCGATCTGGGAGATATCAATGTCGCCGGAAGCCATGGCGGCGATCTCGGCGGGGCCGCCCTGGAACTCGGTCAGGGTCACGTTCAGGCCCATCTCCTCAAAGAAGCCCGCATTGATGGCTGTGGCCAGCAGGCTGCAGGAACCCATGTTGGGCATGTAGGCCACACGCAGGTCCACCGGGTCAAAGGTTTCGGCGGGCTCGCTGTCGGCCATGCTCGCAGGCTGGCTTGCAGGCTGGGATGCCGGGGTGGAAGCAGGTGTGCTGGTGGTGCCGCCGCAGGCTACAAGCGCCAGGCTCATCATGGCCAGGGCCAGCACCAGGCAAAGAATTTTCTTCATACTGTTTTCCTCCATTACGGTTCGTTTGTGCACGGCATGCGATACACCGCGCTCTGCCGAAGCGGGCACAACGCCGTTGCTCCGGTTTCTTGTGTTTTAAGTATAGTTCCCGCCGCCCCGTTTTGAAAGTATGAAATATTCTCATACTCTCCCGCCCTTCTTTTGGCTCTTTTTTACAAAAGCGGGCCCCCGTATTCTGTGGTTTTCCACGAAAACAGGGGCCTTCCACGATTGGGAGGGTGTAATCTTTTTGTAAAGGGGATGGTGCTTTTGATTGACAATACCTGCCAGTTCCAGTAAGCTATATGGTATTATGTGAAAAGTGCGAGGAGGCATTGCAATTGGCAGAACAGCGTGGCCGGCCCACCATTTGGGACGTGGCGGAGCTGGCGGGTGTTTCCATCGCCACCGTTTCCCGCTATATGAACGGTACCCAGGCTGTGAGCAAGGCGGCCAGCAATGCCATTGCCCAAGCGATGGCGCAGCTGGACTATGTGCCCAACGCCAATGTGCGCAGCATCAAGCTGGGCCAGACCCGCACGGTGGGCATCATCGTGCCGGACATTTCAAATTTTTTTCAGGCCCGGGTCTGCCGCCGGGTAGAACATCTGCTTTACCAAAAGCGCTATTCACTGGTGATTGCCAGCACCGGCAATAACACTGAAAAAGAGCGCTCTTGCATCCACAACTTCCTGGAACGGCGGGTAGACGGGCTTCTGGTTTCGAGCGCGGGGCAAAACAATGACCTGCTGGGCCGGGCCGCCAAGGGCGGGCTTCCCCTGGTGCTGTTCGAGAGCTACCAGCCTGAGCTGCCAGATCTGGACTATGTGCTGGAAGACAGCTATGGTCATGCCTGCCGCCTCACCCGTTCCTTGCTGGAACGGGGGCACCGGCGCATCTCTTTTTTAAAGGGGTTCGAGCACTCCACCGTGTCCGAAGCCCGGTTTGCAGGTTTTTGCGACACCCTGTGCGCCGCGGGCCTTGCTCCGGATCCCGCTCTTATCTGGGAGGGCTGCCGCGACCGGGCCGACTGCGTGCGGGTGTTCGAAGCGCTGCGCCGCGAGCCGGGCCGGTTCACCGCAGTGGCGGCCACAACCCCCGAGCAGATGAAATTTTTGGTAATGGAGGCCAACCGCCAGGGCGTGCGCATCCCGCAGGATGTTTCACTCACTGGCTTTGGCATCGAGGATTATACTGCCCTGTTCCCCTTTTCCGCCACCTGCGTGGTGTCGGACCCGTTGGCGAACGCCGACGCCCTGGTGGAGCTGATCCTTCGCCGGATGGACGAGGTGCGCACCGGCAAATCGCCCGCACCTGCGGAAAAGCGCATCATTCCCTGCCAGTTTTTCACCGGAAACTCGGTGGCCTGCGTTACACCGTAAAAAGATGCCCGCCCGGCGACCGCCGGGCGGGCATCTTTTTGTCATTGCTGTTCCATCTGGCCCAGCGTTCGAATGAGCACCATCAACCCCCGGGGGATATGGTAGGGGTCTTTTACAGGCAGCCGCCCTCCCACCGGCCCTTCCAGCGGGCGGCCCTGCCGATCCCGCAGTTGGAGCCACTCGCCCACCGCCCGGTTTGGGTTGGGGAAGGTGGAGAAGGTATAGGTGTGGCAGCGCTCGAACCATTGCCGGTATTCCAGCTCGCCAGTGCGCTTGAAACACCACAGATTTGCGCACAGCGCCTCCACCTGCGGCCACCACAGCTTGTGTGCCCAGTCCCGCACCGCGGCCCCGGCCAGCGCCTGTTCGGGCGCGAAGGCCGGACCCTGTGGGGGGCCTCCCTGCCGGTCGATGTAGTAGAAAAAGCCTCCGCAGTCATCGTCCCAGGCAAGGCGGTCAAGGTTCAGGCAGACCCGCTCGGCCGTGCTCGCCAGTTCGGGAAGTCCGAGCTGCCCGGCAGCGTCCATTAAAAACCAGACGCACTCAAAGGTGTGGCCCGGGTTCAAGTGCCTGCCATACAGGGTGTCCGGCACCCGGCCGCCCGCATCAATGCACTCGGCGATCACACCGCCCGGCTGTAAAAAGCGGCGGGTGATCTGTTCGGTTCCCCAGCGGGCAACGCTTTGTGCCCGCTGGGCCTGGTCCGTGCGGCCCGCCGTTTTCAACGCCGCCGCCAACTCAAGCCCGGTGTTCACCAAGATCATGGGCACCGCATGGGCCTGCCAGCCCGTGGGCAGCACATCCGGCGCGGTGGGGAAGGCCCCCTCCTGTGCCAGCTTCGCTGCACCCTCAAACAGGGCGAACGCCCGGTCCAGCGCCGCATCGTTTTGCGCCAGGGCTCCCCAGGCCGCGAGGCCCATCGCCGCAAAGCAATCGGCAAAGCCGCTCACCGCAGGGCCGCTGCCCGGCCATGGCTCTTTGGGGGTGCCGTCTGCAGCCAGCAGAAATGCGGCGCGGCCGCTGGGCAGGATGCACTTTTCCTGCAGGAATGCGGCGCCCTGTGCGGCCAGTTCAGCGCAGCGCCGCCTGATCATTTCATCCAGCCCCGGCACCGCACCGCCCGCAAGCCGGGCATACAGCCAGGTACAGCGGCCCTGGCTCCACACATATTTGTCGGTGGAAACCAGATGCATGCCGGTCACGTCGTAGCAGGTGAAAAAGCCCCCATGTGCGGAATCTGCCCGTTCCATCCAATAAGGCAGGATGACCTCCTGCAGATGATCCGTATAAAACCGGCGCAGCCGCCCGGCCCATTCCATTCCGCTCTCGCTCATGCCTGGGCGGCGGTGTAGGCGTCGCAGGCCTTCTGCATCACGTCGAACAGCACGTAATTTTCCACAGGCACCTTTTCAGGGATGCGGCCGCCGTCCACAAAGACTTGCTGCTGGCTGTCGTAATAGTTTTTAATGGTTCCGTCGGCCAGAGCCTTTACGATAAACTCGCCGGTAAGCCACTCCCCGGAATCTTTCGTTGCCAGGATGGTGGCGTCGTCGGCTTCGATCTCCTTGGCAAGCCAGCCGCAGACTTCTTCGATGTGGGGTGCACGGTAATCCTGGGCTTTCAACAGCGCCTGGCCGAACCGGACCAGGATATCCTCATGCTCCTGGGCATACTCCTCGGTGCAGATAAAGCTGCCCGGGAAGGTGACGGTATCCACAAAATCGCCGTTGCTGCCAAGGCTCAGGCAGTTATCGCCCATTTGTTCCTTGATGGTGGTGGTACTGGGAGCCCATGTGGCACAGGCGTCTACCTGGCCGCTGATCATGGCGGACACGCAGCCATTTGCGTCCATCTCCACCACCTTCACGTCGTCCTGCGTGAGGCCGGCGGTAGAGAGCACCAGGTTCAGCACAATCTCGGCGGAAGTTCCGGCAGTGGAGGCCACCGTTTTGCCCTTCAGGTCAGCCACGCTGTTGATGCCCCGCTCCTTGTTGGCAAGTACCTCGTCCGAGACGCCCAGCAGGTCCAGTGCAAAAATTTTGGCCTGGCCCTCGATGCACAAAGCGTGGGCGCCGTGGCCGATCTGCGAGATGTCGATGTCGCCCGAGGCCATGGCGGCGATCTCAGCGGGGCCGCCCTGGAACTGGGTGAGCTTGACATCCAGCCCCACCTCGTCGAAATACCCCATCTCAATGCCGGTAACGATGGCCGAGCCGCTGCCCATGTTGGGCATGTAAGCTACCCGCACGGTGGCGCGTTCATATTCCGGTGCTGCCGGTGCCGGTTCGCTCTGGCTCACCGGCTGGCTGGCGGGTTTTGAAGCCGGCTGGGAAGAGGGTGCTGCACCGCAGCCCGCCAGCAGCACAGCGGCCAGCACGGCAGCCAAAAGAATGCTTGTGAATCGTTTCATCGTTTATACCTCCATTCATTTTCGGCGGCGCACCGCAGCCGGCACGCCTTTTAGAAAATGTTTTCATGCCTTTAGTATATAGAAAATATTTTCTATATGAAAGTATGAATTTTTATCCTCCTTTTCGGGAACCTCATTGTGTAGAATGTCCAAATAATTTGCTCTGTTTTTTGCCAGATGCCACAAAACCTCCGAGTGCTTTTGCAGCGGGTATGTCATCTTTTGTAATTCTTCAAAAAAAACAGGGCCGCCGCAAAATGCGGCAGCCCTGTTTAACAAAAAGGAGGATACAACGTGAAATCGTTATTAAAAGAGGCTTATTTGCGCACTTCCAGATACTCTTGATACACCTGGCTCCAGATGTAATTCTTAAGCTCCAAAAAGCGCGGGCTCATCTTGGTTTCCTGGTCGCGGGGGTAGGGAATGTCGATGTCCACAACTTCCTTAATGCGGCCGGGGCGTGCACTCATAATGACCACCTTCTGCCCCAGGATAATCGCTTCCTCCACATCGTGGGTGATAAAAAAGCAGGTCTTTTGCTCTTTTTCCCAGGTTTCCAGCAGTTCAGTCTGCAGCTGGGTGCGGGTCTGGGCGTCCAGCGCGCCGAAAGGTTCGTCCATCAGCAGCACCTGCGGCTCGGCCGCATAGGCGCGCGCAATGGCAACGCGCTGCTTCATGCCGCCTGAAAGTTCTTTGGGGTAATGATCCGCAAACTTTTCCAGGTCGACCATTTTTAAGTATTTATCCACCACTGCGTCCGCTTCCGGGCCCTTGATGCCCCGCATGTCCAGCGCGAACTTCACGTTCTTGCGCACAGTAAGCCAGGGGAACAGGGCGTACTGCTGGAACACCACGCCGCGCTCAGGGCCGGGGCCCTCGACCTCTTTGCCGTCCACATACACATGGCCCTCGGTGGGCTCAAGCAGGCCCGCGATGATGTTCAAAATAGTCGATTTACCGCAGCCGGAGGGGCCTACCACCGTGACAAACTCGTTCTCGTGGATGTCCATGGTCATTCCGTTCAGCGCGACCATCTCGCCGTTGCGGCCGTTGAACTTCTTCACCACGCCGTCGATGCGGACCTTTACTGCTGCACTGTTTCCTGCCATCCTGTGAGCCTCCTCTCCAAGAATCGCACCAGCTTCTCCATGCCGATGCCGATGATGCCGATCACAATAATGCCCATGAGCACAGTGCCCATGTCGTAATAGCCGCTGGCCTTTTGGATCATCATGCCCAGGCCCTCGGACGCGCCGGTAAGCTCGGCCGCCACCAGGGTGGTGAGCGAAGCCGACAGGCCCAGCCTTGCGCCAGTAAGGATAAACGGGGTGGATGCGGGGATAACCACCCGGAAGAAGATGTCCCTGTCTGAAGCGCCCAAAATGCGGGCGGCCTTGATCAGGGTGATATCCACATTGCACACACCCTGGTAAATGGTGACCACCAGCACCAGGAAAGAGGCGATAAAGATCACAATGACCTTGGCTTTTTCGCCCACGCCGGCGCCCACGATAACAAGCGGGATATAGGCAAGCGGCGGAATGTTGCGCACGAATTGGATCCATGGCTCTACCACATGGCGGAAAGGCGCGTACCAGCCCATCAAAAACGCCATTGGAATAGACGCCACAAAACCGATGCCGAACCCTGCGAGCACCCGGAACAAGCTGTAGCCGATGTGCACCCACAAAGTGCCGTCGTTCACCTTTTTCATTAGGCTTTCAAACACCTTGGTGGGGGTGGCAAACACCACGCCGCCCTTTGTGGAATGAGAGATGACGATCCATAGCAGCGCCGCAGCCACAAGCGAGATGATGAGCCACACCCAGTTGGGGATGGACGCTATGAATTTGGAAAAGCCGGTTTTCTTTTTTGAGCTGTACATAGCGGTTTTCTTCCTCCTTTTCAGGATCGCGCTCAAGGCGCGGTTATTTTCTATCCTTAGGTTACACGCAAACCCGGCCTTTGCAAAGTATGAAATATTCTCATACTTTTCCGCAGGCGGGGCAGCCCGCGGCACGAGGCAAAAAGAAAAAGCGGGCAGGGCCTGCAGCCCCGCCCGCCTTATTTCCCTTCATCGCTTTGCCCTGACGCCCGGCTGGGCGTTCGCCTGTTCAGTGCAGTTCCAGCGCGCGGTTCTCTTTGCCCGCAGCGGCCAGCATGCTGTCGATGTAGGAGAGCGCGTTTTCCTGCCCGCGGTCGGCCGCAATCTGCTGTACCATTTGGTAGTCTGCGCCGCTGCGCACCGCGTCGGCCTCGGCCTCTGTGAGCATGCCGGCAAAATAGAGCGGGTTGAGCCGTGCCATCAGCCGGAGCTGTGCCTCGCCCGCCTCGCTGCCCAGCGTATCGAGGATGTTATCCCTGCCCCGGGTGGTGGAATTGTGGGCGAATTGTTCTCTGCCCCAGCCTGAAAAATCGGCGAACACCGGGTCGGTCTGGCCGGTGGCAGCAGCCCAGGAGGTCAGGTCGGTTTCCCGGGTTTCATAGCGGTACACCGCGCCTTCAGGCGCAGGCGCCACCTCCAGTGTTCCGTACTGATAAGGCCATACCGCCAGGCTCTCGCCCGCGATATCCCACACCGGCTCGCCCTCTTTGCCCTGCCAGGAGGAAATATCCTGGATATGCAGGTGACCGCTCAGGGTTACCCGCACGCCATACTGCTGCTGCAGCGCGCCCAGCCGGTCGTTCTCAAACAGGGTATACCCGGAGGAAAACACCGCACTGTGATCGGTCAGGTTCTGGTGCACGGCCACAAGGGGTGTAGCCCCCGCTTTTTGGCAGGCCCTGAGCTGCTTTTCCAGCCATTGATAGGTTTTTTCCTGCAGCTTGCCTCCCACGAAATAGGGGATACCCGGGCTTTGTTCCGCATACTGTTCCGCGTCCAGCATAAACAGCCACACGCCCCTGTTCAGCTTGACCATATAGCTCAGGCTGGCTTTGTCACGGCTGGCAGCGGCGGCAAAACCGCAATTTTTATAGATCGCCTCAAATTCTTCAGCCGTGACCGACTCGGTTCGCTCGCGACCCTCCCCCTCGTAGCGATACGCCGCATAATTGTTGATGTCGTGGTTTCCGGGCAATACGTACACCCCGATACCCTCCTCCACCAGCGGCTGCAGCTTTGCCGCCAGCTCTTCATGGCTTGCCTTTTCACCGTTCAGAGAAATATCTCCGGTGAGCACCAGCGCGTCCGGTTTTTCGGCCAGCACCTCCGCCAAAAAAGCGTCGGTGATGGGGCGGATATAATCCAGCTGGCGGCCGTCGCCGTATTCTACCACCTGTTGGAACAATGCGCCTCCATCCTCTATAGCCTGGCCGGTATAGTGCAGGTCGGTTGCCACCATAATGCTTGCAGGGCCGGCCTCGGGTACCGTTTCGCCGCAGCTTGCCAGCACAGCCGCAAGGCCCAGGGCGGCCAGCGCCGCCGGGATCGTGTGTTTTTTCATTGCTTTTCCTCTTTTCAAAACAACCCCGCAGGCAGCAGGATATCGGTCGTCGGCACTTTTTCCCAGGAAAATACAGGCGCCAGTTCAGCGGGCGTCGCCGGCTCCGGCCGGTCCAGCTGGCCCGCCAAAAAGGCCAGCTTTCCCACGATCTCGGGTGCGCTCCATCGGCTTTGGAGCTGTTCCAGGCTCACGTCCCCATCCCGCTTGGAAAGGCGCCTGCCGTCCGGCGCCAGCAGCAGGGGCAGGTGATAAAAACGCGGCTCTGGCAGGCCCAGCAGTCGGTACAGGCAGAGCTGGCGCGGGGTGCTTTGCAGCAGGTCTGCCCCGCGCACCACCTGGGTCACGCCCATCAGCGCGTCGTCCACCACTACGGCCAACTGGTAGGCAAACACCCCGTCTCCCCTGCGCAGCACAAAATCCCCGCAGTGGGTGGTCAGCCGTTCCCAATAACGGCCCAGGTGCCCGTCCGCAAACTCCACGGTCCAGTCCGGCACGGCCAACCGCATGGCGGGCGGGCGTTTTTGCGCCAGCGCCGCCTGCCGCTCAGGGCCGAGGCCGCGGCAGGTGCCCGGATAAACAGGGGTCCCATCCTCCCGGTGGGGGGCGCTGGCAGCGTGCAGCTGGCTGCGGCTGCAAAAACAGGGGTACGTGAGCCCCTGTTTCTCCAGCTCTTTGTAATACGTCTCGTAAATCCCGCCCCGCTCGCTTTGGTAGTAAGGGCCGTTTGGCCCGCCGGTGCTACCGCCCTCGTCCCAGACCAGGCCCAGCCAGGAAAGATCCGCCTCCAAAAGCCCCGCAAAGGCACGGGGGCAGCGGGCGGCGTCCAGATCCTCGATGCGCAGCACCACCCGGCCATTTTCGCGCTTTGCGCTCAGCCAGGCCAGCAGGCTGCACAGCAGGTTACCCAGATGCATCCTGCCCGAAGGGCTGGGTGCGAAGCGCCCCACCGTGTGCATGGCATTCCCCCCTTTCTTTCCCTCCTGCTCGTTTTTGCCTCATCTGCGTTTGCGCCGCTGGGCCTCCTGCTTTTGCCGCTGTGTCAGGCGGCGGCTCTCGCGCATTTTTTGCAGCGCCTTGTTCCAGGTAAAGTCGTCCAGCGCTGCTTGCTCCATGGCTGCCAGTGTGTGGTCAAAATCGGTGGCGGCAAACACGGAATATCCCCATGCCACCCCCATGCGGGCATACAGTGCCGGCTGGCGGATGCGTGCATACAGTGCCAGGCTCTCTTCCAATTCCTCGGGGCCCGCCCAATACCACAGCAGCATCACCGCCGCAAAACGAGCCTCAAACTCCTGATTTGACGTTACATATTGTTTTATAAAGCCAATATATTCCTTTTTGTATTTTCTCGCTCCCCGCAAGGCCGCACAAAAACTGTCGCATACGCCCCAATTATTTATCGCAGGCAAAAATGCCCTGATCAGGCAAAACCGCTCCTCCAGGCTCATTGGCGCAGCCCCAATCACCATGCCCCGCAGCATTACTTCCTCGTAGGTTTCATCCGGGGCAGCAAGCGCGGCGTGCCAGTCTCCTTTTGCCAACCGCCGGGCCATTTTCTGAAGCAGCGGCAGCCGTACCCCCAGATAGTTTTCCACCCCGGGCAGCAGCTTTTGTTGAAAAACCTTGTAACCCGGGTCCGTCGCCTCGTTCAGTGCGGCCCGGATGACGCCGGTCATGGCCGGAACACCCAGCCCTCGCCCTTGGGCGAAAGCCGGGCGGAATACCAGGCGGCGCACGCGGTTTTCAGCCAACTGGCATCCTGTGCGCCGGCGGTTTCCACCGCCGAGTGCATGGCCAGCTGCGGCAGGCCCACATCTGCCATGGGCACGCTCACCTGGGCCGCCAGCAGATTGCCCAGCGTGCTGCCGCCCGGCAGGTCCGGGCGGTTATAATATTCCTGTACCGGCACGCCTGCCGCGGCGCACACCGCCCGGAACAGCGCTGCCGTGGCCGCCGTGGTGGTGTATTTCTGGCTGGCGTTGAATTTCAGCACCACACCGCCGTTTAGGCGCACCGGATGGGCTGCGTCGCCCATCTCGGCAAAATTCGGGTGGGTGGCGTGCGCGTTGTCAGCGCTGAGCAGCAGGCTTTTTGCCAGCCCCTGCCGGCGCGTTTCGCCGCTTTCCCCCAGCGCCGCACCCGCCCGGGCCAGAATGTCCGGCAAAAAGCTGCCGCAGGCGCCCTGGCGGGTCCCGCTGCCCACCTCCTCGTTATCGAACAGGCAGAACACCGTGCCCTGGCCGTGCTCCGCTTCGCCCGCCAAAAACCCTTCCAGCGCGGCCCAGGCACAGCCCAGATCGTCCAGGCGCGGGCAGAGCAGCAGCTCGCCGCCTGGCCCCGCGGCCCTGCCGGGCTGGCGGCAGTAAAGCAGAATGTCCTCTGCCAGAAGCTCCTCCGGGGTACAGCCTGCCTCGGAGGCCAGCAGCGCGTGGTAGCTTTCCGGCGCTTCGCCCGGGGCAAAAAGGGCCTGCATGTCCTTTTTTACATCGTATTTATGCCCCTCGTTTATGGCCCGGTCCATGTGAATGGCCAAGTGCGGAATTACCGCCAGATCCCCGTCCGGGGCCACAAGGCGGCTCTCGATTCCCTCGGGGGTCTTTACCATCACCCGGCCGGCCAGCCCCAGGGGCCGATCCAGCCAGGAGGCGCGGATCATTCCGCCATAGCCCTCGGTATCCAGCATGGTGCACCCGGCGTGCACACTGGCGCCTTTTACCTTAAACGCCGGGCTGTCGCTGTGGGCGGCGGCCATTCGCCAGCCCGCACCGGCTGCAAGGGGCATCCGCCAGGCGATCAGGCTGGAGCCCGCACGCACCGTGTAATATTTTTGGCAGGGCACCAGCGCCCAGGGCTGCGCCTCCTCCAGCCGTGTATACCCCGCCTCCTCCAGCCGTGCTGCGGTGGTTTGCACCGCGTGCCAGGGGGTAGGGCTTTTTTCTATAAATGCAAACAGGTCCTTGATTTCCCGCATTCCTGTGTTCCTCACTTTTCCATCCTTTTTCGGTCCAGAGCACTTCTATTATACGGCGGCCTTTTACGGCCCGTCAATGTTGCGGGCGGCAGTTTTTTGTGGGGACTCTTTTTGGCCTGTCCCAATTTTATCCGCCCCTCCCGCATTTTTACGCGCTTCTACATATACTAAGGAAAAGAAAGGAGCGATCACCATGAAGCAATTGTGGCTTACGGTGTGCGCCGCGGCCCTTTTATTTACTTCCTGTGCGGCCGAGCGCGGCGGGGCCGCCGGCCCCGCCCCAAGCGGGCAGGCTTCTTCGCAGGCCGCCCCCGCGGCGGTACAGGGGGTGCAGGATACCGAAGATCTGGACGCCGCGCTGGAAGGGCTGCTCCCCTTTGGGCCAGGCGAAGCGGGCGTGAGCTTAAAAAGCGCTATTGCCGCCGCGGGCCTGCTGGACTGGGCCGAGGACAACGCCGCCGCCAGCGCCATTCCTGCCATGACCGCCCACATAGAACGCTGGCTCGAGCAAAAAACACCCGAGGAACAGGCCCGGTTCTGGCTGAACTGGCCCGGTGTGAACGATCTGGCCCAGGCCGTCGCCCGCGACATGGCGGGCTATCGCAGCCTGCTGGCCGACGCGGGTGATCCCCAGACCCACGACCGCTATACCCCGGCGAAATACCAGCGGCTGGCCTGCGCAGTGGAAAGCATCGTGGATGCGGGCCTCACCAGCCCGTAAGGCTTTTGGCGAAAACAGGCCCTCCGGCAGGTACAATACGCCCCCAAAAGCATGTTGCTTTTGGGGGCGTATTGCGTTGTTTTTAAAATTTCCGCGATTCCTTGCTTTTCCTTTTTCCGGAGGCTTTACATGTGCTGCTTCTCCGCACTAAAAGGCCACGGAGAGGACCATGAGAAAATTGCCAAAACCATGCGGCAGAATGTTTCTTGTCAAAAACCCATGGCTTGCCGGGTCGCTTCCTTTTCACAGAACACAACAATTTTTGTGAATGGTTCCAATTTCGCGCAGTTCCTATACTAAAAGTATTTTGTGTTTACAGTTTTACAACCTTTAGCTCGTATTCCCGATTTCCCAGGCCGATCTTCTCGGCGTGCTCCAGGCAGACCCGCCAGTCGGTGGTGGGCGCCGAGTCGATGAAATGGTCGCCGCAGCTGCAGACGCCGGGCGCCGCCAGGTTGTCGGCCAGTTGGCTTTTGGGCAGCACGGGCATATTGTTGCAGGCGTCGGCACAGGCTTGATCCAGTGCCACCGGGTCAAAGCTTGCGAACATGCCCACATCCGGAATGATGGGCGCATCGTTTTCATCGTGGCAGTCGCAGTTGGGCGAAACGTCGATCACCAGGCTGATATGGAAATTAGGCCGGTGCTGCACCACCGCTTTTGCATACTCGGCCATGCGGCGGTTCAACTCGTCGTTGGCATTGTAGTCCTCATTTTGAATGGCGTCGAAGTTGCAGTGTGCAAGGCAGCGCCCGCAGCCCACGCAGCGCCCATGGTCGATCAGCGCTTTGCCGGCGTCGCCAAAGTCGATGGCGTTCTGGCCGCAGGCTTTTGCGCAGGCGTGGCAGCCCCGGCACAAGGCCTGATCCACCTGGGGTTTGCCTGCGTTGTGCTGCTCCATTTTGCCTGCCCGGCTGCCGCTGCCCATCCCCAAATTTTTAATGGCGCCGCCAAACCCTGTGGACTCATGCCCCTTAAAATGGTTCAGGCTGATTACAATGTCCGCGTCCATAATGGCCCGGCCGATCTTGGCCAGCTTTACGCACTCGCCGCCTTCCACCGGCACCTCCGCCTCATCGGTCCCCTTCAGTCCGTCCGCAATGATAACCTGGCAGCCGGTGGAAAGGGGGGTGAATCCGTTTTCGTACGCGGCCTCGATGTGCTCCAGCGCATGCTTGCGCCGCCCCACATACAAAGTATTGCAGTCGGTCAAAAAGGGCCGGCCGCCCAACTCCCGGATCACATCCGCCAGAGCCTTTGCATAGTTCGGCCGCAGATACGACAGATTGCCCGGCTCGCCAAAATGGATCTTGATTGCCACGAACTTTTGGTCCATATCGATTTTTCCCAACCCTGCGGCCCTCACAAGCCCCTGCAGTTTTTTGGGCAGGTTCATGCCGGGGCGCGCCCGCAGGTCGGTGTAATACACCAGTGATTTTTCCATGTTTTCATTCCCCTTTCATCCCCGGGCTCGGTGCCGGGGCCTTTCTTGCCGCTATTCTTACCGCTTTTGATCAAAAGCCCAGCAGCGCCGCCGCCAGAACCACTGTTCCCAGCACAATGCGGTACCAGCCGAACGGTTTGAAGTCGTGCTTTTTTACAAATCCCACCAGGAATTTGATGGCGGCCACGCTCACAAAAAATGCGGTCACACAGGCCACTGCCAGCGCAGTTACTTCGCCGCCGGTAAAGGTCAGGCCAGCTGCCAGGTATTTCACCGCTTTCAGAAGGCTGGCGCCAAACATCACCGGAATCGCCAGGAAAAAGGTGAACTCGGTGACCACCGGCCGGCTGGCCCCAAGCAAAAGGCCGCCTACAATGGTGGCTCCGCTGCGGGAGGTGCCGGGGATCATGGCCAGCACCTGCCAAAATCCGATCACGAGCGCCTGTTTATAGCTCAGTTGTGAGAGGTCGGTCACTGTGGGGGTGCGGCGGCGGTTTTCCACCACCAGGAACAGCACACCGTACAGGATCAGCATAACCGCCACGGTGATATAGTTGTACAGATGGGCGTCCAGCCAGTCATCGAACAAAAGCCCCAGTACTAGCGCCGGGAGGGTCGCCACCAAAATTTTAAACCAGAGGGTCCAGGTGTCTTTTTTTACAAACTTTTTGGCCGGGTCTGTGCAAAAAGGCCAGAGCTTGGGGAAATACAGCAGCACCACCGCAAGAATGGCGCCCAACTGGATGACCACCCGGAACATGCTCATAAACTCGTCGCTATAGGGCATATCCAAAAGCTTTTCAGCCAGGATCAAATGGCCGGTGCTGCTGATGGGCAGCCATTCGGTGATCCCTTCAATGATGCCGTAAAGGATCGTCTTCAAATATTCCATTGCTTCTGCCTCGTCTCTTTGTGGTCTGGGTCTTTATGACCTATTGTATCAGTATAGCATATCCGCTTTTAAAACAGAACGTTTTTTTGCCGGCCGCTCTTTCTTTTACCCTATAAATAAAGTATAATAAGGGGCGCCGGAGCGGGCGCGGCGCTTTGTCTGAAACAGCCTTGGCCGGCATATCCTTTTCAGGGGCTGCCCCTGCGGCGTTTGAGCGCCGCCCTTCCGGGGCATCTTATAATAAAACGAGGTGTTTGTTTTTGAATATTTTGGTGGTTGGCTGCGGGCGCGCGGGTGCAAACCTGGTGCGCATTCTGGAACAGCTGGGGCACGAGGTGTCGGTGCTGGATGCCGACCCCGCCGAGCTGGAGCGGCTGGACGGCTTTGAGGGTTATGAATTTTCAGGCGAGGCCCACGCGGGCATCCCCATCGACACGGATGTGCTGCGGCGGGCGGGCATTGAAACCTGCGATGCGGCGGTGGTGTCCACCAACGACGACAGCGTAAATATCATGGTGGCCCAGATCGCCCGCGAGGTGTTTGGGGTGGAGCGGGTGGTGGCCCGCATCACCGACCCCACGCTGAAGGACTTTTTTGTAAAACAGTACGGCATTCAAGCCGTGTGCCCCACCAATCTATCGGTGCAAAGCATGCTGCTGGGCGTTCTGCAGGACCAGGAAAGCCGAACCCTTACCGTGGGCGCTTCCACCGCTGCCTTTTTTACCGTGCCGGCCGCTGAGCATGATGTGGGCCGCCTTTTAAACCGGATCAAGGCGCCCCGGGGCGAGGCGGTGTTCGGGGTGCTGCACCAAAACGGTTCAATGGAATTGGCCGCGCAGCCCAGCCCTGTGCTGCGCCAGGGCGACGCCATTATCTATGCCCGCATCGCGGACTGAAAGGAAGCAAACATCCATGAAAGTGTTAATCGTAGGCGGCGGCAAGGTGGGTTATTATATGGCAAAGACCCTGCTTGCCCACGGCCACCAGCCCCGCGTTTTGGAACGGGACCACAAACTGTGCGAGCAGATCGCGAATGAACTGGATATTCCGGTGACGAATGGCGACGGCTCCACGGTGGAGTACCTGCGGGCTGCCGGGTGCGACAAATGCCAGGCCCTTGTGGCGGTGACCGGCCGGGATGAGGTCAACCTCATTACCTGCCAGATCGCCAAAAAGGCTTTTGCTGTGGAAAAAACGGTGGCCCGTGTCAACAATCCCAAAAACGCGGTCGTTCTGCGCAAGCTGGGGGTGGACATTGCGGTGTCCAGCACCGACAATCTGGCCCGCATTTTGGAGCGCGAAGTGGAAACTGCCGCCATTCAGCAGGTGCTCAGCCTGGCGGGCGGCACTGCTACCCTGATCGAGATCCAGGTGCCGGAGGAGTTTAAGTACCACGGCAAAAGCCTGGCCAATATTCCCATTTCTCAGGATGCGGTCATTATCTCCATCACCCGTTCGGGCGAATTGTTGATCCCCCGCGGCAACACCGAGGTGCGCTCTGGCGATAAGGTTCTCTGCGTTGCGCGGGATACCGCGATGCACGAGCTTGCGGCAGATTGGGGCCTGGCCGAACACTAACAGCGAGGCGTTTTGGGTATTCTGTGATTTTTGTGAGAGGAGGTGTGCGGTGTGCTGCATTTTCGCATCGATCCCGCGGGTTCGAAGGTCCTTGGCCTATGGCTGTTTTTGCCCGGTGCGGTGATTTCGCCTTTTTTGTTTTGGCAGACCTTTTGGGGCGGGGCCTCTTTTTTGGTTGCATGGAGCCTTCTTTCGCTGTGGCTGGCGCCTTTGCGCGCGCGCACGCTGGAGGGCAGTGTTTCCCTGGGTGAGGTGCGTCTTGCCCAGGGGATCCTTTTTAAAACCAATCATCGGGTACCCACCCGCTTTGTGACCGGCATTTCCCGCTTTCGCACTCCCCTTTTGCGGGCCTGCCGGTGCAGTTTGCTGCTTCTTTATACCAGCGGCGCCGTACTCATCCTCCCCGGTATCGCCGACGAAACTGCCGACCGGCTGGTGGAAGCGCTGCAGGGGGGTCGCTCATGAGCGCGATACAAGTGCAAGGCCGTTTCCATTTTGTATATATTGCGAAATTTATACGTTATGGTCTTGTTCTCTGCCTGGTTCCTATGCTGCAGGCCCTTATTCGTTTTGACTTGCAAAGCCTTTATACCGCACTTCGGCAGGATGCTGTGATTCTGGTGGTGATGGCGGTGATCTCGGTGTGGCTGTGGCGGCAGGCCGGCTTTTCCCTCACACAGGAAGCGCTCACTCTGAAGCTTGGGTTTCTTATCACACGCCAGATCACCCTTCCCTGCAATCAGGTGGCTGTTTTGGAACAAAGCCGCCCCTTGTGGCTGCGTTTGCTGGGGGCCAGCCGGGTCACCGTTTATGCCGCCCGCAGCGCCCATTTTAAAACAGTGCAGTTTTTTTTGCCAAAGCACCAAGCTGCCATTTTGGCCGAAACCATGCTTCCCGTGCGTTCAGACGCCACCTTTTTTGAGCCTACCGGCGCCGAGCGCATCCGCTTTACCGTACTGAGTGCCAACATTGCCACCACCGCCGCTCTTTTGTGGGTGAGTGCGCGGGAAACCACCCGCATTCTGGGCGAAGGGATCGAAGAACAGCTTAATCACCTGGCGCTGGATAATCTTACCCGTATCGAGCAGATCGCCGAATTGTTTTTGCCGGCGGGTGTGGCCTGGCTCTTTACGCTTGTTTTCGTATTTTGGGGCGTGGCGCTTTTCTGGTCCCTTCTCTCTACCGCGGGCTTCCGGGTCAGCCGCAGCGGCGGGGTCATTCTTGCCAAGGGTGGTCACGTAAACCATATCGAGCGGCGTATCCTGGCCAGTGCTGTGATCTGGTGCGACGTGCGCACCACTCCCTCGGCCCGGTTGCTGCGCCGTTATCCGGTGTATCTGTGCGCGGGCAGCTTTGATGGCGGCGATATCCCCATCCTTGTTTATAAAAAGGGCCAGGAAGCGCTCTTGGAAGCGTTGATGCCTCAATTCCGCCTATGCCCTGCCGCACTGGGTCCGGTTGCGGATCGTTCTCTGCCACAATTCCTGTGGAAAGGCGGAGCTGCCTTTGCCTTTTGCGGCGCGCTGGCCGGGGTATCGGTGTGGCAGCTGCCTCAACTCACCCCTGTGCTGATCATTCCGCTGCTGCTCAGCCTGGGCCTGGTTTTGGTTTCCCTTGAAGCCTGGTTTACCGAGGGGGTGCATCGCAATTCGAACCATACCCTGGCGGTCCAGTATAGTCGCTGGTTTACCCGGCACAGCCTGTGTGTGTTTACCCCAGACCGGGCTTTTTCCACGTTTCAAACGCCTTTTTCCGAAAACGTGGCCCGCTGCAATTTTACGCTGCGGCTGCCCTGCCGCCGCAAGATAAAGCTTCGCGGCATCAAGCGCTATCAGGCGGACCAGCTTAAGCTGGTAGATTAAAGAGAAAGGGCCATGCAATGTACCATACTGTACTTTTTGACCTGGACGGCACGCTGCTGAATACCATTCAGGATCTGGCCGACGCTGCCAATTGGGTCTGCGCCCAAAATGGCTGGCCACAGCATACCTTAGAGGAATACAAGCGGTTTGTGGGCAATGGTATTCCCAAGCTCTGTGAGCGGTTTACCCCACCCCAGGCCCGCGGGCCGCAGCAGTTGGCGCACACCCTGGTAGCCTTTGAAGCCCGTTATGGGCTCCACAAACAGGATGCCACCGCGCCCTATCCCGGCATTTCCGACCTGCTGAATCATCTTTCCTCTGCCGGGATCTGCTTTGGGGTACTCACCAACAAGGAGCACCGCCTTGCCCAGGCTGTGATGGAATACTATTTTCCGGGTGTGTTTTCCTTTGTGCAGGGTGCCGTGCCCGGCGTGCCCCCCAAACCCGACCCTGCCGGGGCAAAGACCCTGATGGCCCGCATGGGCGCCGTGCCCCAAACCACTCTTTTTGTGGGCGACAGCGACGTGGATGTTTTCACCGCCCACAATGCGGGCCTGGCTGCCTGCGGGGTGTTGTGGGGGTTCCGCGGCAAAGCGGAGCTGCAGAATGCGGGAGTCGAGCACCTGGTTGCCAGCCCCCCCGAGTTGCTGGATATTATCCTTACATAAAAAACGGAAGGGTTGCCCTTCTGCTCGATTCCCACGGGCCATGCCAAAAAAGAGAACCAAACCGGGGTACGGTTTGGTTCTCTTTTTTTGGTGACCCGTCCGGGAATCGAACCCGGGTTACCGCCGTGAAAGGGCGATGTCTTGACCGCTTGACCAACGGGCCTTATAAATACAAGGCTTAGCTAAAACAGCAAGCATTTTGTCGCCCACTATTGCGGGCGACCCCCCATGTATTCTAGCTAAACCTTGTATCAGTGGTAGCGGTAACTGGATTCGAACCGGTGACACTTCGGGTATGAACCGAATGCTCTAGCCAACTGAGCTATACCGCCACATTTATCCGCCGTTTGAAAGGCGCCCTTATATTATATTAAACAGGCTGGGGCTTGTCAATACTTTTTTGCCCCGTTTTTACAAAATTATCCCCTGCAAAACAAAAGGCGCGGGGCCGGAAAATTTTGCCCCGCGCCTTTTGCTGTTTCTGCAATTAACCTTGTTTGGGCAGCAATTTTTCTTTGCCGCCCATATAGGGCCGCAGGACCTCGGGAACCAACACGCTGCCGTCGGCCTGAAGGTTGTTTTCCAAAAATGCGATCAGCATACGCGGGGGCGCCACGCAGGTGTTGTTCAAAGTGTGCGGAAGGTAATTGCGGCCGTCCTCGCCCTTGACCCGGATCTTCAGCCTGCGGCTCTGGGCATCGCCCAGGTTGGAGCAGCTGCACACCTCGAAGTATTTTTGCTGGCGGGGGCTCCAGGCCTCGATATCGCAGCTTTTCACCTTCAGGTCTGCCAAATCTCCCGAGCAGCACTCCAGCTGACGCACCGGGATATCCAGGCTGCGGAACAGCTCCACGCTGTTGCGCCACAGCTTTTCATACCAGTCCATACTCTCTTCGGGTTTGCAGACCACAATCATTTCCTGCTTTTCGAACTGATGGATGCGGTATACGCCCCGCTCCTCCAGCCCATGGGCGCCCTTTTCCTTGCGGAAGCAGGGGCTGTAGCTGGTGAGGGTTTGGGGCAGCTGGTTTTCCGGAATGAGCTGATCCACAAAGCGGCCGATCATGGTGTGCTCGCTGGTTCCGATCAGATACAGGTCTTCCCCTTCGATCTTGTACATCATGGCGTCCATTTCGGGGAAGCTCATGACGCCCTGCACCACGCTGCCGTGCATCATAAAGGGCGGGATCACGTAAGTGAAGCCTTTGTCGATCATAAAATCGCGGGCATAGGCCAGCACCGCCTCGTGCAGGCGGGCAATATCGCCCAGCAGGTAATAAAAGCCGTTGCCAGCCACCCGGCGGGCGCTGTCCAGGTCGATGCCGCCGAAACTCTCCATGATCTCGGTGTGATAGGGAATTTCAAAATCCGGCACTGCCGGTTCGCCAAAGCGCTGCACCTCCACATTGTGGCTGTCGTCCGGCCCGATGGGCACGCTTGGGTCGATCATATTGGGGATGACCAGCATGATCTCCCGGATTTTTTCATCCAGCTGCGCTTCTTTTTCTTCCAGCTCTTTCAACCGGTCAGCCTGGGCCGCCACCTGGGCCTTGGCCGCGTCGGCCTCGGCCAGCTTGGTGGGATCCTTTTTTGCCTGCCCCATCAGCATGCCCACCTTTTTGGACAGGGCATTGCGCTCGGCCCGCAGGGTGTTCGCCTCGGTGACGACGGCGCGGTTTTCAGCGTCCAGAGCCAGCACCTGGTCCACCAGCGGAAGCTTGGCATCCTGGAACTTCTTTTTGATGTTTTCTTTTACGGCGTCCGGGTTTTCCCGAACAAAACGCAGATCCAGCATAGTGTTTTGTTCCCCTTTATTTCAGTTTGTGGTTTCTTTTTGGTAACCGCCCAGCAGGTTGGCAAAGGCGGTGAGCTGAGCATCCGAGTAAAAGTGCACCGTCAGGCTGCCCCGGCCGTTTTTATAATCCACCCTCACCTCGTTGCCCAGGGTTTCCCGCAGGGCTATTTCCACCTCGCCCGGAAGGGCCGGGCGCTGCAGTTCCGGCTTTTTTTGCGGCTCGGGTCTGGCCAGCTTTTTGCACAGAGCCTCGGTCTGGCGCACGTTGAGCCCGTTTTCTACCACGGCGGCAGCGGCGGCAAGCTGTTTTTCCTGATCTTCCAGGCCCAGGATCACCTTTGCATGCCCGGTGCTGAGTGCCCCTTTCTGCAGCCATTCCAGCGCTTTTTCCGGCAGGTTTAAAAGGCGCAGGCTATTGGCCACGGCGCTGCGGCTTTTGCCCAGCTTTTTTGCCGCCTGTTCCTGGGTGAGGCCGCACCGGTCCATGAGCTGGCGGTAGCCGAATGCTTCTTCCACCGGGTCCAGATCCTCACGCTGCAGGTTTTCGATGAGGGCCAGCTCCATGGCCTCGCTCTCGGTCACGTCCTTAATGACCACCGGAACTTCCGTGAGACCTGCCAGGCGGGCGGCCCGCCAGCGGCGTTCACCGGCAATGATCTTGTATCCCCCACTGGGGGCGGAGCGCACGGTGATGGGCTGCAGCACCCCGTGCTCCGTAATGCTGGCGGCTAGTTCTGCCAGGCTTTCGTCGCTGAACGATTTGCGGGGCTGGTCCTTATCCGGCTCAATTTCCCGCAGGGGCAGGGTTTCCACTCCCCCGCCGCCCACATCCCGGGCTGTTTCCTCGAACAGGCTTTCCAGGCCCCGCCCGAGGCCTCCTTTTTTCGGTGCCATTCTATTCCTCCTTTTAACGGTTGTTGCGCAGCAGTTCCCTGGCCATATCCCTGTAGGCCTCGCTGCCTTTGCTCACCGGGTCGTAATGGTTGATGGGCATGCCGTAGCTGGGCGCTTCGGACAGGCGCACGTTGCGGGGCACGGTGGTTTTGTAGACCTTGTCGCCAAAAAACTTTTTCACCTGGTCCACCACCTGCAGGGTCAGATTGAGCCGGCCGGCATACATGGTGAACACTACGCCCTCGATTTCCAGATAGCGGTTATACATTTTGCGCACTGTTTTGAGGGTGCTCATCAATTCCGACAGGCCTTCCAGCGCGTAGTATTCGCACTGGATGGGGATGAGCACCGAATCGCAGGCGCACAGGCCGTTGAGGGTGAGCAGATCCAGGCTGGGCGGGCAGTCGATGAATATGTAATCGTATTTCCCGGTCACGCCGGCCAACGCCTCCCGCAGGCGGCTTTCGCGGCGGGGCAGGTTGACCAGTTCCACCACCGCGCCGGACAGCTGAATGTTGGAAGGGATGATGTCCACCTTAAACTGGGTGGGCAGAATGGCTTCCTCGGCCTTGGCCTCGCCGATCAGCAGCTCGTAGACGCTTTTGCCCACGCTGCGCTTGGAAATACCGTATCCGCTGGTGCTGTTGCCCTGAGGGTCCAGGTCTACAACCAGAACCTTTTTGCCCTCGGCCGCCACACAGGAAGAAAGGTTTACGGTCGTGGTGCTTTTGCCCACGCCGCCTTTTTGGTTTGCCACTGCGATCACTTTACCCAAAATTTGTGCCTCCCACATGATCTGTTTCCCCTGCCGGATTTGCCCCGGCACAGGGGAGGAAATTGTCGGAAAATTTTGCAGTTTTGTACCTGGAAGCCGTGCAACGGTTTGGTTTTGTGTTTTTTACGGCGCAGGCCTGTAGTTGCTATTATAACATAGGTTTTGGGGTTTTTAAACGGGCAATATCTTGTGGTTTTTTTGTTTTACCCCCAATTTACGGCTCCTCTCACAAGATATAGTGGTTTTCAGGAAGAAGCTCCAAAGCCTGCTTACAGGGGAAGAATGTTCCACGTGGAACATTCTTCCCCTGTAAGTCGAATTTCATGCCAACAGACACAAAAGAAAGTTCGGAGTTTTTTAGGGGCAAAAAGGCTCCCCAAATGTTCCACGTGGAACATTTGGGGAGGAATGTACAGGTAAAGCGGGGGTGGATAGCTAGGGCGGGAGTGGGTGGGCTGAGGCGGGAGTGGGGGGCTAAGGCGGGAGTGAGTGACCAAGGCGAGAGTGGGTAGCCGGGGCGGGAGTGGGTGGCTGGGGCGGGAGTGGACGGGTGGGACGGGAGGTAGACGGGTGGAGCGGGAGGTGGACGACTGGAGCGGGAGTGGTTGGGCAGAGCAAGTGATCGAGATGGGAGCGAGTGGCGAAAACGAGGCCAGAGGGTAATGCGAGGAAGAAGAGCCTGCTGCAACGACAGCGGCCAAGGGGGAGCGAGCACCGCTCCGGGCTGGAAGGGATAAAGCAGAGGCGCGGCCGGGGCGGAAGCGGGCGGAAGCGGGCGAGAGGCGGGCGGGAGGCTTTTGAGAGTTTTGAAGGCGGCGCGGGGCGGAACAAAAATAAAGCCGGGATAAAAAACGCAAGGCCCCCGCCGGAGCTTCCGGCAAGAGCCTTGCGCTTGTTAAGGGCTTTGTTACGAGCTGGCGCTGGTGGCGGTGGGAATGTGGACCGTGTATTCCACATACCCCTCCCCTTCCGTGCGCTTGGTGCTGGCGGGTACCCCCGCGTCCACCATCAGGCGCACCGCCCGGTTGATGGTGTTCACAAAAATGCGCACGTCCCGCACCATGGGGATCGCGTGCCTGTGGCGGGGCTTATCGGTGAGAAGGCGCTCCACATAGGCGTCGGCCTGGCGGGCGTTCATGCTCTGCTTTACAAATTGCTCCAGCGCCTGGGTGCGCTGCTGCTCGGCGGGCAGCCGGAGCACCGCCCGGGCATGGCGCTCGGTAAGGCCGTGGGCCACGCAGTATTCCTGCTGCTGCGCCGTGAGCGCCAGCAGCCGCAGCTTGTTGTTCAGGGTGGGCTGCGCAATGCCCAGGCGGCGGGCAGCCTCTTCCTGGGTGCAGCCCCACAGGGCGATGACCTCTTTGATGCCCCGGGCCTGCTCGAAGGGGTCGAGCCCCTGCCGCTGCACGTTTTCCAAAAGGCCCAGGGCCGCGGTCTGGTCGTCTTCATAATCGCACAGGATGGCCGGGATCTCGGTGAGGCCCGCCAGCTTGCAGGCGCGCAGGCGCCGCTCGCCCGCGATCAGCTGGTAACGGCCGTTTTGCGCCTTGCGCACCGTGACCGGCTGCAAAAGGCCGTTCTGGGCGATGCTGAGCGCAAGGCGGGCGATTTCCTGCTGGTCGAAATTCGTGCGCGCCTGAAAAGGCGACGGTTCGATCTGCTGGGGCGCCAGCAGCAAAATTTTGCCGATGCTTTTGACCCGATGTTGTAACATTTCCGTATTCCCCTTTCCTTTGGCCGCAATGCAAAATCAGCCCGAAGCGGGGCGCAAAACAAAAAAACGCACCCGCGGCCTGCCGCAAAACCAGCCCTTTTGCGGGCGGTTCAGCGGTTTTTCCTGCCTGTGAGGCAAGTATACCACGAATGCGATTTATTTACCAGTATTTTCCATCGACAAACAATTACCAATTTTTGCCTTGTGCCCTGTCATTTCAGGGGCGACTTGGCAATTTTTCCGCCGTTGCGGGGATAGACGGTCGAAGTTTGCGAAATCTTTTTGCATACCACAAGGCTGCGCGCGTCGCCCCCGGGCAGCTGAAAGGCGCGGGTCGCCTGGTATTCGCCGCCGAGTTTTTGAATGGCGGGGCGGGCGGCTTCCAACTCTTCGGCGGCCGAGGCGCCCTTCATGGCAATGAAGAAGCCCCCCACCCGCACCAGGGGCAGGCAATATTCGCTGAGGGCGGGCAGCGCGGCCACCGCGCGGGCCGAGGCAAGATCAAAGGCCTCGCGCCACTGCTTGCGGGCGGCCTCTTCGGCGCGCTCTTTTGCAAACTCAACCCCCGAAAGGCCCAGCTGGCCGCACACCCAGCGCAGAAAGTCCACCCGCTTGCCGGTGGGCTCCATGAGGGTGAGGGCAAGGTCGGGCTTGTAGATTTTGGCGACCACCCCGGGGAAGCCGGCGCCGCAGCCCACGTCCACCATGCGGCCCGCCACCTCGGGCTGGGCGGCAAAGAGCAGGCTGTCGATAAAATGCTTGTCCTCGACGCCTTCGGGGTCGGTGATGGCGGTGAGGTTGACCTTTTGGTTGTACTCCACCAGGCAGACGGCATAGCGGGCCAGAAGGTCCAGCTGGCTGCCGGTGAGGGCGAGGCCATAGCCGGCCGCCTTTTGTTCCAGGCGGGATTTGTTGATCATGGGCGTTCCTCCTTTTGTTCTTGGGGCATGGCGGCGCGGGCGGCGGCCGCCACCGCCACGCTGAGCACCGCCAGATCCGCGGGCGACACGCCGGGGATGCGCCCGGCCTGGGCCAGGTCACGGGGGCGCAGCCGGGCCAGCTTTTCCCGCGCTTCCAGCCGGAGGCCGGCAAGGGGCGCGTAGTCAAAATCCGGCGGGATGAGGGCGCTTTCCATGCGGCGCACCTCTTTGATGGCCCGCTGCTGGCGCTGGATGTAGCCGGCGTAGCGGATCTCGGTGGCAATGCGCCGGCCAAGGCGCGGGTCTACCCCCTGCCCCGGGCCGATCACCCGGCACACCAGCTCGTAGGTGAGCTCGGGCCGGCGAAGAAGTTCGGCGGCGCTGGCGCCCTTTTCCACCGGGGGAAGGCCCTCGGCGGCAAGCACCTGGTTCAGGGCCGCGGCGCGCACGATGGTGGATTCCAGCCGGGCGCGCTCGGTGCGCTTTTGCTCCATCTCTCGCTCAAAGGCCTGCCAGCGGGCGTCGCTCACAAGGCCCGCCTGCCTGCCGATGGGGGTGAGCCGCTCGGCGGCGTTATCCTGCCGCAGGGTAAGGCGGTACTCGCTGCGGCTGGTCATCATGCGGTAGGGGTCCAGCACGCCCTTGGTGACCAGATCGTCCACCAGGGTGCCGATGTAGGAGGAATGGCGGGGCAGCACCAGCTGCTGCCTGCCCTTTACGGCCAGCGCCGCGTTCAGGCCCGCCAGAAGGCCCTGGGCCGCGGCCTCCTCGTAGCCGGAGGTGCCGCAGAACTGCCCGGCGCCGTACAGCCCGGCCACCGCCCGGGTTTCCAGGGTGGGGCGCAGGGCCAGGGGGTCGATGCAATCGTACTCGATGGCATAGGCGGGACGCAGGATCTCGATGCGCTCAAAGCCCCGGATGGTGCGGTACATGGCGTTCTGCACATCCTCGGGCAGGCTGGAGCTCATGCCCTGCAGGTACATCTCCTCGGTGTTGAGGCCGCAGGGCTCCACAAAGATCTGGTGGCGGTCCTTTTCGGCAAAGCGGACCACCTTATCCTCAATGCTGGGGCAGTAGCGGGGGCCGATCCCCTGGATGGCCCCACCGTAGAGGGGGGAGCGGTGCAGGTTCTGCTGGATGATCCGGTGGGTCTGGGGGTTGGTAAAGGCAATGTGGCAATCCACCTGGTTTCTCACCCCGCCCATGGGGGTGAGAAAGCTGAAGGGCTCGGGCGGGTCCTCGCCGGGCTGGCGCTCCAGCACCGAAAAATCAATGCTGCGGCGGTGCACCCGGGCGGGGGTGCCGGTCTTGAAGCGGCGCAGGGGCAGGCCCGCCCTTTTGAGGCTTTGGGCCAGCAGCTCGGCCGCGTGCTGGCCGTCCGGCCCGCTGGGCACGCTGGCGTCGCCCACAAAAATGCGGCCCCCCAGGTTCGTGCCGGTGCACAGCACCACGGCGCGGGCCCCGTAAAAGCCGTGCAGCCGGGTATACACCCCCACCGCGCGGCCCTGCTCTACCTTTATATCCACCACCTCGGCCTGCTTGATCTCCAGGCCCGGGCACTGTTCCAGCAGATGCTTGGTGTAGGAGTGGTAGGCCTGCCGGTCGATCTGGGCGCGCAGCGAGTGCACGGCCGGGCCCTTGCCCCGGTTGAGCATGCGGCTTTGCAGGGTGGTGGCGTCGGCCGCAAGGCCCATGACCCCACCCAGGGCGTCGATCTCGCGCACCAGATGGCCCTTGGCGGTGCCCCCGATGCTGGGGTTGCAGGGCATGTTGCCAATGCCGTCGAGACTGAGGGTGAACAGCGCGGTGCGCGCCCCGAGCGCGGACGCGGCGTGCGCCGCCTCGATGCCCGCGTGCCCCGCGCCCACCACGATCACATCATATTCACCCAAAGGGAACGCCCCGTTTTGGGCGGGCGCGTGTTCGCCCTGCCCTGCCGGGACGCCGCTTGATAAGATTTCCGGCACCTTTTTACTCTCCCTTTTTAACCGTTTACTTGCCCACGCAGAACTTTGAAAACACTTCCTCCACCACGGAGGCGGCTGCGTCCTCGCCCGAGAGGCGGCACAGCGCGGCCAGCGCGTCGTCCACACAGACGCTCACCGCGTCCAGCCCAAAGCCGCCAGCCAGCGCTTCCAGCGCGTCGGCCAGGGCGGCGCGCGCCTCCACCGCAGCGGCCAGCTGCCGCTGGCTCACAAGGCAGGGGGCGGCCAGATCGAGCTCCGCCA
>ERZ857882.906-NODE-906-length-36749-cov-6.232872_pt1 | contig 36749 bp, 27 predicted proteins | sample MGYA00519697_ERZ857882 | MGnify/ENA primary metagenome ERZ857882 (study PRJEB31778, sample SAMEA3449373) | human gut metagenome | biome: human gut; feature: human-associated habitat; material: faeces | place: United Kingdom | collected 2010/2012 ...
ACAGCAGCGAAAACACCTCTGCATAGTCCCCCATGCCGCGTGCCAGCGGGCTGTCCCCGATGGGCTGCAAAAAGGCCGAGGCCGCCCGGTAGAGAAACATCGTCACCACCGTGCGAAGCAGCGGCGCGGCCAGCGCGCCCAGCAGCAGGATCAGTCCCAGCACGCCCACGGCGTTCTGCACGATGAGCGAGCAGCCCACCAGCGTATCCACCGTGTCGGCAAACATGCCGCCCACGATGGGAATAAAGTTATCCATGGCGTACTTGGCGGTGCGGATACTCACGCCATCCACCGCCGCCGCGCTTACGCCCTGTACCGTCATCACCCCGATGAACACCGTGAATCCAAAGCCCAGCGTCCACTCCGCCACCTGGCGCAGAAGGCGTCTCAGCCGCGATATGCGAAGCCCGTCGCTGAGACTCCCCACCATGGTGAGCACCGCCACGCTGACCGCAAAGGGCAGCGTGACATGGCTGATCAGCGTGGTCATGGAACCGGCCGCAGCCATCACCGCCGGCTGATAAAAAGCCGAGCTGGCCGTGCCGCCCACCGCCGCCAGCAGCGTAACCATCAGCGGGAAGATGGCCTGCATCATCTCTGACATGCGGCCTACGCTTTCCTCCGCCAGGGCCACGTGCTCGCGCAGGTCCACGACGAGAAACGCCATCGTCATGATCAGTCCCGCGTAGCGCGCGGCTTTGCCGGCCGCCTTGCCCGGCGCGGCGATCAGCTCCGCCGCAGCCTCCTCCTCTCCGGCGTAGAGACGCAGCGTGACCGCGCCGCTCATGCGTCTGCGCTGTCCGGCTCGACGACGTAGCTTACATACTCGAGCGGCGTGAAGCCGAGACGCTTGTAGAGTGCGACCGCGCCGGTGTTTTCCGGCTCGACCTCGAGCCGCAGACGCGCCGAGGGAAACTCCTTGCGGACGGACGAGAAAAACTTCGTACCGAGACCGTGACCGCGGTATGCCTTGCGGATGTACAGCTCCTCGATCCAGCAAATCGGGCTGCCGGACTCCGGGGAAAAGCTGCGCGAGAGAATGGCGTAGCCCGCGGCTTCGCCGTCCACTTCAATAATGCGGAGAATGATGTACACGTCCGAGCGCATGGCCTCGCGGAACGTGTTTTCCATGTACTGCGCCGGGATCGGGTGCATCACGGCGGGGGAATGGTAAAATTCCTGCGCCAGCTCCATATAGAGGGCGAAGTCTTTTTCTTCAGCGTTGCGGAACATATCAAAAATATCCTTTCCGGAATGCGATGATTCCTATCTGTAAAGTATACCGCATTTACCAAGGAAAAAGCAAGGGAACATATCCGCCGCCTCTGTCCGGGGCGGTTTTTTGTTGAAAGCTTCATGCCATGATCTTCTGCATCTCCCGGCGGAGACGGAGAAGGATGCGCTTTTCGAGCCGGGATATGTAGCTTTGCGAAATACCCATGCGGTCGGCGACCTCCTTCTGCGTATACTCCCGCCGCCCGAGTAGCCCGAAACGCAGGGAGATGATATCCCGGTCGCGCTCGCTGAGCTTTGCCACGGCCTCGTGCAGCGCGCGGCGGTCAGCATCGTCCTCCATCGGGCGGGAGACCTCATCCTCGTCGGTGCCGAGCACGTCCGAGAGCAGCAGCTCGTTGCCGTCCCAGTCGGTGTTGAGCGGCTCATCAAAGCTCACCTCCGTGCGCTGCGCGGCGAGCTTGCGCAGATACATCAGGATTTCGTTTTCAATGCACCGCGAGGCGTACGTTGCGAGCTTGATGTTTTTTTCGCGGTCGAACGTGCTCACGGCCTTGATGAGCCCGATCGTGCCGATGGAGATGAGATCCTCGAGCCCCACGCCGGTATTTTCAAACCGCCGCGCAATATAGACAACGAGCCGGAGATTGTGCTCAATGAGCGTACGTTCGGCGCTTTTGTCCCCGGCGCAGAGCGCCGTGAGCGCCGCAGTCTCCTCCTCGCGGGAGAGAGGCGGCGGCAAAACCTCGCTTCCGCCGATATAGTATACCGGCTCGTTCGGCAGCAGGGCGAGCAGAAGCTGTTGCAGCAGATCGGAAAACATGGGCATGACCTCCTTATGATATTCAAACGAGCGCGGAATACTCCCCGCCGCCGAGCGGCGTCGGCGAGAGGGCGACGAGATATTGCTCTGCGACGCCCTCGACCGTGACGGCGTCGGGACGAAAGCACACGAGCAGCCCCCGCTTCGTGCCGACGGCGGAAAAGCCGACGAGCCGCAGCCGCCGCGAGAGCACCGGGTGTGAGGACAGGACGCGAAAGCATGCCGCCGGATCGTCCGGCAGCGGCAGAACGAGCGGGGGAGTAAAGAGCGAAGCGAGAGCGCCCGGCTCCGCGAGCAGGATGCACGAGCCGGAGAGCGGGTCGAAAAGCGAGTTGCCGGTGTCCCGCAGCGCCCGCAGGGAAACGGTTTTGCCGCAAAGCTCGATCTTCGCTTCCACGACGCAGCGCTCGCGGCGCTTTAGAAACCGCCCGAAAAAGAGCCGCACCGCGGCATAGCACAGCCCGAAGGAGAGCGCGAGCGCTTTGAGCGAAGCGCCGGAGAGCATGCCGCGCACCTCCGCGCCGGAGAGCAGCGAAATACCGTATACCGCCCCGGCGAACGCCGAGGAGAGCGCGAGAAAGCAGCCCCAGCCGCGCCAGAGCTCCGGCGGCGCGCCGAACGCGATCCACGCCATGAGCAGCGAAACGAGAGCCTTCACCGCGAGCGAGACGAGAAACGAGAGCGGGGGGATCGCGGCAAACACGGCGTACACCCCGCCGAGCGCCGCGGCCGCGGCAAAGCGTGTGCGCCGCAGCGCCCTCCCACGCAGCCGCGCGCACGAGAGCAGCAGCAGATAGTCCGTGAGCGCATTGAGAAAAAAGAGCTCATCCACATAGATCACGTTCATGCTCCAAGCATACCCCGCCGGGGGCGAAAATGTTGTCCGAACGGGGACGGGGTATCTTGCAAAGCGGTGACGGGATGTGTATAATATTTCGGTAAATCGTAATGAACCCGTGAAAGGAAGAAATAGAGCATGTCACAGTACCGTACCCACACCTGCGGGGAGCTCCGCGCCGCCGACGCGGGCAAAACCGTAACGCTGGCCGGCTGGATGGAGAATGTCCGCGAGGTCGGCAATAACTTCGCGTTCGTCGTCCTGCGCGATTTTTACGGCACGACGCAGATCGTCGTCGATTCCGCCGAGATGATGAAGACCGTCAAGGGCATCAACAAGGAGAGCACCATCGCCGTCACCGGCACGGTCCGCCTGCGCGAGAGCCCCAACACCAAGCTCGCCACCGGCGAGATCGAGGTCGTGCCCGAGAAGATCGAGATCCTCGGCCGCTGCCGCTACAACGAGCTGCCGTTTGAGATCAACCGCAGCCGTGAGGCCGACGAGAGCGCGAGACTCAAATACCGCTATCTCGATCTGCGCAACCCCGCCGTCAAGAACAACATCATTCTGCGCTGCAACGTCGTCGCGGCGCTGCGCCGCGCGATGATGGACCACGGCTTCCTCGAGATCACGACGCCGATCCTCACCGCCTCGTCCCCCGAGGGCGCGCGCGACTATCTTGTCCCCGCCCGCAAGCACCCCGGCAAGTTCTACGCTCTGCCGCAGGCGCCGCAGCAGTTCAAGCAGCTGCTCATGACCTCCGGCTTTGACCGCTATTTCCAGATCGCTCCCTGCTTCCGCGACGAGGACGCACGCGGTGACCGCAGCCCCGGCGAGTTCTATCAGCTCGATATGGAAATGGCCTTTGCCGCGCAGGACGACGTGTTTGCCATCATTGAGGACGTGCTGCCGCCGATCTTCGCCAAATACGGCAAGTATAACATCGCGTCCAGCGCACCGTTCCGCCGCATCGCGTACAAGGACGCGCTGGAGACCTACGGCTCCGACAAGCCGGATCTGCGCATCGATCTGACGTGCAAAAATATCTCCGACCTGTTCACGGAGTCTGAATTTGAGCCGTTCAAGGGCCAGACCGTCAAGGCCGTGCCCATCTCGAACTGCCATCTGACGCGGAAACAGATCGAAAAGCTCCTGACCGACTGCGAGGTGCAGGCGGGCGTCAAGGGTTACTGGTTCAAGATGGACGAGAACGGCGAGCTTGCAGGCGGCGTCGCGAAGTTCGTGCAGGGCTGCAAGGATGCGCTCATCGAGCGTCTCGGCCTGACCGCCAACACGCTGGTCGTTGTTGCGGCGGGCGCTTCTGCTACGAAGCTCACCGGCGTTCTCATCAAGACCTTCGGCGCGAATGTCGAGGGGCATATGGACAAGGAGCGCTACGAATTCTGCTGGATCGTCGACTTCCCGATGTACGAGATCGGCGACGAGTCCGGAGAACTGGAATTCTGCCACAACCCGTTCTCCATGCCGGGCGGCGGCGCAGCCACGCTGGACAAGGCCATCCGGGGCGAAATTGACCCGCTGACCATCACGGCGCAGCAGTATGACCTCGTCTGCAATGGCATCGAGCTGTCCTCCGGCGCAGTCCGGAACCATGATCCCGAGATCATGATCAAGGCCTTCCAGCTCGTCCGCCTCGGCGAGGATGATGTAAAGAAGAAGTTCCCCGCCATGTACAACGCCTTCTGCTACGGCGCACCTCCCCATGCCGGTATCGCCCCGGGCATCGACCGTATGGTCATGCTGCTGGCAGGCGAGGACTGCATCCGCGAGATCATTCCGTTCCCGATGAACAAGAACGCGCAGGATATCCTGATGGGCGCACCCAGCGAGGTCACCCAGAAGCAGCTCGACGAGCTGCATATCCGCTGCACGGCAAAGGAAGAAGACTGAAAAACCAGAATAAGCGCGCCGCAAGGCGCGCTTATTTTAACGGGAGAGAAAGAGAAATGGGAAAAAACCTCAGAAGGGCAATGCTGTCCTGCGCGGGCTGTACGCTGATGCTGTTTGTGACGTGCGGGCTGGCCTTCAACGTCTTTTCGGCGGCGCAGCCGTACGTCCTGGCCCAGAATGGCTTTACCAACACGCAGACCTCGCTCATTACGACGATCCGCTCGGCGGCGTATCTGCTCGGCACGTTCGCCATCGGCCGGTATTACCGGAGGCTCGGCTATCGCACCGGCTGCGCGCTGGCGGCGATGCTGGCCTGCGTCAGCTTCCTGCTGTTTGCCGCAGCAAAAAGCCTCGCGGCCTATTATTTTGCCGGAGCCGTCGCGGGCGTCAGCTATGCGCTCGGCTCGATGGTACCGGCGTCGATCCTGATGCGCCGCTGGTTCCGGGCGCATTCCGGGCTGGCCATCGGGATCTGCTCCGCCGGAACCGGACTGGCGACCGTCGTGTTTTCCCCGCTGTTCACCGCCATTGCGGAGGCCGGCGGCGTAGACCGCGCGTTTTTGTGGACAGCCGCGTTCTGCGCGGCAGCGGCTGTGCTCGTCTTTTTCCTCATTCGCAGCGACCCCGCCGCGCTCGGCCTTGAGCCATGGGGCAAGGCCGCCCCGGAGAGCACGCAGGAGCGTGCGTTGCACGGCCTGCACCCGTCCCGGCTGCGCTGGACGCTGCTTCTGCTGGCCGTTTTGCTGGTCAGCGGCATCGGTGCGACCGGCTTTACCCATCTGATGACGCTTTATATGTCAGAGGGCATGGACGCCATGCGCACCGCGGCGGCGTTCTCGCTGTGTGGACTGGCGCTGATGGCAGGCAAGTGCGTTTGCGGCGCGCTGTGCGACAAGCTGGGCAGCTACCGGGCAAATTATCTGCTGTTCGGCAGCTTTATCCTCGGCTGCACGCTGTGCGTGCTGGCGCCGCTGAAAAGTGAGGCGCTGATGCTGGCCTCTGCGGTCTTTCTGGGCTTCGGCGGGTCGCTCATTACCGTTGGCGTTTCGATCTGGGCGGGCGATCTGAGCACGCCGGAGCGCTATGAGAAGACGCTCCGGCTGTTTCAGGGGGCTTACGGCCTCGGCGGCATTGTGCTGTCCTTCCTGCCCGGCGCGATCGCCGACCTTGCGGGCGGCTATGCACCGGCCTACGCCGTCTTCGCCGTCATGCTCCTGTACAGCCTGTTCATGCTGCAGAGCACATACCGTCTGGCAAAGGTTTAAATACGGCAGAGTGACTGAGCAGCCCCGGGTACTTCAGTATCCGGGGCTGCTGTAAGTTTTTTAGCTGATCGAACTGCTGCGTGCCGGCCGGTCTATGCCCCGTCCTTTAAATGCAGCAGGTTCATGAAATTTCCGTACAGGATCTTCTGCTGCTCGGCCTCGTCCAGACCGAGGGAAAGAAACCGCTCCAACTCCTCCTTCGGGCTCCACATGGGGAAGTCCGTGCCGAAAATCAGCCGGTCGGGGCCGATTTTGTCAATGAAGCGCAGAACAAGCTCCCGGTCGATCATGCCGAGCGTGGAGGATGTGTCATACAGAACGCTTTCGGGCTGTAAATGCGCCAGCGACCGGGGCCAGCTGCGCCAGCCGCCGAAGTGCGCGGCCACGGCCCGCAGCTCCGGCACGCGCCGCAGCAGATTTGTCAGCCGTTCCGGGGAAGAGAAATCGTACCGGTCGTCGCCCATATGAAACAGCACCGGAAGATCACGCCGGGCGATGGCCTTATAGGTTTCGATGCCGCGTTCGTCGTCGATGGCGAGCTTCTGAAAATCCGGGTGGATCTTGATCCCGCGCAGGCCGAGCTCCAGCATACGGTCAAGCTCCTCCTCAAATCCGTCCATGCCGGGATAGATCGTGCCGAAGGCGAGATAGCCGTCGTGTCCGCGGACGGCCTCGGCCAGAAATGTGTTGGCGTTTTGGACCTGACTGGCATTCGTTGCGGAGTTGGAGACGACGCAGCGGGTGATGCCCGCAAGCTTATCCTCCGCGCACAGGCGCGGCATATCGGCCTCCCGCTCGATGGAAACGCCGTAGAAGCTGCCGATGGAATGCGATGCCTTTTCGGCCAGCTTTTCCGGGAAAATATGTGCGTGGATGTCTGCAATCTTCATAGGGAAATCCTCTTTTTATTCTGTACAGTGAACGCTTTATAATTTTTGCTGCCGTTTTCTCAGGCAGCGCGGTTTCGCAGGGCGAAGGACACGGCGAAATACACCGCCAGCAGCAGCGCGATCGTCGCACCCGCCGAGCAGCCGAGCCAATATGCCGCGCACAGGCCCAGAAGCCCGCACACAAGCGCGGACAGGACGGACAGCAGATGGTACTGCCGCAGGTTCCGCGCCAGATTGCGCGAGGCTGCCGCCGGCAGGACGAGCAGGGAATTGATGACCATCAGGCCCACCCAGCTCATGGCCAGCGTTACGACGATAGCGATGGCGACGGTAAAGAGCGTTTCATTGCGCTTCGTCGCCACGCCGCGCGAGGAGGCCAGCTGCGGATGCACCGCCGTCAGCACCAGACGGTTCGACCCGAACACCCACAGCAGCACGACCGCCAGCAGCACCAGCGCCAGCAGGCCGATCTCCTGCGGGGAGACGGAGAGGATATCGCCGATGAGATACCGGTTGAATTTCGTAAAGCTCCGTCCGCCGAGCGTCACGATGAAAATGCCAAGCGCGACGGCGGTGGAGGAAAAGACGCCGATGATGGTGTCCGCCGACTGGCTCGTCCGGCTGCGGACGAAGGAAAACAGCAGCGCGAACAGAACCGACAGCCCGACCGCGAAATAGATCGGCTGCACCGCGCCGCAGAGCACACCGATGGCGATGCCCGTAAAGCCGGAATGGCCCAGCGCGTCGGAGAAAAAGCTCATTTTTCCCGTCACGATCATCGTGGACAGCAGGCCGAACAGCGGCCCCAGCAGCAAAACGGCCAGCAGCGCGTTCTTCATGAAGTCCATTTCAAACATCCGGATGCCGAGTGCGTTCAAAAACGCGTACCAGACGTTCATGCCTGTGTGCCTCCTCCCATGTGGAATGCCTGCGCAAATTCCTCTGAGTTCAGCACGTCCAGCGGCGTCCCGCGCCGGAGGATCTTTCCCTGCAGCAGCACGACCTGGTCGCAGTACTGCTCCAGCATGGTAAAGTCGTGCGTCGTCATGAGGATCGACAGGTCAAAATTTTTGCGGATCTCGTCGAGCATATCCATGAGCAGGCTCATGCCCTCGACATCCACGCCGGAGAGCGGCTCGTCGAGTATGAGAATATTCGGCATGGGCTCAAGCGCCAGCGCCAGCAGCACGCGCTGCAGCTCGCCGCCCGAAAGCGTGCCGATGCGCTTGTCGATGAGCGCTTCGCCGTGCACGTTCGCAAGGCACGCCAGCACCTTTTCCCGCATGGCTTTTGTCGGGCGCAGGAACGCGGGGCGCTTGAAGATGCAGCAGGTGAAAAGGTCCATCACGCTCACGGGGTCGCCGCGGTCAAAGGCCGGGCTTTGCGGCACATAGCCGATGCGCAGCTTCGCCTCCTTGCCGCTGGCCTCGTGGAAGGTGATCTTCCCTTCATATTCCCGCTGGCCCAGAATGGCGCGGATGAGCGTGGACTTACCCGCGCCGTTCGGACCGATCAGCGCGACCATCTGGCCGCAGTGCATATGCAGGTCGATGTTGTCCAGGATCGTCTCGCCGCCGATATGGACGGACAGATGCTCGATTTTCAGACAGCAGGCGTGTTCACAGTCGCCTGCGTGCGGGTGCAGATGTGGGATCATGAAAGCGCCTCCCGGATGGTGTCGATGTTGTGATAGATGGCGTCCGTGCAGCCTGCCTCGCCGCCGTCCATGCCCATTGTGAGCGCGTACAGTCCGGCTCCAGTCTGCCTCGCGACAGTCTCAGCCGTCTGCCGTTCGCCGTTTTCCTCGCAGAAGACGGCGGGGATGGCTTCAGTCTCTACCAGCCGGATGACGGACTCGATCTCCTTTGCGGACGGTTCGCTGCCCTCCTCAATTTCCATTGCGGCGGCAACCTCAAGGCCGAACGCGCGGGCGAAATAGGAAAAGCCGTCGTGGAACGTCACAAGCTCCCGGCAGGAAAGGGCCTTCAGCGTCTCTTCGCCATAGGTCTGTGCAGCCTCATACTCCGCCGTGACGGCGGACAGGTTCTGCTCGATCAGGGGCTGTTTGTCCGGATAGAATTCCGCAAGCCCGGCGGCGATATTTTTGCACATTAAAATACAGTTCGCGGGGTCGAGCCAGATATGCGGGTCCTCGCCGTCCTCGCCGGGGAGGGTGTCAACGCCGGTTGATGCCGTAATGGTGCGCTTCGCCGTGCGCAGCGCGTCTTCCATAAACTCCTCCAGCCCGAGGCCGTTCAGAACGACTACGTCGGCCTGCCCGATCTTTTCCATCTGCGCGACGGTCAGCGTATAGTCGTGCAGGCACGAAACGCTTTCCGTCACGACCAGCCCGCAATTCAGCCCCGTGCCCTCCAGCAGCGCCGCCGTCATGGCCCTGACCGGTGCGGTGGACGCGAGCACGTCATAGCGCTCTGCCTCCCGCGCCGCGCAGCCGGAGAGCGGCGCGCACAGCAGAACCAGCGCCAGCAGTCCGGCAAAAAGCTGTTTTTTCAGATCTGTCATGATAATATTCCCTTCAAACTCACTTCACTTTTATTATAGCGGAGCTGTCAAGTGATCCCTGCGTTTTTCCTTTTTCTCACTGTCCAGCCGGTTTTTGTGCAGAGCGACGAAGACAATTGTCCGCACAGCGTGAATTTTTTTCAAAAAACAAGCAATTAGGACTTGCATTTTACACTTCACTTCGCTATAATGTCGACTATAAGTTCATGAACACTTGTCTATTGTACATGGACAGAAGGAGGAAATATTCTATGAAAAAGATCATCGCTCTGCTTCTGGCTGCCGTTATGGTCATGTGCCTGTTCGCAGGCTGCGCGTCCAGCGGCGGCTCCAAGGTCATCAAGATCGGCGTGTTTGAGCCGCAGTCCGGCGACAACGGCGCGGGCGGCAAGCAGGAGGTTCTGGGTATCCAGTACGCCAACTCCGTCAAGCCGACCGTCACCATCAACGGCGAAGAGTACAAGATCGAGCTCGACATTCAGGACAACCAGTCCTCGACCGACAAGGCCGTCTCCGCTGCCCAGCAGCTGGTCGCCGACAAGGTCTCCGTCGTCCTCGGCTCCTACGGCTCCGGCGTTTCCATCGCCGCCGGCACCTACTTCGCAAACGCCAAGATCCCAGCCATCGGCTGCTCCTGCACGAACGCGGCCGTCACCGCCGGCAACGATTATTATTTCCGCGTCTGCTTCCTCGATCCGTTCCAGGGCTCCGTCATGGCTTCGTTCGCCATGGATGAGTTCGGCGCCAAGAAGGCCTACGTCCTGTCGATGCTCGGCGACGACTACACCGTCGGCCTGGCCAAGAACTTTGTAAAGGCCTTTGAAGAGGCCGGCGGCGAGATCGTAGCCGATGAGACGTTTGTCGAGGGCACGGCGGACTTCTCCGCGTACCTCAATAACGCCGTCTCCGGCGGCGCAGACGTCATCTTCGCGCCGTCCGCCATCGCCTATGCCCCGCAGATCATCGAGCAGGCCTCTGCACTCGGCGTCAGCCTCCCCATCCTCGGCGGCGACACGTGGGAGAACTCCGCGATCTCCGATGCGCAGAACGGCACCGACATGCAGGTCTTCGTCTCCACATTCTTTGACGAGAACGACGAGTCCGGTCTTGCTAAGGAATTCGTCTCCGGCTATAAGGCGTGGCTGAACGGCAATGCCCAGAACCTCACCAACAACGGCGGCAACGACGTTGTCGCGGCAGTCTCCGCCCTCGGCTATGACGCATATATGGCTGCGGTCGCGGCCATCGAAAAGGCCCAGTCCACCGACGGCACCGCCATCCGCGACGCGCTGGCCGGTCTGTCCATCGATGCCGTTACCGGCGCGCTGAGCTTCGACGCCAACGGCGACGCGGTCAAGAGCACCGCCTACATCAAGCAGGCCATCGACGGCGGCTTCCAGTTCTACAAGGTTCAGACTGCCGCCTGAGCATTTGTCCCGCAATACTGACCACAATGGTTTCCGGCCGGAGGAAATCCCTCCGGCCGGTACGCATTTTCATCCGGCAGCGTTCGAACCCGCTGCCGGATGGAACCATTCTTTTATCGCCGCGTCCAAGCCGGCTCATTTCGGTGAGCGGTTCGCGGTTTGGACATGGCGATAAACAAAAATCAGGAGGTTCCCCCATGGGTGTTCTCAAGCAATGGCTGCCCTATGTCCTGTCGGGCATTTCGGCCGGCGGCCAATATGCGCTGATCGCCGTCGGCTATACGATGGTCTACGGCATTCTGCGCCTTATCAACTTTGCACACGGCGATATCTTCATGGTCGCCGGTCTCATCATGGTCTATCTTTCGGCGACGATGCCGCTGTATTTTGCGCTGCCCGTCGTCGTGATTCTGACGGTCGCGCTCGGCTTCGCGGTGGAGCGCTGTGCGTATAAGCCCCTGCGGCAGGCCCCGCGTATGTCCGTCATGATCTCCGCCATCGGCGTGAGCTATCTGCTGCAGAACCTCGCGTATTACGTCACCGGCGGCGTCCCGAAGCAGTACCCCGAGCTGCCGTGGATCTCCGACACCATCACGATCCTCGGCGCGTCCACCAAGCGCGTGACCGTCATTACCCCGATCCTGACGCTGGCGCTGGTCGTGGCGCTCGTGGTTCTCATCAAGCGCACGAAGGTCGGCATGGCCATGCGCGCCGCGTCCAAGGATTTTGAGACGGCGCAGCTGATGGGCATCAAGATCAACTCCGTCATTTCCTTTACGTTCATCATCGGCTCCGCGCTGGCCGCCGTGGCCTCGTTCCTGTATTTCTCGAATTATACGACCATCGCCCCGGCCTCCGGCGCCATGCCGGGCCTGAAGGCGTTCGTCGCCGCCGTCTTTGGCGGCATCGGGTCGATCCCCGGCGCGGTCATCGGCGCGTTTATCATCGGCATCTGTGAGAACCTCCTTAAGGGCATGAAGCTGACGGCGTTCTCCGATGCGTTCACGTTTGCGCTGCTCATCGTCATCCTCGTCGTCAAGCCGACGGGCCTGTTCGGTGAGAAGCTGACCGAGAAAGTCTGAGGTGGAGCATATGGAAAAGAAAAAGGGCCTCTCCTTACAGACGATCCTGACCATTGCGGGCCTTGCGCTCGTCTATCTGCTGGCGTTCCTGCTCGACCGCATTCCGGGCGTGCCCATCATGCTCACGACCGTCCTGCGCAAGGGCGCAATTTACTCCCTCGTGGCGGTATCCATGAACCTTCTGAACGGCTTTACGGGCCTGTTCTCGCTCGGACAGGCGGGCTTCATGCTCGTCGGCGCGTACACGTTTGCCGCCATCAACATTTCAAGCGGCATCCGCTCGACCGTGTATCAGTATTATGACCCGCTGCTCAACTTCTCCCTGACCGAGACGCTGCAAGGTGCGCTCGGCAATACGGCAGGTACGGTTCTCGGCGTGTTCATTTCGCTGCTGCTGGCGGGACTGCTGGCGGCGGTGCTGGCGTATCTCATCGGCCTGCCTGTTCTGAAGCTCAAGAGCGACTATCTGGCCATCGCGACGCTCGGCTTTGCCGAAATTATCCGCGCTCTTGTCCAGCTGGAGGCGTTCGCGCCTGTCACCAACGGCTCGCAGCTCCTGCGCGGCTTCCCGTATTTTACGGATACGTTCATGCCGTTCGTGATCGTCGGCATCTGCATCGCCGTCGTCGTGCTGCTTATCAACTCGACCTATGGCCGCGCGTTCAAGGCCATCCGCGACGATGAGATCGCCGCCGAGGCCATGGGCATCAACCTTGCCCACCATAAACGCATGGCGTTTACCATTTCCTCGTTCTTTGCCGGGATATCCGGCGCGCTGCTGGCCATGTATCAGACTACGGTGCAGGCCAATACATTCAAATCCGCCATGACGTATGAGATTCTGCTCATCGTCGTCATCGGCGGCATCGGCTCCATCTCCGGCAGCTGCATCGGCTCGTTCCTGTTCATCGCGTGCTCGGAGTGGTGGCTGCGGTTTTTGGACAACGAGACGTATATCGGCGCGTTCAAGGTCCCGCTGCTGCGCACGGGCTTCCGGATGGTCGTGTTCTCGGTCATCATCATGATCGTGGTGCTCTTCTTCCGCAAGGGCATCATGGGCACCCGTGAGCTTTCGCTGGCCGGGCTTGCCGACAGGCTGCGGAAAGAATCCGCGAAGGGAGGAAAACAGGCATGAGCACACCCGTCCTTCATGTGGAGCATATCACGATGCAGTTTGGCGGCGTCGTCGCCGTCAACGACCTGTCCATGGATATCTATCCCGGCGAGATCGTCGCCCTCATCGGCCCGAACGGCGCCGGCAAGACCACGGCCTTCAACTGCATCACCGGCGTTTACGAGCCGACCAACGGCCGTGTGGACTTCATGGGCGAACCCATCGTCTGCAACCATCCGCGCGGCAAGATGAAAAAGAGCTATGCGGGAGCGGAGTCGGAGCGGTATCTGTCCCTGCCGACCGTCTCCTACACGCCCGACAAGATCACAAAGCGCGGCATCGCGCGCACGTTCCAGAACATTCGTCTGTTCAAGTCCATGACCGTTTTTGAAAACGTCCTGACGGCCATGCACGTGCGCCGCACGTCCAATGTTTTTTCCGCCACGTTCCGCGCCAACCATAAGGAGGAGGCTGCGCAGCGCGAAAAGGCGCTGGAGCTGCTGAAAATCGTCGGCCTTGACGATGTGAAGGACGAGCTGGCGACGGCTCTGCCGTATGGCAAGCAGCGCAGGCTTGAAATTGCCCGCGCGCTGGCGACCAGTCCGAAGCTGCTGCTGCTCGACGAGCCTGCGGCTGGCATGAACCCGCAGGAGACGCTTGAGCTGACCGCTTTCATCCGCAGCATCCGCGACCGGTTCGGCCTGACCATCTTCCTCATCGAGCATCACATGAATCTTGTCATGGACATCTCCGACCGCATCTATGTCATCGACTTCGGCAAGCAGATCGCGGCGGGCGTTCCGGCGGAGATCCAAAACGATCCGCGCGTCATTGACGCGTATCTGGGGGTGGACGAGGATGCGTAACATTCTGGAAATCAAGAATCTGGTCGTCTCCTATGGCGGCATTGAGGCCGTCAAGGGCATCGACCTGAAGGTCGAGGAGGGCAAGATCGTGACCCTCATCGGCTCGAACGGCGCGGGCAAATCGACCACGCTGAAGGCAGTCGCCGGACTGGTCAGGCCGAAATCGGGTGAAATTCTCCTGAACGACGCGAATCTGGTCGGAAAATCGACCGACCAGATCGTTTCGAGCGGCGTTACGCTCGTGCCGGAGGGCCGCCGCGTGTTCGAGAACCTGACTGTTGCAGAAAATCTGCGCATCGGCGCATATCTGCGCAAGGACCCGCTGGCGGACGATCTGGCCCGGGTCTACGACCTCTTCCCGCGTTTGAAGGAGCGTGCGTGGCAGCAGGCCGGGACGCTCTCGGGCGGCGAGCAGCAGATGCTGGCCGTGGGCCGCGCGCTCATGGCAAAACCGAAGCTCATCATGATGGACGAGCCGTCTCTGGGCCTTGCACCCATCGTCGTCCGGGGCATTTTCGAGATCATCCGCGAGATCAACCGCCAGGGCATCACGGTGCTTCTCATCGAGCAGAACGCGAACATGGCGCTCAAAATCGCGGACTGGGCCTACGTCATGCAGACCGGCTCCATCCTCATGCAGGGCCCCGGCGAAGAGCTGGCCGCCAACGAGGAGGTCAAGGCCGCGTATCTCGGCACGGCAAAATAAAAGAAGCGATTCCCCCGGCAGCCGCCGGGGGATTTTTGCGCGGCTCCGGTGCGTGCGGTTTTTACACATCTTTTCCTGCTTGCCTATTGCCAGATCCGGCTGTTTTGTGCTAAACTGGATTAAATTTTCAGGAGAATCCAAATACGGGAGTGTGAATCATGAGTCAGGAACCGAAAAACAACGAAGAGGGCTTCATGTATAAGCTTGCCAGCTTTATTGTTGACAAGCGGAATCTGATTTTTCTGATCGTCGCCATCGGGCTGGTGTTTTCCGTGTTTTCACGGAACTGGGTGCAGGTGGAGAACCAGCTTTCGGCGTATCTGCCGAAGGATTCGGAGACATACAGGGGCCTGCATCTGATGGAGGATGAATTCATCACCTTCGGCACGGCAAAGGTCATGCTTGTCAACGTGACCTATGACGAGGCACAGGCCGTATCCGAGCGGCTGGAAGCGGTCGACGGCGTGCAGAGCGTTACGTTTGACGACACGAAGGAGCACTATACCAACGCCTCCGCGCTCTACAACATTACCTTCGACTATTCCGAGACGGACGAGATGTGCGAGACGGTCATGAACCGGGTCGAGGATGAGCTTTCCGGCTATGACATCTACGTCTCGGCGACCTTCGGCGATACCGCGTCCAAGACGCTGGCGCAGGAGATCGGCGTGATCGTCATCATCGTGGCAATCGTCGTCGTGTCCGTGCTGATCCTGACCTCGCAGACCTATGCGGAGGTGCCGGTGCTGCTCATTACGTTCATTGCAGCGGCGCTTTTGAACATGGGCACGAACTTCCTGCTCGGCACGATCTCGTTCGTGTCAAACTCCGTTACCATCGTGCTGCAATTGGCCCTGTCTGTGGACTACGCGATCATTTTCTGCAACCGCTATAAAGAAGAGCACGAAAAGCTTCCCACCCGCGAGGCCGTCATTGTTGCTCTGAGCAAGGCTGTGCCGGAGATCTGCGGCAGCAGCCTGACGACGATCGGCGGCCTGGTCGCGATGCTCTTTATGGAGTTCCGTCTGGGCTTTGACCTTGGCATCTGCCTGATCAAGTCCATTTTCTTCTCGCTGTTTGCGGTGTTCTTCCTCATGCCGGGCCTTCTGGTGCTCTTCGGCAAAAAAATTGACGCAACGCGGCACAAGAACTTTGTTCCCAAGATCCCGTTTGTCGGCAGATTTGCCTATGCGACAAAGAAGATCATTCCGCCGATTTTTCTGGCGGTCATCATCGTCGCCATGCTCCTTGCGAATAACTGCCCGTATGTCTACGGCTTCAGCTATCTGGAGACGACCAAGCGCTCAGAGCAGCAGATCGCGGACGATCTGATGGACGAGACGTTCGGCTCGACGAATATGGTTGCCGTCGTGGTCCCGGCAGGGGATTATGCGGCGGAAAAGAAGCTGCTGGATGAGCTTGGGACATACGACGAGGTCGATTCCACGCTGGGCCTTTCCAATGTGGAGGCGATGGGCGGCTATATGCTGACCGACGCACTGACGCCGCGGCAGTTTTCCGAGCTGACCGACCTCGACTATGAGGTCGCGGAGCTTCTCTACGCGGCCTATGCCGCCGACGGCGGCAATTACGGCAAGATCATCGGCGGTCTTCCCAATTACTCCGTGCCGCTCATCGATATGTTCACCTTCCTCTACGGTGAAATGCAGGACGGCTACGTCACGCTCGACGCCGATATGACCGAGACGCTGGAAAGCGCCTATTCGCAGATCACCAACGCCCGCAAGCAGCTGCAGTCCGACGATTATACCCGTATGCTCGTCTATCTGAACCTGCCTGTGGGCGGCGACGAGACGTATGACTTCCTCGACCAGATGCGCGTCGTCGCGCACAAATACTATCCGGACGGCGAGGTATACGTCGTGGGCGATTCCTCGTCCGAGCAGGACTTCAAGACCTCGTTCTCGCGCGACAATGTCGTCGTGTCGGTGCTGTCTATCCTGATCGTTCTGGTCGTGCTGCTGTTCACGTTCAAATCAGCCGGTATCCCGGTGCTGCTGATCGTGGTCATTCAGGGCAGCATCTGGATCAACTACGGCATCCCGACCATCACCAATAGCCCCCTGTTCTTCCTGAGCTATCTGGTCGTCTCGTCCATCCAGATGGGCGCGAACATCGACTACGCTATCGTCACGACCAGCCGATTCATGGAGTTCAAGGACAAAATGCCCAAAAAGGACGCGATCATCGAGACGATGAACCTGTCCTTCCCGACGATCATCACCTCGGGCCTCATGATGGCCATCGCCGGTATCCTCATTGGACAGATGACTTCCAACGCCGCTATCGCCGGTATCGGCGACAGCCTTGGCCGCGGCACGATTATCACGATCTTCATCGTCATGTTCATTCTGCCGCAGATTCTGCTTCTGGGCGAGAAGGTCATTGATAAGACTGCGTTCGATATGCCCTCTGCTGTCTCCTCGCATCAGTCTTCGGGACGCGTGCGCATCGATGGTATGGTGCGCGGAGAAATCCATGGCCAGATCAGCGGCATTGTACACGCGGTCGTGGAGGGGGACGTCAATATCAGCCTGCTCTCCGGCACGGCAGAGCCGGAAACCGCGGACGCGCCGCAGGCGCAGACGGAAAAGGAGGATGACGCGCATGAATAACAGAACGCTTCGGGCCCGCATGGGTGCGGTGTTGCTGGCACTGACGCTTTGCCTGACAGTCCTTCCGGCTGCCGGTGCGGCGGACAGCGCGCAGACCGTCTATCTGGACTCTGCCGCCGATTTTGCCGCGTTTGCGAAAAGCTGTTCGTTCGATACCTGGTCGCAGGGAAAAACCTTCATCCTGCGCGCGGATATTTCGCTTTCCGGCGTGGACTTTACGCCTGCAGCCTCCTTCGGCGGCACGTTTGAAGGGCGCGGGCATACCATCTCCGATTTCAATCTCACGGAAAATGCCAGCCCGGCCGGACTGTTCGGCACGATTCTGCCCGGCGGACGCGTGGCAAACCTGAATGTTGCGGGCTCTGTAGCTGCGGGCGGCGATAAGATCGCCTGCGGCGGCATCGCGGGCGAAAATTACGGCAGAATCGTCTGCTGCACGTTCACCGGCATGGTGCAGGGCGACACGCAGATCGGCGGCATTGCGGGCCGCAATCAGGTGTCCGGCCAGATCGTCAGCTGCTCGTTCGAGGGCAAGGTGCAGGGCACGACCGCCACGGGCGGCATCGCGGGCCAGAATGCGGGCACCATCCGGCACTGCACGAATACAGGCAGCGTCAATATTGACAACATCGACTCTGCGCTGAGCCTCAGCGACGTTCAGATCGACACCACGCTTGATCTTGCCAATCTTGCCACCACGCAGACCTTCCTCACCACGACCGCCACCGGCGGCATTGCGGGCCGGAATACTGGCCTGATCGCAGTCTGCGAAAATACCGGCACGGTCGGCTATGAGCACGTCGGCTACAACGTCGGCGGCATTGCGGGCGTGACGAGCGGGTATCTGCTCAATAATACGAACTCCGGCACGATCTACGGCCGCAAGGACGTCGGCGGCATCGCCGGTCAGGTCGAGCCGTATGTCGCCGTGACCGTCTCCGAGAGCACAAAGCAGCAGCTGCAGAACCAGTTGAAGGAATTGAAAACGCTCACCGATCAGGCAACCGCTGACGCGGGCGGCGCGGCAAGCGACCTCGGCTCCCAGCTGGCCGGAATGGGAACGTATCTTGACAGCGCCTCGAATGCAGCCAATAATCTCCGCGCGACCGCGACCATCGACGCGGGTGCGCTGGCAAACGGCGGCGTGAGCGGCGGGGCAGACCTCACCGTCGGGGACGCGTCGGCAGGCATCGGCGCAGGCCTTGGCATCGGCGCAGGCGGGATCGGCATCGGTGCGGGCGGATACATCGACCCGTCCGATCTCTCAATCTCCGGCGGCACGGACGGCTCCGGCACGCTCAGCGCGTCGCTGCAGATGAACGCGGATGCCTCCATGCCGGAGCTGGCAGGTGCGCTGAGCGGCATGGGCGCGCAGATGCGCGCCATCGGCTCACAGGCGGCGAATCTGTCCGAGACGCTGCAAAAAGACGTGCAGGCCGTCAGCGACAAGCTGGATGAGATCAGCACGACCGTCTTTGACGCCATGGACAGTCTGGAAAACCGCGACCTTGTGACCGACGGCTCGCAGACCGATCCGGAGAGCATCACCATGGGCGCTCTGCGCGGCTGCGAAAATACCGGCGCGGTGCAGGCCGACCGCAACGTCGGCGGCATCGCGGGCGCGATGGGCATGGAGGCTGGCGCTGACCCGGAAAGCGACGTCAGCCAGAGCCTGTCCACGACCGAGCGCAAGCAGTATGAGCTGCGCGCCGTTTTGCAGCGCTGCGTTTCCACGGGCGCAGTCACAGCCAAGAAGGACTGCGCGGCGGCGATCTGCGGCCGGATGGATCTCGGCCTGATCGACGGCTGCGAGGCCTACGGCAGCGTGGAGAGCCAGAGCGGCGATTATGCCGGCGGCGTCGCGGGCATTTGCAGCGCGGCGATTGAAAACTGCTGGGCCAAGTGTGCGCTTTCCGGCGGACGTTATGTCGGCGGCATCACCGGCACGGGTGTGACGGACAGCGTGACCGGCAGCGGCAGCACCGTCTCCGGCTGCGTGTCGCTCGTGTCCATCACCGGGTATTCCCAGTATGCGGGCGCGATCAGCGGCAGCAGCGCAGGTGCGTTCGCGGATAATCTCTTCGTCTCCGACACGCTGGCCGGGCTTGACGGCGCAAGCGCTGCCGGACAGGCGGAGCCGGTCGCGTATGAAGCGCTGCTGGAAAACGAAGACCTTCCCGACGCGTTCCGCACCTTCACTGTGCAGTTCGTCGCGGGCGAGGAGGTGCTCAAGACCGTAGAAGTAAATTACGGCGAGTCCCTGCCGGACAGCGTGTACCCGGACATCCCCGCCGTCGACGGACAGTACGGCGAGTGGGACGTGCAGACGCTTGAAAATATTCAGTTTGACACCACCGTGACCGCGCAGTACCACGCCAGCATCGACGCGCTCCCGAGCGATGCGCAGCGTGCCGACGGCAGGCCCGTCTTCCTGGCCGAGGGCGCGTATACGAGCACCGACCGCCTGCAGGCGCAGCCGCAGGCCATCACGCCCGCCGCTTTCGGCGAGATCTCTGCCAGCATCCCGGAGGCCATCCGGAAATACTGCGAGAATATCGCAGACGGCCATGCGCCCGCCGCGCACGTGGCGCGCTCCGTCGTCGAGCAGTGGCAGCTCCGCCTGCCGGACGACGGCGCGGACACGCACACCATCCGCTTCCGCGCGCCCGATGGGCAGTCCGGCAAGCTGGATATCTATCTGGAAAACGAAAACGGCGTCTGGCAGAAGGTGCCCACGACCGAGATCGGCAGCTATCTGGCCTTTGAGGCTGCCGGCCAGACCGTGCAGCTTGCGGCGCTGTCCACGTTCCCCGTCTGGTGGGTGTGGATCGTGCTGGCCGGGCTTGCGGCTCTGCTGGTGCTGCTGATCATTCATCTGATCCATAAGACCGGCAAAAAGCGCCGCCGCCAGATGCAGGCGCTGCGCAAGGCCATGCAGGACGAGCAGAACGCCAACGACGCCGTCATCGGCGTCATCGACCCGGACGCGCAGGAAGCGCCCGTCTCACCGGAGCAGCTGCAGGAAAAGAAGAAAAAGCGCCGCGTCTGGTGGATCATCGCGCTTGTGGCCGTGATTTTGATCGCCGCCGGGATCCTCATCTACCGGGCCAGTCTCAAGAGCAGCGTGGACGCGCTTCTGCTGCTGAAAAACCTCTCCGGCAGGAAGGAGCTGGACATGACCGCGTCCGTGCAGATGGAGCTTGGCGACGAGACGCTGCGAACGGACGTGCGCCTGTTCCGCACGCAGGCCGGTGGGAACACCATCCTCTGCATCGAGGACAACGGCGTGCAGCTGTATTATTATGACGGCGCAATCTATCTGGAAAACGGCAGTGCGTACCGTACGAACGGTCTGTTCCCGGACTATTCCACGCTCGGCGAGCATCTGCTGGAACTCTACAACGCGACCGATGTGACCTACGCCCGTGAAAGCGGTGAAGAGGTCTATTCCGTGACCGCCTACGGTAAGGATGCGGAGCAGGCGCTTTCGCTGCTGACGCCGACGATTGCGGATTCGCTCAGCGCCGTCGAGAGTATCGACCTGTGTATGCACGTTGAAGACGGGGAGATCCGCTCCATCGAAGCCTCCGGCAGCTGTGAAGCGGAAGACGACAGCGGCCAGACACAGCCGATGACCGTCTGGGCCGAGCTTACCGTCCAGCAGGACGCGCAGACGGCGCACACCGTCCCCACGGCGGTCACGGATGCGATCGCGAACGGCGGCTATCAGGGCAAGCTGGAGCTGACGGAGGATCTGCTGCGCGTGCTGTCTGCCGCCTCCGAGCTTGGCAGGCGCGACCCGCTTGCCGCCCGCGTCCAGCTCAGCGCCAACTGCGGCCCCGTGATCTTCGATACGTCGCTGGATTACACCCGGACTGTGAAGGACGGCAAGACCGTCAGCTGCATCCGCACGGGCGTGCTGGAGCTGTATTTCTCCGGCGAAACGGTCCTTTCGAAGGACGGTTCTCCCGCCGTGAGTGAGCAGGCGCTGGTCAAGTGCGCGGATCTGATCGATCTGGCCTACCGCGCCTGTCTGGAGGACAGCGCCGCAAGCGAGCAGACGGAGACCGGCTGGCACTATACGCTCAGCCTCAGCGCCGAGCAGACAAAGCAGGCCGCCTGCGCCATCGCGCCGGAGGCGGAGAAGCTGGACGTGCAGTACCTGCCCGGCACGCTGGAGCTGGACGTGCAGGACGGCACGATCACAGCCCTGCGCGTCACGACCGGCGGCAGCGTACAGGTCGGTGTCGTCGACACGCAGGTGTCGATCTCGGCCCAGTTCGACTTCCAGACCGGCCTGACCACAGACGACTGCCCCGTCCCGGCCGCAGTGCTGGAAAAGCTGTAACAGCCGGACAAAGATCGTACAAACCAAAGCCTTCCCCGCCGGGGAAGGCGGCCCGAAGGGCCGGATGAGGGCTGGGGAGCAGCTGCGATTTTGAGAAACTGCAAAATAAAGTGCAAGTGCTGCTCACCCTCATCAGTCTGCTCCGCTTCGCTCCGCAGCCAGCTTCCCCGGAGGGGAAGCCGTTGGGCGCTCCCGCGCCAGTGCACCGCAGAGCAGGCAAAACGCCCCGGTTTTCCGTTTGGAAAACCGGGGCGCAGTCATTTTTATCCCGTTACGATCTCTCCCACGCCGTTCAGAATGTAGGTCGGGCGGTAGGGATAGCCGTTTACGTCGGTGCGGCTCGTGCAGCCGGAGAGGACGAGGACGGTGGCAAGGCCGGATTCCATGCCCGCAATGACGTCGGTGTCCATCCGGTCGCCGACCATGGCGGCCTCTTCGGAGTGGACACCCAGCAGATGCAGGCCCGTGCGCATCATGAGCGGGTTCGGCTTGCCCATAAAATAGGCCTTCCGGCCCGTCGCCAGCTCGATCGGCGCGACGAGCGACCGGCAGGCGGGCGCAATGCCGAATTCCGTTGGCCCCGTGAGGTCGGAATTTGTCGCGATCAGCCGTGCGCCGTTCAGAACCAGCCGAACAGCCTTGGTGATGACCTCGTAATTATAGCTTGCCGTCTCGCCGACGATCACATAATCCGGGTCCACGTCGTTCATCGTGACGCCCACGTCATACAGCGCGTTCAGAAGCCCCGGCGCGCCGATCACGAACGCGGTGCAGCCCGGCGCCTGCTTTTTGAGAAACGCGGCGGTCGCAAGCGCACTGGTGTAGAAATGCTCCTCGCCGATATCCAGTCCCATGCGCTGCAGCTTCTGCCGCAGCTCCTTGGGCGAACGCTCGGACGAGTTCGTCAGGAACAGAAACTGCTTGTCGTTTTCGTTCAGCCAGCTTACAAATTCCCGCACGCCCGGCAGCAGCTGGCTGCCGAGATAGATCACGCCGTCCATGTCGCAGATAAAGCCCTTCCGGGCGCGTAATTCTTCCAGATTCATCTCTTTGACTCCTCTCCTCCCGCTCCTGCGGCGGGGGATCTCTTTTCATTCGCTTACAGGCTCAGTATATGGGATAAGATCTGGAAAAGCAAGACAATTTGCACAGATTTAACGAAGATTTGTTGTGGATTTTACCGAAGCAGGTCAACGCAGGAAGCCCTCGAGAATTTTCTCCTCTGCCTCCTCCGGCGTCAGGCCAAGCGTCTCCAGCTTCAGCAGCTGCTCGCCTGCGATCTTGCCGATGGCGGCTTCATGCATAAGCGTCGCGTCGACGTGGTTGCAGGAAATTTCGGGGATGGAGCGCACCTTCGCCGCACCCATGATGATCGAGTCGCATGACACATGGCCGAAGCAGGGGGCGTTGCCCTGTACGCGCGGGTAGAAGACCTGCGTGGACTGCTCCTTCGCGACAGACCGGGAGACAACGCGTGTGCGCGCGCCCGCACCGTTCAGGATCACGTCCATTTCGCTGACAGCGTGCTGATCGCCCGCCGTCAGGAGCTTTTCGTTGATCTGCACCTCGGAATTCGCGCCGTTGGCCTCGCACTTTGTATAGCGCTTCGTATCGTCCACGCCGCCGATCTGGCTGGTGTCCATGACGATGGACGCGCCCTCTTCGAGATATACGATGGTCTGCGGGTTCAGAATGCGCTTGCCCGTACCCTCGCCCTCGCCGTAGTGCTTTTCGATATAGTGAACCTTCGCGTTTTTGCCGATGTAGAAGGTATGGATGCCGTCATGCTCGGAGTCGCAGTCGCCGCAGTTGTGGATGCCGCACCCGGCCACGATGGTCACGTCTGCACCCTCGCCGACAAAGAAGTCGTTATAGACCATGTCGTGGAACCCGGCTCTGCTCAGTACGACAGGGATATGCACGTTTTCACTTTTGGTAAAAGGCGCGATTTTGATGTCAATGCCGTCCTTGTCGGTCTTGGAGACGATCTGGATATGCTCGGAGTTCTGGCGGAACGCCTTCTGTCCGTCGAGACGGATGTTCACCGCGCCGTCCGGGATGCCCGTCATATCCGAGACGGTCTTGAGAATGCTTTTTTGAATGTCGTTCAGCATATTCCGTTCACCTCCAGCAGATTGCAGCCCGCAACGGTCTGCGACAGCAGCTTCGGATAAAGCTCGTCCGCCGTGCCGCGTCCGGCGATCTCGCCGTTCGCGATCAGGATGATCTCGTCGGCCAGACGGATGATGCGCTCCTGATGGGAAATGATGAGGATCGTGCGGCCGCCCTTTTCGTGCAGCTCGCGGAATGTTTCCGTCAGTCGGGCGAACGACCACAGATCGATGCCCGCCTCCGGCTCGTCAAAGATCATAAGCCGGGAATTTTTGGCCAGCAGGGTCGCAATCTCGATGCGCTTGACCTCGCCGCCGGACAGGCTCGTGTCCACGTCGCGGTTCAGATAGTCGCGCGCGCACAGACCCACCTGCGTCAGATAGGAACAGGCCTCGTCATGGGAAAGCGCCTTGCCCGCCGCGATGGTGAGAAGGTCGGAGACCTTCATGCCCTTGAACCGGGGCGGCTGCTGAAAGGAATACGAAATGCCGCGCTTTGCGCGGTCGGTGATGGAAAGGCCGGTGATGTCCTCGCCGTCCAGAAAAATCTGGCCGCCGGTGGGGGTCGCAAGGCCCATGATGAGCTTGGCCAGCGTCGTCTTGCCGCCGCCGTTCGGGCCGGTAATGACAAGGAATTTTCCGTCTTCTACGTCCAGAGAGACGTTTTTGACAATGTCCGCGCGTCCCTGCGCGTCAGCTGCTGTCAGGCTGAGATTCTTGAGTGTCAGCATAGTTGCTCCTCTTTGTTTTTCTGATAATCTGTGGGTATTCTATCATAGTTTGTTCATTTGTGCAATGAATAGCCCGTTTTTCCAGAAAACTTTCTCTGTTTTTCCGTGAAAATTCCGCGCGGCTTTCTGTACAAACAGCATAATCTCTGCTATAATAGCCACAAAGGGCGCACTGTGTGCGCTCACGTGCCATTGGCACGAGACTTTTGCTTTGCAAAAGTCTTTGTGTTGCTGTTACAGCGACAATAAAAATCGGCGATGCCGATTTTTTGCACGGCTGCGCCGTGCATACAGCGCTCAGCGCTGTAATTGTGCTATAATACAGGCAGAATGTCTATCGGTGAAGGAGCGTGGGTCTGTTGTCTGATTTGTCTGCCGTCGTCTTTGTGCCTGACGATACCGCGAAAACAGGTTTTTCCCGCCCGATGATGCTGCAGGCGATCATGGGGACGCCGCTGCTGTCGTGGCTGACGCGTTCTCTGGCCGCGGGCGGGGTCGGGCGTTTCTTTTTGGTCTGCCACGAGCGGTTCCTGTCCGAGGCGAAGCACTGCTTCCCGGACGGCTGTGAACTGAGCTGCGCGAAGCTCGAGGAGACTGCCGACCAGCTCCACGTCTTTTTGTCCACGGCCGACGAGCAGGAGGAGGACGTCATCGTCGTCACTGGCCCCGCCGTCATTGACCCGTTTGCCGTCGACGAGGAAGCGTTTTCCGGCGCACCGGTTGAAAGCGGCGTAAGCTCCGTAAGCCGTCAGGCGCTGATGGACGCGCTGGACGATACGTTCATCTTCACCGATTTCATGAAGGAGCACGGTATTCCCTATACCGACCGCGACGGCGTTTACGCCGTTTCGTCCATGCAGCAGCTGGCCGAGTGGAAGCCCGTGCTCAGCCGCGGCGTTCTGTACGATCTGGCCGCCGCAGGCGTGTCGATCTGGGACTATGACAATACCTATGTTGAGCCGACCGTCTTCGTCGGGGCCGGGGCAGAGCTGCTGCCCGGGACCGTGCTGCGCGGTACGACGTCCATCGCCGACGGCTGCATGATCGGCCCGAACAGCTATCTGGAAAACGTGAAGGTCGGAGAGAATACGCGCGTCAACGCCTCGCAGGTCTACGATTCCGAGATCGGCGCGGACACGACCGTCGGCCCCTTCGCCTACGTCCGTCCGGGTTCGCGTATCGGCTCGCACGTGCGCTGCGGCGATTTTGTGGAGGTCAAGAACTCCACCATCGGCGACGGCACGAAGATCTCCCACCTGACCTACATCGGCGACAGCGACGTAGGCAAAAACATCAACTTCGGCTGCGGCACGGTCACGGTCAACTATGACCGCGTGAAAAAATCCCGCACCGTCATTGACGACGACGCGTTTATCGGCTGCAACGCCAATCTCATCGCGCCCGTGCACATCGGGCAGGGCGCATATATCGCCGCCGGGTCCACCGTGACCGACGACGTGCCGCCCGCAGCGCTCGCCATCGCCCGCGCCCGCCAGCAGAACAAGCGCGACTGGGCCAACCGGCACAAGCTGAAGGAGAAAAAATAAGCCTCGTATCCCCGGCGGCGGGTGCCGCCATGATATAGAACACACAGAACAGGAACAGACCGAACAACACAAGAGAGAGGGTAATTTCATATGATTTCTCATGGTAAGAACGTCAAGGTATTCTGCGCCAACGCCAACCGTCCGTTTGCCGAGGGCGTGTGCCGCAAGCTGTGGCTGCCGCTGGGCGACTGCACCGTAACGACCTTTGCCGACGGCGAGGTTTCCCTGACGATCAATGAATCTGTCCGCGGCAGCGACGTATTTCTGGTACAGTCGACCTGCAAGCCGGTCAACAACAACCTGATGGAGCTGCTCATCATGATCGACGCCTGCCGCCGTGCCTCGGCCGGCCGCATCACCGCCGTCATCCCGTACTTCGGCTACGCCCGTCAGGATCGCAAGGCCAAGGGCCGCGACCCCATCTCCGCAAAGCTGGTCGCCAACATGATCGAGGCCGCAGGCGCCGACCGCGTGCTGACCATGGATCTGCACGCGTCCCAGATCCAGGGCTTCTTTGACATCCCCGTTGACAACCTGCTCTCCAATCCCGTCTTCGTGAAATATTATATGTCCAAGTTCGAGCATCCGGAGGAGATGGTCGTCGTCTCTCCGGACGTCGGCTCCGTCGCCCGCAGCCGCACGTTCGCCAACAAGATGGGCATGAACCTCGCTATCGTCGACAAGCGCCGCGAAAAGGCCAACCAGTGTGAGGTCATGAACGTCATCGGCGACGTCAAGGACAAGAAGTGCATCCTCTTTGACGATATGGTCGACACTGCCGGTTCTCTGTGCAACGCGGCCAAGGCCATCGTTGAGATCGGCGGCGCGACCGAGGTCTATGCCTGCGCGACCCACGGCGTGCTCTCCGGCCCCGCCAACGAGCGCATTGCCAACAGCTGCATCAAGGAGCTGACCTTCCTGAATACCATCCCGCCGCTTGAGGGTGCGTGCAGCAAGATCAAGTATCTGGACGTTTCCCCGATCTTTGCCGACGCCATCCAGAGAATCTACGAAGAAAACTCCATGTCCGTTCTGTTCTGATTTTATGCTGTTTCAAAAGCCAAACTATGACTGGCTGATCGCGGGGCTCGGCAATCCGGGCTCCGAATATGAGAAGACCCGTCACAATACCGGTTTTATGTCCCTTGACCTGCTGGCCGCGCGCCTGCAGGTCAAGGTTTCCAAGGAGCGCTTCAAGGCCCTCACCGCGCAGGCGGACTTTGACGGCCAGCGGCTGCTTCTCATGAAGCCGCAGACCTTTATGAACGCCTCCGGTATTGCGATCGAAGCTGCCGCGCACTTTTATAAGATCCCGCCGGAGCGGGTGCTCGTCCTCTTTGACGACATTTCGCTCCCCGTCGGCAAGCTCCGCATCCGCAAAAACGGCTCTGCCGGCGGCCACAACGGCCTGAAATCCATCATCTCCTGCCTCGGCTCCGACCAGTTCCCGCGCGTCAAGATCGGCGTCGGCGCGAAGCCGCACCCCGATTACGATCTGGCCGACTGGGTGCTGTCTACCGTCTCCAAGACCGAATGGCCCGACTATCAGGAGGCTATGTCCCACGCCGGCGACGCGGCCCTCTGCATCGTCAAAAACGGCTGCGAAAAGGCCGCGGCGGAGTATAACGGGAAGATGTTCTGAGCGCACCCTAAGGCATCCGCGCCAGTTGTAGGGGTCGATGTGGGCATCGGCCCCTACAGGGTGCTGTGCAAATTCCCTCCCCATCTCACTTTCAATACCCACACCCCTACGCATAGGAGACTCTCTCCTATGCGCGTTGCCTGTTGGGCAAAAAACTGTTTTTAGGAGAATCCCATGAACGTTCTGCTTTCGCTTCTGCAAAAGAGCACCGATTATAACCAGCTGCTGAAGGCCGTGGAGGCGAAGCAGGCCGTCGCTGTGTCGGGACTGAGTCAGGCCCCGCGCAGCCATGTGCTTGCCGCCGCGCACGAGCAGTCCGGCAGACCCCTCGTCGCCGTGTGCCAGGACGATATGGCCGCGAAGCGGCTGGCTTCCGAGCTGGGGGCATTCTTAGGCGAAGAGCCGCCCGTGCTGCCGTCGCGTGAGCTGACGCTGGCCGGGGCCATCGGCGTGTCCCGGCAGTGGGAGCAGCAGCGGCTGCGGCTCTTGTATGCCCTGGCGCAGGGCCGCGTCCCGGTGCTGGTGGCAAGTCTGGACGCGCTGCTGCTGCGCACGCTCCCACGGCAGACGCTCTTTTCCGCGTCCGTGACGCTTCGGGTCGGTGCGGAATACAGTATGCCGGAGCTGATCGAACGCCTGACCCGCGCGGGCTATTCCCGCGCAAGTCTGGTCGAGGGCGTGGGACAGTTCGCGCTGCGCGGCGGCATTCTGGACGTGTATTCGCCTGCGCAGGAAAAGCCGCTGCGCGCGGAGTTTTTCGGCGACGAGCTGGACACCATGGGCTATTTTGACCCCATCACGCAGCGGCGCACGGAAAACGTTGACGAGGCCGTCCTCCTGCCCGTGGCCGAGACGGAGCCGCACCTGCACCCGCAGGGGATATCCGGCCTGTGCGAGGACCTGCGCGCCATCATCGCGCGCCAGCAGCGGCGCAAAACGCCCAATCAGGCGCTGATCGAAACGCTGCAGAAGGACTGCGAGGCGCTCGAAAACGAGACGCTTTTCGCCAGCGCCGACCGGTATATGGCGCTGATCTACCCGGAATTCACGACCGCCGCCTCGTATCTGCCGCAGGAGGCCGTCGTCGCCTTCTGCGACCACGGCAATCTCCAGCGCGGGGAAAAGGATCGTGCGGAGGAGTTCGGCCTTCTGCTCGATTCGTTTTTGACCTCCGGCACGCTCTTTGGAGAGCTGTGCGATTATTACGCCACGATGGACGATCTGGCCGCGTCACTGCGCGGCCGGGCTGTTATCTACTGCGACAGCTTCCTTGCTGCGCGGTATCCGGAGGCTTTGCCGCCCAAGCAGCTGCTTTCCTTTACGGCCCGGCAGCTGCCGGGCTATGGCGGAAGTCTGGAAACAGCGGCGGCTGATCTTAAAAATTACGCGTCGAACCAGTATGGCTCCATCGTCCTGTGCGGCGGACAGCGGCGCGGGGAAATTTTAAAGGAACTGCTTGCCAAAAGCGGCCTGAACGCGCTTTTGTCCTTCCCGCTGACGAAGCTCCCGCAGCCGGGGCAGATCCTTATTGCGGGCGGCTCGCTCCCGGCGGGGCTTGAATACCCGACGCTCAAATTTGCCATCTTAACAGAGGGACAGATCGCCGTCCGGCAGGAGCGTAAGCGCGTCCGTGCGCCGAAGAAAGCCACGAATCGCAAAAAACTCGATTCGTTCACCGATCTGACTCCCGGCGATCTCGTCGTACACGAGCACCACGGCATCGGCCGCTACGTCGGCATGGAGCAGCTGAAGGTCGGCGGCGTGACGAAGGATTATGTGAAGATCGCCTATCAGGGCACGGACTGCCTGTACGTGCCCGCAACGCAGCTCGATCTGGTCAGCAAGTATATCGGCGCCGGTGAGGATACGCCCGTCCGGCTCAACAAGCTCGGCGGCGACCAGTGGCAAAAGACAAAGGCGAAGGCCAAGGCTGCGGCCAAGGATCTGGCTGCGGGCCTCATCAAGCTCTATGCCGAGCGCAAGCGCCTGCCGGGCTTCGCCTTCGCGGCGGATTCGCCGTGGCAGCAGGAGTTTGAGGAGAGCTTTGAATACGCCGAAACGGACGATCAGCTGCGCTGCATCGACGAGATCAAGCGCGACATGGAATCCCCTGCGCCGATGGACCGTCTGCTCTGCGGCGACGTCGGCTTCGGCAAAACGGAGGTCGCGCTGCGTGCGGCCATGAAATGTATGCTGGACGGCAAGCAGGTCGCGATCTTAGTCCCGACGACCGTTCTGGCCCAGCAGCACTATCTCACGGCCATGCGCCGCTTTGCGACCTTCCCGGTCACCATCGATGTGCTTTCCCGCTTCCGTACGCCTGCGCAGATCAAAAAAACGCTCTTCGATCTGCAGTCCGGCAAGATCGATCTGATCGTCGGCACGCACAAGCTGCTGCAGAAGGACATTCATTTTCACGATCTCGGCCTGCTCATCGTCGACGAGGAGCAGCGCTTCGGCGTGACGCATAAGGAGCGATTGAAGGAACTTTCGCGCGGCGTCGACGTCTTAACCCTATCCGCAACGCCCATCCCGCGCACGCTCAATATGGCGCTGTCGGGTCTGCGCGATATGTCTACCATCGAGCAGCCGCCGCAGGACCGCTATCCTGTGCAGACCTTCGTGCTCGAGCATCAGGACGGCATTCTCGACGAGGCCATGCGCCGCGAGCTGGCGCGCGGCGGGCAGGTCTATTATCTCCACAACCGCGTGGAATCCATCGACCAGTGCGCCGCGAAGATCAAGCAGCGCATTCCGGAGGCCGAGGTCGCCGTCGCCCACGGCAAGATGAACGAGGAGCAGCTCGGCGACGTCATGCAGTCGATGTCAAACGGCGAAATTCAAATTCTCGTCTGCACGACCATCATTGAAACCGGCATTGATATCCCGAACGTCAACACGCTCATCATCGAGGACGCCGACCGGCTGGGCCTTGCGCAGCTGCACCAGATCCGCGGCCGCGTGGGCCGTTCGAGCCGCCATGCGTATGCGTACCTCACGTTCCGCAAGGGAAAAGTCCTGTCCGAGATCGCGGAAAAGCGGCTCGACACCATCCGCGAATACGCGGAGTTCGGCTCCGGCTTCAAGATCGCCATGCGCGACCTGGAAATTCGCGGTGCGGGCGATCTGCTGGGCGCGGAACAGTCCGGCCACATGATGACCGTCGGCTACGATATGTACCTGAAGCTGCTTGAGGACGCCGTGCTCGAAGAGCGCGGCGAGGCGGCGCAGAAGGAGCCAGAATGCACCGCAGACCTCACCGTCACGGCAAATATCAACAAGGACTACGTCGCCTCCGGCGAGCAGCGCATGGATCTCTACCGGCGCATGGCGGCCATCCGCACGCAGGAGGACGCAGATGAGCTGCTCGACGAGATCGTCGACCGCTTTGGCGACCCTCCGAAGGGCGTCATGAACCTCATCGCCATCGCGCTTCTGCGCGCAAGAGCCGCAGCGGCGGGCATCACGGAGATCACGCAGAAAGACGGTGCGGTTCTCCTGTCGCTTTCCACGATGGACTTTGCCGCCATCTCCGCCTGCTGCGCCGAGGCGCAGTTCAAGGGCCGCATTTTCTTCTCGGCAGGCAAGGTGCCGATGCTGTCCGTCAAGCTCAAAAAGGCCGAAGACCCGTTAAAGCTCGCGACGCAGCTCGTCGGCGTCTACGCCGCACTGCGCGCACAGACAGCGGGGACGTAAATTCAGCGCGAATACGCATGCAATTACTTACCCGACTGTAGGGGTCGATGCCCACATCGACCCGGCAGATTGCACCGTTTTCTATGAAAATCTTCGGCAAATTCGCAGCTGCCCAACGGGCCGATGTGGGCATCGGCCCCTACAGCGGCTATGCTTTTTGCCGCACGCATGTACCCCCCGAAAATGTTAATAGAAATTTCAGAATTCCAGAGCCCGTTCCTGTCGGGAATGCCGTTGCAAAAAGCGGTCGGTTTATGTATAATACAGACACAAAATAGAGTATGTCGCCTCTGCGGCTTTTGAATAGGAGGGATTCTTATCAGAAAGAAAGGCAGATTTGAGGCCAGCCGTCCCGCGCACAAAACTGCGGCGGACAGAGCCGCCGCGCCGAAGAAGCAGCCGTCCGGCAATGCCGGGAAGAAGGCCGCGGTGATCGCGGGCTGCATCGTGCTGCTGGCGGTGCTCGGCGAGTGCACCTATGGATTTATATTAAAGGGAAGCGACACCATTTTCCCGAACGTCTATGTCGCCGGCGTGAACGTCGGCGGATTGAAGCGCGACGCCGCGATCAACGCTGTGACGCTTGCCGTCGAACAGGAGACGGCCACCGATACGCTCACCGTCGTCCTGCCAGACCGGACGATCGACTTCACCCCTGAGATCACCAACGTCGCCCTCAACCCGGACGAGGCGGCGGATGCCGCCATGAATTATGGCCGCGACGGCGGCCCGATCACGGCGCTTCTCACATACGAACGCGCGAAGAAGACCCGGCAGGACATTTCGCTCGAATCCGGGACGAATCTTGATACCGCATATATCCGCGATCTGATCGACCAGACCGCGCGCGCCTGCGCGTCGGAAAAGGTCGACCCGACCGTTACGGTCGACGCGGACGCAAAAACCGTCACGGTCGTGACAGGTTCGCCGAAAATTTCGCTTGATGCCGATGCACTCTATGACGCGGTCGTTGCGCGGTTCAATGCCGGCGATCTGTCCGAACTCAAGTTCGATTACGACACCGAGCCCTGCGCGCCGGTTGATCTTCAACAGTATTACGACCAGTTCGCAACCGAGATGAAGGACGCGTACTACGACGAGGAAAAGAAGGAGCTGGTTGCGGAAAAGGTCGGCTTCGGCTTTGACGTGTCGTATTACACGCAGCAGCTTGCCATGGCCGATCCCGGCACGAAGATCGTCATTCAGGCCGAGGCAATCCAGCCGGAGGTCACGCTGGCCGAGCTGGAGAAGGAATACTTCTCCGATGTACTCGGTTCCTGCGACAGCCCGCATACCGCGCAGGCAGGCCGCACGAAGAATCTGGAGCTGGCCTGCAAGGCGATCGACGGCACCATTCTGAACCCCGGAGACGAGTTCTCGTTCAACAAGATCGTCGGTGAGCGCACGCCGGAGAAGGGCTATCAGTCCGCTATCGTCTACCAGACCGGCGGCAAGAGCGAGGCAGAGGCCGGCGGAGGCGTCTGTCAGGTCGCGTCCACGATCTATACCGCCTGCCTCTACGCCGATCTCAAGGTCACAGAGCGTGCGCCGCATATGTTCACCGTCACCTACGTCCAGCTCGGCATGGACGCGACGATCTACTGGGGCAGTCTCGATTATAAGTTCGTCAACAGCACCGACCATCCGCTGCGCATCGACGCGTCTGTCTCCGGCGGCTATGTCCACGTCAAGCTTGTGGGCACCGCGCCGAAGGACAAGGGCTACGACCATATCGTCCTGCGGCACGAGGTTGTCGCGACCATCCAGCCCAAGATGGAGATCGACGGCGACAAGACCATCATCACCGACGCCGGTACCGCCCTCGACGAAAACGGCAACACCGTCAACATCGTCGTTGACAAGGACGGCAACAAGTATATCAAGGGCGACATGGTACAGTATTCCTACGTCGGCAAGACCGTCATGGCCTACCGCGATTATGTGGATGCAAACGGTACTGTCATCAAGACCGAGACGCTGCACAAGGATACGTATCAGGCCCGCAACACAAGCTACAAGTGTACGCCGTACGTTGAGCCGGAAGTTCCGGAGGAGCCGGAACCCACCGACCCGGATTACCCCGACTATCCGGATGAACCGGATGATCCGGACGACCCGATGAACCCGTGGGATTGACCCCCAAAAACACCAGCCCCCCGGCAGCCCGAATGGGCCGCCGGGGGGCTGATGCGTTACAGGCAAATATGCGCGGTGATGTTGTTTTCGCCCTCCGCACGGTCGAAGCCCTGTGATTCGTACAGGGCAATCGCGGCCTCATTGTCAATGTCGACCAGAAGCGCCATGCCGTTCGGCCGGTTTTCCTGAACCGCTGCTGATAGAAGCGCGCGGCCAAGGCCGCGCCTGCGGCTCTCCTTACGAACAAACAGGTCATACGGCTCGTTTTCCGCGCTGTTGTGGGTCAGGTCGATATAGCCCGCAGCTTCGCCGTCCTCGATCGCCAGCAGAACGCGGAAAATTTCCGGCGCGGCCAGCACCTTTTCGCCCGTCCAATAGCGGTCGCCGGTGTGCAGCGCCAGATACTGCGCCCGGTACTCCGGACGGTAGGGCACGATGCGCGCATCCGGCACATACGGGACAGTCCGCCGCAGGACGAGCTTCTGCTGCTCCGGATCAAATTTCGCGTCCAGCGCTTCGAGCGCTGCCTGCAAAAGCCGGTCGCGCGGGTTATAGACAAAGTCCGCCTGATAGCCGGGGTAAGCCGATTTCAGATGCGCAAGCAGCTCGTCATAGGCCGCCGCGCTTCGGGAAAGTCCAGCCAGAAGCTCCAGATACTTCTCGTCCTCCAGCACCAGCAGCGCAAACACGCCTGTGACGGTGTCGTTTTCGAACGTGCCGAGCACGCGCGTATTCGGGTTTTCAGGCGCATCCAGCAGGTTCCGGTGCAGCTGCTGCTCTGTGAGCAGCATGGGGTCACGGTAGTCGGGGTCTGCGCTGCAGGCATGAATAAAGTCCAGATATGGCGAGAGCGTGTGCAGATCTTTCAGCATATTGCGGCTTCCTCTCAGTCAATTTTTCTGATGTGTATTGTACGGCCTTCTCCGGCGCTTGTCAAACGGCGCGGAACACTGTATAATCATTATCAGATTTTTATTGATCCTCGGAGGTGGCTGCATGTCTCTTGCGGAAAAACGGCTGTTCCTGCTGGATATGGACGGCACGATCTATTTAAGCGAAACGCTCTTCGACGGGACGCTGGAGTTCCTGCGCTATGTGCGCGCCATCGGCGGCCGGTATTTGTTCCTGACGAACAATTCCTCGCGCGGGACCGACGCGTATATTGCAAAGATGGCCCGCCTCGGCATCGAGGCCTTCCCCGACGATTTTCTGACCAGCGCGGACGCGACGATCCGCTATCTGCGCGGCCGGTATCTGCCGGATACGGTCTATTATGTCTGCGGAACGGAATCTCTTAAAAATCAGCTCCGGCTGGCGGGGCTGCGGGTCGCCGAGACGCTGCGGGACGATTGCGCCGTTGTGCTTCTGGGCTACGACACGGAGCTGACGTATGAAAAGCTGGAAAGCTGCTGCATTCTCCTGAACCGCGGCGCGGATTACGTCGCCACGCACCCCGATCTTGTCTGCCCGACATGGTACGGCAGCGCGCCGGACTGCGGCAGCGTGATCGAAATGCTCCATACCGCGACGGGCCGCCGCCCGAAGGTCATCGGCAAGCCCCAGCCCGAAATGGCGCTGCTGGCGATGGAGCAGACGGGCTTCTCGCCGCGCGAAACGTGCCTCATCGGCGACCGGGTGTATACCGACATCGCCTGCGGCGTGAACGCCGGGATCGACACGATCTTCGTCCTGTCCGGCGAGGGCGTGATGGACGATATTGAGAAATACGGCGTTCAGCCGACGTATTGTATGCAGAATATCCGCGAAGTCCTCAATACATTAGAAAAGGGAGAACCGAAATGAAGCTCAACAACAAGCGCACCATCCTGGTCGGCCTCGCGTTCTTGTCCATCTGCGCGTTCTGGCAGATGTATGACAGCATTGTGCCGCTGATCCTCACGAAGACCTTCCACATGAACGAAACGTTCTCCGGCGCGATCATGGCGGCGGACAACATTCTGGCGCTCTTTCTGCTGCCGTTCTTCGGCTCTGTCTCGGATAAGAGCCATTCGAAGCTCGGCAAGCGGATGCCCTTTATCCTCTTCGGCACTGGCTGCGCCATCATCCTCATGAACATTCTCCCTCTGCTCGACAACAGCTACGCCGCCCAGCCCTCCGGCTTCAAGACGGCCTCATTTGTCATCGTCCTCGGCCTGCTGCTCGTCGCCATGGGAACGTACCGCGCTCCCGCCGTCGCCCTCATGCCCGACGTGACGCCGAAGCCGCTGCGCTCGCGTGCGAACGCCATCATCAATCTGATGGGCGCGGTCGGCGGCATTCTGTATCTCGGCGTTGCGGCGGTGCTCTATCCCAACTCTAAGACCGCCGGTTTGGATCATGTGAACTATCAGCCGCTGTTTATCGTTGTGTCGGCCATTATGTTCGTCGCCGTCGCCGTGCTCTTCCTCACGATGAGGGAGCCGAAGCTCACGGCGGAAAATCAGGCGCTTGAAAAGCAGCACCCGGAATGGAACCTTGCGCAGGACGACGGCAGCGGCCACGAGACGCTCCCGAAGCCCGTCAAAAAGAGCCTCGGCTTCCTGCTGGCCTCCATCGCGCTCTGGTTCATCGGCTATAACGGCGTGACGACGTGGTTCTCGACGTATGTCGATACCGTCATGGGGCAGGGCCTCGGCGGCGCTTCGACCTGCCTGCTCATCGCCACGGCGGGCGCCATCGTCTCGTACATCCCCATCGGCCAGATCGCCTCGAAGATCGGCCGCAAGTGCACGATCCAGGGCGGCATCATCCTGCTTACCGCCTGCTTTGCCAGCGGCTATGTGCTCACAACGACATTCTCCTCGATCAACGCCATTATGTTTGTCGTCTTCGCCCTCGTCGGCCTTGCCTGGGCCGCGATCAACGTCAACTCGCTTCCCATGGTCGTCGAGATGTGCAAGGGCTCGGATATCGGCAAATTTACCGGCTATTACTACACGGCCTCCATGGCCGCGCAGGTCGTCACGCCCATCGCCGCCGGTACGCTCATGCGCAGGATCGACTACCGCGTCCTGTTCCCGTATGCTGCGCTGTTCGTCGCGCTGAGTTTTGTGACGATGCTTTTCGTCCACCACGGCGACGCCAAGGCCGAGGCCAAGAAGGGGCTGGAAGCGTTCGAGGAAATGGACGACTGACCCCGTCTGCATAACCTTTGTAGGGGTCGATGCCAGTCACAGCCGTTCGCGACGAAGGAGCGTTACGGATGTGGGTCTGCCGCTTGCCGG
>ERZ857882.918-NODE-918-length-36373-cov-6.409852_pt1 | contig 36373 bp, 31 predicted proteins | sample MGYA00519697_ERZ857882 | MGnify/ENA primary metagenome ERZ857882 (study PRJEB31778, sample SAMEA3449373) | human gut metagenome | biome: human gut; feature: human-associated habitat; material: faeces | place: United Kingdom | collected 2010/2012 ...
GACCCGCGCCGGGGGGTACGATGATATCTCCTTTACCCTGAACAGAGGCGAGGTGCTGGGCATCGCGGGCGTTCTGGGCTCCGGGCGGACGGAGCTGCTGGGCGGCATTTTCGGCTCCGACCCGGCGGATTCCGGCGAGGTGATCATTGAGGGAAAGACCTATCTCAAACGCACCCCCGCCATCATGAAGAACGCAGGGCTGGGTCTGACCCCCGAGGACAGAAAGACCACCGGCCTGATTCTGAAACACTCCATTGAAAGCAATCTCTGCTACGCCGGTATGAAGAAGACCACCGTCAACGGCTGGGTGGAGAGCCGGAAGAAGCGCAAGGAAATGTCCGAGCGTCAGGTCAAGGCATTGCAGATCAAGCTTTCCAGCATCTCTGCCAAGGCAAGCTCCATGTCCGGCGGCAACCAGCAGAAGGTGGTCGTGGGCAACTGGCTGAACAACGACCCCAAGATCATGATCTACGACGAACCCACCAGAGGCATCGATGTGAATGCGAAGCAGCAGATCTTCGAGATCATGTGGAATCAGGCGAAGCAGGGAAATTCCTCCATTTTCGTCTCCACGGAGCTGGAAGAGCTGCCCGGCGTCTGCAACCGCATTCTGGTGCTGCGGGGCGGAAGGATCACGGAGGAATTGACCACGGAAAAGATCGATTCCATGACAACAAACGATTTGTATACGCTTTGTATGGGAGGACATTCCAGTGAACGAGAGAATTAACAAGAAAAAAGTCATGTACCACTTCCTGAACCATGTGACGGAGATCGTTCTGATTCTGGTCGTTATCGCCCTGTGGATTTCCACGGACTCCTTTATGAAGCTGAACAACTGGATGAATCTGCTTCGCTCCGGCGCCATCAAGGGGTTGATCGCCCTGGGTGTCACCATGGTTCTGATCTGCGGCAAGATCGACCTGTCCACGGGTTCCCAGGTCGGCCTGTCCGGTATGTTCGTTGCCGTGTTCTGCAAGGACATGGTCGCCGCCGGATATAACCAGACGCTGGCCTGCGTCATCGGCATGGCGGTGGGCATCGCCTTCGCCGTTGTCATCGGCCTGCTCCACGCATTTTTGCAGAACACCTACGACCTGCCCCCCTTCGTGGTTACGTTGGGTACCCAGTATCTGATGTTCGGCCTGGCCGCCATCATCTGCAATAACTACCCCATTCCCAACGCTTACCCCAACTGGTATGTGCAGGTGGGTATGGGACGGCTGTTTGGCGTGGTGCCGTACCCCGTCATTATTTTCTTCGTGGCGGCGGTTCTGTGCTACTTCATCATGGAGCACACCACCACCGGCCGCTGTGTGTACGCCGTGGGCGGCAACCAGGAGGCAGCCCGTCTGACCGGCATCAACGTGTTCAGGTCCAAGGCCTTTGTGTTCATCGCCGTACAGATTCTGGCGGCGATTGCGGGCTTCATCAATTCCGCCCAGGTCAATCAGGCGGACTGGTCGTATGGCAAGGAGTGGCCGACGGACTGCCTGTCCATGGCGATCATTGGCGGCACCTCCATGGCGGGCGGCTCCGGCACCATTTACGGTACCGTGGTGGGCGTTGTCCTGATCTCCGTGCTGATCAACGGCATGACCATCCTGAACTGGAACATTTACTTACAGTATATCGTCCGCGGCGCGATTCTGATCGGCTCTCTGGTGCTGATGGCTTACCGGGATAAATACCGTGATTAAATAAAGAGGCGGTGTTTGGGCCTATGGAGATTTATAACAGACCCTGGCCGTTGGTGCCGAATCAGGTAAGAGCCGACGGCGGACGGGAGCTGGACAGGTTTCGCGGCGTTCAGCATCCGGCGGATACGCCCAACGGTGCGGAAGCCTGGGTCGGCTCTCTGACGAAAGCCAACGGCGCGACCCGGGAAAATCCCAATCTCGGCTACGCCGAGGTCATTCTCCCCGACGGGACACGGGACTATCTGGTGAACGTGGTGAAGCGGGCGCCGGAAACCATTCTGGGCAAAAAACATATGGAGAAATACGGCTCCAGTCTGGGAATGCTCATCAAGATGATCGACGCGAAAGCCCCGTTTCTGCTGCAATGCCATCCGACCCGGGAAAATGCTCAGAAATACTGGAACAGCCGGTTCGGCAAGGAAGAGTGCTGGTATGTTCTGGGAACGCGCAAGGACGTTCCCGAACCGCCGTACATCCTTCTGGGCTTCAAGGAGGACATTACCCGGGAAAAGTTTGAGGCTGCCTACCGGAAGGGAGACGCTGCGCTGCTGGAAAGCTTCTGCCACAAAATTCCGGTGCAGCCCGGCGAAAGCTATATGATTCCCGGCGGCGTTCCCCACGCGCTGGGGGCAGGGTGCTTCGTCGCGGAGATTCAGGAGCCGTCCGACCTTACGGCGGTGCCGTTCCCCCAGGAGTATCTGCTGGAATACCGGCGGAGGGCAAATCCCTTCGGGATTTTTGAGCCGGAGGACGAGCAGCTGTACGAAAGCCGGATGCTCAACAGCTTCCACTATGAGGGCTTGCCCCTGGACAAGCTCCTTGACCGGCTCAAGAGCAAGGAACCGGTACTGCGGCAGGAACCGGGCGGCCGGGAGATCGAGATCTTCGGCGACCGGGATACCTCCTATTTCTCCTGCACCATGATGACGGTTTCCGGCGCTATGGCGAGGAAAAATACCGGCGACGTGCAGATCGGCATTGTCGTGTCGGGGGAGGGGCGCATCCGGTGCGGAGAGAACGCGCTCCCTGTGAAACAGGGCAGCGAGGTGTTCTTCCCCTGTCAGGTCAGGGACGCCGTTTTCGAGGGGGATTTTTCCATCATCCTCTGCAACCCCGGCGTCACGGCTGAGTACAAATAAGTGTGAAATTCCCAAGGCTTCAAGACCTTGGGAATTTCTTTTTTCTGTACGCTTTTCTTTTGGAAAAGACTATGTTATACTGTTTTTATACTATATTGAGAAGGACGGTAACGGGCATGGCGGTACAGAATACCTCTCTGGCGGCGCTGCTGCTGAGAATCGAAAATTCCCTTCCAAACCTCAGCAAATCCGAACGGAAAGTGGCGGAATATATCCGGGCAAATCCCCGGGGGATTATCGACCTGTCGGTGGCGGCGCTGGCGGATGCCTGCGGCGTTTCAGACCCCACGGTTGTTCGGGCTTACAAGAAGCTGGGCTTCAGCGGCTACGAGGATTTGAAGCTGACCCTGGCGCAGGCCACGGTTTCCCCGGACGAGATCATCCACGAGGAGATCAGCGCCGAGGATTCCGTCCAGGCGGTGCGGGACAAGGTGTTCCAGAGCGCCGTGCTTGCCTTGCAGTTCACCCGGGACATGCTGGAGCCGGAAACCCTGGCGGCGGCGGCGCAGCTGCTGATGAACGCCCGGAAAATCGTGATCTTCGGTCTGGGCGGCTCCGCCCCCGTGGCCATGGATTTGCACCACAAGCTGCTGCGGCTGGGTCTGAACGCCGCAGTCTACACCGATCCCCATTTGCAGGTGATTGCCTGCAATTACTTGGACGAGCGGGACGCGGTGTTCGCCGTCAGCCACTCCGGCAGCTCCCGCTGCGTGGTGGACAGCACCCAGATTGCGAAGCATCGGGGGGCGAAGGTGATCTCTCTGACCAGCGCGGGCAAAAACCCCCTGTCCAAGCTGGCGGATATCAGCCTGAACACGAACTCCAAGGAGACAAAATACCGGGTCGTGTCCATCGCCTCCCGGGTGGCGGCGCTGACCATCGCGGACTCCATCTATACCTACATTGCCATGCGGACGGACGGAGCGAAGTCCCTGCAAATCGAAAAGAGCATGGAAAGCCTGAAATACTGATAGAATCGGCGAAATGCCTAAATATGGAGGCGTAATTTCGTTACAATTATTCTTGCCGGTGCTTGAAAATCTGATTACAATGTGCTATATTTATCACGAGGATGTAATGCGAATACAATTATAAGCGAAAAATGATTCTAAAATATGAAATTTCATTACAAAATCAGAAAGGGAGAAGCACCATGCAAGACAAGTCTTTGATGTTCTACATGATCCGTTCCGAACTGGAGGACGCGGTCGGTGTGGAAAACGTATCCACCAAGGAAATTGAGCGCGCGGTATATTCCGTAGACTATTTCTGGCTCAGCCGGAAGTGGCAGGATGCCGGTGAGCAGGGTCCCATGCCCGATATCATCGTTCGCCCCGGCACCACCGAGGAAGTATCCAAGGTCATGAAGATCGCCAACTACTATAAAATTCCCGTCACCACCTGGGGCGGCGGCTCCGGAAGTCAGGGCGGCGCTCTGCCGGTGGCCGGCGGCATTCTGCTGGACATCAAGCGGCTGGACAAGCTCATTGACCTGAACACCGAGGCGGGCTACGTCACCTGCGAGACCGGCATGATCTTTGCCACGCTGGAAGATCTGGTCAACGAAAAGGGCTACTCCGTGATGCACCTGCCGTCTTGCATGACCTGCTGCACCGTGGGCGGCGCGCTGGCGCACAACGGCATCGGTATTCTCTCCACCAAGTACGGCAAGATGGACGATATGTGCCTGTCTCTGGAAGTGGTTCTGCCCAACGGCGACATCATCAACACCCTGCCCGTGCCGAAGCACTCCTCCGGCCCCAACCTGATCCCCTTCTTCGTCGGCTCCGAGGGGACTCTGGGCATCATGACCAAGGCCAAGTTCAAGATCGTCAAGCAGCCCGAGACCCGCATTCACCATGCGTTCCTGTTCTCCGACATCCACGTGGGCTATCAGGCCTGCCGGGAGATCGTTCAGGCGGTGAAGCCCTCCATCGTGCGTCTGTTTGACGAGGCGGAGACCGTCTCCATCATCAAGAAGATCATCGGCTTTGAGAAGCGCGGCTCCTTCCTGAATCTGACTCTGGAAGGCTACGAGAAGGTCGTCGCTGCCGAACTGGAGATCGTTCTGGACATCGCCAAGAAGTACGGCGCGGAAGATCTGGGCACGGAATACGGCGAAAAGTGGTTCCAGAATCGCATCACCTTCTTCTATCCTGACAATATTATGGATCTGCCCCAGATGTTCGGCACCCTGGACACCGTGGCGACCCACGACAATATTGAGAAGATCTACCGGGCGATGAAGGCCGCCGTGGAGGATAACTTCAAGGATTACGGCGTCCGCTTCATCTCCCACAGCTCCCACTGGTACGACTGGGGCGCAATGAACTACTCCCGCTTCATCATCGACAATCCCCCCAAGGATCCCGAGGAGGCTCTCCGCCTGCACAATCAGGTCTGGAACTGCGGCGTCCGGGCGGCGCTGGCCAACGGCGGCGTGCTGAACGATCACCACGGCGTCGGCCTGAAGCTGTCCCGTCTGGTGAAAGAGCAGTACGGCCCCGCCATTCAGGTGCTCCAGGCGCTGAAGAAGGAGCTTGACCCCAACGGTATCATGAACCCCTACAAGCTGGGTCTGTAAGGAAAGGATAGGAGGTAACAATATGATTCGTCAGAATGCCCTGCATCATGCCGAGAAGTGCCGCTTCTGCTGGATGTGCCGTCATCTGTGCCCTGTCCAGCACCAGACCGGCAAAGAACTGAACACCCCCCGCGCCAAGGGACTGCTGCTGAGCATGGTCAACAAGAAGGCGCAGACGTTTGACAAGGATATGGCCGAGGCCATGTATGAGTGTCTGCTCTGCGACGCCTGCACCAATGACTGCGCCACCGGCTATCAGCCGCCGCTGTTCATCCGGGAAGCACGCACCGAGGCTGTGGTCAGCGAGGTCGCTCCGGCGAGCGTCATGAAGCTGATCGAGAACGTGGAAACCACCGGCAATATTTACGGCGTGGAGAAGCCCTCCTACGGTCAGGACGGCACGGACGTAGTCGTGTACATCGGCGAGGTCGCCGCCATTAAGGTACCGGAAATGGCGAAGCATCTGCTGGCGCTGCTGGCAAAGGCGGGGGTTTCCGCCAAGGTGCTTGCCAATGAGCCTGCCTCCGGCGTGATGCTGGGCGACCTGATGGGCTACACCGAGGAAGTCCGCAAGCAGGCCGAGGTGTGCGCCAGGACGCTGAACGAAACGGGTCTGCCCGTGGTGGTTCTGGACAGCTACGACGCCGAGATCATGACCCAGAAGTACCCCGAGTGGGGCTGCGAGATCACCGCCGGCGTCACCACTGCCACCGCCTTCGTCGCCAGGCTGCTGGAAGAGAAGAAGCTTTCCCCCAAGGCTGCCCTGGGTACCCTGGGCGCCTGCCACGACGACGACCGTCTGGCGCGCACCTTCCACGAGTTCGCCCCGGTGCGCAGCATGGCCAGGGCTGCGGGCTACGAGCTGACGGAGATGTTCAACCACGAGAGGCTGGCCAAGTCCTGCGGCACCGCCGTTGCCTACGGCTATATGCCCGAGCTGGTGACCCGCATTGCGGGCGGCCGCTGGGACGATCTGACCCGCACCGACACCAAGGCGATGCTGGTTGCGTGTCCCGAAACCTGGCTGTGCTTTAAGCTGTGCGTTCCCGAAGGCTATCAGCTGGTAGACCTGTTCGGCGCGCTGCTGTAAAACGAATATGAAACACATTCTTGTCTGTGTAAAGGCGGTACCCGTTTCCTCCTCCGTTGAGGTGGACGGTCAGCACCGGTTAAAGCGGGACGGGGTCAGCTTGCAATGGAATATTGCGGATGAGTCCGCGCTGGAGGCCGCTTTTCGTCTGGCGGACAAGGATGGCAGTGTGACCGTCCTGACCATGGGTCCTCCAAAACTGGAGGACCCATTGCTGGAATTGCTGGCAAGGGGCGCCAGTCGGGCGGTACTCATTACCAACCGCCTCATGGCCGGGGCGGATACCCGGGCGACCGCCCGGGCGCTGGCTTCGGCGGCGGAAAAGCTGGGGACATTTGACGCCGTTTTCTGCGGCTGCAAGGCCATCGACGGGGAGACCGGGCAGGTTCCCGGGGAACTGGCGGCGGCGCTGGGGCTTCCCTGCATCTCCAATGCGGAAAAGGTGGAGACGGCGGGGGACGAACTGCTGGTCGCCCGGCGCCTGGAAGACGGCGTGCAGAATCTGACCGTTTCCGTGTCTGCGGTAATCAGCTTCAGCAGCTATTCCTATCCGCTGCGTCTGGCCGGAATCCTGGGAATGCGCCGGGCGAGGAAAACCCCGGTGGAAATTCTGACAGCCGCCGATCTGGGCTTGACCCCGGAGGACTGCGGCCTGAAAGGGTCGCTGACCAAGGTCGTGGCAATGGAATCCCGCTTCCCCGGTTTGCGCCGGGGGCCAAAGGAAACGGATTTGGACGCGGGCGTTCGGAATCTGCGCAAACTTCTGCGGGAGGTGCGGCCATGAAGGAAATTCTGGTGCTATGCCCCTTCGGCGTAGATAAAGGACTGCTCAGCAAGGCCGCCCGGCTTTCCGGCGGAGCACTGTACGTCCTGGTGCCGGCAGGGGAGAGCAACATTGCCGCGGAATACGGCGCAAGCCGCATTTTTGAACTGAACGCCCCGGAAATCGGGGACGAAAGCGCCTTCGCCGCCTTCCTGGCGGAGACAATCCGCAATTGGGACAGCCGGATCGTTCTGGCTCCGGCAACGGTGCGGATGCGCAGCATCATGCCCATGCTTGCGTGGCGGCTGGACGCGGGACTGACGGCGGACTGCACCGCCCTGCGTATGGAGGGGGAGCAGCTGATTCAGACCCGCCCGGCTTTCGGAAATTCCCTGATGGCGGACATCCGCTCCTTAAGCGAAATTCAGATGGCCACCGTCCGTCCGGGAACGTTCCGGCCGGAAAGGCAGGCGGTCAAAACACCGACCGTAGAAACCATCATCTATACCTCCAATGAACGGGTGAAGCTCCGTTCCTTCGGAAGCTTCGCCCAGGGAAAGCCCCTGTCTCAGGCGGAGATCATCGTAGCAGGGGGCATGGGCGTCGGCTCCAAGGCGGGCTTTGAAAAGCTGGAAGCCCTGGCAAGAAAGCTGGGGGGCAGCCTGGGCGCGTCCCGCACGGCTGTGGAGGCAGGATTCGCACCCTACCGCTGTCAGGTGGGCATGACGGGCATTACGGTCTGCCCGAAGCTGTACATCGCCGTGGGAATCAGCGGCGCGGTGCAGCATCTGGCCGGTATGTCCGGCTCCGGGAAGGTCGTCGCCATCAATTCAGACCCGAAGGCGCCGATTTTTGACTATGCCGACTATGGCATCGTCGGAGATTGGGAAGCCGTTGTAGATAAACTTCTTAAGGAGGAGAATTTATGAATTACAAGAAAACCTATGTTCCTGCCAAGGGCTACACGCCCATCTGCAAGATCGGGCAGTGCAGCCTGAAAAAGCTGGAGTTCGGCATCATCGAGCTGGACGCCGGGGAGAAGCTGCCTTTTGACACCGAAGACCGGGAGGTCGCCTTCATCATGCTGGAAGGCCACTGCAACGTTTTCTTTGACGGCGAGCGCTATGAGAACGTGGGCAACCGCGCCAACGTGTTTGAAAACCGGAAGGCCGAGAGCTTCTACATGCCCCGAGAGCAGCATCTGGAGATCGAAGCCATCGACCATATCAAGATCGCCGTCTGCGGCACCCCCGTGAAGGAAAAGACCGCTCCCCAGGTGCTGCGGGAAGACCATGTGGTGCTGAAGCTGCTGGGGCGCGTTCCCTTCCAGAGAGAGACCAGCTTCATCATCGACGGCAATTCCAACGCCAAGGTTCTGACCATCGGCGAGGCCTACTGCACCGAGGGCAACTGGGCGGGCTTCCCGCCCCACAAGCACGACGAGGACAATATGCCCGCCGAGTGCATCGCCGAGGAAATTTACTACTTCCTGTTTGACCCCAAGCAGGGCTTTGCCGTGCAGTGCCTGTACACCGCCGACGGCGCTCTGGACGAGGCCTACCGGGTGAAGAACGACGAGCTGGTGGAGTTCCCCTACGGCTACCACACCACCGTTTCCACCCCCGGCTACCAGACCTACTTCCTGTGGCTGATGGCGGGCGACTATCAGGGCTTCAACCGCAGCAACGACCCGGAGCACGACTGGGTCAAGTAATTTCCTTTTATCCCCGGATGAACAGCTATATAGCTTCATCCGGGGCATCTTCAATAGGATGGTGCGTATATGACAGATTACGTTTTGGGCGTGGATATCGGCAGCGGCAGCGTGAAGCTGACGCTGCTGAGCCGGGAGGGGAAGATCGCTGCCACCGCCGGCTGTGAATATCCTACCTATTATCCTCACGTGGGCTGGTGCGAGCAGGACCCCGAGGACTGGTGCCGGGCGTTCAAGACCGCCTTCGGGGACATTCTGAAAACGGCGGGCGTCGGGGCGGAGCGGATCAAGGCTCTGTCCTTTGATGCGGCTACCCACACGGCGGTGCTGCTGGGTCAGCAGAAGCAGGTGCTGCGCCGGGCGATTCTCTGGACAGATCAGCGCAGCAAGGACGAGGTGCAGGAGCTGAAGGATACCTGCCTGGATACCATTATGGATCAGGCGGTGAACGCCCCCACCACGGTCTGGACGCTGCCCCAGCTGATGTGGCTGCGTAAGCACGAGCCGGACATCTGGGGGCAGATCCGCTACCTTCTTTTTGCCAAGGACTATCTGCGCTTCCGCATGACCGGCACCATGGAGACGGATACCATCGACGCGGAGGGCTCCATGTTCTACGACACCAGGCGGGAACGCTGGTCGGAGGAACTGTGCGCCGTGGGCGGCATCCGGAAGGAATGGCTGCCTCGTCTGTGCAGACCCACGGATGTGGCGGGCACCATGACCGGAGAACGGGCGGCGGAATTCGGCCTTGCGGAGGGGACGCTGGTACTGGTCGGCACCACGGATACCGTGATGGAGCTTTTCGCGGCGGGCAATGTGGAGCCGGGTCACGCCACGGTGAAGCTGGCCACCGCCGGGCGTATCTGCATCGTGACCGACCATGCGCTGGATTCCAAATTCATTTTCAACTATCGCCATGTGGTGCCGGGGCTGTGGTATCCCGGCACGGCCACGGCAAGCTGCGCCGCCAGCTACCGCTGGTACCGGGACACCATCGGCCGGGAGCCGTTTGCTGAGCTGAACGTTCCGGCGGAGAAAATCGCCCCGGGCAGCGACGGCCTGATGTTCCACCCCTACTTAAACGGCGAGCTGACGCCCTACAACGACCCGGATTTGAAGGGCAGCTACACCGGCATCAGCTCCAGCCACACCACCGCCCATTTCACCCGGGCAACCCTGGAGGGTGTCGCCATGAGCCTGAAGGACTGCCTGAACACCCTGAACGGCCTGGGCGTGGAAATGAAGCGGGTACGCATCATCGGCGGCGGCGCGAAGGGAATGCTCTGGCGTCAGATCGTGGCGGATGTGCTGGGTCTGGAGCTGCAAAAGGTCAGGGTGGACGATTCCTCCTTCGGCACGGCCATGCTGACCGCCGTGGGTATCGGCTGGTTTGACAGCTTCGCCCACGCGGCGGAAGTCTGCGTGGAGATCGACTCCGTTTCCAGACCCGACCCGGAGACCCATGAACTTTACGAAAAGCTGTTCCTGAAATACAAGGCGGTGCATGACGCGCTGGCGCCCATTTACCGGGGGTGAGCCATGACAAGGGAAATACCGATTCTGGACAGCTGCGACGTGCTGGTCTGCGGCGGCGGTTTCGGCGGAATTTCCGCTGCATTGGCGGCGGCAAGGCTGGGAAAACGGGTGATTCTGCTGGAAAAGCAGTACGTTTTAGGCGGCCTGGGAACGGCGGGACTGATTACCTATTACCTTCCGCTGTGCGACGGCGTCGGTCATCAGGTTTCCTTCGGACTGGCGGAGGAACTGCTCAGACTGTCCATTTCCATGGGTGCGGAGGATGAATACCCTGCCAATTGGCTGGATAGGACAGACCCGGCAGGACGGACGGAGAAGGATCACCGCTTCCGCGTGCGCTATAATCCCTGGATCTTTGCCATTCTGGCCGAGCAGGAGCTGATCAAGGCGGGGGTGAAGATTCTCTACGGATGCTACGCTGTAGACACGGAGACGGGGGAAAACCGCATTCATTCGGTCGTCGTGGAAAGCATCTCCGGCAGGCAGAAGATCTGCACCCGCACCGTGGTGGACGCCACGGGAGATGCCTGCATTGCGTATCTTGCCGGTGCGCCGACGGAAACCCATCAGCAGGGCAACATTCTGGCAGCCTGGTACTACTCCCTGGGCAGCGAGGGCTACCGGCTCAACAGGCTGGGTTTTTCCGACGTTCCGGCGGAGGAAGACGCCGGACGGACGGTGCGTCCCCTGCTTGACCGCCGGTTCGGTGGCCTGGACTGCGGGGAGGTATCGGAAATGATGCAGTATTCCCACGCCTCCACCCTGAATGACATCCGGAAAAAGCGCCGCAGCGACCCTTCCTGGGTTCCCACCGCCATTGCCACGATGCCCCAGCTGCGCATGACCCGGCGGATTCAGGGGGAGTACACCCTGGACGACGGGGAAATGCACAGGTATTTTGCCGATTCCGTGGGCATGGTTTCCGACTGGAGAAAGCGGGGGCCGATCTACGAGGTGCCGTTTTCCACGCTGTATTCCGCCAAGGTGAAGAACCTGATTATGGCGGGACGGTGTACCTCCGTGACGGACGCCATGTGGGACATCATGCGGGTGATTCCATGCTGCGCCGTTACCGGACAGGCCGCCGGAACTGCGGCTGCCCTGACGGAGGATTTTTCCGCGATGGACATCCGGAAATTGCAGCAGACCCTGAGAAACAACGGCGTGATTCTCCATGAGCGGGAATTGGGCATGGGAAAATTATAAGTGAATCGAAAAATTACAATTGAAAAATTTCCGGAAATCATGTATCCTTATGGGGTAATGACACGGGGCGCGTGGCACCCTGCACCGGAAAACAGCAATTTGAAAAAATTTAAGAAATGAGGTACTCTTATGGCATATCAACACTGGTCGTACGACACCCTGCATCGTCTGTGCATGGAGGCATTCCAGAAGTTCGGCTTCACCGAAGCCGAGGCGGATATCATTCAGGACGTTCTGCTGACCGCCGATCTGTACGGCATCGAGTCCCACGGTATGCAGCGGATGGTGCGCTACCACAAGTGCATCGAAAAAGGCATGATCGACGTCCATGCCAAGCCCGAAGTGGTGTTCGAGACGCCCATCTCCGCCGTCATCGACGCCCATGAAGCCATGGGTCAGCTGGTTTCCCACCGCGCCATGGAAATGGCCATCGAGAAGGCCAAGGCCACCGGCGTGGGCATCGTCTCCGTCCGGAACTCCAACCACTACGGCATCGCGGGTTACTATGCCAAGATGGCCTGCAAGGAAGGCCTCATGGGCTTCTCCTGCACCAATTCCGAAGCCATCATGGTTCCCACCTTCGCCCGGAAGGCCATGCTGGGCTCCAACCCCATTGCCTGCGCGTTCCCCGCGGAGCCTTACGATTTCTTCTTCGACGCTTCCACCACAGTGGTCACCCGGGGTAAGCTGGAAATGTACAACAAGATGGAAAAGCCCCTGCCCGAGGGCTGGGCTTTGGACAAGGACGGTCACCCCTCCACCAACGCCCCCGACGTGCTGGCGAACATCGTGGCAAAGAAGGGCGGCGGCATCATGCCGCTGGGCGGCTCCACGGAGCAGCTGGGCAGCCACAAGGGCTATGGCTACGGTATGCTGTGTGAGATTTTCTCCTCCATTTTGTCCATGGGCGCGACCTCCAATTACTGCATGACCGGCGGAAAGGGTCAGATCTGCCATGGTTTCATGGCCATCAACCCCGCCTACTTCGGCGACCCCGCCGCCATCAAGGAACACTTCTCCAAGTATCTGCAAGAGCTGCGGGATGCCCCCAAGGCCGACGGCCAGGAGCGCATCTACACCCACGGCGAGAAGGAAGTTGCCGCGGTGAAGCGCATTATGGAGAACGGCATCCCCGTCAACGACAACACCATGGTGGAAGTGCTGGATCTGTGCAACTATCTGGGTATGGACTTCGGTTCTTACTTCGGCGATTACCGTCCGCCCGTCAAGAAGGACGTTTTCAAGGGCAACTACTAAAAAAGGGACAGAGAACCGGCCGCCGGTTCCCGACGACAAACCTGTGGGAGGATTCTTTATGATCGCGATTCCTTACGGCAAAGGCCATCTGGATGTTACATTCCCCTATAACGGTCTGCTGACCTCCCGGGTGGACGAGCTGAAAAGCGACCGCACCGGCCGGGAGCTGGTGGAGGAAGCCATGGCGTCGCCCATGGGAACGCCCACCCTGGCCGCTCTCGCGGCGGGGAAGAAGCGCTGCACCATCATCATTTCCGACCACACCCGCCCGGTACCCAGCCGGGATATCCTTCCCCCCATGCTGGCGCAGCTGCGGCAGGGCAATCCGGAAATTCAGGTGACGCTGCTGGTAGCCACCGGTTTCCACCGGCTCACCACCACCGCCGAGCTGGAAGCCAAGCTGGGGAGGGAAATCGCGGGTTCCGAGAAAATCGTCGTTCACGATGCCTTTGACCCGGAATCCAATGTGCAAATCGGCGTCCTGCCCTCCGGCGCACCCCTGGTCATCGACCGGACGGCGGTGGACACCGACCTGCTCATAGCGGAGGGGTTCATCGAACCCCACTTCTTCGCCGGCTTCTCCGGCGGGCGCAAGAGCATCCTGCCCGGCGTCTGCGACAAGACGACGGTGCTGGGCAATCATTGCGGCGCGTTCATCGCTTCGCCCTATGCCCGCACGGGCATTCTGGAGGGCAACCCCCTTCACCGGGACATGGTGGCGGCGGCGGAGATGGCAAAGCTGGCGTACATCGTCAACGTGGTCATCGACGAGGACAAAAAAACGGTCGCGGCCTTTGCGGGAGATTTCCGCAAGGCACACGAGGCCGGTGTGGCGTTTCTGCGGCAGTATTGCCAGGTGCAGGCCGTCCCCGGGGACATCGTCATCACCTCCAACGGCGGCGCGCCGCTGGATCAGAACATCTACCAAAGCGTCAAGGGGCTGACGGCGGCGGAGGCTTCCGCCAAAGAGGGCGCGGTGCTGATTATGTGCGCCGAGCTGGCCGACGGCACCGGCGGCGAGGGCTTTTATACCTCCCTCCGGGACTGCGAAAGCCCTGCGGCACATTTTGCCCAGTGCGTCAACACCCCCCAGTCGCAGACCATTCCCGACCAGTGGGAGAGCCAGATTCTGGCGAGAATCCTCATGAAGCACCGGGTAATCTTCGTTTCCCGCCCGGAAATGGAGCAGACCCTCCGGGAGATGAAGCTGGACTACGCCCCTGATCTGGAAACCGCCATGACCATGGCGAAGCGCGACAAGGGCGAGAACGCCTCTGTCACCCTGATTCCCAACGGCATTTCCGTAATGGTAAAATCATAAATTATTGTATCGACAAAGGAGAAAAATTATGGATTACGCAAAAGAGTCCCTGCGGCTTCACAAGGAGTGGGGCGGCAAGATCGAGGTCATCTGCAAGGTACCCTGCAAGACCAAGGACGACCTGTCCCTGGCCTACACCCCCGGCGTCGCCCAGCCCTGCCTGGAAATCCAGAAGGACATCAGCAAGTCCTATGAGCTGACCCGCCGCCATAATCTGTGCGCCGTGATCACCGACGGCACCGCCGTTCTGGGTCTGGGGGACATCGGCCCCGAGGCCGGTATGCCCGTTATGGAGGGCAAGTGCGCCCTGTTCAAGGCCTTTGCCGATGTGGACGCCTTCCCCCTGTGTGTCAAGACCCACGATGTGGATGAGTTCGTCAACGCCGTTTACCTGATGAGCGGCTCCTTCGGCGGCATCAACCTGGAGGACATCTCCGCCCCCCGGTGCTTTGAGATCGAGCGGAAGCTGAAGGAAAAGTGCGACATTCCCATCTTCCACGACGACCAGCACGGCACCGCTGTCATCACCCTGGCCGGTCTGACCAACGCGCTGAAGGTCGTGGGCAAGAAGAAGGAAGACGTGAAGATCGTCACCTCCGGCGCCGGCGCTGCGGCGATCGCCATCGTGAAGCTGCTGCTGTCCTCCGGCTTCAAGAACGTGACCATGTGCGACCGGAAGGGCGCGATCTATGCCGGTCGTGAGGGCCTGAACTGGATCAAGGAAGAAATGGCGCAGGCCACCAATCTGGACAGGAAGGCCGGTTCTCTTGCCGACATGCTGGTAGGCGCCGACGTGTTCATCGGCGTGTCCGCCCCCGGCATGGTGACGAAGGAAATGGTGCAGACCATGAACAAGGACGCCATCATCTTTGCCTGCGCCAACCCCACCCCGGAGATTTTCCCGGACGAGGCCAAGGCAGGCGGCGCGAGAGTGGTTTCCACCGGCCGCAGCGACTATCCCAACCAGATCAACAACGTTCTGGCCTTTCCCGGCATTTTCCGGGGTGCCTTTGACGTTCGCGCTTCCGACATCAACGAGGAAATGAAGATCGCCGCCTCCAACGCTCTGGCGAATCTGATTTCCGACGAGGAACTGAACGAAAACTACATCATCCCCGCCGCCTTTGACCCCAGAGTCGGCCCTGCCGTTGCCAAGGCCGTGGCAGAAGCCGCCCGGAAGTCCGGTGTGGCCAGACTGTAAGGCAGAAAAGTCCGGCATCGCGAATGCCGTGGTAATGACGGTTTTGCAGCATATATAACGAAGGAACCGGCGCAAGTCCTAGACTTGCGCCGGTTTTGGTGATTGCGGCAGCCCGGCGGGCTGCTAAATTACACATTGAACAGGAAATTGACGATGTCGCCGTCCTTCATGACGTATTCCTTGCCCTCGCTGCGAACAAGGCCCTTGGCCTTGGCAGCGGCCATGGTGCCGCAGGCTTTCATGTCGTCGAAGGCGATGACCTCGGCGCGGATGAAGCCCCGCTCAAAGTCGGTGTGAATTTTACCGGCGGCCTGGGGTGCCTTGGTGCCTTTTTTAATTGTCCACGCCCGGCATTCGTCGCTGCCCGCGGTGAGGAAGGAGATCAGACCCAGCAGAGTGTAGCTGGCCTTGATGAGCTTGTGCAGACCGCTTTCGGCGACGCCCAGCTCCTCCATGAACATGGCTTTTTCCTCGGGGTCGTCCAGCTCGGCGATATCCGCCTCCAGCTTGGCGCAGATGGGAATGACCTGGCTGCCCTCGCTGTCCGCCAGAGCCTTGACTGCCATATAATGACGGCTGCTTTCCGGCTCGTTGACCTCGTTTTCCGACATATTGGCAACATAAATGGTCTTTTTCAGCGTCAGCAGGTCGGAGGTGGCGATCAGCGCCCGATCCTCATCGGAGACGTCGAAGGTTCGGGCGAGCCTGCCCTTGTTCAGATGCTCCAGCAGCTCGGTGAAAACCTCCACCTCGTGGGCAAATTTCTTGTCGCCGCCCTTCATGGCCTTCTGCGCCTTGTCGATGCGGCGCTCCACCATTTCGATGTCCGACATGACCAGCTCCAGATTGATGATGTCGATGTCCCGCAGCGGGTCGGTGGAGCCTTCCACGTGGTTGATGTTGCTGTCCTCAAAGCAGCGAACCACATGGACGATGGCGTCGGTGGTGCGGATGTTGCTGAGGAACTTGTTGCCCAGCCCCTCACCCTTGGAGGCGCCCTTAACAAGACCGGCGATGTCCACGAATTCGATCACGGCGGGGGTGGTTTTCTTGGGCTTATGGAGCTGGGAAAGCCAATCCAGCCGCTCGTCCGGCACGGACACGACGCCCACATTGGGGTCGATGGTGCAGAACGCATAGTTATCCGCAGGGACGCCCGCGTTGGTGATCGCATTGAACAGAGTGGACTTGCCCACATTGGGAAGTCCCACGATACCTAATTTCATCTTTTCAAAATCTCCTTTATTCTCTAGAGTGTTTTGGATTAAGGGGGTAGCCACCGCACCAATTCCGCACCAATTTTTCTGCGGCGCACCATTTTTAACCGGCTAAAACGGCGGCCTGTTCAAACTGTTGAACGGCAATGGTCAAGGATGCATCCGTCACATGGACGTAACGATCCATGGTGGTTTTGATACTGGAATGACCCAGCAGCTTTTGCAATACTTTCGGCATGACACCGCGCTCAATGGCCCGTGTGGCATAGGTGTGTCTCAATGCGTGCATACTAAACCGCTTGATTTTCGCCTCATCGCACAGCTTGTACAGGTGGGTATCGTAGGAGCTGTTCTTAGCGGGTTCGCCGGTGCGGTAATTGATGAACACCAAATCCCGCATACACAGGTACTTGGTCTGGCCTGTCCGCCGATCCACATAATCCAGAATCTGGGACAGCAGTTCCGATTCCTTACGGATGTGGCGTTCATCGTAGCACATTTTTAACACATCGTAGGCCCGAGTTGTCAGTGGAATGGTACGGTAGCTGCTTACGGTCTTTGGGGGACCGGCACGCCAGATACCTTCACCGTGGCGATATTCCAGAGTTTTGCTGACGGTCAATGTCCGCTTTTTCCAGTCGATGGCGTCCCAGGTGAGTCCAATCATTTCCGAAGTGCGCAGTCCGGTCTCTAACAGCAGTACATACTGCCTGTAGTTGTGAGAGCGTTTTGCTACTTCCAGAAATTTTACCTGTTCGTCTACGGTTAAGAATTTTATGTCGTCCACAGCCCGAACAGGTTTCGTATAACGAACGCCGTTCATAGGGTGCTTTGTCAGCATGTCATTCATAACTGCGGCCCGGAACATGGTTCCCATGGTGATATATGCCTGACGAATGGTAGACCCTGCGTAGGTCGCCTCCATCCGGTTCAGGATGATCTTGCAGTGCATGGGTTTGACATCACACAGGCGCATACTGCCAATGACTGGCTGAATGTTCACACGGTACCGTTCCCGGTAATTCCGTTTGGTATTGGGGGCCAAATCTGCGATGAGATTTGTGATCCAGAACTCAAACCAGGAATCCACCGCCATTTCGGAGGAGGTGCTGTGAACGTCGTGCTTTTCTTCGTATTGCACATCGGCAAGCCAATTGCGAGCTTCTGGTAGGGTGTCAAAGTGCTTTTCTCTGCGGGAACCATTCTTCGCTGTATATCTTGCGGTATATTTTCCGTCCTTTCTCTGGCAGATGCCTTTGCCGCATTCTCTGCCTTTTAGGTTTTTTCCCATTTAGTGAACTCCTTTCCTGTGTGCAGGAAACGTAGGTTCACCACGATGCCTTAGTATACCATAAAACCAAGATTCTTTCAATAACTTTTGGCCTTTTTGGTGCGCACCAATTTGAAAAGATCGGTGCGCAGCAGAGGGGAAGATGCTGCTATTCAAATTGCGACCTTCCCTTCAATGTATGCCTCAAATGCCTTGCGCTTTACAAGCTTTTTCGTACCGACGAATAGTACAAATGGGCAATTGGGCTGTTTCAGCAATTCATCGATTTTGTTAATTCCAATGTTGCTGTATTCTGCTGCTTCCCGGATGGAAAGCAGCATTTTCCGGTCGATAGGCAGGAGCATTGCCTGCTGTTCCTGATTTACCATAGGCAAAAATAATTCCTTTCTTTCAGATTTTTAAGATTGTGTGCCTCTGTGGAGATGCCCAATCAGGACGGCTTCACAGATGCTTTTAGCGTTTACGCCATCATCTTTCGTGCCTTGTTTCACTTCTGAGCTTATCAAGGTTCCTATTCTTTCCAAAAAACCGCCCCAAATCATGGCGGTCAATGATGAGATTATAGACCCGGAGCTTATCCCGGAGAGTATCATTTTCCTTTTCGATTTTATGGAGCTTCATCTGGAATTTGGGAGAGCGATAATAGGACAGTTCTTCTCGCAGAGAAGCGATCTCCGCTTTCAGCTCGTTAATCAGGCCTTTGGCGGCATCCAGCGCCTTTTGAAGCACACCCTCTCGCTTCTCCTGGGCAATGTACTTTTTCGCTGTTGCCTTCAGGGCTTCGTACTCCTTGCGTTCCAGGATCACCTTTGTAGAGGACAGAGGAACTGGTTTGGCTTCAATTGCGTCCACCTTCTGGATAGCCACCTGCTGCTTCTGGTAACGCTCTATTTTCTTTCCTAGAGCTGTAGCCTCCTGGGCTTTCTGGGCGTTCTGTTCCGTCAGCCCCTCCAGGCGCTCCTGTTCTCGTTCTACCTTGAACTGGGTCACAGTCAGATGTTCCTCTGAGCTGCCACGTTCACCACGCTCCAGGTCTGTGTATCCGGCACTGCGCATGGCATTGAAAAAATCGTCCTGTAGAACGGAATAGGACTTTTTCAGAACAGGCTTGCCAGACTTGGTGAGCAGTGGCTGTCCATCCTCTCCGATTGCCGGCTGGGAAGCCCACTTCTTACTCATACTGACCTGGTGAATCCGCTCTTTGACGGTTCCCACCAGAGTTGGGTCCTTGCAGCGTTTTGTCCAGCGGACTTCCTTCTCTACCACCGGGACGTAGACCACATGGAGATGATAGTGGTAAACATCCTCGCCCAGCTTCTCTGACATGGCCCTGTTCCGTTCATCGGCGTGCATTACCGCCGAGAGGATATACTGCTCACCGCCTACGATGCTCACGGCGGCCTTGTAGGCATCTGCGTAAAACTTCTTGGCGAAGTCATAGCCGCCGTGGTTGTAGAAATAGGCAGAGTTTACATCGAACACCAGCTCTCCGAATTTCTCCGCATCCGCTTTCAGACCACGGGTGGAGATCGCACCGGATTCTACCATCTGATTGAACATTCCCATATAGTCCCCTGTGGGAGATTTGAAGTGGACATTCTTTTCCGTTCTCTCTGGAACTATATCTTGATTGACATAACTTTCTTTCTGCCGCTCATTGTGGGCCTGTGCGTTGCCCACTTTGGCAGCTGTCATCTTTGTGTTTCTTGCGCTGGTACGGTCAATACCGTCGCCTCTTGCCATAGGCAAAATACCTCCTGAATTAAGATTTTTGAAAACGTAGGTTGCGGGGGGAACACTTCTGCGGAAGTGTAATAACCCACTATGACACTTTCATCCTGCGGCTGCAAAGTGCCGTGGGCTCTCCGAGGGGGATGCGGCTCCTGCGGGAGCCTTGGCCGCAGCCGACGATACACCGTATCATCGACTGCGGCATGGGTGCCATCGTCTCCGCACATCCTGTGCTGCACCGCTGCCACCCACAGCCAGGGAGCAGATTACTCCCTGGCTGACCATCTCCCGGTCTGCGGACCGTCCGATGGGGACGGGGGATGCGTAGGGACATGGACAAGAGCGGCAACTGCGGCCCCGAATTCCATCACCCTTGTCTCCTCTTTGATAAGTAATGCGGGCATCGAATAAGAATGGCACGGAAGCTCTGCTTGCAGTCCCTTTCACATTTCCTACAAAGCTCGTTATATTTCTTTCTGCCGCGTGCATCAAGAAAGAATGCCCATTCTCTCTTAAGATATTTAGGCATACGGGGTATCGCGGACACCTCCTTTCCTTTAGACGTTTCCGTGAAGTACGGAAACGTCTAAAGCCAGTTTCTACTGTATGATTTCGGGGCGATTTTGGGCGTTTTCGCTCGATAGGAATGGCTTTTCCATGGCAGCGGTATATTCTCCCATCTGGTTTTCCTAAACCGCCATTGTTGCGTCTGGGTATCAAAAAAGCACCGTATTGCTGCGATGATTTTCCCCAATATACGAGAAATGAGGATTTTGCTGTGTACATACGTACCGTGGGTTTAATTATTCCAGCTTTCCGGTACGTACGTACACGGCGATTCGCCGCAAAAGCTGTTTATGTCGGGCCTGGCAACTGCTTCAATCCCCATGAAGCCCCATACCCGCCGTCCGGCTGGATTGGTAACGTTATTGCAGTGTTCCAGGTTGTACCTCCGCGCATTGGCAACAATCGCATCACTGAAGCTGCGGGCTTTCAGGGGCATCAGCGAGTTTTCATCGCACCACATCCGGTAGATGGCGTACAGGTCTTTGGAGCTGATGGAAGAATCCGCCTTGAGCCGGATATAACCATCCGATTCCAGAAAGGAAAAGACGTTGTTCTGATCCCGCCGCACGGATTCCCGGTTCTCCTGGATGCGAAAGCTCTCTGTGAACTTGAAGCCGTTGGAAACCAGACGCTGTAAGCCCGCAAAAGCCCAGAGGAAAATCCCCTCTGCTTCGGCTTTCAGCTTTTCGCCCAGATCGGGATCGTCGATTCGCCCCGGTGCTTTTCCCTTCGTCGCAAGCACAAGCTGTCTGCGGTAAAAACCGTCACTTCGGTCATAGAGTGCTTGCAAGTCGCCGTTGCTGAATGCCAGCAGTCGGGCAAACATCCATCCCTGGTAACTCTGGGTTCCTTTCCGCTCCAAATCCATTTTCCCCTGTGCCGTGACAATGGACTTGATATAATTGGTCTGCTTCAAAGCCTCCATTTTCATATCATCATCCACGCACAAAAGAATGTGTTCCAGGTCGGCACGGGCAAACCGGTTCTCGGATATTTTTCCAATGCTGCCGTCTTTCATATTCGTTCCGAAGATGCTCTCCAGGGTGGTTCCAATCTGGGTTTTGCCTTCACCGCCGTTGCCTTTAATGACCATCATCCGCTGGCCCTTGTTGCTAGGAATCAGGCAGTAGCCGATAAACTCTTGGAGTGTTGGAATGTCCTCCGGGTACAGAAGATCATCCAGAAAGTGAAGCCACCGGTTAGGCTCCGGGGCATCTGGGCGGTAGGCGACGGGCAGCCGGTTACGAACAATCTGCGGCCGTCCCTCTGTGAACCTGCCGTCCAAAAACAGTGTCCCATTGGCAAGATGAATGCGGTCAGCCTGCGGAGGAAAATCCCCCACCTGTGCCTCCAACTTCAGCACTTCCAGAATGTTATTGATCTTCCGTGGAATGTTGTTCACGGCACAGCATTTCAGCTTTTCGTAGATTTCGCCCCGGAGGGGCAAATCATCCGTCAGCCGACCATCCGGCGTGAAAAAGGCTCTGTTGGCAAAGAGAATTTGATGCTCTCGCAGAAATTCTTCACAGAACAGTGCTTCATTGATGCTGGTCCCGTCAAACCATGCGGGCCGTTCCCAATCAGGCAATTTTTTCTTCCTGGTAATGGCGGGCTTCCTCCTCTCTTTTTTTCTCCACATAATCACGCAGCTCATAAATTGTGCCGTCTTTCCGAAACACTTGTAGCACCCGTTCCCGCAGTGCCGAATCACCGGAAATCAGGGAATCCAGAAAGAAATTGATAACCGGCTCCATCTGCAAGCTCTCTACAAACCGATCATCCAGATTACAGCCGAGTGTGACAGGCGCATACCGCAGCCGCCAGACTCGCAGCAGTCGAAGATATTCCCTGAGGATACGGATACAAAGCCGTTCCAGATTGGGAGCAGCTTCCGGGAAAGTAGGGAATGGAATGGGCACTTGTTCCATTCCAATTTCAAAATCACTGCTCAGTTTTTCTACGGCTTCCTGTATGGGCAGGTCCCAAAGCTTTGCAGTAAAGTCAATGACATCCCCGTGGACACCGCAGCCGAAACAGAAGAAATAATCCTCGTTCAGCTTCAGACTTGGGTGATGGTCATCGTGGAATGGGCAACAGGCCATGCCGTTGGGCAGGACCCGTAGCCCGTAGTGTTCGGCAGCTTCCCGCATGGGAACAGCTGCCTTGATTGTTTCAAATACATTCATATAATATCCTCCATAAGTGTTTATTTTTGTTGCCGCCCTATTCCAATGCCGTTCCTGCCCCGGTGTCTCCGCGGCGTTGTTTCGCTCCTGTCATCGCAAAATCGTATCTCATTTTCCGGCGGGTATTCAGCTGTCAATGTCCATGAGAGGACGCACAAATCAACACGATTTGTACATGAGGCCTCAATTTGTCCTCTCACTTACTAGGCCTCGAGTCGAATTCTTTTATAAGCACAGCACCAGAATGCGAAAGCGTCAGCACCCAAATTATGTAAAAATGTTCGAGATAGATTGTATTTGTTAATGAACTGATGATAGAAATAGCAAAAATATTTTTCTCGCATATTGAGAAATACAGGTTGATTTGCTATAATCACAGAAAACAATCAACTTATGATATGAGTGATAAACTATGGAACGAATCAGGTCATACAGAGCCCAGCTCTACGCCCATGTACGCAGCTATTGGGAAAGCAAATCCACGCCGTGGATTACACAGCTTTGCGGCAAAAGTGGAATGGGAAAAACAACCCTTGCACAAAGCTACCTGGAAGCATTCGGCGGGCAATACTTTTCTTTCCAAAACTTAGATGCTACGTTTGCCCCTCGGATATTTCATCCTGGGTGTAAGCTGTGGAAAGACTTCTTCGCAGAGATCGGAGAAACAAAAAATCGTCCAGTCATCTTTTTCGATGACGTGGACGATAAAAATGATAAGGAAGATTTTTTGAATGCACTTCCGGCCCTGGCCGGGAAAGCGTATGTTGTGCTGATTGTTCGGACGCAGATGGAGCTTCCGTTTCCCTCTAATGTGATACAGATGAAGGCAATTACGGTGCCGATGCTGCTGGCTGAAAACAAGGCACTGGAACAGTTGGATGCACTTCGGATAATTGCGATTACAAATGGCATTCCAGGGCTGGTGCGGCTGTTCGACTTTCAAAAGAGCTTTGCGGAAAATCTTCCGTCGCTCTTTGTGCATGACTCTGCGTATTTCCGTTACGCAGAATCAGAGCTGCGCAGAAGTTTCCGAACACCCGAAACATACAACATTCTGCTTTATGGCATGGCAACAGGGCATAATCGCATCAGTCAGCTGTCAGAATTTTCGGGCTTCCCGCAGAACAAATGTGATAAATATTTGAAAGCACTGGATAAAGCTGGGCTTTTGGAAACGGAACAAAGGAAAGATACTGCCGGACATATCCGCACACACTATTACCCTAAAGGCGGCTATTGGAAAACGTGGTTCCGGTATGTGTTTCCGTCTCAAGGTCGCTATCTTAGAGCGCAGGAGGGAGAAGTCCTACAGCAGCTTGCGGATGAAATTGACAGAACCGTTGTTGCGGAATACTTCAAAAAAGTCTGCTGGAACTGGCTTGAGAAAAATTATCACAGCTGCTATTGGGACGGACTCCTCAAATTCGATGATCCGAAAAACCGAGATGTAGTAGTCAACGGTGTTCGCTTTGACTATGTGCAGACGACAAAGGACCATACAATCTATGTGAAAATCTGGGACAATATTCGAGAAGGATTTCCGAAAGAAGCGTTTCAAAAGATAGAGGCGGCAACAACGCTAACACGTCCATTTTATGATAACATCTACTATCTGTTCTCAGCGGGGAGAGCCTGCAACTATGTGGAGGAGCTTCGGCATTTGGATACAGTTGCAGTTGTGGATTTGAAGTCGCTACTTGGGCGTAAAAATGACGGGCTTTTTGAGGATGTTTAATTTGCAAATTTAGTTAGTTTCAAGGCTTTGTGCTCCTCAAAGATGAATTTGCTTATTTCTATCAAAAAAGAACCCGCTTGTGAAAACGATATGCACTTGTGAAAACGATAAAACCATCTTTTATTCAAGTTGGTGGTTTTGCTTGCCTGGGTGCCATCTTGAGACTGGCCAGCGTGCCTTGTATTTATAGAGTTAGTGATTGCATAAAAGAAACATATGTTGTATAATTGCCGAAGAAGGAAGGCAATTTCCTGGATATTCTTATGGAAATTGCTACTCCAAATCAAATAACGGGCTTCAAAGGCTAATAGGCGGTCCGTGTTATTTGCCGGGGTGAAAGAATGAAGATTATAGATAATGTCAATAAGACGGTTAAAGAGGATTTAACAGAAGAACTCCAGAAAGGAAGCCGATTGTCAATTGCTGCCGCATGTTTTTCAATTTATGCGTATCAGGAACTCAAGAAACAGCTGGAAGGCATTGATGAGCTTCGTTTTATTTTCACCTCGCCAACGTTTATAACCGAAAAAACGCCGAAGGCGCAGCGTGAATTTTATATTCCACGGATTTCCAGAGAGCGCAGCTTGTACGGGACAGAATTTGAGGTAAAGCTTCGCAATGAGCTAACGCAGAAAGCAATCGCAAAAGAGTGTGCAGACTGGATCAGGCGTAAGGCGGTTTTCAAATCGAACGTCACACAGGAACAAATGATGGGATTCATGACGGTTGACGAAAGTACCTATATGCCCATCAATGGTTTTACTACTGTCGATCTCGGCTGTGAGCGCGGCAACAACGCTTACTATACAGTGATGAAGACAGAGAGCTTTGAGAATGCAAACCACTATATCAAGCTCTTTGAACAGCTATGGAACGATAAGAAAAAGCTGCAAGAGGTCACGGATATTGTGATCGAAAATATCTCTGCCGCCTATCGTGAGAATGCGCCGGAGTATATTTATTTCGTTGCGCTCTACAATATTTTCAAAGAATTCCTGGACGATATTTCAGAAGATGAACTGCCGAACGAAGCGACTGGGTTCAAAAATAGCAAAATTTTTGGGAATGCTTTACAATTTCCAGCGAGATGCCGTCCTTGCCATTATCAGCAAGCTGGAGAAGTTCAATGGCTGTATTCTGGCGGACAGCGTAGGCCTGGGCAAAACGTTTACGGCCCTTGCGGTGATCAAATACTATGAGAATCGAAACAAGTCTGTGCTGGTTCTCTGCCCGAAAAAACTGGCAGAGAACTGGAACACATATAAAGCAGCTAAGGAAGCTGTTTAGGGAGATTGCAAAATGAGGGTTAAACTATCGAATCGAAAGCTTTGGAAAGAGTATTATGCGGTCCTTTCTGCGATAAGTGTAATTGCATCGTTCGTTTTCCTGTTTCTGAAAGTACCGGATGGAAAAGAGCTTTTATGCTGCATTGGCTTTTTGATCTGTCTCATAATTTCATTCCTAATAGTGTGGTATCGAGCCAACCACATCCAAAACGCTGTACTTAACATCAATAATTCAACGCTGGAAATTGGACTTGGAGATATTTTTGAGGAAGAGGGCTTTAAGATTATTGCATTCAATGAGTTTTTTGATACCCAAGTAGATGATGTGGTTATATCGAGAAAAACGCTTAATGGAAAGTATATAACCCATTTTTATCCACAGGTATCGGAATTGGATGGGATTATTTCTTCTGATACCCATTCATCAGAGCGAATTGTTGGAAAACTCGAAAGAGAAACCGGAAAATCATTAAAATATAGGCTGGGAACGATTGTGAAAAACGGGGAGTATTTTCTCCTTGCCTTTACCCATTTTGACAAGAATAATAGGGCTTTCTTAGAAATCAATGACTATATTGACTGCCTCATGAATATGTGGAACGAGTGTGATATTCATTACGGAGGAAACACCGTTGTTTTGCCGTTGCTTGGATCTGGAATCACGCGGTTTCGGGGTTATGAAAACATAACTGATCAAGAGTTGCTTGAAATCATTATTTGGACTTTCAAAGTTAGTCGAATTAGGTTCCAATATCCATCTAAAGCAAAGATTGTTTTGACAAATGACTGTCTAAGCAAAGTCAACCTGTATGACATAAAGAAACAGTATAGCTGATTGGGGGATTTTATATGGCACATAAGTGTTTTATTTCATTCAAAAAAGAGGATCAGTGGTATCGCAACAAAATAGATGACCTCTTTTCCGTTTCGGATATAATCAACAAAGGACTTGATCGAGTAATCGATAGTTATGACGGTGACTACATTATGAAAACAATCCGTCAAGACTATCTCAAAGACTCCACGGTAACAGTTTTTCTCATCGGAACGCATTCGTCTGAAAACGAAGGATTCGATTATATGGGACGGCGCAAAAACTATTTTATAGAACGCGAATTACAGGCCTCACTCTTCAACGGCGAAGGTAACACTCGAAATGGAATTTTGGGAGTTGTTCTTCCCGAAATGTATGATCAAATCTATAAGGGAACTTATCAGTGCCTGAAATGTGGTGGAACTCATAACACAGTTGTAATGAACGATTCGACAGTGATTCGTGAGTTTAGCAAAAACTACTACATTGAACCTCACTCTGGCTGCGCTTGGTCAGACGATGAACGCTACTGTGTTCTTGTGAAATGGGAAGATTTTGTCTCTAACCCTGAAAAATATGTAGATATGGCTTTTGAAAAGAGAACGAGCGCAATTGCAGACAAAGTGAAAATCCGTAATCTTCGGTGATGCGCAAAAGGCTTATATTGACGATGTAGGTTTTGAGCAGTATGCAATAAAAATGGGAGGAACCGCAAATGGATAAACTACGCATGGAATCGCCGGACTTGACGGCGCAGAACATAGACCGCATCGCCGCCCTGTTTCCAAACTGCATCACGGAGATGCTGGATGAGGAACACAGCACGCCGGAGAAGAAGGTGTACAAGCGGGCGGTCAATTTTGAGCTGCTGAAACAGATGCTTTCGCCGGACGTGGTGGACGGCGACGAGGCATACGAGTTCACATGGGTTGGTAAGAAAGCGGCCATCGTGGAAGCCAACAAGCCGATTCGGAAGACGCTGCGCCCGGTGCTGAAAGATGAGGAAATTCCAACAGGAGCCGATAGCGAGGGAAAACCATATTGCAGCAGCGGCAGCAAGAACTGGGACACCACCGAAAACCTCTACATCGAGGGCGACAATCTGGAAGTCCTCAAGCTATTGCAGGAGAGCTATCTCGGCAAGGTCAAGATGATCTACATTGACCCGCCGTACAACACCGGCAACGATTTCATCTATGCCGATGATTTCATGCGCTCGCAGGAAGAAGAAAACGAGCAGATGGGAATGTATGACGAGGACGAAAACCGCCTGTTCAAGAATACCGACACCAACGGGCGGTTTCATTCTGATTGGTGCAGCATGATTTATTCCCGGCTGATGCTGGCGAGGAATCTGCTGACGGATGATGGGGTCATATTTATCAGTATTGATGACGGTGAAGTTGAAAATTTACGGAAAATATGTGATGAAGTCCTGGGTGTGAGCAATTTTGTTGCCTGTTTGGTATATGACAAAAACAGAAAAAACGATGCGAAATACTTCTCAGTTGGACATGAATATATGCTTGTGTATTTTAAAAGTGCACAATACATATACGAGCATAGAATTATTTTTAGAGAGGCAAAGGAGGGAGTTGAAGAAGTAAAGAGCGAGTTCCAGCGGTTGCGGGAACTGTATAACGATGATTGGGATGCAGTAAATGATGGATTAAAAAAGCTATATGCTTCATGGCCTAAAGATGATGCGAGAAAATCGTTGGCACGTTTCACAAAAGTTGATGAATATGGTCCATATAGAGATGACGGAAACATCAGTTGGCCAGGCGGCGGCGGACCGCGTTACGATGTGATACATCCTGTCACCGGGAAGCCATGCAAAGTTCCTTCCCGCGGATGGGTATATCCAAACATTGAGCGTATGCAGGAAGAGATTCGCCGAGGAAGAGTTGTATTTGGAAAAGATCATACTGTAACTCCCAAAATAAGGACAAATCTTTTTGAACAAAATACGGAAGTTATGCGAAGTGTTCAGTTTAGTTATGCACAAACTGCGACGCAACAGTTTAATAAACTGTTTGATGGGAAAAGAATTTTTGAAAACCCCAAAAATACTGCTGACATTAAAAAGCTGCTGGCCTATATTACAAGTGATGAAGCAGATGGTATCATTCTTGATTTCTTCTCCGGTTCCGCTACTACCGCCCACGCTGTCATGCAGCTCAACGCTGAGGACGGCGGACACCGCAAATTCATCATGGTGCAGCTTCCGGAGAAATGCGACGAAACAAGTGAAGCCTACAAAGCAGGCTACAAAAATATCTGCGAAATCGGTAAGGAGCGTATCCGTCGCGCCGGCGAAAGAATAATAGAAGGCCTGCTGGATCACGGATATTCCTCTAAAAAACTGAGAGAAGATGGAACGCGATATCAAATAGCAATCAGGAGAGAGGACGATACTTCCAACGATCCGAACTATATAAGCGATCCCGAAATCATAACCGGTACCAGGGTTATGTACGATGAACCTGCCAATCGGACGGAGATTCAAACAGAAATGGCCGCCGCACTCGACATCGGTTTCCGCGTTCTCAAGCTGGACGATACCAACATGAAGGATGTCTACTATGCGCCGGATGACTACGATCAGGGGATGCTCGCGGGTCTGGAATCCAACATCAAGGATGACCGCACCGACCTCGACCTGCTGTTCGGCTGCCTGATCGACTGGGGTCTGCCGCTGTCCATGCCGTACAAGTCCGAGCAAATCGACGGCTGCACCGTCCACACCTACAACGACGGCGACCTGATCGCCTGTTTTGACGCGAATATTCCCGAAAGCGTGGTAAAAGAGATCGCCAAACGCAAACCCCTTCGCGCCGTCTTCCGGGATTCCGGCTTTGCGTCCAGCCCGGAGAAAATCAATGTATTCGAGATTTTCAAGCTCTATATGCCCGAGGATGCCAACGATATTACAAAGCGTGTGAGGGTGATTTGATGAAAAATGCAGATTTCCGAAACGGTGCTTCGGTTTTTCAAATGGGAAATCGCAACCGGCAATTTCTTACATATGGAGATGAGCAAATTGGTCAGAAGGCTTCTGACCGATTCAAAAATCCGCAAAGTGTCAGCACCGGAAGAGAGCTTTCCTTCAGTTGGTCTCGTTATTGTAAGTTTATGAGGGCGTAGATAGATGAAACTCCAATTCAAACATCAAAAATTCCAAGCGGATGCGGCAAAAGCAGTTGTTGACGTTTTCGCCGGACAGCCGTATCTGACACCTAGCTATCTGATGGACAGAGGCTACGGCCAGCAATCTGTGACGGATGACACCGATTTCACCGGCTGGCGCAACGAGCGCATTGTGCCGGAGCTTTCCGAAAAGCTGATTCTGGAACATCTGCAAAAGGTACAACGCACCAACCAGATCAAACCGTCGGACAAGCTGGAGGGCCGTTATAACCTGACCATTGAAATGGAGACAGGTGTCGGCAAGACCTATACCTATATCAAGACCATGTACGAGCTGAACAAGCACTACGGTTGGAGCAAGTTCATCGTGGTCGTGCCGAGCATTGCCATCCGTGAAGGCGTCTATAAGTCTTTTCAGGTGACGCAGGAGCATTTTGCGGAGGAATACGGCAAGAAGATCCGTTTCTTTATCTATAACTCTGCCCAGCTGACGGAAATTGACCGCTTTGCGTCGGACAGCTCCATCAATGTTATGATCATCAATTCCCAGGCATTCAACGCCAAAGGGAAGGATGCACGGCGCATTTACATGAAATTGGACGAGTTTCGTTCCCGCCGCCCGATTGATATTATCGCAAAGACGAATCCAATCCTGATTATTGACGAGCCGCAGTCTGTGGAAGGCAAGCAGACCAAGGAACGGCTGAAAGAGTTTTGCCCGCTGCTGACGCTGCGCTATTCCGCAACACACAAGTCGGACAGCATTTACAATATGGTTTATCGCCTGGATGCAATGGAGGCGTACAATAAGCGGCTGGTTAAGAAAATCGCCGTTAAGGGCATCACGGAGTCCGGCAGCACGGCAACCGATGGATTTGTCTATCTGGAAAGCATCAATCTTTCCAAAGCCGACCCGACTGCAACCATTCAGTTTGATTGCAAGGGCGCATCCGGTATCCGCAAGAAAACAGCCACAGTCGGCATTGGCTACAATCTTTACGATAATTCCGGCAATCTGGATGAATATAGGGTTGGCTTTGTGGTCAAGTCTATCGACGGACGCGACAACTCCGTAGAGTTCCTGAACGGTATCAAAATCTTTGCCGGAGATGTGATCGGCAAGGTCAGCGAAGATCAGCTTCGCCGCATTCAGATCCGCGAAACGATTCTTTCTCACTTGGAGCGGGAGCGTCAGCTTTTCCATAAGGGAATCAAGGTGCTGTCTTTGTTCTTCATTGACGAAGTGGCCAAGTACAAGCTGTACGACGAGGCGGGACAGCCCCTCAATGGTATTTATGCCGATATGTTTGAGGAAGAGTACAACGATATTCTCAGCTCCATGCAGCGGGAAATCGGAGACGAGGAATATGTGCGGTATCTGGATGCGATTTCTGCCCATAACACCCATGCCGGTTACTTCTCTGTTGACAAAAAGGGCAAAATGACCGACAGCAAGCTCTCCGATAAAAAGGAAGGCACGTCCGACGATATTGATGCTTATGACCTGATTATGAAGAACAAGGAGCTGCTTCTGGATCGTGACCCGAAAAGGTCTCCGGTACGCTTTATTTTCTCCCACTCCGCGCTGCGTGAAGGCTGGGACAACCCGAACGTGTTCCAGATTTGCACACTGAAACAAAGCAGCAGCGAGGTTCGCAAGCGGCAAGAGGTCGGTCGCGGTCTGCGCCTGTGTGTCAATCAGGATGGCGAGCGCATGGATGCAAATATCCTTGGAAACGATGTGCAGTCCATCAATGTTCTGACCGTCATCGCCAGTGAGAGCTATGACAGCTTTGCAAAGGGCTTGCAGACTGAGCTTGCCGATGCAGTTGCCGGACGTCCTGTGGCTGTTACCGCTGATCTGTTCAAGGGCAAGGTCATTGTGGACGCCAGAGGCAACGAGCAGGTTGTGGACGGCGATACGGCGCAGGCGATTTATTTTGATTTGATTGTCAACGGCTATATCGACAAGAAGGGTGTACTGACCGATAAATATTATGCCGATAAAGCAAATGGTGCAATTCAGGTCGCGGAAGAAGTGGCGGACAGCCGCGATTCCGTCATCAATATTCTTGATTCTGTCTATGACAGCCGCGCTATGCAGCCAGAGAATGCCCGCGACAAGAATGTTGAGCTGCAGGTCAATCCAGATAAACTGGCTATGCCGGAGTTCAAGGCCCTCTGGAACCGCATTAGTCCGAAATCTGTATATGTGGTTGATTTTGACACAGATGAACTTGTTGACAAGGCGATAGCTTCCATCAACCGAAATCTCCATGTGCCGAAAATCTACTTCAAAGTTGAAACCGGCGCAATGGAGGAGATTAAGTCCAAGGACTCGCTTCTTGACGGAAGCGCATTCTCGAAGTCAAAGTCATCTACTTATGACAGCAGCAAGCGAATCCGCGTGGGCAGCAGCGTGAAGTATGATCTGGTCGGCAAACTGGTTGGAGAAACCGGATTAACACGAAAGGCAGTTGTCGCAATCCTGACCGGAATCGAAAAATCCGTTTTTGAGCAATTCAAGTTCAATCCGGAAGAATTCATTATCAAGGCAGCGGCCTTGATCAACGACGAAAAGGCAACCGCGATTATTCAGCATATCACCTATAATATGCTGGAGGAGCGCTACGACACGGACATCTTTACGGAACCGACCATCAAGGGGAAACTGGGTACAAATGCTATGAAAGCGCAGCGGCATCTATACGACCACATTGTGTATGATTCCACAAACGAACGTGATTTTGCAGCGGATCTGGATACGAATACGGATGTTGCGGTTTATGTGAAACTGCCGGACAGCTTCTATATTGCGACACCGGTTGGACACTATAATCCGGACTGGGCGATTGCTTTCTATGAGGGTACAGTAAAACACATCTACTTTGTGGCAGAGACAAAGGGTTCCATGTCCTCCATGCAGCTCCGGCTCATTGAGGAATCCAAAATCCACTGCGCAAGAGAGCATTTCAAAGCTATCAGCAATGGAAATGTGGTCTATGATGTTGTGGACAGCTATGCGTCCTTAATGGAAAAAGTCATGCGGTAATATGAAAAGGCCGGTGTATCGCCTAATCACGATACACCGGCTTTTACGCACAATTGTGTCTTAAATTTCTGACAAACTTTTCCGTGGTGAACCCGTTTCCCAAAAGTTGTACCTCATTCGCCGCACCAATTCCGCACCAAATTACCATGGAATTATATAAAAGTACATGAAGATATAAAGCGGAAAAGTTCTGGAAAATGAGGAATATGAATGTTTATTGAGAATTATGGAGATATGAAAATAGGTAATTTCCAACGATACCTAATTTCATATATTTCAAAACTCCTTTATTTGCAATGGTTTTTTGGATTCGGGGGGTGAGCTCCGCACCAATTCCGCACAAATTTTTCGTCAGCGCACCAATTCTAGCTTGCCAGGGAACCTCTGATTCATTCCGGAGGAGGGGTTATAAACATCGTGCTTGTCTTCGTACTGTGCGTCTGCCAGCCAGTTGCGGGCTTCCGGGAGAGTATCGAAGTGCTTCTCCCGTCTGGCGCCGTTCTTGGCTGAATATCTTGCGGAGAACTTACCGTCTTTTCTCTGGCAGATACCCTTGCCGCATTCTTTGCCTTGTAGACTTTTGCCCATTTCATGAACTCCTTTTCGTAGAGCCGGAAACGCGAGTTCATCACGACACCTTACTCTATCATAATTTCGCATATTTTTCAATATCTTTCGGCGTTTTTGGTGCGCACCGTATTCAAATAATCAGCCGTTGGCTAAGGAATTCTTCGAATTCCTTACGTTTGACTAATTTCTTGGTGCCGACATAGAGGACGAAGGGACAGTTGGGTGCCCGGAGCAAACTGTCTATCTTGTTGATGCCAATATTACTGTATTCGGCTGCTTCTCGGATGGTCAATGTGACCTTCAAATGAATCGGCACCTTATCAGGTGCAGTGGTCATTTCGGTGTCTCCATTTCTTATAAGCTACTGTCCTCAAACCAGTATGCCTGGAATATAGTTCCGCCTTGGAGAATGAAACGCCCCTGGGCATCTTCCGGGATCTAATCTGCTGCGTCGGTCTTATCCAGGATAATCATGGACAGAACGTTATCGGCTCTGCCACAGATCCGACAATTGATGTTGTTCTTGATCTGACCGTTTAGTATAGCGGAGTCGGGACGCTGGGTTGCCAGGATCAGATGAATACCAAAGGCTCGTCCCTGTCTTGCAATCGTACCAAGCAGACCTTCGATTTTGATCACGATTTCTTTCTGTTCTTTTGTTAGCCCGGTTTTGTCCAGCATCTCGGCAAGTTCATCACAGGCGAAAATATACCGCTGCAGGTTCTCTCAGGTGGCTGCATTGTAATGGTCAATGTTGGGGAGTCCTGCGGCTTTGAGCAGCTGCTTTCTGCGTTCCAGTTCCTCGGCCAGTTCAGTCAGCAGTTCCAGTGTAGACTGTTCCTCAAAGCACATGCGACACTCTTTATGCCAGACTGGAGGGAAGTCCACACCTCCTTTGAAGTCAGCGATGCAGACATGGGCGCCTTTCTTATTTGCATGCATGAGCAATAGTTTCAGAAGCACACTCTTGCCGCTGCCGGTGGCACCCCCCAGCAGGATATGTGGAACTCGTGCCAGATCCACAGTAACAGACCCGGTGAAACTCTCACCCAGATTCAGCATGAAGGACTGCGTGGAAAGGTACTTATCCTTCCACTTAATCAGATCAGGCAGATCACTGACTGCAGGAACTGCGTGGATAAGCACTCTGCTCTTACCAGACCCATTTTTTATTTTGGCAATGGTGATGTCCAGCGTTGTTTCAATTGCTTCCTTCTTGTCCTTCCAGACCTTCAGAGGAATACCCTGGGAGGTGAATTCCCAGATGGAGATTCTGGGATTCTTTTTATCTTTACGTTTGGATTTCAGTTCCGGTACAGCTTCAGCGTGATTGACAAGTCCGATACTTTTTAGCTGATCCTGAACGGATCGCTTACCAATGGGAGTCAGAATGAGTATGGTGACGGCAATGCCTGCTACGATCAGATAAGTGACAAATATATTCTTGGCTGCGAACTCTGCAATGGGAGAGATATACTCAATCTTCTCAGTGGATGCTGCGATGTCTGCCTGGGTATTCCAGATCAGGATTGCTCCCAGGATATACAGGACCAGAAAAATCAGTTTCCCAGGCGCGTCGGAGGTGGAGTCCAGTCTGGGGAGGATCCTCCCCAGACCGATTTTGGTGCAGTCGTTTTTGTTAGGGGTTTTCGTTGCTTTCATAGTGTACCTCGCGGATGAGTCCGTCCCTACGGAACTCGGTTACGGTGTTAATGCGTCTCAAAAATGCGTGCCGGGTCTCCAGCTTGCTCCTCTGGATTTCGGTGTACTGCTGCTCCAGAGGAATGTTGGAAGTGATATACACGGTGGTATAACAAGCTACCCGGTCGTAGTAACGAGCCGGAAGCATAACGGGATAGATGTCCAGATAATTCAGCATCGCGGTAATGGGGATCTGGGAATGGAATTATTCAAATACAAGAACAGGATGACCGGTATAGGCATCAAACTGGGTTACGCCCCTGGGTACGTAATTGGTAATGCGGCAGATGTCTTCCATGGGGTGCTTATCGATAATGCTCCTGGTCTTGCCGGTACCGCTATCACCATAGAGAAAGTGAACTTCTACATTCCGGAGGATCTTCCGAAACGGTGCGTAGCAAATATCCTGACGGAGTTGATCGATATCCCGCCCTCTGAATGCATAACTGGGATCCAAGGCAATGATTTCCGCATTGGTCAAACCGTCTTTCACATGTTGGATCACAGCGGCATTCTTGGGACTCTTTTCATCTGCCTCACTGGGCATCAATCCAAACTCCTGGAACAAACCTTCCACACTGGTATCAGCCTTATCGGTGCCTTTCCACTTTCCGTCTTTACGGACATATTCCCGATTCTGAAGGAAGCTTCCTTTTGCCGGTTCGATATGGGCGGTAGGAAACCGATTCTTGACCGAACTGAACCGAATAGGAGAAGTGGAGTACAGGAAGATATGGATATGATAAGTCCCGGTGGACGAAATTTCAGCAGCCAGGCAGAAGTAATCCGGATGAAACAGATTCAGCAGTTCGATGATTTTATCTTTGGTCAACCCGTGATCTTCCGGGTTGTTAATGACGAGCATCCATTTCCTGGACTGCGTGCCTTTTATATTGGACATAGGTTTCTTTCTCCTTTTGCTACTGCTACTTCGCTCGCATAGGTAATACTCACCTATGCGAGCGGGGCCAGTAGCATCAAAATAGAAACTGCTCTGCAGCACGGATGGCAGATAGGAACAAGTTACAAAACCACAAGATTGCTGATGAACCTATGGAATGGCTGGCGCTATGATTCTTATACAGACGATCCTGAGGAAAATTCCGCTTCTGCCGACTATGTTGTCGATGAGATCTTCACTTGCAGCTATGCGCCTTACTATTGGGAAGCGATCCGGCTGCGATTTCCGGAATATTGTCTTTGATACCGGGGCAGGTGAGTGACCCCGAAAGCTCTGAAATACCATCGCGGAGTACACCAACGAGACAACCGACAAAACAAGAGCGTCCTGAGTAGTGGCCCTTAAAAATTTATGTTTTGTTACTCAACTGGTAGGCTGGTTTGAGGTTGGTATTGCACTGGACTTAATCCAGCCTATTTTTTTGTTTGTGGATCTATATGCAGATAATTTTTTAAGACTACATGAAGATGATAGTGGGATAATTTCTTTTGAAAATAGCTTCTAGTAGAATGTAACATTTAAAAGTATCATATTAAAAAACTGTGGTATACTCAGGCTATAAAAGCATAGGAGGGAAACCATGGCATCCATCAAATAT
>ERZ857882.950-NODE-950-length-35512-cov-5.877344_pt1 | contig 35512 bp, 32 predicted proteins | sample MGYA00519697_ERZ857882 | MGnify/ENA primary metagenome ERZ857882 (study PRJEB31778, sample SAMEA3449373) | human gut metagenome | biome: human gut; feature: human-associated habitat; material: faeces | place: United Kingdom | collected 2010/2012 ...
TGCAGGAAGCGGTCGTACCCAATGCGCATTTCCGGATTATCCTGAACCAAAGTGCCATAGAAAAGCAATATTATACAGATGAGGGAGGAAGTATGCACTTCAACGGCGCCGTCTGTTCCGCGCTGAGCAGCCATTTATTTATTCTTCCGGATGGAAAGGTTACTATCTGCGAACAACTTTACTGGAATCCCCGGTTCATCATCGGGGATGCTAAGAAATCCGGCTTAAAAGAGATCTGGCAGTCTCCGGAAGCATTGCATCTCTGTAACCTTTCACGCAAAGACCTCAGCAGACAAAGCAAATGCAAAGCCTGTACCTATTTTGAAGAATGCTTCGAATACGGAAACCGGTGTTGGAGCGATATCATCAAAGCATACGGCAAAGAGTGTTGGGACTATCCGGACCCGAGATGCCGCCTTGCTCCGGAAATGAAAAACCGACTTGACTACTGACCACGAAAAAAGGCTGCCCTTTTTCAAAAGCAGCCTTCTGAGGTTCATCCGCTTTCTTTTCTGCAGCTGCTTTCTGAGGCTGAACTGTTTCAACCTTCTTTGGCTCTGCTTTCACAGGTTCTTCTACTACAGGCTCTTCTACCTTCTCCTCTTTCGGTTCCGGTTTTCTTCTTGCTTCAATAACTGCCTGCTTCATTCCGATTCCCAGGAATCCTGCGCTTCCCTTCTCGATTACTTCGTACTCCAGTCTGTCGCTTGTTACACCAAGCTGGATTAATGCTTCTGTGATCGCATCATCAACTGTTTTCGCCGATACTCTGATACTACCGTTCATCCCGATTCCTCCATCTTCAAATCCTGACCCGTCTCCTGCTTTTTAAGAGAACGGTTAGGAGTTACGAATCTTCCTTTATTTTTTCTTGCCCTTTTTTTCTTTAGAACTGCTCTCATCTTCTGCCTTCGGCTGGTTTGTCTGCTGTCCGCTGTTATAACGGCTTACCAGATTTGCCTTAGAAGCAAGGCTTCCCGGCTTGGAATTCTGAGCCTTCTGCTGTGCTTTCTGGATCTTTTCTTCTCTCTCTGCTTCAGAAATTCCAGATTTTCCTTTTGTAACAGTACCCACATTACGAGTATTTGTTGTTGCCATCTTATTGATTTCTTCTGCCGAAGTACCTTTTTTCTCGCGTTTCTTTTTCGCTTTTTCCTGATTTTCTTTTATAATATCATCAATACTCTTTTTCGACAAATATTTATTTACCGCAAGCTGCTGAACGCTTCGTACAGCCGCGCTGGCTACCCAGTATAAACCAAGTCCTGCCGGGAGTGTAAAACCGAATACAACAGAGATCAACGGCATTGTATAAGTCATTGTCTTCATGGAAGCTGCCATCGGATTATCATCACTCATTGCCGCTCCACCTGCGCCTGCCTGTGAAAGTTTCACGCTGATAAACTGTGTCAAACCTGCAAGTACCGGAATCAGTACTGCGATAATAACTCCTGCGATCGAAGCCGCCGCCAAAGCATCTGTAAGAAGATTCCACGGATGTGCTCCTATATCGACTCCCAAAAAGTTATTCAGATGAGAAACTTCTGACATAGTATTATTTACAACGCTTTCAAGTTTCGGCATCTTATCGACCAGCTCATTCCATGTGGAACTTTGGAATTTATACATCACTTCGATCATATTGCCCGCTTTAGTATAATCTAATGATTCAGCTCCCGGAACAAGACCTGTCGCAAGAGATGACATAATCTTCTCATATCCTGTTGTTGCCTGGATTTTCTCAACAAGAGGTATATATACGTTTCTTACTTTTGTAACATATTCCGGAATATTTTGTACTACCGGATAAAGTCCGAACAGGAATACGAGCTGCAATAATGAAGGAAGACATCCGCTTGACATCTTCAGACCATATTTATCGTAAACCATATTCATCTCTTCCTGCTGTTTCAGCATGGAAGCCTGATCCTTTTTATTTGCATATCTTTTCTGGATCTTCTGAATCTCCGGCTGCATTACTGCCGACATCTTTGTAAACTTCTGCTGTTTGATCGTAAGCGGAAGAAGAAGCGTATATACGATAATCGTAAATACGATAATCGCCACACCGATATTTTCAATTCCGATTGCGCTCAACGCGTTGTAGATTCCGTTCATGACCTGACCTAACAGCCATGATACTTGCTTAATGATCGGCCAGTCATAAATTCCTGCAGCCGACATTACAAAAATTTCCATTACTTGTCCTCCTTAAGGTACCGGATCATACCCGCCTTTTGAAAACGGATTGCAGCGCAGGATTCTCCAGACGGTCAGTGCACCGCCTTTAACCGCACCGTATTTTTCTATCGCCTCGATCCCATACTGGGAACATGTGGGATAATACTTACATGTGCTGTATCCTTTCATACCGGATAAATACTTTCTGTAAAACCGGATCAGCCATAACATCACCTGCTTCATCCGCGCCACTTCCTTTTAATTATTTATATATTTTATGAAGCTTTCCGAGGTGGATCAGTGCGCTCTCAATCTCATGATAATTTCTTCCTTTGGCACTTGTTCTTGCAATTACAACTATATCTATTCCACAACGGAAATGTTCTTCCGACAGTCTGTAACTCTCTCTTATCAGTCTGGTCAGATGATGTCGGACAACACTGTTTCCGACTTTTTTACTTACCGATATCCCTATTCGGTTTTCCTGAAGTCCATTTTCTAAAATGTACATAACAAGATAACTGTTTGCAAAAGACGTTCCCTTTTTATAAACATTCTGAAAATCTCTGTTTTTCTTTAAAGACTGGGAAAATTTCATTCAAAACCTCTTCTTCAGTCTGTCCTGACTGCTTAATAAAAATAAATAGAAGAAAAGGCCACATATATGCGGCCTAAGCTGATAACTGTTTTCTTCCTTTTGCTCTTCTGGCAGCTAATACTTTTCTTCCGCCCGGTGTGCTCATTCTTGCTCTGAATCCGTGAACTTTAGATCTGGATCTTTTTTTCGGCTGAAATGTCATTTTCATATCAAATACACCTCCTCTTTTCTGATATACCTTATAATAAAGTATTCACAATAATTAACGTTTTTTTTCCGCGCTTTTATCAAATTTAACCTTTTCTTATTATAATTTGAAAAAACACTGCTCTTAATTATAGTAAGAAACCTGCTATAAGTCAAGCAAAATCAAGGGTTTCATAGAAATATTTTGCAATAACGCTACTATAATAAGCATACATCACAGTTTTACAAATAACAAAAGCTGAATTGTTAAAATAATGCAAGTTATTTTGACTTTTCCAAAAGTTATTCACAGAATGGGGAAAATTTTCGTTTTTTATGTGGATAACTTGTTAAAAACTTTGGGATAAGCTGTGAATAAAACAATTTTTTTCAAAAAAACGTCTATATTACGCAGATTATTGTTGTGAATAAAGTTATACACATTATTTCTCATTGCCTAAGAACCGCTTTTGATGTAAAATGTAATAGAGAGATTCTGCCTTTATATCTCTCTATTCTATTGATTAGGAGTTACTTTTGATGAATATTGTAGAACAAAACTGGGATTTGATATTAAATAAGATGAAACTTGAATACTGCTCATCTAATATTTCTTATACTACTTGGATTGCGCCTTTGACAGTTTATGAAGTAAAGGACAATACCGTTTATATTCTCGTCCAACTAAGGGCAAGCCTTGAACATATCGAAGAAAAATATCTTCTTCCTTTTAAAGTCTGCATTGCGGAAGTAACCGGAATTGAATTTGAAGTTGCTTTTGTTACAGACAATGAAGCGGTTATTCAGGAAAAAAAGGAAAATATTATTAAGAAAAACCGTGTTAACGCGATTTATGAAAAAGCGAACCTGAATCCAAAATATACATTTGATACTTTCGTAGTCGGAAGTAACAACAATTTCGCGCATGCCGCTTCACTTGCAGTTGCGGAATCACCCGGAGAGATTTACAATCCTCTCTTTATATACGGAGGCGTCGGATTAGGTAAAACTCATCTTATGCATTCCGTCGCTCATTTTATACTTGCAAACGATCCGTCTAAAAAAGTATTGTACGTTACAAGTGAAACTTTCACGAATGAATTGATCGACGCTTTGAAAGCCGGTAAAACGGGAAGTGAACTTGCCATGACAAAATTCCGTGAAAAGTACAGAAATAACGACGTTCTTTTAATCGACGATATTCAGTTTATAATAGGAAAAGAAAGTACACAGGAAGAATTCTTCCATACTTTTAATCATCTTCATGTATCGGGAAAACAGATTATCATATCAAGTGATAAACCCCCGAAAGATATCGAGACACTTGAAGCCCGTCTTAGGACAAGATTTGAGTGGGGACTTATTGCCGATATCTCGTCGCCTGATTATGAGACAAGAATGGCAATTCTAAGAAAAAAAGAAGAACTTGACGGACTTGAAAAATACCATATTCCGGACGATGTTATGCAATATATTGCCAATAATATCAAATCGAATATTCGTGAATTGGAAGGCTCTCTTAATAAGCTGATCGCTCTTTCTAACCTTGAAAATAAAAAGATCGATATCCCGCTTGCGGCGGAGGCGTTAAAGGATATGATCTCTCCGGATAATAACCGAGAGGTGACGCCTGAACTTATCATTGATATTGTATCTGAACACTTTAATATTCCGATTTCAGAGTTAAAAGGAAAGAAGCGAAATGCAGAAATCGTCCTTCCAAGACAGATCATCATGTATCTTTGCCGTACTCTGACGGATACGCCTCTTAAGGCGATTGGCGCTATCTTAGGCGGAAAAGACCATGCTTCTGTCAATCACGGCGTTAAGAAGATCGAAAACGAATTAAAAACCGATGAAGCTCTTAATAATACCGTCAACATTATAAAAAAGAAGATAAATCCGATATAATTGTGGATAACTATGTAGATTACTTCTTAAAAACTATGGGAAAAGATGTGAATAACATAATATCGACCTGAAGAGGTTCAGATTTATACCCACACTTTCCTCATCGTTTCAACTCGAATCCCACACAGTTATCACAAGCAGAAAACCTTGATTTTTCAAGGGGTTGAGATGGTTTTCAACTTATTCACAGCCCCTAATACGACGAATGCGGAATTGATTTTATATAAATCTATATTATTTCGTGCGCGTCTGACTTTTCCACACAGATCGAAAGGAGTTACTTTTTTATGAAAATCATATGCACAAAACAGAATCTGGCAAAAGGAGTGAGTATCGTTTCCAAAGCTGTTCCGTCAAAAACAACGATGCCAATTCTCGAATGTATTTTAATAGACGCATCTACAGACGTCATTAAACTTACAGCTAACGATATGGAACTTGGAATCGAAACGTCTATAGATGGAGAGATCATTGAAAGAGGTATTTTGGCTCTTAACGCAAAAATATTTGCAGAGATCGTCAGGAAACTTCCCGACAACGAAATTATCATAGATACACAAGGCGATAATCAGGCGCTTATCACAGGTGGAAAAGCAAAATTTAAAATCGCATCACTTCCGGGAGATGAATTTTCTTATCTTCCAAACATTGAGAAAGATGATTTTATAACAGTGTCGGAGTTTACACTAAAAGAAGTAATCCGTCAGACGATCTTTTCGATCGCCGACAGCGATACGAATAAAATGATGACAGGAGAACTTTTTGAAATCGAAGATAATATTTTGAAAGTCGTATCACTTGACGGTCATAGAATTTCAATCAGAAAAATAGAACTGAAAGATTCTTATGCGCCTAAAAAGGTAATCGTTCCCGGAAAAACACTTCAGGAAATCAGTAAGATCATAGGCGGGGAAGCAGAAGCCGATGTAGATATTTCATTTACGAAAAATCATATCGTATTTGAATTCGACAGGACGATCGTAGTATCAAGACTGATAGAAGGAGAATATTTCCGTATAGATCAGATGCTCTCAAGCGATTATGAAACGAAAGTAAAAATAAATAAAAGAGAGCTTCTTGAATGTATCGACCGCGCTACCTTGCTTATCAAAGAAGGAGACAAAAAACCGCTTATTATCGATATCAGAGGCAAATCAATGGAATTTAAAATAAAATCACAGGTCGGTTCAATGGATGAAGATATTATGTGTATCAAAGAAGGCAAAGACCTTCTTATCGGATTTAATCCGAAGTTTTTGATCGAGGCGCTCCGAGTGATCGAAGATGAAGAAGTAGATCTTTATTTCATGAATGCAAAGGCGCCGTGTTTCATAAAAGACGAGGCACAAAGTTATATTTATCTTATTCTTCCTGTAAATTTTAACGCAGCAGTATAAAAGGAGTAAAATATGGAATTTTTTCATTTGAGAGCCGGAGAAGAATTTATCCGGCTCGGACAGGTTTTAAAAGCAGCCGGATTTGTTGAGAACGGCGGGCAGGCAAAAGAAGTAATACAAGACGGATTTGTCAGTGTAAACGGAGAAGTTGAGACGAGAAGAGGTCGTAAACTGTATCCGAACGACGTTGTATCTTACGAAGAAAATGAGTTGACGGTCAAACAATAAAGGGTGAATCCGAACATTGAAAAAAATGTAAAAAGCGTGTAAAATAAATTAGATGGGAAAGTTATGGTTATCAAATCTTTGAAGCTTAAAAATTACAGAAATTATGATCTTCTTGATCTGAAATTTGATCCGAAGACAAATATTCTGTATGGTGATAATGCTCAGGGAAAAACGAATATACTGGAAGCTTTATATTTATCGGGCACAACAAAGTCTCACAGGGGAACGAAAGACAGAGATGTCATTCAATTCGGGTATGATGAGTCACATATAGAGACGATCATTGAGAAAAGGAACATAGATTTTCAGATAGACATGCATCTTAAGAAAAACAGTCCAAAAGGGATTGCCATCGATAAAGTTCCGATCAGAAGAGCAGGTGAACTTTTCGGGATCGTTCATTTTGTGTTCTTTTCACCGGAAGACCTGAACATCATAAAAGAAGGACCGGCAGGGAGAAGAAGATTTATTGATCTGGAACTTTCACAGCTCGATAAAACTTATCTCAATAATCTTTCTAACTATAATCGAATCATTAATCAGAGAAATTCCTTGTTAAAAGATATATACGGACAGAGAAATCTGATAGAGACATTAGATATATGGGACATGCAGCTTGCGGAATATGGAAAAAAAATATTAGAGCGGCGCAAACAGTTTATAAAACAGGTCAATGATATTATTGCCGATATTCATTACAAGCTGACGGGAGGAAAAGAGCGGATCACATTGACATATGAGAGCAGTCTCGGAAATATAACGTTTGAAACTGCTTTGAGCAAATATAGGGAACGTGATCTGCGAATGAAGAGTACGACAGTCGGTCCGCACAGAGACGATATCTGTTTTACGACAGATGCGGGACTGGATATTCGGAAATTCGGTTCGCAGGGACAGCAAAGAACAGCGGCTTTATCGCTGAAATTATCTGAAATTGAACTTGTAAAAGAAGAATTAAATGATACGCCTATCCTGCTTCTTGACGATGTATTGTCTGAACTGGACAAACATCGGCAAAACTATTTATTGGATAGTATCGATAATATACAGACGATCATAACATGCACAGGGCTGGATGAGTTTGTCAATCACAGATTTTCTATTAACAAGATATTTCACATAAAGAACGGACATGCAGTAAATGCAAATTAGGAGGGTATTACATGGGTGCATCAAGTACAGAATTTGACGCGGAATATGGAGCGGATCAGATCCAGATACTGGAAGGTCTGGAAGCCGTAAGGAAAAGGCCCGGTATGTATATCGGCAGCACTTCTACGAGAGGACTTCACCATCTTGTATATGAGATCGTGGATAATTCCGTAGACGAAGCTCTGGCGGGATATTGCGATGAAATACAAGTAAATATTAACAAAGATAATTCTGTTACAGTGTGTGATAACGGAAGAGGTATTCCGGTCGGTATTAATCACAAAGCGGGACTTCCGGCAGTTGAAGTTGTATTTACTGTACTTCATGCAGGAGGAAAATTCGGCGGAGGAGGATACAAAGTATCCGGAGGACTTCACGGAGTAGGTGCATCTGTAGTAAACGCACTTTCGGAATGGCTTGAAGTAGAAATACATCATGACGGTCAGATATACAAGCAACGTTATGAAAGAGGAAAAGTTGTATATAAATTAAAAGTGGTCGGCGAATGTGAACCTGATCGCACAGGAACGACGGTTACGTTTTTCCCGGATGCGGAAATATTTGACGATACGGTGTTTGATTATGATACGTTGAAACAGCGTTTCAGGGAAATGGCGTTTTTAACAAAAGGTCTGAAGATTGTATTAAGAGACTGGAGAGGCGAAGAATTACGAGAGCATACGTTCCACTATGAAGGCGGAATCAAAGAGTTTATCACATATTTGAATAAAAGTAAAACTCCGCTTTACGAGCAGATCATTTACTGTGAAGGGATGAAAGACGGCGTTGCAGTGGAAATTGCGATGCAGCATAACGATTCTTACAGTGAAAATACTTATGGTTTTGTAAATAATATTACAACGCCGGAGGGCGGAACTCATATCGAGGGATTCAGAGGCGCTCTTACAAAGACGTTTAATGATTATGCAAGGAAAAATAAACTGCTTAAAGATAGCGAACCGAATCTTTCCGGAGACGATATCAGAGAAGGGCTTACTGCAATCGTAAGCGTGAAGATCGAAGATCCTCAATTTGAAGGTCAGACGAAACAAAAGCTTGGAAACAGCGAGGCAAGAGGTGCGGTAAACAGTATTCTGTCTACTCAGCTTGAAATTTTTCTGGAACAAAATCCAAGCGTTGCCAAAATTACGGTTGAAAAATCAGTTATGGCTCAGCGGGCAAGAGAAGCTGCAAGAAAAGCAAGAGATCTTACGAGAAGAAAATCGGCGTTGGAAGGAATGTCTTTGCCGGGAAAACTTGCAGACTGTTCCGACAAAGATCCTGTAAATTGTGAAATATACATCGTAGAGGGAGATTCCGCCGGAGGTTCGGCGAAGACGGCTCGTGATCGTGCCACACAGGCAATCCTTCCTCTTCGAGGAAAAATTTTGAATGTAGAAAAGGCGCGTCTCGATAAAATATATGCAAATGCCGAGATTAAAGCTATGATAACTGCATTCGGAACCGGAATTCATGAAGACTTTGATATTTCAAAATTAAGATATCATAAAATCATTATTATGACCGATGCCGATGTAGACGGAGCACATATAAGCACATTGCTGTTGACGTTTCTTTATCGTTTCATGCCCGATCTTATCAAAGAAGGTTATGTATATCTTGCACAGCCGCCTCTTTATAAGCTGGAAAAAAATAAAAAAGTATGGTATGCATACAGCGACGAAGAATTAAATCAGATACTTACAGAAGTAGGACGAGACAGTAATAATAAAATTCAGAGATATAAAGGTCTGGGTGAGATGGATGCAGACCAGTTATGGGAAACAACAATGGATCCTGAACATAGAATTTTGCTGCGTGTAACGATGGATGAAGAAACGTCATCTGAACTCGATCTCACATTTACGACTCTCATGGGAGATAAAGTAGAACCAAGACGCGAATTCATAGAAGAAAACGCAAAATACGTTAAAAATTTGGATATATAGCACTTTACAGCGACTATTCATGGAATTGATTGAGGTAAAAAATCAGGTTTACTTGATTTTTTACAGAAAAGCAATTCTATGGTTTGGCATTGGAAATGCCAAACCGGTAAGAAAATCAAGGAACGAAGATTTTCTTACCGGATAGGAGCGGAAGCAAACTAAAAGTAATTCTATGAATTTAATCAGTAAAAAGGAGATAAAGAATGGAAGATAATATTTTTGACAAAGTCCATGAAGTCGATTTGAAAAAGACAATGGAAACTTCCTACATTGATTACGCGATGAGCGTTATTGCGGCAAGAGCTCTTCCGGATGTAAGAGACGGACTGAAGCCGGTGCAAAGAAGAATTTTGTATTCCATGATCGAGTTGAATAACGGTCCGGATAAACCGCATCGTAAATGTGCCCGTATCGTCGGAGATACAATGGGTAAATATCACCCTCATGGAGACAGTTCTATATACGGGGCTTTAGTAAATCTTGCACAGGAATGGTCAACAAGATATCCTCTTGTTGACGGTCACGGAAATTTTGGTTCTGTCGACGGAGACGGAGCTGCCGCGATGCGTTATACAGAAGCACGTTTAAGTAAAATTTCAATGGAAATGACGGCGGACATCAATAAAGATACGGTTGATTTTGTCCCGAACTTTGACGAGACAGAGAAAGAACCTGTTGTACTTCCGTCAAGATTTCCTAATCTTCTTGTAAATGGAACGTCAGGTATTGCGGTTGGTATGGCAACAAATATCCCTCCGCATAATCTGCGTGAAGTCATCAATGCCGTTGTAAAGATTATAGACGATCAGATTGATGAAAACGGAGAAACTTCGATTGAAGATATTCTTCAAATTATCAAAGGACCTGATTTCCCTACAGGAGCAGAGATACTCGGTACGAGAGGAATAGAAGAAGCATATAGGACAGGCCGCGGAAAAATCAGAGTAAGAGCTGTGACAAATATCGAGCCGATGCAGAACGGAAAAAATAGAATTATCGTTACAGAACTTCCGTTTATGGTAAATAAGGCACGTCTTATTGAAAAAATAGCAGAACTTGTAAGAGACAAAAAAGTAGATGGAATTACGGATTTAAGCGATCAGTCAAGCAGGGAAGGAATGCGTATCTGTATCGAACTTCGCCGTGATGTAAATCCAAATGTTATTCTAAATCAACTTTATAAACATACACAGCTTCAGGATACGTTCGGAGTGATCATGCTTGCACTTGTAAATAATGAGCCGAAAGTCATGAACATTCTTGATATGCTGAAATATTATCTAAAGCATCAGGAAGAAGTTGTTACAAGAAGAACAAAATACGATCTGAATAAGGCGGAAGAAAGAGCTCATATTTTGCAGGGATTGCTCATTGCCTTAGATAATATTGACGAAGTAATCAAGATTATTCGTGGATCGAAAAATGTTCAGGAAGCAAAAGCAGAGTTGATCTCTCGATTTGATCTTTCAGAAGTGCAGGCACAGGCAATCGTGGATATGCGTCTGCGTGCTCTTACAGGTTTGGAAAGAGAAAAACTGGAAGCGGAATATGCTGAATTGATGAAAAAAATCGAAGAATATAGGGCAATTCTTGCGGACAGAAAACTTCTTCTCGGAGTTATAAGAAAAGAAATTCTTGTTATTTCCGAAAAATACGGAGATGAAAGAAGAACTCATATCGGCTATGATGAATTTGACATTTCGATGGAGGATTTGATTCCGAGAGAAAATGTTGTCATTACTGTGACAAATATGGGATACATTAAGCGGATGAGCATGGATACGTTCAAGAGCCAGAACAGAGGTGGCAAAGGAATTAAAGGAATGCAGACGCTTGAAGAAGATTTTATAAGAGAATTATTTGTTACAACGAGCCATCATTATATTATGTTCTTCACAAATAAAGGTCGTGTGTACAGGCTGAAAGCATATGAGATACCGGAAGCTGGAAGAACGGCAAGAGGAACGGCTGTTATTAATTTACTTCAGCTTATGCCGGATGAAAAAATTACGGCGACAATTCCGATCAAAGAATATGAAGACGGAAAGTATCTGTTTATGGCAACAAAGAAAGGTCTTGTTAAAAAGACTCCGATCCAAGATTATATGAACGTGAGAAAGACCGGACTTGCGGCAATCTCATTAAGGGAAGACGATCTTTTAATCGAAGTAAAAGTAACAGATAATGCACAGGATATTCTTCTTGTTACAAAATATGGACAGTGTATCCGGTTCAACGAAAAAGACGTTCGTTCCACAGGCCGTGTTTCTATGGGTGTCAGAGGAATGAATTTGAGCGATAATGATGAAATCATCGGTATGCAGATGAGCAGTCAGGGCAAAGATATGCTGATTGTTTCGGAAAAAGGTATGGGAAAACGTACAAGCATGGAAGAATTCACAAAACAAAATCGCGGCGGAAAAGGCGTGAAATGCTATAAGATTACGGAAAAGACCGGAAATGTAGTCGGTATGAAAGCTGTAGATGAAGAAAGCGAGATCATGATCATCAATACAGAAGGAATCGTAATCCGAATGAAATGTTCTGATATTTCTCAATATGGAAGAATAACATCAGGAGTAAAATTGATTAATCTTCCTGAGAAAGAAAGAGTGGCAAGTGTAGCAAAAGTAAGAACAGCTTCAGCGGAAATTGACGGTGAAGAAGTTGAAATCAAAGAAGAGGACGACTCGCCGGAAAATACATCTGAAATTATAGTGGATAATTCAGAAGATAACGTATCAGATGATGTGGAAAACAAATAAAAACAGAGAAAACATTGTTGATAAATAGTTTAATCTGTGTGAAAAGATCGATAATGAACTGATTTTTCAATCGTTAGAAGTTTGCGATAAATAGATTGAAAAAAAGTTCATTGTCGGTCTTTTTTTGCGGCGCTACGAACAGAAGTACGGATGATGTTCTATTAAGAATACGATGTAATAATGGGTGATGATATAGAATAAAATAATTTATAAAAAGTATTAAAGTAAAAAGGTAATACGTAAAAAGAAAGGGAGCGGGACAACTGGGAAAGAAAGTTTTGTACATGGCAGTGAATTTTATGATCCGTGCGGTGATAGGAATGGCGCTTATTTTTTTTATAAATCAATACGTTATTCCACCTGAATCTTCAATTAATGTAGGTTTGAATGCAGTCTCTTTTTTGACATCGGGAATGCTTGGAATTCCTGGGGTTGGACTGCTTTATGGGATTGTTTGTTATCAGATTTTGTGAGTTTTTTACAAAAAACAGCAGATTTAAAATTTGTTGTAGACAAAATAGAATCTGCTGTTTATAATGCATTTTACCGACAGAGATCAACTGTTGGAACATCTGTTTTTGAGGGAAAGCAGATATTCAAAAATCCGGGAGTAAAAAAGACCGGATATCGTATATTTTTATTCGTGCTGTATAGTTCACGGCAAAATTCAAATTATGACGGAAAAACAATATAAAGGCATTGCAGGTAATTTTTTGATTTGTGATGTGCAGAAAGAATATGCGGAACATTTATTAAGCATATTAGTAAAACGTTTCGGAATGCGTTTTCAATTTCATTTTTTCAGTAATGTGAAAAAGATAGAGCAGTTTGCGGAAAAAGCAGAGATAGAAATTCTTTTGATTGCGGAAGACTGCGTCTCTGAAATAAGGGGGAATGTAAAAGCAAAAAAGAAATTTATATTGTCAGAAAGTATGAAAAAAGAGGAAAAACAGGGAGAAACGACGATATTCCGATATCAGTCGGCAAATGAGATTCTTAAGATCATTCAATCGGGGATAGGAGAAGAAGAGGCGAAAGCCGCACATAAGCCGCAGAAAAAAACAGAAGAAAAATATGATGCGGTTCAAAGTGATTTTACTGCTCCAAAAAGAAAAATAGGAATACGTGACGAACCTGAAGAAAGCGGTCTGATCGGTATCTATTCTCCGATACACAGAATCGGAAAAACAGAGTTTGCACTTTGTTTAGGCGAAAAAATATCGGAAAAAGTTCCGACTCTTTATATCAACATGGAAGGATATTCGGGAAATGATTTTTATTTCAAAGGTGAAAAAAATCAAGATTTAGGAGATCTTCTGTATTACTTAAAGCAAGAGAGAATTGATTATGGTTTGAAAGCAAGCCTTATGACAGGGCAATATAAGCAATTGGATTATATCATGCCTATCTCAAATGAGAATGATCTAAGAGAAGTGACGAAGAAAGAATGGATCTATTTTTTGGATACGATTATGGACCAATGCATATATAAGGCTGTAATCCTTGATCTTGGTGATTGTGTTTCGGGGCTTTACGACATATTGAAAAAATGTAGTCGTATATATACGCCTTATATACAAGATGAAATTTCTATGGCAAAAATGAGGCAATATGAAGAAAATTTAAAAACAGCAGGATATTCGGACATATTAAAACGAACCATGAAGCGACAGATGAGAGTGAAGTGACATAGTATGATATCTGCAGAATTGATGTATGAGAAAGTTATGCATCGCATGGATATGACAAAAGAAACAAAGGAAGAAGAACTTCAGGAAATTATAAGGACTGTATTAGAGGATGAGTCTAAAAAAGAATTTATCCCCTTAAGTGAAAAAATCAGATTGAGCAGGGAACTGTTTAATGCTTTTCGCAGACTGGATATATTACAGGATTTGATTGAAGATGACAGTATTACAGAGATTATGGTGAACGGAACGGAGAACATTTTTTATGAGAAAGAGGGAAAGTTATATCGGACAAACAGACATTTTTTCTCAGAGTCAAGATTGTGCGATGTGATACAGCAAATTGTAGGAGAGGCAAACAGGTATGTCAATGAGACTTCACCTATTGTCGATGCAAGATTAGCTGATGGATCTAGGGTAAATGTTGTATTAAAGCCAGTGGCAGTGAACGGACCGATCATGACGATCAGAAAATTTCCGTCAAAAGCGATTAAGATGAATGATCTGATCAAAATGGGAAGTTTAACGAAAGAAGCGGCAGAGTTTATCAGGAAGATCGTCCGTTCAAAATATAATATTTTTGTGAGCGGTGGAACAGGAGCCGGGAAAACAACTTTTTTGAATGCAATGTCGGATTTTATCCCAAAAGAAGAAAGGATTATTACGATAGAAGATAATGCAGAACTTCAGATTCAGGGAGTTGAAAACCTTGTCAGACTTGAAGCGCGTGAAGCGAATCTGGAAGGAGAAGGAGCAGTTACGATTCGTGATCTGATCAAATCGGCTTTAAGAATGAGACCGGATCGCATTATTGTAGGTGAAGTCAGAGGAGAAGAGACTGTAGATATGATTTCATCGGCGATGCTGAACGGACACAGCGGATCAATGTCAACCGGTCATGCAAATAACCCGAAGGACATGCTTCACAGAATTGAAACGATGATGATGATGGGAATAGACCTGCCTTTGCAGGCGATTCAAAGGCAGGTTGCATCGGCTCTGGACATTATTATTCATCTTGGAAGAATCAGGGATAAAACGAGAAAAGTTATTATGATTGAAGAGATACTCGGATATGAGGATGGGAAGATACAGACAAAAACATTATATGAGTTTAAGGAGGTGGGAACAGAAAATGAAAAAGTTAAAGGAAGCATTATGAAGGTTGCTGAACTTGAAAATACCGGAAAACTTGTGGCTGCAGGATATTAAAAAAACAGAATACATTTTTTTGGCAGTAAAGTCGATAGCGGTCATCCTTTTGATCACATATGTATTTTACGAATCTTTTCTTCCGATATTTTTTATGATTCCCATATGGGTTATATATGCAAGAGACGGACTTCGTGATTTGTGCCGTAAAAAAGAAAAGGAATTCAGAGTTCAATTCAGTAATGCGATACAGGCAATGGGAGCGGCATTGAAAGCGGGATACTCTGTAGAAAATGCGATAAGAGAAGCAGAAAAAGATCTCGCACCTATGTATGAAGAAAATGTAAGGATCAGAAAAGAATTTAGAAAAATGGTACATCAGCTTGATATGAAAATGCCGGCAGTCAGCGTGATGGAACAGTTTTCCGAAAGAATGAAACAAGAGGATACAGAAGATTTTGTCACTGTATTTTCATCTGCGAAGATGAGCGGAGGAGACAGTATTTCAATCATACGAAATGCAGTAAAGATTATAAGCGGGAAGATTGATACGGAACAGGAAATCCAAACGATGTTCGCTTCAAAAAAATTAGAATTTGAAATTATGTGTGCAGTTCCGTTTTTTATTATTTTATACATGAAGCTGACATTCGGAGAATTTCTAAGTGTTTTATACGAAAATGCAGCGGGGAGGTGTTTCATGACAATTTGTTTAATCGCATATATTGCAGCGTACAGCTTTGGAAGAAAAATCATTCATATTGAGGTATAGGCTATGAACAGAGCAACAGTAAATAAAATATTCCAAAAGCATCCTGTTTATGTTAAAGCAGGGATGATCGCGGTCATTTCGATTATTATTTTCGGATGTGTATATAGTAAAGATAATGGGAAAAAGCTTGAAAAAGATGAGAAAGGAAGGGAAATATTAAGACGGAATGAGAGCGGAAAAGATGAACTCAAAAACATGAAAGTAAAGATTGATGAAAAACAGGAAGACATCAGTATTTCGGTTTCAGGGAAAAAATATGATGAAGAAGAGCTAAAAAATGCATTTTCAGAAGCTGAAAAAGAAGTTGAACAAGCTGTTCTCGGAAAAAATAAAAGTTTGGATGAAGTAAGATCGGACTTGAATCTAATCACATCTGTTCCGGAAAAAAATATGAAAGTTTCATGGGAACTGGATCGTTATGACGTCATGGATATACAGGGACATTTACAGCAGGATAATTTATCGACAGAAGGAACATTGATAAAACTTACAGTGATTTTAACATATGAAGATGAGGAAGAACGATATGAATTTTATGCAAAAGTATTTCCGTCGGAATTAAGCGCTGATAAAGAAGAGATGAGGCAGCTTCAAGAAAAGGTTGAAGAAGCTGATAAAAAGACAAAAACAAAAGACTATATCATTCTTCCCGAACAGGTAAACGGAAAAAAAGTTATATGGGCATATGGAGTTCAGACGAGAGCATATGGAATTCTTGTTATGGGAATCGGATTTGCAGTTTTTGTGATTATATCATCATCACAAAAAGAGAAAGAAGAAAAGAAAAAAGAATTCAGAGAAATGAAACTGGACTATCCGCAAATTATTAATAAATTTAATCTTTATATCAAATCCGGAATGACGATCAGAAAAGCATGGTTTAAAATTGCCGGAGAATATGAGAAAGATCAAAAAGAGAAAGAACAGATATCCGCTAAAGCGTGCGGCAGGAAAAAAGCTTATGAAGAAATGGTTAATGTAATGTATAAGATTAGCGGAGGAGCTTCTGAGGGAGAATGTTATGAGGAATACGGTATAAGATGTAATCTGTCCGAATATCGAAAATTCGGAATGATGTTGTCTCAAAACTTAAGAAAAGGAACGAGAGGACTTACAGAATTACTTGAAAGAGAAGCGGAGGATGCGTTTGAGCAGCGAAAAAATCTGGCGAAAAAAGCAGGAGAAGAAGCAGGAACAAAATTAATGATTCCGTTATTTTTAATGTTGATCATTGTTTTTGCGATTGTAATTGTTCCGGCATTTTTCTCAATCAGAATATAAAATCCGAATAAAAGATAGCAAGTAAGAGAAAAAGCAAAGTTTAAAAAGTCGGGAAAAAATGCCGTAGGAAAGGAGAAAATATGGAAAAAAAGATTATGAAAATAAAAAGCTGTGTAATTTCCGGTCAAAGAAACTTAAAAGAAAATATTTGCAGATTTTTCACGGAAAGAAAATATATATCGGGAATTACAGTGATAGAACTCGTGCTGATATTAGTTATTGTCATAGCGCTTCTGTTGATCTTTAAAACAGAACTGATCAATCTGATCAATTCGATTTTCGATAAGATCACATCTGAAAGTTCAGGCATTTAATTAGAAAATATGAAAGTAAAGAAAGCAGAAATAACGGCATTTTTAAGTCTTATAGTTGTTCTTCTTATTTCGTTTATATTTGGAATTATAGAAATTACTGTGATACAGACAGAAAAGAATCTTAGCAGGATATGTGCTGACGGAGCAATATTTTCCGTATTCGGAGAATATGAAAGCCAACTGATGGAAGCGTACCATATATTCGGACTCGATGGGAGTTATGGAACAGGAGAGTTTAATGAAGATAAGATAATAGGCAGGATGCATTATTACAGTAATAAAAATATAGATTATAAGATAAACGGGATTCAATATCTTACTGATAACAAGGGACAGGCTTTTAGGGAACAGGTTCTTACATATATGGAGCAAAAATATGGAATAGGACTGATAGAAGATCTGGCAGGCAGGACATCTGTATGGGAAGAAGAAAGCATACAAGGAGAAGAAATCCGGCAGGTGGAAGAAACGATACTTGATGAGTTTGAAGAAATAAAATCATCTGGACAATCAGAGAATGAAGGAGCGGATGAAGAAGAAACAGAATCTGAAGATTTGGCAGAGTTAGAAGAAAATCCCTTTCAATGTTTGGAGCAGATAGAAAGAACAGGAATTTTATCTGTTGCAATGCCGAAGGATATGCCGCTTTCAGGGCGTCAGATAGATCTTGATCTGCAGGCTTCAAAAAGGAGTCTGCAGACAGGAAGAGGCAAGTTTCCTATGAGGAAAAATACAGATAAGGCGAAAGAAAAATTGTTGTTTAACGAATATATTATGCAGAACTTTACGCAGGCTTCCAAAGAAAATATTTCGGAATATTCAGACTCAGACGAAAAGAACAGATCTCTTGATTACGAGATTGAATATATTATTTCGGGAAAATCTTCTGATAAAGAAAATCTGGAAAGTGTCGTTACAAAAATATTTTTCATAAGGATGGCTTTAAATTATGTTTATCTTATGGGAGATTCTGTGAAAAAGTCGGAAGCAATGGCATTGGCAGCGACAATTTCAACTTTATTATTAATTCCGGAAGCAGCGGAAGCTGTAAAACAACTGATCCTGTTAGCATGGGCGGCAGGAGAAGGTGTTATAGATATAAGATCTCTTCTTTCAGGAAATAAAGTTCCGCTAGTAAAAACATCGGATAACTGGCAGTTGACGCTTGCGTCATTATTCACACTGGGAATAGGAGATGACGGTATTTCAGGTGCGGATGCAGAAGAAGGAATTACATATAAAGAATATTTGAGGGCATTTTTGTTTTTACAACCGGAAGAGGAGACAACAATGCGTACGATCGATCGTATAGAAGAAAATATGCGGTTAGAACAAAACTGTGAAAAATTTAGAGCAGATCACTGTGTAACGAAGTGTGAGATAAGAAATAAGGTTGAAATATTCGGTGATCTTGCGTATACATTTCCGTCATATTACGGGTACGAATAAGGTTATCTTTGGTGCAGATGCTCTTTCTCTCTCCCGCACTCCCTCATGCGGAAAAATCATCTTATAAAAAAATGAAAGGAAAAGTCGGTTGCGATGAGTAAATACAATACGAATAAAAATAAATACTTGGCAAAATCTGAAAGAGCATCTGTACCAAAGATAACCAAAAAACAAAAAGGAAGCATTACGATTGAAGCCGCATTTGCGATTCCGTTGTTTCTTTTCGCAGCACTTTGTCTTATATGGATGATCGAAATACAGAGCATTAAAATAGGCGTAAAACAGGCTGCTTATAGTGCTGCTAAAAGTGCGGCGGAAGATACAGCAGTCATTCCGGTTCTAAATACAATCAAGTTAAAATCAGATATTATTCGTTTACTTGGAAAAGAGAGAATTGAAAGAAGTATCATTGTTGATGGAAGTGAAGGAATTTCTTGTTGGAATTCATATTTATCCTCGAAAACAGGAGAAATGAATATTCATGTTAAGTATGAGGTGAGAGTTCCGCTTCCTTTATTCGGAAATCCATCGGCAAAGATGGAAGAAACATTCAGAATCCATGGATGGACAGGGTATGGAAAGGACAAAAAAACCGAAGATTCGGAAATTGTTTATATAACAGAAAAACAATCGGTTTATCATGAAGATTATCATTGTTCTTATTTGCAGTTGTCTATTAGATTTGTTCCTTATGAACAGTTGGAAGAAATACGCAATGAAAACGGCGGAATATATTATGCCTGTGAAAAATGTGTATATGGTGATGCATCGACTGGGGTGTATATTACCGAAAATGGAAGTAAATACCATAATTCATTAGGATGTAGCGGGTTAAAAAGAACGATCAGAGCAGTGAAAAAAACGGAAGTACAAGGTATAGGAGGGTGTTCGAGATGTTCAGGGAAATAAATGTTGCAGGTTTTGTGTTGAAGAACGGATGGGTGTTCTGCCAGATTACATTTTTGATCTACATGATAATACTTGCCGTCATGGATATAAAAAGAAGACAAGTGCATCTTGGATTTTTGTTATCAGGAATTATATGGGTAATTTTATCGGTAATATGTGAAAGGACAGTTTCAACAGGAGAGATTATCGCAGGCATACTCGCAGGAGCATTTTTTCTTTTACTTAGTAAATTAACAAAGGAATCTTTTGGTTACGGAGATAGTATTTTGATAGTTATTATGGGAGCATTTCTTGGCTTTTGGAGTCTTATGTCAGTACTTTTTATGGCGTTTTTTATGGCAGGATTGTTTTCGGTTATTATGCTTCTAAAAACAAAATTTCATAAAAAATCAAAGTTTCCGTTTATTCCGTTTTTAATGGCAGCATATGCAGGAGGGATCATTTTGAATGGATACTAAAAAGATGAGATGGGTGAGTGGAAATTCGGTAATAGAAATGTCATATATAATGCCGCTATTTTTCAGTCTTTTTGTAATTATCATTCATACGGTGTTTTATTATCATGATAAAGCGATTATAGGAGGCGCTGCGGCTGAGTCTGCTGTTATGGGAGCGCAGTATGTCAGAAGATATGATAAAAATTATGATATAGAAGCATTTTTTCAAGAGAAAATTCACGGGAAATTAATTTATATGACAGATGTTAATATTACTGCAGAAGTAAATAAAGAGGAAGTTCAAGTATTTGCAGAGGCGAAAAGATCATTTATGAAAACAAATGTAAAACGTACGGCTGATATTGTAAATCCTGAAAAAAAGATCAGATTGCTAAAATAAGACAGTAAAAAGCGGAGTTGTTTTAATTGAGAAGAAAAAGCGGAGTGGAAAAGAAAATGCAGATTACATATCAGAATGAATGGGAATATACCAATATACATGTAGATCTTCCTATTCCGTATGAGGAAGATTATCAGATTAAGATGATACATTATAATAAAATAAAGGGAATGCTGCCGGTACAAGGTATCGGACGCGACGGGCAAAGCCGATATACATTTCGTCTGGAAAATGGAATGAGTATGGATAAAATTTATGAAGAAGCAGAAATAAGCGGAAAAGAAATTGAAGATTTTATGGAACAACTTTCTGTTATAACAGAACAGATAAAAATATTTCTTCTGAATAATAATCATATTATTTTGGATCCGAAATTGATTTTTAAAAAGGCAGAACAATACTATTTCTGTTATCTGCCGATTATAAAAAAAGAAAATGAACCGACAATGTGTGAAGCGTTTCATGAACTTACGGAATACTTTGTAAAACATCTTGATTATAAAGATACAGAAGGTGTTTTTCTTGTTTCAAAAATACACAGGGAAACATTAAAAGAAAATTATGACCTTAAAAAGGTGATAGAAACTTGTAAAAAAGACGTAAAAAAGCAGAAACAGGCAGAAAAGCAAAAAAGAATACGAAAAATAGAAGAAAAGAAGAAAAGAGACGAAGCACAGGAAAACATTTCGGAAAAAGCAATATTTTCCCCTGCGGAAGAGCGGATAAGTACAGATAAAATATCAGAAATATGTAAAGAAGAGCAAAGCTACATGAAGGAAAGCACAGTAAAAAAAGTAATAAATAGAATAAAAGGTGACAGATGGGGAAAGTGGGATGATTTGATTACGGAAATGGATGGACACAGCACATCGGGTATTTTATAATTAAAAAAGAAATATATTGTAGTAGAAAAGAGGACTTGACGTGAGAAGAAAACCCGAAGCTTTTTGTACAACTGTTTTGATAGTTATTAATGTTGCAGTATTTTTAATCTTGTCAATGTTAGGAGATACGGAAGATGCAGCCTTTATGCTTCAGCATGGGGCGATGTATGAACCGTTTATTACAGAAGGACAGGAATATTATAGAATATTTACGTGTATGTTTCTTCATTTTGGAATTACACATTTAATGAATAATATGGTAATGCTCGGAGCATTAGGTTGGAATCTGGAACTTGAAATAGGAAAGCTTCGTTTTATTATAATTTATTTTCTCAGTGGAATCGGAGGAAATATACTTTCTTTGATTGCAGCAATTTCTGCAGGAGAATCTGCGGTTTCTGCAGGAGCTTCGGGAGCGGTCTTCGGACTGATGGGAGCGCTTCTCTATGTAGTAATTGCGAACAGAGGAAGATTAGGACAGCTTTCGGGAAGAGGAATGATTTTTATGGTTGTTCTGAGTCTTTATTTTGGGTTGACGAGCAGCGGAGTTGATAATATGGCTCATATAGGGGGGCTCATATGCGGATTCCTTTTTGCTGTTATTTTATACAGACCGAAAAAAATACATTATAACGAATACTGATATTCGATCAGACCGGCAATGTTATAGTGAAAACAGTTCCGGTTTCATCAGAAGAAGTTACGATTAAAGTGCCTCCGTGAGCTTCTATAATCTTTTTTGAAAGAGCAAGTCCCAGTCCGGTTCCATTTGTTTTATATGTGACGAACGGATCAAAAATAGTATTAACGATATCATCGGAAATTCCGCATCCGTTGTCGGTACAAGAAATTACAATAGAATCAGATATTTTTTCGGCACAAAGAAAAATAGATCCTTTTGAGTCGGTAAAAGTTTTTTCAGAGACAGCGTCTTTTGCATTTTGCAGAAGATTTAAAATGACTTCTTCCAATTTTATCTTATCACCTGTATAGTTGTCGGAATTAAGTGATATTTTTGATGTGAACTCAATATTTGAATTTATCGAATCAAGTGACATTGCAAAGGAAACAGCAATATTTTTGAGAAGTTTTTCCAGTGAAAAGACAGAGTGGTGCAGCGTACTTCCGTTGTTGAAATCTGAAAGTTCATTGAGCAGGTTACACATAAATTCAATATCTTCGATTGCCTGAGACCAACCGTGAAAGTTAATAACTTCAGGATGCTGTATCTCTATAATCTGCAGAGCAGAGGATACGAGAGTCAGAGGGTTTCTGATTTCATGGGAAATCATGGATACAATCGTCTGATGGTTTTCAAGGAGTTGTGAAACGATTTGTTTTGCCGTTTCGTTTTCACTTGTTAATTGGTTCATTTTGTTAATATTGATATTAGTAAGCATAAATATTTTCTCGCTTTCATACTGAAATAAATATGCGAAACAGTGTACGCATAAATTAAGTCTAGCATGAGAAAAATTCTTGTTCAATATAATTCATACGACGAAATTCGACAAAAAATGCAACAGAAAGTATACTACAAAATAAATGGGAATTTTTGATAAAGTTTTTCTTTTGTGGTAAAATGAGGTATATGTAATCATAATAAACAAAGGAAAAGAGGCGTTATTTTATGAAAGAAAAAGATTGTATTTTCTGTAAGATTGCGGCAGGTGAAATTCCGTCTGCAACGCTTTATGAGGATGATGATTTTCGGGTAATACTGGATCTTGGACCGGCATCAAAAGGTCATGCATTGATTCTTCCGAAAGAACATTACCGCAATTTATATGATATTGATGAGGAAGTAGTTGCAAAAGCGATGATTCTTGCTAAAAAGATGGTAAATAAATTAACAAAAGTTCTTGATTGCGACGGATATAATATTGTTCAAAATAATGAAGAGTGCGCAGGTCAGAGCGTATTCCATTTTCACATGCATCTGATACCGAGATATAAAGGGGATCAAGTCGGTCTTGGTTGGAAGATGGGAGAGTTGTCGGAAGAAGATAAAAAAGAAATTTTGGATAAAATGAAGTAAACCGGAGAAATTATGTTAACAGGTAATCGTGAATACAACGAGATTTATAAAAAGTATAAAAATCTCGTCCTGAAAGTTGCGTATATTTATTCAGGTGATAATTACGATGCGGCAGAAGACATAACTCAGGATACATTTCTTAAACTATACATAGGATTTGAAGAGCTGAAAGATGGAAATGTTTCGGCATGGTTATATACAACAGCAAAAAATTCTGCGCTGAATTTTAATAAGAAGTTCAAAAGGGAAGTGCTGTCTGAAGATGATGAATTGTATAAAAACAAAGAGCAGTTTGGAGAAAGCTTAGAAACGGAATTTATAGAGAAAGAGGAAGTTTTATACAAAAAGCAATTCCATGAGAAAATAATGGCAGCATTGTCAAAGAAGAATCCAAGATGGTATGAAGCAATCATACTTGTTTATTACATGGATATACCGCAGGTAAAAGTGGCCGAAATAATGGAAATTAGGAAAGAAGTCTTACATGCTTTGCTGCATAGGGCTAAGAAATGGATACGTAAAAAGTTCGGTGCGGAGTATGAAGAGATGCAGGATAAAGATGGTAGAATTCCTTAGAAAATAAGCAGCAGCTACTTCTAAGATAGTTGCTGCTTAAATAAGAGTCAGGATGAATGTTTGGATAAACGCTTGGAATAATATATTGTTTTTGAAAACATTTATTTGGATGCCTGAGTGATCATAGAGATGATCGTGTCAATCGAATCTTGTTGGTTGGAATTACGCATTGCATCGACGTATGAACCACGTTTTTCAAACAGTTTATATACAGTGGAAGTAAGGGTTTCTTTTGTAAGATCTTCTTCCTCTAAAACCATACTGAATCCCTGACGTTCAAAAGAGCGGGCGTTTAATATCTGATCTCCACGGCTTGCTTTGGCAGAAAGCGGAATCAGAAGGTTTGGTTTCCTAAGAGCAAGGAGTTCGCATATTGCGTTTGCACCGGCTCTGGAGATGACAATCTCGGATAATGCAAAAATGTCGCGAAGCTCATCTTTTACATATTCAAATTGACAGTATCCTTTTGTGTTTTTTAAAGATTCATCGGTTTTTCCTTTTCCGCATAAATGAATGATTTGGAAATCTTTCAGCAGACATGGAAGGCTCTCTCTGACCGCATTGTTTACAACAACAGAACCAAGACTTCCGCCGATTACGAGGATAACAGGTTTATCTGCAGTGAATTTGCAGAGATCCATTGCTGCAATTTTATTTCCTGAGAGAAGTTCCTGTCGGATCGGAGAACCTGTAAGGACGGCTTTCCCTTCCGGAAGGCAATCCAATGTTTCAGGAAAATTACAGCATATTTTTGCTGCGGACGGAATTGCGATTTTATTAGCAAGACCGGGAGTCATATCTGATTCATGAATAATCACCGGAACTTTACATTTTTTTCCGGCGAGTACAACAGGAACAGATACAAATCCGCCCTTTGAAAAAATGACATCGGGTTTTAAATTTTTAATCAGTTTGCGGGCTTCTCCAAAACCTTTAATAACACGGAAAGGATCGGTAAAATTTTGTAAACTGAAATAACGGCGAAGCTTCCCGGAAGAAATTCCGTGATATGGAATGCCCAAAGGCTCGATCAGATCCTTTTCAATCCCGTTATAAGAGCCGATATAGTGAATATCAAAACCAAGTTCCCGAAGCTTGGGAATTAAGGCGATATTAGGAGTTACATGTCCGGCAGTTCCGCCGCCGGTTAAAATGATTCGTTTCATAAAGTTACCTCCGGTAATAGTAGCACATGGCTAAAGCTAATTTCATCTTAACCTTATTTGGTGAAATGTCAAGGAAAAATATAGGACAGAAAAAGGGGTAAGGAATGAAAAAACTGAAAAAATTATCACTGAAAAAAGAAATAGAAAGAGAAGCAGAAGCACTTGAAAAAGAAGTTTCAGGACGAAAAGATCTTGACCATATAACCGTATCTGAAGATATGGAAGAAGCTTTGTTTCAAAAAATACAAGATTATGAATATGAAAAACGGGCAAAAGTTGTATATCGTAAAAAGAAAAAGCGTTATGCAATAATTGCTGTTGCGGCTGTGTTTATTCTTGTATTTGGAAGCGTGATGACTGGAGTAGGAAGTAAATCATATTGGAAAGTATGGTGGGATAGAGAAGTAGATGAAGGAAAAATATCATATATAGATGTTGATAAAATGTCTTCGCAAGAAACAGAAGATATAGATGAGGTACAAGCGTATAAAGAAATTAGATCAGAGTTAGGTATATTGCCGGTAAGACTAGTTTATAGTCCAGAGGGAATGGAAATTGAAAAATATGAATTAAATACTGATTTACAAAAAGCAATGCTATTGTACAAATATAAGGGGCAAACTGTAAAGTACACAATGTATATGAACAATGCAGATTCTTCTTTTGGGGAGAAAAAGACAGATGAGTTAGTTGATGAATTTTTGATTATTTCCGATAATGGAGTAGAAATAAAAGTAAAAGAATATGAAGAAAAAGATAAAAAAGTAAGGCGATATGAGGCTGAGTTTGAATATGCAGGCGCACAATATGAGATTAAAGGAGTAGTTGAAAAGAAAGAATTTGAAAAAATTTTAAAAAATTTATATTTTTCTAAGTAAAACGCGTAAGTTTTTTCCTGTTTGGTTGTTTACTTAATAGAGAAGCAAAAAAGAGAGTAAAAACTCAAAGAGGAATGAGAAAAGTTATGAAGAGACGTATTTTATCTATATTAGGAAGCGCTGTTCTGTTATGCGGAATCGTTGCAGGGTCTGTGACAAATGTCAGCGCATCAGGAAAAGAGTTAGAACAAATTGACGGTTCGTATCTTACGACTGAGGAGACGTCCATAGGATATACATCTTCTCCTGATCTAAGGGGAGTGCATCTGATGGATGGAGAATCTATCATATCAAAAGCCGGAATTTCCCGTATATATGCGTATGGATCTACTACGGCAAACCATGATGTGAAATATATTGCAACGATTGTCTATGTTGACCGATATAACGAAGAGACAGGAAGATGGGGACAAATCGATGCATGGGTAGCGGAAGATGAGAATACGGCATATTTATCTACGGCAAAGTCGTTGAAAGTAGATAGAGGATATTATTACAGAGTTCATTGTAATCATATTGCGGGAAATGAATATCCATATGAGGAAGATTTTTCTGTAACAAATGGAATATTAATCCCATAAAGTGCATATAATGAATTATCCCCTTTTTAAGTCTTGAGAGCAGCCGTCACATTGACGCTTCGGCAACTAATAATCAGTACATGATTTGAGAACCTGTTCCGAAAAACACCACATATTATTCGCGTACATATGACGGCTGCTCTCAGGATTTAAAGAGGGGGTTGCTTTTTATACATTATACGATATGAGCTGAAAAACTTCTACTTGTAAATGAAAAAATGTAATGACAGAGTAAGATAGGGATAAGACCGAGTGCATAATGCACCCGGTTTTTTACTGTATCAAAATAATAAAGTTATGTAAAAAATGCACAAAATTATTTAAAAACAGGTGGAAATATTAAAAAGTGTAGACAAAAACAAGTTGAAAGGATTATTATAGAAATAACTGTATCCGTGTGTCCGGATGATTAAAGCTGGGCTGAGAGATGGATACATAGAAGGAGAAAAAGAATAATATGAAAAAGAAAAGAGTAGCGGCGCTTGTAATGGCAGCAATACTCGGTGTGACAGGATTTTCTGTTCCGGGTATTGGGGTTGTGCAGGCAGAAGAAGCTCACACAGAAATGAGTGGAGAGGCTGAACAGCAAGAAATAAATCTTGCGGCAGACAGGGGAAGCACTGCGCGGGCATCTAAGTTTCTTGCGGCATCGGGCAACCTTCCCGCAAGAGAACCGGGGCTTGCGTTTGACGGAATTTCCGATAATAACGGAGAAGCGGATAACAGCAGATGGCAAAGTGGAGAGGACGCGGAGTTTTCAGAGCAGTGGCTGGAAGTAGACCTGGGAGGAACTTGCGTTGTATCAGAGATCAAGGTTGATTTCTTTGCAAGGCTGTACGGAGATTTCCGTGTGGAAGTTTCTGATTCCAATGCAGAAGACGCAGTGTGGACAACGATTGCGACTGCAGACATGCCGGAAGGTACAGATCTGAACTTGAAAAAAACTGTTGATGTGAAGGAAAACGGAAAAGCGAGAGAGATTCCACGCTATATAAGGCTTTACTTTACATCAGGAAACAGTCAGGCGGCAAACCGCAGTATCGGGGTGCGGGAATTTCAGGTGATTGGAACGAAGAAAAGTGAAAGCGGTTATGAGACGATCACAGGAAATATCGCATTGAATAAGACGGCGTCTGCGTCAGGAGTAGAGGCGGCAATGCCGAATCTGACTGCAAATCTTGCAGTTGACGGACAGAAGTCGGATACTTCCAGATGGTCTGCACCTACAATGAAAAACGGAACTTCACCAAATCAGCAGCAGACCCCGCAGTGGCTTGAGATAGATCTGAGAAATGAGGTTACGAATATTACAAGCATCGACCTTTATTTTTATAAACTTGTATATTCGATCGACTATGAGATTCAGACAAGGGCTGATAAAAAATCAGAGTGGAAAACTGTTAAACATGTGACATGTCAGCCGGGAAATGAGCAGAATAAGCACGATAGTATCACAGATGTAGAAGGAAAGCGTCTTGACCGTTATGTGCGTTTCTATTTCAATAAAGTAAATACGAACGCGGGCGGCAACAGTGTTTCTGTTCAGGAAATTGAGATACATGGGGATCAGGTACAGACACCCGAGGTGACAGATCCGGCGCCGGAAAATGCAAAAGAAGCGATGGATTCTGTAAAAGCGCTTGAGGCGATCACGGTAGATTCTGAGACAGTTCCGCTTCCGAAGATGCCTGATGGATTCAGTATTAGTGTGAAGGGAAGCGAATATCCTCAGGTTATTTCTGATGAGGGTCAGATCAGTGATCATAATATGTATGATTATGATATGGATGTGATATTGGAAGTTGTGAATGAAAATGATCCTGAAGATACGGCAGAGAAAACATTTCAGGTTCATGTGCCGAATAAAAAATCAAAACATGCAGAGATTTATCCAGAGATAAAAAATCAGAATGAAGAACCGGAAGTGATTCCAAGTCTTCAAGAATGGTATGGATATGAGGGAGAAGTTAAGCTTACGGAAAATTCCCGTATTGTTTTAAAGGACGGCGCAGGAGTCGGACTTGAGAAAGTAGCGTCTCAGTTTAAGAGCGATATGAAAGAAATTACCGGAATGGAACTTGAGGTTGTCAGCGGAGAAGGCGGAGACGAAGACGATATCTTGATTGAGTCACTGCCGGAAGATACATACGACACAGGCAAGGAAGGATATTTACTGAAAGCAGACGACGGCGGAATTCATATCAGTAGTAACGGATACACCGGATGTCTGTACGGAACAAAGACGTTAGAGCAGGTGTATTATACACAAGACGGAACGTATTCTTTCCCTAAAGGTGTGACAAGAGATTTCTCTCAATATGAAGTACGCGGAGTAATGATCGATATCGCGCGTGTTCCGTATCGCTTGGATGCTTTGAAAGATATTGTGAAGACGTTTTCGTTCTATAAAATTAATGAAGTACATTTTCATTTGAATGATAATCGTCATTCGGGAGCTACGACAGGACGCGAAGATTATAATAACTGGAAAAATTATAAAGGAATGTTCCGTTTGGAAAGCAAAACGTTTCCAAGCTTAAAGACAGATCCTCAGCAGAACGCATATTACAATGATGAAAACGGAGCTTACGGCGGAGAACCGCAGTATACGGCGGAAGAATATAAAGATCTCCAGCAGTTTGCGATGGACTGCGGCATGAATCCGATTTCGGAAATCGATGCGCCGGGACATTCGTTGTTATTTAACAGATATGTGAGAAACAATATCGAGGAAATCAGAAAAGTACAAGGTTTTGAAAATATGCCGGAAGACGGAATTAAAAGCGACCGGGACTGGGAGCTGCTTTCTGTAAAAGGAGAAAGCGGACAGTGGGCGTTAAAGTTTCTTAAGGCGCTGTACAGCGAATATCTGAACGAAGCAGATCCTGTATTTTTAGGAGACACGGTTGATATCGGAGTGGACGAATACTGGAGTATTAAGAACGATGAATTTGACGGAATGCGTAATTACATCCGTGAGATGGCTGACACCGTTCAGGAAAGCGGAAAAAAAGTACGTATGTGGGGATCTATGAAGCAGTATTTTGATGATAAAGGAATTTCCACAAAAGATTATACAGATATCGAAATTGATTTCTGGTCAAATTCATGGGATAATGCGGCGAAACGAAGCGCCGAAGGATTTAAGATCGTCAATGTGGATTCTTTCCATTTGTATGGAAATACAGGAAGGGATAAACGCGATGTTGTCAATGTAGAGCATATTTTCAATAACTGGACACCGGTTACATTCAGCAGCAGCGGTACGGTTCAGCCGGCAGATCCGAATCTTCTCGGAGCAAAGACTGCGATGTGGGCAGATATTGCAGACATGGGTGTGACAGAACGTGATAATTACGAACGATTGATGCGTCAGGCTGCTGTTCTTAGTGAGAAAACATGGGGCGGAACGGATGAAGACCAGACATATGAGGAGTATAGCCTCAAGTTTGAAAAATTAAAAGCAGGTCCGGGAGTGGAACTGGCATCCGATATTCCTTCAGAGACATCGCTTGTATTAGATTATGATTTTAAAAATGTAAAATCAGGCGAGGACGGAACAGTCGTATATGATGCGGCAGGAAACGGATATAATGGAACAGTTATAAACGCAGATGTGAAAGAAGAAGATGGTAAAAACTGGCTTGACTTGAACGGAGATGGAAGTCTTACGACAGGGTTAAGATCTGTTGATTATCCATATACAGTTCAGTTTGATCTGAAAGTGGATAAAAAAGGAGATGCACAGTTGTTTGATGGACGAGACGGTCGTTTGTCGATCGGATCAGACGGAAAATTAAAGATCAACCGTTCTTATTTTGAGCAGAAGTTTGATTATACAATTCCTGAAAATAAGAGTGTAAATGTAACGATCGTCGGAACACAGCAGGTAACAAAACTTTACATCAACGGAGAATTTAAACAAGCATTGACGAGAACAACAAATTCAGAAACGGATTACAATCATCTTTTATCTACATTTGTATTTCCGTTGACAACGATCGGAAACGGATTTGACGGAAAGATCGCAGACTTGAAAGTTTATGACAAAGCATTGTCCCCAAAGACGATTAAACTGGCGGCAGAGGGTAAAGCAGTGACAGAAGTCAATGTAGCGCAGGACAAAGCTGCAGCAGGAACAGCGCAGCATAAAGGCGATAATAATTACGACAATGCAAATAAAAAGCTTCGTGTAGGCTGGAAGGCGATTGATGGTGACGGAAATACGGCAGACGGAAAACATGGAACAGATGTCAGTGAGAAAGACTCTTTCTTTGAAGGTCTTTATGCAGACAGCAGTTTTGCGGTAGATATGCTTCAGACACATCAGATCGATCATCTTGTCCTTCAGTGGGATAAAGCGCCGGCGACATTTAAACTTCAAGTTTCTTCAGACGGAAAAGTTTGGAAGGATATTGAAGGAAAAGCATCTATAAAAGGCGAATCAGTAAATACAATCAAGTTTGAACAGCCGCTTGAGACACGTTATATTAAGATGCAGGGCGTTGACGGAACATTCCAGTTAAGAGAATTTGAAGCATATGAAACGGTAAATAAAGATCATTTGAAAGAGACGCTCAAAGCAGCAGATGATAAGTTAAAAGAGTATGGTATCCAGTACGGTGATGAGAAGTATAAAGAGTTCTTTGCAGCGTATATGGAAGCAGAATCAGCGTATGAAAATGCATATGCATTAAATCATAATGTTTCTGAAAAAGCAGACGCAGATACCGAATTTCAAGCCGAAGGAACGCCCGCCGAGACTGTTGACTGCCGCAAGTGAAGAAACAAAGAAAATTTATATGAAAATAGCCGCTTATCTGCTGTTTGGTATTCTGATCATTCTGCTTCCGTTCTCGGAGGGTGGCTATGATGATCTGATGAAAGCCATGTGTATTGCATTGGGCATTCTTGCAATCGGTGTTTCACTGTTTCAGGTTCGCGCTCTGTTTTATAAAAAAGCCAATCCTTCTTTGACAGATAAGAAATAAGTAATGAACGGATATCCGCTATATGGATATCTTTTTTTATCCCTTTCTGTCTTCCTTTATCAAAGGATGTATGGATTTTCATATGAGCCAGCCAGCACTTCCTCCTATGAGTGCCTGTGTCTGTTTTCAGAATGCACCTTAGGATTTCCATTACCTTCGCAGATGATCTCCAACCGGATGACTATGCTTCCCTTTGCTGGAAAGGCCTGTGTTTCAGGTAAACAAAAAAAGATATGCCGGATGCATATCCTTAATAATATTCATGAATCCAGAGCGGCCGCAGTGCAGAAGCAAAGGCCTCGGCAGCGGATTTCACCTCCAGATTGTAAAGCTTGTTGAAAAGCTCCGGATTATTGATTCTGGCCATGATGAATGGCTGTTTTTTTGGAATCAGCAGCGGAAATATTTTTTCCAGCTTCTCACTCTGGGATACCTCTACAAGTATCTCCTGTTCCCTGCCGATTGCCGCCTTCAACAGACGCATCAATACGACAGATTCCAGATAGATTGCTTCTTCCACATGAATCTCCTGCTTTTTCTTATGGAAAATCAGATAGCCGCAAACCTCCCCCTGCCGGTTCCGATATACCACCATCTGCTTCTGTGTAACCACAATTTCGTTTTGCAGAAGTACATAATATTCCTGATCACGCACATAGCAGCCGTCAAAGTGCTTTGTAAAATTCTGATAGGCCTGTAACAGCTCCTGCGGCTCAGCCGCATAGGATATGTTTGTCAGCGAAACCTTGTGCAGACATTCTCTGGGAACCGTATACAGCTTTCTCTCATACACGGTCTCAAATCCGAACTGCTCATACAGCTTTGGATAAAAGCCGTGAATCAGTGTTACCAGATGATTGTGTCCCGCCTCATCAAGCGCCGATTCCATCAGTCTGCGCATATGTCCTCTTCTGCGATAATCAGGCAGCGTGGACACACCGAGTATGTAGCTGATTTTCAGCTGCTTGTCGCGTAAACGAAGGATATGCTCATTGAGCTGCAGACTGGAAATAATGCGCTGATCCTGTTCCAGAGCAATACAGCGTCCCTTGTCGAATATATTTTTAAAATAAAAATTCAGATAATTTCGGTTTTGATTTGGATACGACTGCTTCCATAATTCATATATTTCTGCCTTGTCCTGCTTCCCTGCATCTCTCAGCATACGTTACTCATCATCCCGTTCTGTGAATTCCACATCAATGACATCATCGGAATCCAGATTGGAATTGTTGCCGGTTGTATACTCTTCCTGCTGCTGGTTCCATTCATTTTCATATTCCTCCATATGCCTGCGTACCTTTCGCTTGGCATACCAGATAAGTATGGAAAATGCAATCACAATAATTGCTACGATCGGCAATATCACCGGCAGCAGTGTTATCACAATATAAATGACCAGGCAGATAAAGAGTAGATAAATGATAACATCCATGTACGATTTCCTCGCTTTCTTCTCTCATTATAATATAAAACCGCACATCTGTGAATGTAAAAGCGTAAAAACTTAACCTGCCTCGGCATCTGTCTGTTCTTTTTCCACAGTCCGCTGCTTCTTTTTGCGTCTGTGCAGCATATACAGCAGCATGAGCAGCCAGAGCAGTAAAGCAGCACCGAAATACAGCGGGCCGACAAGTGCAGGACGGCTTTTGGTTTTCACTTCGGCAGGCTTAGCCATCGTCTGTGTGGCATCATAGGCACTTTCCAGACGTTTTTCATACGTATATTCCGGATTGCGGATCATCGGATAGGCGTGCCCCTGCTTCATCAGCTCCTCCTGTACCAGCTTATCATCAGCGAACAGATACACGGGAACCGGCTCTTCGATCTTGCTGGAAGGATCAATTTCAAAACGGATGGATGTTGCATCCTCCAGCAGCTCACAGGTCTTTTGCCAGCCCTCCTCCTTTGTTATTTTCGTATTGAACAGAGAAACTCTGAATTCACTGTCCTGACTTTTCAAAACAATCTGATCCTGGCTGCAGCTGACCAGCTTTGCAGAATAGCTTGTCGCATGCAGGAAAGGAAAAAGTGCAAACATAATAAACAGTCTTAATTTCATAAGATCACCCTTTATAGTCTGCACTTTCTATTCGATTTTATTCCTTGCGATACTGATCTGCCAGTTCCCGCAGCTTTGCAAGGCGATGCTTCATACCGGATTTGGATATCGTTTCATTGAATTCCTCTGCACAGTATTCACACAGCTCGTTCAGGCTGGCTTCCGGCAGCTGTTTTCTGGCATATGCGACATGCTGAAGCTTTTCCGGAAGGCTGTCCAGGGTGCGATAGGTCTCAATCCACTGAATATCCTCCAGCTGTTTTTTGCCGGCGGTTATGCTTTTCATTTCATTTGCCAGCTCACAGTTGTCCAACCGTGTTAAGGAATTCATGAAATCCCGCTGAATGCGGCTGTCCTCAAAGGTGAATACCGCATCACTTGCTCCCACACAGCGCAGAAAGTCACTGATTTTATCACTGGCCTTCAGGTAGACAACCTCCTGATTCCGACGCCGGATCTGCTTGGCAGGAAGATCGAAGCGCTGCATCAGCTTCCATATGAATTTTGCCAGATCCACATTCTGCGTACTGATTTCCAGATGATAGTTGGATTTGCTGGGAGAATTCACAGAGCCCCCGGCTAGAAACGCACCCGCCAGATATGCTCTGGCACAGCATTCCCTGCGCACCATTTTACCGGAGGGATGATTCTGCAGTCCGCGCTCCGTCATGATTTCCAGATCACGAAGAATTTCCATCGCCTTGTTTTTCACACGGATCACATAGATATTGTTTTTTTTCAGCTTCATCTTTTTTATGACGGACAGCTGTGTTTCCACATGATACAATTCCTTTAAAAAGCGAAATACACGCTTGGCGGTATTGGCATTTTCCGTCTTCACCGTCAGATGCATCCCCTCCGATGTGAAGTTCATCGTAGAGCACATCTGCAATACGGCTGTCAGCTCCGCCTTCATACAGCAGGGATGCAGCTCATTTGCCGCAATCTGCGCTTTTACTTCCGTTGTAAACGACATTTTTATTCATCCTTACTGTTTATAATTTCTCCGAGAACATCCCGGATTTTATTTGAATCATGGCGAATCAGATCATCATCGAAATTCAATACATCCCGATATAAAATCTGATAAGGATGATCCTTTTGCGCAACCCGCACCGGTTCACTTCCCATATCCTTATATTTTTCAAGAATATGCGGTTCTGCACGATTGTTGTGGGTGATTACGATATCCACTGCTTCCGGAAAGGAGTGCTTCTGTATCGCCGCTACGTGCTGCTCCAGCGTGAAATCATCAGTTTCTCCGGGCTGTGTCATGGCATTGCAGAAGTAAATCTTTTTTACCGGATTGCTGCGCAGCTGCTCAACCACACCGTCCACGATCAGATTGGGCATTATGCTGGTATACAGACTCCCGATACCGTATACGATAACATCCGCCTCATGAATTGCCTGCAGGGCTTCTCTGGTTGGCTCCACACGCTGCTGATAGAACACCTTTTCAATGCGGTTGTTGAAATTCGGAATATTGCTTTCCCCACGTACAATCGTTCCATCCTCCATTACGGCATACAGGGTGATGACCTGCAGCGAGCTTGGAATGATTTGA
>ERZ857882.964-NODE-964-length-35224-cov-3.937388_pt1 | contig 35224 bp, 20 predicted proteins | sample MGYA00519697_ERZ857882 | MGnify/ENA primary metagenome ERZ857882 (study PRJEB31778, sample SAMEA3449373) | human gut metagenome | biome: human gut; feature: human-associated habitat; material: faeces | place: United Kingdom | collected 2010/2012 ...
TTTATATGTGGAGATGTTGAATTTGCATTTGATGAGCTAATAAACAAGAAAAAAATAACACCGCTTATGGCTAAGTTTGGTTCACATATTAAATTTTAGACTACAATATGAATGAATTTAAACGTATTTTTAAATAATCTTATTATATTTGTGTATTATTTATACATAGTTCTGCTAGGACTGTGTCAAAATTCCGGATATATAATTAATCAAGATGCTGAAGAAATACTAAGCACCTTCTTATAATCCTCCACCCCCATCTCTTCCTTCAGCGGATATGAAATATCCGGACAGATATACCCATCCTCAAATAAAGTTTCCGGTTCATGAAAACCCTCTGTTGAAGGTACCTGATATATTATCTTCGAGTTAGGTAAAGTCCCTTTGATAACGTTTCCACAAATCGGATAATATTGACCTGCCTTTTCCCCTACTAATATGGCTGCATTCGACAATTTTATTGTCAAACAAAAATCAGCTCCGGCAGAATACGTTCTATTTCCCATAATCACAAAAACATTTCCATCATAACCGGATTCCCTGCCTGGCGTATATTCTTCCAGAAATGCAACACCCTTTTCCATAATAGGATTCCCAAATGTCTCCATCCAGTAATTCTTTTCTTCTTGATTCTCATTAAAGAACTTCTTGATTAGATCTGAATTGATGAATTCCTCCACCCCTGCTTTCTTACCCGTCATCCTTACTTTGGAAGTAAACGCATCTGCTTTTAAATGATTTATTATGACAGAATTATTACCATCCGATCCGCCTCCATTATGCGTGACATCTATAAACAACGTTTTTATCCCCTTACTTTTCAGTTCGTCAAAAAAGGTATCCACGTATTCCTTATAACGCTTCACATCTTCTTCGCCATAAATCATACAACTATTATAATAAAGAACCGCTATTGAATCTTCCGGATAAACTTTTGAAGAATAAGGCTGGGTATAAATAGGATTCTTCTTTACCCTACGGGTATCCACACAAATAAGCGTATCGCGAGTTCCATTCGCAGTCTTTAATACGCCGGTATAGGTCATTGTACTCTTATTTGCTGGAGACAATAACAAATTCAACAACAAATTCATATTCTCATTTCGGATTTTCGAAGGCTGGTCCCACGGAATCATAGAATCTACATCCAGGGCTGTATAAGAAGCGAAAGAATCTCTCACAGCCAATAAAGTATCATTCCCTAACAACATCAGATTTCCCTGAAATTCTACAGTCGGAAAATGATAGCGCCCCGGAGGAGAAAAGAAATCGAAAACCCCGACATGCCCATCCAGGAATTTACGGGTCTTCATCAACCTGAATCCAAAATCCTCTCTCGCCATAGGCTCAGAACAAGATTCTATCATCTCAGCCTCCAGCCTGACAAAAGTCAGCGAATCATAACGTTGATAGGGATCCGGATGAATATCCCTGATCATATGAAAATAGAACCGGATATCCTCTTTCATCTCAGCCGGACTTAACAACCCATCCTTATCAGAACATCCTATAAAGGATAACCACATCAAAATACTTATTATCAAGTTTCTCATAATAACACCGGATTTACAGTCATGTTTTGAATCTCATCAAATATAGGCATTAATTCTATAATCCGACAGTATATCTTATTAATTCATTTCATCGAAAGTTCCCCGAAGATAATCCCAATTACCCGCCGGGAATAAAAAATTACCTGCCGGACAGAGTGATTTTCCCGAGATATATTATACATTTGTACAAATCCTCTTTTCGTATCACAGTTGTGAAACAAAAGAAATCCATCTGTGAAACAAAAGAAATCCATCTGTGAAACAAACGGAATCCAACTGTGATATGAAAGGAAGACAACTGTGATATGCAATACTAAACTGAAATTTACCTTTTTACAACGACTATTATGGGAGCAAAATATGCGTTATATGAGAATCCGAACCCCAAAGGCGACGGAAAGAAACAACCTTTACATGCCCGGATTGTACCCAGAGGAACGATCCATACACAGGAGATCGCAGAAGAGATAGCCGATAGTTGCGGCTATTCCACGGCCACCACCAAAGGAATGCTGGATGCGCTGGCCAAAGTTATTTCGAAAAATCTGCGGTACGGATATACCGTCGAGTTAGATGACCTGGGATCATTTTCCATCTCCCTGAAAAGTCGCCCGGTGATGGATAAAAAAGAAATACGTTCCTGGTCCGTAAATTTCGGGAATGTGCATTTCAAAGGGAGTAAAAAATTAAAAAATCGTTTGAAGTCTATAGACCTGGAAAGGGACTCCGATGCCTGTGCTACAAGCTATTCTCCTGAACAACGGAAAGGCCGTATGCTGATCGCATCGGAAGAAAAAGAGTTTTTCACTGCGGCACAATACATGCGGTTAAACGGATGTAACCGGTCCACAGCCGTGCGCGACCTGAAAGAGCTGATCGAAGACGGCAGAATAAAAAAGCTGGGATATGGAAAGGCTGTATTATATGTGCCCATTAATAAACAGGAAAAAATATGAATAACTTTTCAGGGACAGAGAAACATGCCTTTTCGAAAATATATCTGATATATTTTCCCAAATTGGTACGGTTCGCACGCGAATATGTTGTATCCATCGAAGATGCCGAAAACATCGTACAGGATATTTTCATGTATTTGTGGGAACACCGCGATATGCTGGAGTCCCTGACCAACCTCAACGCTTTCCTGTTCACACTGGCTAAAAACAGATGCATTGACTTTTATCGTCATCAAACATTTATAGACAGCAAAAAAGAATCACTAGACAGTTTACAGAACAGAGAACTGAAACTGAAGATGGAAGCCTTGATGCAATTCGATGAAAACATTTTTACCGAAAAAGAAATAGAAAATTTATTAGCCCAGGCAATTGAACACCTGCCGGAGAAATGCCGGCAGGTGTTCATTCTGAGCAGAATGAACGGATTAAAGCATGAGGAAATAGCCACGCAACTGAATATTTCTGTCCATACCGTACAAAATCACATCGTAACCGCTATACGTAAATTAAAGGTTGAATTGAAAGACTACCTCCCTCTCTTTATTTTCATTATCTAAAATCTTTTCCAAAAAAAATTTATTTTTTTCTGTTTCCGACTAGTAGATGGTCGGAAGTATTTCGTCATACTAATAGAAAGAGTAATAAAGTATCATGAACGAACAACTAGATAAATATTTCCTTGGGGAACTTTCAGACACAGAAAAGAAAGATCTCTTCGACCAGATAGAATCCAGTCCGGAAAAGAAAGCTGAATTTATCCGTATGCAAAATACGGTAACTATTTCAAAGCTGGGAGAACAGAATGGAGACGATAAATGGGCTTCACTCAAAATAGAAGAACTGGGAAGTCGCATCAACCGGAAACAGGCTCGCCGGCTTTATCTCAATCTGGCAAAATATGCCGCTGTCGTAGCCATCTTACTGATTAACATCTGGCTGCTTACCGACAAATTCATTCCGGAAGAAAAAGCACCGCTCTATACAAAGATAGAAGTCCCTAAAGGTCAACGTATCTTTATGACCCTGCAAGACGGTACGGAAGCCTGGTTAAGCCCCCGCTCCGTTATCAAAATACCGAATGAATTCAGCAAGGATGAACGTTCGGTTGAACTGGATGGTGAAGGATTTTTCTCGGTAACAAAAGATTCCAAACGCCCTTTTATCGTAAAAACACAACGTTACGATATAAAGGTACTCGGAACCCGCTTCAATGTATTTGCTTATTCAGAAAGCGAACGGTTTGAAACAAATCTGGTGAAAGGGAGTGTACAAGTCACAAACAACAGTAAGCCGGAGGAAAACATTATACTGAAACCCAACGAGATGGTATCCTTGTCGAATGGGAATCTGATAAAAACAGCCGCTTCATTCAACAACGAAGAATATCTGAAAAGCGGAATATTCTATTTCAGCAACAAGAAATTCTCGGAAATACTGGATTATCTCACGTTATGGTATAACGTAAAATTCGATGTGAAATCATCTGCCCGGATCGACCAGTATGTATCTGGTAAGTTCCGCCAGAGTGATGAAATTGAAAGGATCCTGAAAGCGTTACAAGGGGTGCATCATTTCCAGTATAAGATAATCAATAACGAAGAGATCGAAATATATTAAATACAACATATTCACCTAAAAATAGAATGCCTATGAAGTAAAGCCAGATCATTACACAGGAATGGTATAAAAAAGGGGCAAGTGTTACCAGCACTCACCCCAAGTCAATACCTTCCTTCTTTCATGTATTCCACAAACATTCAAAAACAGTATTAACTTTTAAAGCTATGAGCAAAGTTATGAAAAAAAACTTATTGCTATTGTTCAATTGTGTCAATTATATTGAATTAAAGCATACAATTCGTATTATGAAAATAACAACAGTTCTCACGTTAATTGCAATTTTCCAGCTTAGTGCAACCTCTTTGCATTCGCAAAATGCAAAAGTGAGCATCAGCAGGAATAATCTGCCACTCAAAGAATTTATCAATGAGATAGAAAGGCAGACCGATTATCTTTTCATGTACAGCGAAAAAGAGATCGACCTGCAGGAACAAATTCAGGTCAATGCAAAGAATAAGCCCGTCTCACAGGTATTGGAAGAGGCTTTCGACAACAGTCCAATCAAATATAATTTTAACGAAGGATATATTTCCCTGAGGAAAGCGGAAAAAGGTTCGATCAATCAGAATAAGAGAAAAATATCAGGAACCGTTAAAGATGCGACCGGCACTCCTGTTATCGGAGCCAATGTCGTAGTAAAAGGAACCACTATCGGTAATGTCACAGACATAGACGGTCGTTTCAATCTGGAGATTCCGGAAAACGCAACCCTGACAATTTCTTATATAGGTTATCTGACGCAAGAAATCGCTGTTGGAAACAGGTCTGATCTTTCTATCCAGTTAAAAGAAGATAGCGAGACATTGGATGAAGTTGTCGTAATTGGTTACGGAACCACTTCGGCTAAGAAAATGGTCTCTGCCGTTACAGCTGTAAAAGGCGAAAAACTGCAAGACCTGCCATTCCCGAACGTTGCATCCACCCTACAAGGACGGGCCTCAGGTGTTATCGTTCAGAACCAGGGAGGGGAACCGGGTAGCGAACCTAAAATATCCATCCGTGGTGGCGGCGATCCGCTATATGTTATCGACGGCATAATTACCACAGACTGGGAGTTCAAAACTTTAAATTCCGAGGATATAGAGAGTATCTCCATTTTAAAAGATGCAGCTTCACTGGCTGTTTACGGCTCACGGGCAGCAGATGGTATTGTTTTGGTTAAAACAAAAGAGGGCCGTAAGGGGAAAAGATCTATTGTCTACTCTTTCAACGCACAGTATAGTCAGCCGACCGTCTTACCGAAAAAACTGGATTCTTATACCTATGCAGACGTTCAAAACCAGGCAGCAATCTCGGACGGATATGGTGAATACCATCAATTCAGTAAAGAGGAAATGGATGCTATCAGAAACCAATCTGACCCATACTTATACCCGAATACGGATTGGTATTCTTTGGGATTAAACAATTTCGCTCCGGAATACAGACATTCTTTGTCTATGACAGGCAATCAGAAAGATATAAACTATTACCTGTCTTTAGGCTTATTCGACCAGGGTAGTTTATATACCTCTGATGCCCTGAATTATTCAAGATACAATCTCCGCAGTAATGTGAACACCACCTTTGATGAGATCGGACTAAAAGTATCTCTAAACATTAATGCAGCCATGGAGAAGAAAAAATATCCTTCATTTGCCGCTAATTCTATCTGGGATCACCTGAATGCGAAATCACCGCTGGATCTAGCTTATAATGAAGACGGAACTTTAAGTACGGTATCAGACAATCCGCTGATGGAAATGGACGAACGTTCCGGATATGATAAAAACGACGGAATGTATCTGAATACTCAATTTGTTGCAGACTGGGCATTACCCTGGGTAAAAGGGTTGTCACTCGGTACCATGCTTTACTATCGCGTAAATTCTAGCCATTTAAAAAAACTTTCGGCTCGTGCGCCTCAATATGGCAAAGATGGAACATTATTAGATGTAACAAAACCTTCATTAAAAGAAGAGGCTTATTTCGGCGAATCTTATCAGTTCGAACTAAGCGCTGCATTCTTACGGACGTTTGCCGATGTTCATTCAATCGATGCTAAATTCGTTTTCACTGCCGCAGAAAACACCGGTCATAATTTCTGGGCTTCACGCAGAGATTATCTTTCAACCACCGTCGATCAGCTGTTTGCCGGTTCCAGTACGACCATGCAAAATGCAGGAAACTCGGAAGAAGGCGGACGAATGGGATTGGTCGGACGTTTGAAATATGATTATGCAAACCGTTATTATATCGAAGGTAGCTTCCGCTACGACGGTTCGGATAACTTTGCTCCGGGACATCGCTGGGGATTCTTTCCGTCTGTCGCACTGGGATGGGATATTACAGAAGAACCTTTCTTCAAAAGCTGGAATCGGGGAAACATTGACCTGCTAAAGCTACGCGGATCCTACGGACAAATGGGAACAGAATCAGGAGTAAACAAGTTCGGTTATTTGTCAACTTATAACATGGTCGAAAATTCAATTTGTATCGGTGGAAATTTGCTATCCGGATTTAATGAAGGCGAATTGACTTCTCCCGAATTACTAAGTTGGTATACACGTAATTCGTTAAACTATGGTATTGATGTTGCATTCTTCAACTATCGTTTAAAAGGTTCTGCCGACTATTTCTATTATGTGACCAAAGGTGGTTTGGTAAGTCCGGCAGACCGTTACACTACTCCGCTGGGAACAAAGTTGCCACAGATCAAATCGAAGAATGAACATCGTCGTGAAGGTTTTGAGTTGTCTATGAGATGGGGTGACAATATCGGTTCGGATTTCCATTATGAAGTCGGAACAAACATGACCTATTATAACAATCTGTATGTGGTAAAGCAGGAAGAAGCTCTGTCTACCCTAATGAATCCGTATAAACGTAGCACACATCAAACAGACTATTATGATGTCATACTTATCGACAATGGTTTGTATCAATCCCCGGAACAAGTGTTGGGCGTCCCCCGCAGATTGTCTTCTTCTGAAACAAAGTTAGGTGACATTGTTTATCAGGATCTTAATGGCGATGGTAAAATCGATGCCGAAGATCAAGTCCGTTACGGAATGCCTACCGCTCCTCATTTTACCTATGGTGTGGATTTTGCCTTCTCTTATAAAGGATTTTCTCTTTCCGGTCTGTTTTATGGGACAGGTAAACGCAATATGGAGTTTGGGGTCAATAACAAAAAAGACGAATCTGTCCACGTGAAAAACGAATATCAGTTAGATTACTGGAGAGAGGACAACAGAGATGCAACCTTCCCGAGAAAATCATTATCCTCAAGTGTAAACGGAGGAAACAACCAGGAAAAATCCAGCTTTTGGGTAAAGAATGCATCTTTCTTGCGTTTAAAGAACTTATCACTTGCTTACGACTTCAAATATAAGTTGTTGAAAAATGCCAACTGGCTCAGCATGTGTAAAGTGAATGTAACCGGGGCCAACCTATTCACAATATCGGGAGTTTCAGACTATTTCGATCCGGAAACGACTTCTACGAACGGGGGGTACCCGGTACAACGTGTTTATTCAGTTGGTGTAACAGTCGGATTTTAATAATGGTGTAACAATTGAATTTTAATAATATGAAAAATATAAGTATCAAAACAATATCATTGGCATTGGTAATGGGATGTACAGCTTGCAGCGACGTTCTGGATAAAGGCCCGTTAGACAAATTTTCGGAAAATGATGTATGGGAAAGTGCAGAACTGGCACAGGCCTTCTTATATCCTTCGCTGAGTTATGCTACCGGACAATTAGTCTGGAATGATAAATGGACAGATAATGATGTTATCCAGGATGATGGAGGCGCTTCCAATGTGAATAAAGAACAGATCGACCGCTACTACGATGTAGGATGGAATCCTTATCCAGGTGGAGATAGTAAAAAAGCTGGGGAAGTTTATGCAAACATCCGAAAATGCAATCTTCTGCTTCAGAAAATGGAAGAAAACACTTCCTTTCTGGAACAGGAAAAAAGTTATCTGATCGCACAGGCCAAAATGCAGCGTGCCATGATTTATTTCAGCCGTGCCCGTTTATTTGGAAAACTGATGATTGTAGACCGCGTACTCGATCCGGAAGAAAAGATGGAACTGCCACGAACAGAAACGATCAAGGATACCTACGATTTTATTCTAAAAGATTTGCAGGATGCAGTCGTCAACCTACCTGTTTCCATAAAAAGCTCTGAAACTGGTATGCTGACTCAAGGGGCAGCCTATGCACTAATGGCAGAAGTAGCACTTCACGGCGCTGCCTATATCGAATCGGGACAGGATGAATACTATAACATTGCAAAGAAAGCCAGCGAAGACCTTTTCGCTCTCGGACAATATAGTCTGGATACCGATTACGAGAAGATGTTCAACGAATTCGATTATGCGTTAAGTTCCAAAGAAATTATCCTGGCACAGTTCAGACATGAGAACAACACAAAATTCGGAGATACATGGATGCAGTATCTTGTTCCAAACGTTAACAACGATAAACTGAAAGACATCGCTAACCCTAAACTAAATGATAGCTTTGAAGGTTGGATCGGAATGTTCCCTTCTGTCGATTTGGTCAACGACTACGAAGTCAAAGATGTAGACGGAACGGCCAAAGACTGGGATCAAAGCAGTTTCTATAAGGCTTATCAACAGAACGGTGGCTATGTCTCAACTGCCATTTATCAGAACCGTGACAATCGCTTCTATGCGACTGTCGTGCAGGATTCGAGCCGATATTTCAACAGCCTCGTAACTATGCGTACCAAAGGGAATATGCATTGGGACAGTAAAGCAGGTGGCGATTGGGGAATGGCCCTGAGCGGCTATCTTTACCGCAAAGGTGTATATACGGCAAAACCGCTATTAAATTCAGATCCGACTTACTATCATTATATAGTTCTGCGCCTGGGACGTTCTTATCTGAATTATGCGGAAGTAATGTTGCGTCAAGGCAATATCAGCACGGCAATCGAATATATCAATAAAACCCGTACCGTGCACGGCGGAATGCCTGAGTTGCCATTGAATCTCTCTTCTGATGCGGCCTGGAAAGCCTATAAACGCGAACGTCGCATCGACCTTGTGCATGAAGGTGACAGGTACTGGAGTTTATTACGATGGGGAAAAGCCGATGGAAAAGACAAAGTGGAAGAGTTGACAAAAGTACATCATTCTATCAGTATTTCCGAAGACGGAAAAAGTTTTGAAATCATACCTTTGCCTTACCAAACTTCTTTCAACGAACGTGTCTTTACAAAGAAAAGATATTTGTTCCCTGTTCCGGAAGGCGAAAGAGTAAACAACCCGTCTCTCGATCAAAACGAAGGTTGGTAACCGATTATAAATGTCTTATAAAAATAACAAGAAAATGAAAGCACTGTATAATTATTTAGTTCTACTTTTATTGATTGCGCTGAACACATCTTGTCTGAAAGCCGGTTTGGATGATCTGGAAACGTACAACCAGAATGACATCACAAATGTCCGTTTCGAATACAGATGGTGGGATGAAAGTGGTCAAAGACTGCGTGTAATGGAAATGACTACGGAGAAAACGATTGATAATAAAGCAAAAGAAATCGTTTGTACGATCAAAATACCTGAAGCCACACAGACATTTACAACTGAAATCAGAAATCAGGTTTCATTAAGTACATTAGCGATCAACGTTGACGCATCGACCTCCGCCCGCATTAGCCCGGTAGGTAATGCTCCCGCAATGGGGATTTTCCCGTCAGACTTTTCCGCAAAGGAATTTGTATATAAAGTAACGGCAGGAAACGGGGACGATGCTAACTGGACGATCAGGATCACTGACTTAAATAAGTAGTACGCACATAAAAATACGACTTATAAATGAGAAAAGAAATTCTATTATCTGCGCTACTCTTTGCCGCGGGAAGTATCTTTGCCCAGTACAAAATAGATTTGGGTAAAGTAACTCCTCCCACTGTGAAATACCTCCAACTGGGCCATTCCGGCCCAGTTGGAAAAGAAATCCGCATTAATAACCTGTATCTGGAAGAAGGTGGCATTCCTCAACTCCCCGTAATGGGAGAAATTCATTATAACCGGATGGATTCGAGATACTGGCGCGATGCCTTATTGAAAATGAAAGCATCCGGCATTGACATTGTGGCCACTTATTGTATCTGGTCGCTGCACGAGGAATTTGAAGGTGAACTATCCTGGGAAGGTCATCTCAATCTCCGCCGTTTTATCGAATTGTGCAAGGAACTGGACATGAAAGTGCACTTGCGTTTCGGTCCTTACTGTAATGCGGAAATCAAAAACGGAGGATTACCTGACTGGATCGTCAATAATAAAAATCTGATAACCCGCTCAAACGATCCTTTGTATCTCGAATATACACGGCGTTGGTATCAGGCTGTATACGACCAGGTAAAAGGATTATTATGGAAAGACGGAGGCCCCGTCATGGCTCTTCAACTGGAAAACGAATACGTACGCCCGGGAATGATCGTCTCGCATCTTCTCAACCTGAAAAAGATGGCAGTAGAAATAGGATTCGATGTTCCTCTTTATTCGATGACCCACTGGATGGACAGCGAGTATCCGAAAGGGGAAATCGTGCCCTATGCCGGGTTCTATATCGAGGCTCCATGGACTGCATCTGGAAAGGATGAAATACCGACATCCAACTTTGAGTTTTTCACTTACAACCGTCTTTCTGACAATATTGGTACCGATATTATCAAGATCGAAGGAGATGTAGAATCTTTAAGCGGAGAAAATAATGACTCCCCTTTCTTCACCTGTGAAATAGGCGTTGGAACCACAGCATTCTACCAACGTCGTGCCGTCGTACCGGAAGAAATGGCGGGAGAAAACATCAATCTACGCTTGGGGTGCGGAGCCAATATGATGGGATATTATATGTACACCGGTGGTACTAATCCTGTCGGGAAAATAAGTACATACCAATCATCCGGTCCTCGCATCAGTTACGACTACCAGGCCCCCATCCGTGAATTCGGAACTTTGGGTACAGTCATGCAGGAAACGAAGAAATATAACTATTTCATGAATGATTTCGGAACAGCGCTGGCTCCGGCTGTCGCTTACCTGCCTACCACTAACCAGGATAGAGACAACTTGCAATGGGCCGTCCGGTTAAACGGGAATACCGGTTATCTGTTCTGTTCCAATTATTTATACAAACATAGCCGGAAAGACTATAAAAATGTCCAGTTCTCCATAAAGCTGAAAGACGAGACTATCCGTATACCACGCCAGAAAGTAACGGTGAAAAACGGAACTTACTTTCTCTGGCCGTTCAATCAGGAACTAAGTAATGTACTGTTGAAATATTCAACAACCCAACCTGTTTGTTCCTTAAAAGAAGGCAACAACCATACCTATTTCTTCTTTGAAGACGATGCCATACCGGGAGAATATTTAATTGAAAATAAAGACATCCGGAATATCGAAGTAAAGAATGGCTCTTACCGGAAAGAGAAAGACAGATATTTCATCAACCAACTAACTCCGGGGAAAGAATGTATCATAAAGATTACAAAAGAAAATGGTTCCACAGTACGCTTTGTCACGCTGACTGAAGAAGAATCGGATCATATCTGGAAAGGTACGATAAAAGGTAAAAAGTTTGTTGCTATTACTAATTCCTCATTAATCTACGATAACGATAAGATCACTCTAATCGACGATCAACCGTCAACAGAGATATGGACATATGAGGACGGTAATTTCAAGCAACAAACATTCCAAAGCAGCGCGCATAATCTGCAAGCAGAATTTCGTCCGATCACTCCGATGGAAAAAAGCCTGTGGATACGTCCAACAGAAGGTAATATAGCAAAACGTCAGTTCTCATTGAGCACATTCTCAAAAGTAGAACGCGCCTATTTACGTTATGTATCATCCGATCCAATCAGTTGTATGATCAACGGAAAAGAAACAAAAACGACATCTATGGGCAGTTATTCCTATGCTAATGTAACCGACTTCATTCAAAACGGCAACAATACGATCGAATTTAATCTTTCTAATAGAAAAGAGATCACAGCGGAAATAGAAGTTCTTTTGAAGAATGGTAAACGTATCCTCTGGAATACAGATGCAACCTGGTTATCGGCAGACAACAAACCTGTTGCAACAACTACCGGAAAGAACAAGCCTTCCGCCTTTGCTCCTGAAGAATATATAGGCCTTTATGAAGTAAAAGCTCCGGCTGCGACTTGTGGCAACGAGGAAACACGTATGTATATTTCTTATAAAGGAGATGTAGCCAACGCTTACCTGAACGGAAATCTGATCGGCGACTCCTTCTATGACGGCACAGAATGGATTCTCAGCTTAAGCCGCCTGAAAGAATCCATCGATACTAATCCGATGGTGATCCGCATCGACGGGCTGAAATCGGCTGATGTTCCTATTTATTTCGAGAAAAATGTCGTTCCGGCAGATTGTGTCGTTCCGACCATTTCCGATATACTGGTAAAACAGGAGTATCGATTCGAACTAAATAATCAATAAATCATAGATATCTATAACTGCTCTCCCGTAAAGAACAAAGTAAAAAGAATTCTGTAAGTACCACCATACCTCGCGATACTTACAGAATTCTTTACTTTTGTTCCTAAATCTCCAACAATATTTCGAAGAAGTTCCATTTTAATAAAACATTGAATATACACCAAAAAAAAACAAAAATCGAAGTTATCGTAACAATCGAGTCGAATGGAAAGCAACATTTCAGAGCTTGGGTTTTACCCGATGCTATATCCTTCCTGGTTGCCAATTATTCTGATGCAGGTAATGAGTTCTACTTTAATTACGACTCCAACAGGACAAGATATCTGGATTCATATATCGCCGAAGACGGAGACGTAGCCGGATGGATACAGCTTAATTTCAACTAGCACTCTATACAATAATAAAATAAAACAACTATCATTATCCTGATAATATCGAATTATGCAAAGTATTCATCTCATTTTATCAACTATAATAGAAGTCTGTTCCTTAATTTTACACAGTCTTTATTTTACTTTCTCCGTACAGAAGTAATATTAAAGACTGTGAAGAAATTCCACCGATTATATTTATAAGAACTTATAAGTCATGAAAAAACAAATTAGAAGCATAGTTTCTGTTATAGGCCTCTTTTCTTTATGTTTTACCGCCTGTTCCGTAGAACATAAAGAAGTACCATTAACATTATGGTACAATACTCCCGCCGACGCAACCGCCACGGATAATCCGAATAAAGGATATGACGATGATGCAGAGTGGCTGAAAGCCTTACCTTTAGGAAACGGTTCACTCGGTGCTATGGTCTTTGGAGATGTACACAAAGAACGTATCCAACTAAATGAAGAGACCATGTGGTCAGGAAGCATACAGGATAGCGACAATCCGGAAGCGGCCAAACATATAGAAGAAATCAAACAACTATTGTTTGACGGTAAATATAAAGAAGCCACAGACCTGACAAACCGTACACAAATATGTACCGGAAAAGGTTCCGGGTACGGACAAGGCAGCAACGCCCCTTTCGGATGTTATCAAACGATGGGCGACTTGTGGATCGACTTCGATAATAAATCGCCCTACACCGATTATCGCAGGGAACTGAATCTGGACGATGCGACAGCCAGAGTTTCCTACAAACAAGGAGATGTAAATTTCAAACGTGAAATCTTTATCAGCCACCCGGATCAGTCCATGGTCATGAGAATATCTGCGGATAAAAAGCAGCAACTCTCTTTTACTTGCCGGATGAACCGGCCGGAACGCTACTCTACCTATACGGAAAACGAGCAACTGATCATGGCCGGGGCACTTTCGGACGGTAAAGGAGGTGACGGACTTCAATACATGACAAGGTTAAAAGCTGTACCGATGAATGGCTCCGTCACGTATTCTGATTCTACTTTGACAGTGAAAGATGCGGATGAAGTTCTTCTGTTTTTAACCGCATCGACAGATTATAAGCTGGAATATCCCATCTACAAAGGACGGGATTTCAGCAGTATTACCGAAGTTTCTTTAAATAAAGCCATAAACAAATCTTACAATCAGCTTTATGAAACACATGTAAAAGAATATACCGGCTATTTCCAAAGAGCAAATCTGCAACTGACAAATACGCCTGATACGATCCCTACCGACATTAAGGTTATGAATGCCCGAAAAGGCATGATAGACCCTCACCTATATGAACAAATGTTCCAATATGGCCGTTACCTCCTGATCTCGTCGTCGCGACCGGGTACTATGCCCGCCAACCTGCAAGGTATCTGGGCAAACAAGCTTCAGACCGCCTGGAACGGCGATTATCATACCGACGTCAATATCGAAATGAACTACTGGCCTGCGGAAGTAACCAACCTGTCGGAAATGCATCTGCCAATGTTCGACCTGATTGCTTCGCTAGTTGAACCAGGGAGCAAGACCGCACAAATCCAATACAATAAGAAGGGCTGGGTAGTACACCCTATCACGAACGTATGGGGATATACCTCTCCGGGCGAAGCAGCTTCCTGGGGTATGCACACCGGTGCTCCGGCATGGATTTGCCAACATATCGGTGAACACTATCGGTTTACAGGCGATAAAGACTTTTTACGCAAAACATATCCTGTACTGAAAGGAGCTATCGAATTTTATATGGATTGGCTGACAGAGAACCCGAAAACCAAAGAACTAGTTTCCGGTCCTGCTGTTTCTCCGGAAAATACGTTTGTCGCTCCCGACGGCAGCCATAGCCAGATCAGCATGGGACCGGCACACGACCAGCAAACTATCTGGCAACTGTTTGACGACTTCGCCATGATATCCAGCGAATTATCCATCGACGATGATTTTACACGCCAGGTTGCTGATGCAAAAGATCGTTTGGCCGATACGAAAATTGGTTCTGACGGACGCATCATGGAATGGGCCGACGAGTTCCCTGAAGTTGAACCTGGTCACCGTCATATCTCCCACCTGTTCGCCATCCATCCGGGATCGCAGATCAATATGTTGCAAACTCCCGACCTGATCGAGGCAGCCAACAAATCGCTGGACTACCGCATCCAGCATCGCAGAGGCTATGTCGGTTGGAGTTCGGCATGGGCCATCAGCCAATATGCCCGCTTGCATCAGGCCGAAAAAGCGAAAGAGAATCTGGACGATGTCATGAAGAAATGCATCAACCCGAACCTCTTCACAATATGTCCTCCTTTCCAGATCGACGCTAACTTCGGAACAACGGCAGGGATAGCCGAAATGTTGTTACAGAGTCATGTGTACGATCAGGGAGGTTATATCATTCAATTACTTCCCTCCCTTCCTGCCGATTGGAAAAAAGGAGAATTCTCAGGCTTAAAAGCCCGGGGAGGATTTGAAGTGGCGGTAAAATGGGAAAACGGACAAATAGTCGATGCTTCCGTTAAATCGCTACAGGGGAATAAATTCCGTATCTGGTATAACGGTAATTATTTGCAGGCAAACGGTTTGAAAAAAGGGGAAATCTGGAAATGGAATAAATAGTTACTGAAAGCGCAAACCTTTGCGTACTTTTTACGAAAAGAATCAGTCTTCAAAATAACATTTTCCACTACCTTTGAAGACTGATCTTCTTACTTATACTTATAAACACAGCATGGAAAATATGAAAAACTCAAGAAGAAACTTCTTCAAAAAAGGACTGGCGGGAGCTGTCGCATTAGGAACTGCCTCCATTACCCAACCTGTATCGGCAGTTACTGCCAAAGTAAATGCGCCTACTGCAAAACGTATTGTTTTAATATCACTCGACGGAATCTGTGTAGACGGATACCTGAAGGCAAAAACTCCGAATCTGGATGCCTTGATGGCCGAAGGTTCACTCTCGCTGGATACACGTGTGGTCATGCCTTCGGTGACATTGCCTAACTGGACCAGCCATCTTTGCGGAAGCGGCCCCGAACAGCATGGTGTAGTCGATAATAGCTGGGAAATCTCCAAATTCGTATTACCTGCGATTGAAACAGATAGCAAAGGATATTACCCTTCCGTATTCAAAGTATTGAAAGAGGCACTTCCACAGGCAAAAACAGCTTTCTATTATAACTGGATCAACCTGTTCTACCCATACAATAAACAGTATCTGGATGAAGTCAGCTACCTGGAAGAAGATGCCTACGTGCCGAACTACGAGAAAGCGCTTTCTTTTCTGATGGAGAACCGGAAAAACCCGACACTGGCATTCCTCTATTCCGTACATACCGACCATGCCGGGCACAAACATAAATGGATGTCTCCGGAATACATACAATCCATCGAGGAGGCGGATGTGGAAATCGGCAAATTCATCGACAAGATGAAACAGGAAGGATTATACAAAGATACCCATTTCATGTTCCTGACAGATCATGGCGGTATCGAATACGGGCATGGCGGAGTAAATACGGACGAAATGATTGTCCCCTGGGGTATCACCGGGCCGGGAATAAAGAGAGGATTCAAGATCACGGAAGCTAATAACACGGTAAACACAGCAGCCATCATCCTGCACCTGTTCAAAGTAAAACAACCCTTATCCTGGACAGGCGAGGTGATAGAGACAATATTCAAATAATTCTATAACAAAAACTATGACAACACTCAAAAGTTTTCTACTTCTTTTGTGTATCGGCTTCTCTTTGCAGGCTTATGCACAGGAAAAAGTAACCACCCGCGAAGTCCTGTCTTTAGACAAAGGATGGAGTTTCCATAAGGGAGATATCCCCTACCCGATTATTAAAGGACACAACGCGACTTACCGGAACGCCAAAGCCGGATGCGTGAGCGGGGCCGCCTCCCCGAACTACGATGATTCCTCCTGGCGTATCGTAGACATCCCCCATGACTGGGCGATCGAAGGACGGGTAAACCCGGAAGCCAACCTTTCGCAGGGTTACTACGACCGCGGTTTCGGCTGGTACCGCCGTAAATTCAAACTGTCTCCCGAAGATAAAGGGAAGCACCTGGAATTACAGTTCGACGGTATTGCCACACATGCCACGATCTGGGTTAACGGAACCGTACTGCATCGCAACTGGTGCGGTTATACATCCATGTATATCGATATCACGCCGTATGCAACATATGGTGACGATGTGAATACCATTGCCGTACGCGTAGATGCAGAAGCCCAGGAAGGCTGGTGGTATGAAGGAGCAGGAATTTACCGCCACACCTGGCTGGTAAAACGCTCGCCGCTGCATATTATCACAGATGGTGTCTTTGCCAATCCTGTAAAGAAGACTGAAAGCCAGTGGGAAATACCTGTAGAGGTTTCCTTATATAACTCAGGTAAACTACCTGCCAATAGTGAAGTAGAAGTTTCTTTGTTTGCCCCGGATGGCAAATCGATCACGACACAAACCCAGAAACTCTCTGTCGGAGCATTGGGAGAAGGGATCTCAAACTTATCAATGACAGTTTCAGACCCTCAACTCTGGTCACCGGACAGTCCCGCACTTTATAAAGTCAAAACCATTGTAAAGCAAAACGGTACTGTAACGGACGAAGTCGAAACCAAATGTGGTTTCCGCACGATCCGTTTCGATAATAACACCGGTTTCTGGCTGAACGGAGAGAATATCAAGATAAAAGGCGTTTGTAACCATCAGGATCATGCCGGTGTGGGTGTCGCCGTTCCGGATGCTTTGTGGGAATTCCGCCTGCGCAAACTAAAAGAGATGGGAGTCAATGCCTATCGTGTTGCTCATAATCCGGTTGCCAAAGAATTTATGGCTGCTTGCGACAGCATGGGTATCATGGTACTGGATGAAAACAGATTGTTCAACACTTCACCCGAATATGTTCGTCAACTGGAGTGGCAAGTACGCCGCGACCGTAACTGTCCGAGCGTAATCCTCTGGTCCGTTTTCAACGAAGAACCGATGCAGGGCACGGAAAACGGGGTTGAAATGGTTCGCCGCATGTACGACGTAGTGAAGAAGATGGACCCGACACGCCCTATAACAGCTGCGATGAACGGAGGATTCTTCTCTGAATATAATGTATCGCAGGCGGTAGATGTCGGAGGATTCAATTATCAGATCGAAAGTTACGACCGTTTCCACGAAGAAAACCCGGACCTGCCTCTGACCAGTTCAGAAGATGGTTCCGCCTTTATGATCCGGGGTGAATATGTAACAGACAGGTCGAAAAAACTGATGGATTCATACGATACACAATGTGCGGACTGGGGAGCTACCCACCGCAGAGCCTGGAAAGCCGTGGCTGAACGCCCCTGGATGGCAGGGTGCTTCTACTGGACCGGATTCGATTATCATGGCGAACCGACTCCGCATCGCTGGCCTACAGTCAGCTCTTTCTTCGGTATCATGGATTTATGCGGATTCCCCAAAATGGCTTATTACCTGCATCAGGCACAATGGGTAAAGGATAAAGATGTCTTGGAACTGGTGCCTCACTGGAACTGGCCTGCCGACTCCATCGGAAAGCCTATCAAAGTAATGGCATTGAGCAACGCAGATAAAGTAAAGTTATTACTGAACGGCAAAGTAATATCCGAACAAGTGGTAGATCCGTACGAAATGAATACTTGGTCTGTTCCTTATAAACCTGGCAAGCTGGAAGCCATCGGCTACAAGAACGGAAAGATCGTCTCACGTACCAAAGTAGAGACAACTAAAGAGCCCGTCCAGGTTCGCCTGACGCCTGACCGTAACAGCCTGGCAGGTGATGGCCGGGACGCTATGCCGATAACCGTGGAGGTTGTAGACTCCAAAGGTCGTCACGTACCGACAGCCAATAACATGATGGAATTCACCCTGACAGGCCCTGCCGAAATCATCGGTGTAGGAAACGGTAATCCGAACTGTCACGAGCCGGAAAAGGGAAATAAACGTAGTCTGTTCTACGGACTGGCACAGGTCATCATACAGAGCAAAGAAGGTTCGGGTCCAATCACCCTGACAGCCTCTACTCCGGGATTAAAACCGGCTACGATCACGATCAATGCTGAGCAGGTACCCCCTATCCCCTCCATTGCGGCAGAAAATCCACCGATGTTACTGAATAGATGGGTAGCTTCTCCCCTTTCCACCGAGAAACCCGACGCCACCCGTCAGATAGCCGATAATGATATGAACAGTTGGCAACCCGTTTCAGGCGGCAACCTGATCAAACTGGAGAATGCCAATTTCGTTATTTTACGTGCGACATTCAATCCTTACCAGGCTCATCAGGAAGAAGGCGGAAGTATCCTCTTCAAACAACTGACAGGAAAAGCCGAAATCTGGCTCAACGGTCAACTGATCGGTTCAAAAACGACAGATAAGGAAGGGGATTTCACTGTTGAATTTCCTGCCGCAAAAGAGAGATGTGACCTGCGCGTTCTGCTGAACGGCACGACAGGCGAAGCCGTCGGTCTAAAAGGTAACGTGACGGTACGTACCAAACGAATGATTCCGTAATCAAGATCATCCGGGTTACGCCCGATAGTTCCGGAATTGATCATGACAGAGGAGGACGATCGCCATATGGCCGTGCGTATCCATCCACAATCAAAATATCTTATGTTACGTCAGAAAATGTACATCTGGTATTCTTGGGTAATTTCGGACTCGCAGGTCAGATGTCAGGATGCAAAGAAAGAAACACAAAAACGGGGCTGTCTCAAATGAAAACCAGCCCCGTTATAGAAAACGTTATTTAATTTATCCCATCTTCCTTTTTAAAACATACTCCAACATTATTATTGTCCACGGAAAGGATTCTGATCCTTTGAAGCATCTATTGCGTCATTATTAGTAAACTCTAACTGAGGAATCTGACAAAGAAAACGATAATCATTTGACGGCAGATATCCATAAGGTTCAGCATCTGCTGCATTATAGTTATCCAAATAAGTCATACCTAAAGAAAAATGCCCGGCCGGATTTGAAGCTGTTGCACCATAGCGATACAAAGGTTTTTGTAAACGCAACAAATCATACATACCAGTCACCCCTTCGCCCAACAATTCTTTACGGCGTTCTACATATATACTTTCCAACAACTCTGTTTTAGCCGTTGTAGTTGTTGGCTTCGCAACGTTACGTGCACTCTGCAGTGTATTCAAATAAGTTAATGCATTTGCCGTATTATTGAGATTCGCTTCCGCTTCTGCCATAATCAATAACATTTCAGCAGAACGCATTAATGAAAACTCCGGATAAGTATGTCCCTGCGGAGCACCATTGGCATCTCCATAATATTTAAATTTATTGTAAGCCCATTTAGCAGCAATCTCTTTGTCTCCATTAGCTGTACGGTGCCAGAACATTACCGACTTAACATCATCGTCCGTTACGCTTTCGGTCTTTGTACATTTACTACCACGAAAATCTGTTTCATCAAACAATTGAACGAATTTATCGTCTACAAACAAATTGATAAAACTATAAATCGGACCGTCTGTCATACCTTCTCCATAACTCGGATCCTGATTATACCAGTAATTGAATTCAGTATTCGAACTAATATTCGACAAATTAGTAAAATTCAGCCCCCAAATAACTTCTTTACAACCATCCGATAACAAATTATCGAATCCGCTGCACCATTCCTCTTTGCTCATCAACGTATTATACTTGTCATAAACACTTTTAGCCTCAGCCAAAGCTTTATCCCAATCACCCATTACCTGATAAACACGAGCCAAATAACCGGAAACCACATCCACATTAAGTTTCCATTGTTCCTCCCGGTCATATGAAGCAAGCAAGCTTTTGGCTGCCGTCAAGTCATCAAGCACTTGCTTATAACATTCTTCCACAGTCGAGAACCCTTTGGAATCAGGCTCGTTGGAAGAAGTCCGCAAGATAACTCCTCTTTTATCCTTGGCTATCGCATAAGTCTGCTGATAATTTAACAACAGGTTAAAATAAGAAATTCCACGCATGGCCAAACACTGTCCTTTGATAACCGGCTTTTCCGATTCATCACCCGAAGCCTCCGGAAGTGCATCGATAATAATATTCGCCTGGTTGATAATCTTATACATATTCGTCCAAATACGTTTAGAATAATCTCCTGCGGCCTGTGTACGTCCTTCCGTCAAGCGATAGCTATCCTCAACCGAACCGCCATAGTTCTTCGTACTCATAATATCCGCACCAGGCAAATCGTAATACATGCACAGACCGGTTACGCCAGCATAACAAGCATCGTTCTGGCTACTTCCACCTTGTTCACCCATCAACAAATATTTATAAGCCGAATTCAAAGCCATGTTCAGCCCCGTAGTGCTTCCCAAAATCGTATTCTCATCTATATCAGTCGATGAATTTGTTGTCAATTCATCATTGCAATTACTCAAAGAAAAAGCCAACAGAGCAACAGCAACAAACTTCATATTTTTATATATTCTTTTCATATCAAACTCTTATTAAAATGAAACCTGAATACCACACATATAAACTCGTCTTGACCCCTGGATACCGTTGTCTGTTTCGGTATTACCATTATAGTTGTTACCCATAACACCTGTTTCCGGTTCCGAATGACGTTTTGCGGCAGGACCAAACGTCAACAGGTTATCGCCTGAAATATATACGCGGGCATTTGAAACCCCGACTTTTTTGGTCAAAGCCTTCGGTAAGGTATATCCTAAATTGAGGTTTCTCAAACGCAAGAAATCATTATTATGAATAAAGAAATCCGTTCTTTTTACGTTCAAAGAGGCATTCGCAGAAGACAAACGAGGGAATTCTGCCACATCACCCGGCTTTTCCCATCTGCTTTCCACCTGATCCATAATCATGCCTACTCCATCCAAACCGGCAGTACGTTCCAACCATACATAATCGTACATTTTCGACCCCAAAGAAGCATACCACATAAAAGAAAGATCAAATCCCTTATATGTAAACGTATTAGTCAAAGAACCGAATGCCTTCGGTATCGCAGAGCCGCACCATTGATAATCGTCCATCGTGACGTCTGAATAATTTTCCGTAGTTTTCCAACCACCATTATCGTCTTTAATCAGATAGACTCTGTTACCATTATCCGGATTTACTCCGGCATGTTTCGGCATATAAAATTCATATAAAGAACGTCCTTCTTCCAATTTATATGTTGCACCACGGTTCGCATACGTATAAGAGCCACCCGGCAGATATGTCACCTCGTTCTTCAAGGTAGACATATTAAAATCAATGTTCCACTGAAAATCGTTGGTCTTGACGGCTACTGCACTCAGTGTCAATTCCAAACCACTGTTACGCACATTTCCCATATTGGTGTTATAACCGGCAGCATCACCTACCTGTGCGGATAACGGCAAATTCCTGTAATACAACAAATCTTTCGAACTACGGGAATAATACTCAATCGTTCCGCTCAAACGACTTAAGACACTGAAATCTAACGCTATATTATACTGTTCGTTGCGTTCCCACTTCAAATTAGGTGTAGCAATCGTACGCGGCTTATATCCGGCAGCACCATAAAAATCAGCAGAAGTATAATAGGCTTGATAAGCATATAAAATTTCATCTCCTGCAGTACCGCTACTTGTATTACGAGGCACCAACTTATCGTTACCGGAAGTACCATAACTACCACGTAACGCCAAATTATCAACCCAATCGATATCTTCCATAAAATTCTCCTTCGAAATTCTCCAAGAAGCACCTACGGAGAAGAAGTTACCCCAACGACTGTCTTTACTGAAGCGTGAAGAGCCGTCGCGACGAATAGAACCGGACAAATAATATTTGTTTTGGAAATTATAATCTATCTTGCCAAAAACAGACAACAAAGAATAACGATTACGGTAAGAACTTACGCTCCAGTTTGCAGTCGTTGATTCCAGTTCATACTGTCCCATTTGCATGATGCCCTCACCATAACCATAATTATATTGCTGGTTATAAGAATATAACTCATGCCCCAACAATACATCCAAATTATGTTCGCCGAAAGACCGATTCCAAGTCAGCAAGTTATTCCATGTAACAGAAGTTGTTTTCCAGTTTTCACGTGTGGCATCTCCACCATTGGTCATAACCGTCACGCCAAAAGGCTTCTGTTGCCCCGAACCATGCACGGCCGAGCTATACCCGTAGCCATTCTCCTGAATATCGTCAAGATTCACATTCGTCTTAAACTTAATATCGAACGGCAAAGAAAATTCGGCAAAATAATGAGCCGTCAACATACCTCCCTCTTTATTGCTGAAATTATCATCATTGGGGTTATTCCAATAATCGCCGGCCCCGTTTAAGACATGGATTCCGAAGAAATTACGACTGTTCACACCGTAATCGTTCATACGCATACCGGTCTTCTCCGAACGATACCAATCCGTATTGTCTTCATTTCTTAACCAAGGCGAATTCAACGTGTTTGAATAAACCAACGCACGGTTTGCCCCTGAAACGTTCTGACGAGAATAGCTATAGGCCAAGTTTCCTCCCATCTGCAACCAATCCATCACTTGCGAAGTCACACTCGCACGGAATGAGTAACGCTTGTAATACTGGTTATTAGCATACCCTTTATCGTTCAAATAAGAAATAGAAGTATAATAGTTTGTTTTCCCGTTATCGCTCGAACCACTGACATCCAGCCCGTAATCCTGGCGCAACTTACGTGAGAAAACAGCCCCGTACCAGTCATAATCGCTTTCATCCCAAACCATTTCCAAATTAGGATTAGCCCAACAGTTGCCATTTCCATCATGCAATACATAATTCGAAGCATCGCCGGTCCATTTGAACGGGGTTACATAAACCGTTTCGCCTTTTGAATTTACACGTGGATTTACAGCACGCGACAACAAGTTTGCCGACGCATAATCGCCTGCATCCTGCTTACTCATCCCTTCCACGTAATACTTATCATTATATAAGGCACGCCACAAATTGGTCATTTGCTGGTAAGGATCTGCCTTTTTAGGGTTAGCCACCGCATTATCGGAAGTACCCCACGCTCCTCTGAAATTGATAACAGGCTTACCCGATTTACCTTTCTTTGTCGTAATTACCACTACCCCATTCGCTGCACGCGAACCATACAACGAAGCTGCCGCGGCATCTTTCAATACCGTCATCGACTCTATATCCGAAGGCGAAATAGAGGTCAACTTACCATCATAAGGCATGCCGTCTACCACATACAAAGGTGTCGACTTTCCGGACATGGAAGCTATACCGCGAATCTGAATACGCGTTTCGCCCCCCGGGTTACCCTCATTATTAGAGACATTCACACCGGCCGACATACCTTGCAAAGCTTCCGCAAAACCGGCCCCTGAAATCTTTTCCAACTGGTCGGATTTGACTATTGAGGCAGAACCGGTAAACGACGATTTCTTTGCCGTACCATAGGCAACGACAACCACCTCGTCCAAATCCTGCGTATCGCTCAGTAGTTTTACATTCACGGCACTATGTCCATCCCAAGTAATCTGCTGTGTAGCCATTCCGACAAACGAAATAACCAATACCGCTCCTTTTTGTACTCCATCTAAAACAAAGCGACCATCCTGGTCGGTAATCGTACCGTTTGAAGTACCTTTCACAGAAATGGAAGCACCGGCTACAGGTCCCATTTCGTCTACAACACTACCTGTAACTTTGTTTTTCTGCTGTGTAATCATAGTTCCTTCGGAGGAAGGGATTACGGCTGCATGGATAGTTCCGCCCATACCGAATACGGTTGCCAGAACCAAAGCTTTAACCAGTTTCGAATTTGTCAACATAAAATAAATTTAAAAGTTAAACAATTCTGTTTTTTCATATTAAAAATATATAGAAGAGCGCAAGCTCTTTTAATATCAACAACTTCGACCACAGCTAATCGCATAGAGAAATACTCGTAGGTTTTTCATTCGTTTGTTTAAACTCATTAAAAAGACCATTGTCTTTGAAGAACTATGGTATAAAATCGATGCAAATATAATGTAATTTTCTAATAAATTAATAATACACCCTTATTATTTTCACATATAGATTAAATTTTAACATAGAGATAGCCACTACCATAATGTCTGATTTACAATTACATACTATTAACAGAATACAATTAGATAACAAACGAAACAATCAAAAGTTTATTAACATTTATTTACTATATTGAAAGTATAGAAATAAGCGACAACGCTATTCTCGAAAAACGCATATAATGTTGAAAACCAGTCGATTCAAAACACCTTTCTCGTTCAAATTCCCATCTGTTTTCGATGCTTGGAACGGAGTCAGAACGAAGGCAGAGTGGAGGGAAACCAGGATCAAAACGGGTTCAGATAGGCTTTACACTGTTAAGGTATCAAAAAAAACAAGATCATCCATTGTTCATTTTATTTATGGTTATTTAGTATATATTCGCCGCAGAAGGGGATTGCTTAACACTTAGTTTGTATTTTATTCAAAAAGAAACATATGTAATCATTTCTGTCTTTTTGATAACTATTGTCACCATAGTTCTTCAAAAACTATGTCATTACAATCATTATTTAACATTTTGGAAGTGCATTAGAGAAAAAAAACTGTGCCAAAAGTCTATTTCCGGAACCGGCCTATCAATCACAGACCAGCCAAAGACTTTTAGCACAGTTTCATGCTTTTTCAGTACGTTGATCTTTCAATATTATCTGACCAACTGCAATTCCTTGATCAGTCGCGGGCATTTACCCCACTTGTCGATCATATAAAGTACATAACGGATATCCACTGCAATGCAACGCTGCAAGTCCGGTTCGAAAGCGATGTCACCGCTCATGGCTTCCCAGTTTCCGTCGAAAGCAAGACCGATCAGACGGGCATTCTTATCGAATACAGGGCTACCAGAGTTACCACCGGTAATATCGTTATTTGTCAGGAAGCAAAGCTGCAACTGTCCGTTTTCGTTGGCATACTGGCCAAAGTCCTTGCTGCGGATCAGGTCCAGGATTTCCGGTTGAACCCAGAACTCATCATCTTCCGGATTTTCTTTTTCCAGGATACCTTTCTCCGTTGAATAATAGTCATACCAGGCTGCATCATACGGATGATACCCTCCGATAGAACCATAGCTTAAACGCATCGTGAAGTTCGCATCCGAAGAAAGGGGCTTTTCCGGATACATTTCCTTCAGTCCGGCAAAATACAGGCGTTCGCCTTTGGCAATATCGTAATGAGCATCGCCCATAAACTGCTGCAACTCGAACAAAGAGATCAGCGTGGACAAACTCAGTTCGGCTGCCGGATCTTTTTTCAATTTCGCATACAGTTTCGGATCTTTCAGCATCTTCTCGATCTTGTCATACGACAAAAGCGAAGTCTTCTTAAAGACGTCTGCTGCATATTTTGCATAGTCACCTTTATACTTCTTATCCACTTTCTGATAGATATCCGGAAGATATTGAGCCGGAACACGTTCTTTCACCACTTTCATCATGGCAGCCAATACCTTTTGGTCAAGGGAGGCATCGTAATCTTTAAAGAACGGCTGGATCTTATCTTTCAGGACCATGTCTATTTCTTCCGGAGTAGAACCGTTTATATCCACACCCTGTACCATACGCGCCAGGCGCACAATTTCAGTACCGCTGACAAATGCTTCTGACAGATAAGTGGAAACTTTCCGGTATTCATCCGTCGAAGTATATCCTTTTTCCAACAGGTTCAGCACTTCGCCGTATTTGGCTTTACGTTCAGGTGTCTGACCGGCCCAGACGGCAAAAGCAGCTTCCTCTTCCTTCTTACGCTCTATCACGTTCAGATTAGCCAGACCGCGGTTCATACCGATAGAATTCTTCCAGTAGTTAGAGCTACCGGCATATTTGGAGGCATATTTGATACGGACTTCATCGCTTGCCGACATAGCATCTTTCCAGATAGCTTGTTTGATGCCGCGTACCTCGATACGAGGCTTGTTGCTGTCTTCAATACGCTGTTTCACACCCCAGGAAGATAAATAACGGTCTGTGCTGCCCGGGAAACCAATTGTCATCGCGTAATCTTTATCCTGGTATCCCTGAAGGGAAACTTCTGCTACATATTTAGGGCTGTAAGGCTTGTTGTCTTTGCTGTATTCCGCCGGTTTGTTATCAGCATCGGCATACACACGAAATACGGAAAAGTCGCCTGTATGACGCGGCCACATCCAGTTATCCGTGTCACCACCGAACTTTCCGACTGAACTGGGCGGAGCAAATACCATACGAACGTCGTTGAACACATCGTAAACAACCAGGAAATACTTGTTATTATTATAGAAAGGAACTACATCCGCAGCCTGGAATTCCGTATTGCCGATCGAGTCGCAGATGACTTGTCCGATAGAATCGGCAGCAGCCAAACGCAGATATTCTTCTTCAATACCGGCGATTTCACCGTTGATACGGTCGCTTACGTCAACCGTTTCACGCAGGTAGCGCACGCTCAGTCCCGGGACAGGTAATTCTTCTTCCTTACTCTGAGAAACGAAACCGTCTTTCAGATAATCATGTTCAACGCTACTCAACTGCTGGATAGAACCGAAACCACAATGGTGATTAGTAAAGATCAATCCTTCTTCCGATACGGTAATACCGGTACATCCGCCACCGAAAATAACAACAGCATTGGCCACACACGGGTCGGTTTCACTGTAGAGTTGCTGATAGGACGGGACAAATCCCAATTCCTTGATTCGAGCCAGATTTTGTTTGTTAAGTTCCTTCAGAACCCACATGCCCTCGTCGGCATATACCTGGCCTGCAGCAACAAGAAGCAGTAAAACTGCCCACACCTTCTTCATAAAATTCATTCTTTTTTATTCTATTAGTAATTTAATATTTTTCGCATCTACGCGTGCACCGAGCCACTCACGGATCTTTAACTGTTCTTTTTCATTGATACGCTCTTTGCTTTTTAGGTAAACCAACATGACTGTGTCCTGTTTCATGCTGTCAGTACTTACAATATAGGTATTCGAACAAGAGGCTTCAAGAACAGACGGGAATAAAACTTTCATCTCCGGAATCAACTCCGAAGTCATACGCGAAGCACTCTTATACCGGTCTACCGTCTTTTTCAAGGAATCGATCTGTATGGATTGTACCCGAAGAACTTCTTCACTATTTTTATATAGATCCTGCATCAGCATGCTTTTCAGTTCGTTTATATCGGTAGCTTCCTGTCCGAAACCTTGCTGGACGACCAGAGAGACATCTTTCAAACCATATTTGCGAAGCCGGGTCCGGGCAATTTCGATCATGGGTTCCGGCACATTTTCACCGATCATTACGACTTTCACTTCTTTCTTCTCGCTCGTATCCGTCACTGTTTTACTCAATATCTGTGTATTCGGAAAAGCCAGTTCTTCCGTCACAAAATTAGCGACCCGGTCATTGAAATAACTGGTACGGATCAGGTTATAGCTCAGGAAAAGACTCGGTACGATCGTGAAAAAAACAATCACCCCGACATAGCGTGTTACCACCTTTTCCCGTTGTTTATCCAGGAATATCTTCTTTGGATATTTCAGTACACGGACCACCAGGAAAGTTGCCAGACTGATAAACACCGTATTGATAAAATAGAGATAAAAAGCACCGAAGAAATAATAAAGATTCCCGCTTGCCAATCCGAAACCGGCCGTACAGAGCGGTGGCATCAACGCCGTAGCGATAGCCACACCCGGAATCACATTTCCTTTACTTTTGGTTGAACTGGCAACAATACCGGCCAATCCACCGAAGAAAGCGATCAGGACATCATAGACGGTCGGCTGCGTACGCGCCAACAATTCACTTTGCGCCTCACTGATCGGAGAGATCAAAAAGAACAGGGTTGAAGTGATCACACTGAACACCGTTGCCGTCGCAAAATTACGGAAAGACCGCTTGATCAGGTCATAATCATAGATGCCCAATCCGAGACCGAACCCCATGATAGGTCCCATCAGCGGAGAGATTAACATCGCACCGATAATCACCGCCGTAGAGTTTGTATTCAAACCCAACGAAGCGACAAATGTTGCAAAGATCAAAACCCAAAGATTAGTACCTTTAAACTCAATACCTTTTCTTATAGACTCAACCGTTTCGAGTTCATCTTCCTTCTCCTGGCGAACGTCAAAATTACGAACAAAGAAGTCTCTTATTTGCTTGTGTAACACTCCTTTTTCCATCCCACTATCTTGTATTGATAAATACTCCGACTAATAGCCACACCTTAATCGTGCAAAGATAGAAATAGTATCCCTAAATAAAAAATAAGAAGTGTGAACAAGAATAACCGGCATAAAATTCGAAGTCTTATTGATTTTCAATTAACTTTGCACAAAGAAGAATATTATTTTGAAAAGGAGTCCATCTAAATGTTTATATAAATAATGAAACGCTACTTAATTCTGATATACATGCTTGGCAATATACTCTTTGCTGCTGCCGACAACACGGCTACCAAAGAGGCTTTAAGCGTTGCTTTAAAATCAATATCCTCCCCGGAAGAAAAGCTGGAGACATTGACAAACCTGATGGATATCTCCCGGCAGGAAGAACAGGTTGACTATGCCAAACAGCTGTATAAGGAAGCACTGGCCAACGATAACGATTATTATAAAGAAGCTGCCCTGACCGAAATTCTCCGCTTTTATGTCAACAACGACATCAAAGACAGCACAAACGTTTACATGGAAGAAGCAAAACGCGAGCTGAAAGGCAAAGCACGCGATTTTCTGGTAACTTATATGCAGACAATCATCGACGTACGCGTGGTTTTCTATACCGAAGGAGAAGACAGGAAGAAACTGATCGAGCAATACCGGCTTAAACTGGAAACAGACAAAAATCTTTCGGTCCTCGAAAAAATATCGATCAATTATGTGCTCGGAATGGCTTACGGCAACCGGGTCGAACCGGGTAACGAAGAGGAATGGAACAAGCGTATATGCACACGTTTTAAAGCGATCATCGACTTGTCGGAAAATATCCCGCTACAATATTCTTACTTATTCCGCTTAAATACGTTCAGTATTCTGACCCTCTATTCAGGTGAATCGAATTATTCAGGCGCGATGAATGACCAGGCGACTTATGCGCTTCGCTATCTGGAAATGCAAAAAGAATATGCAGAAACGAAAGAGATGAAAAAGCGTCCTTACATCAGCAAACGGCATTTACTGAACGCCTATTCTTCTCTGGCCGTTACGGCAAAGACGCTTGGAAAAGACCTAGCCTCTTCTTATTTCCAGCACTTTATGGAACTGAACAGGAAATATCCGGAAGACGCTGCTTTCTCTGCCGAATATGACCGTTTCTTCACAGCTCTGAATTTTTACCGTACAACCAACGATTATCCGATGGCCATACGATATTGCGACTCCGTTATTCATTATTTCCGCAATGCCGATTTTAAAATCGATTTATCAGACCATGTCGTTTCGACACTCAAAGAAAAGATAGATATGCTCGACAGCCTGCATCTATATAAGGAAGCTTATGAATCCCACAAAGAATACGCAGCTTTGGTGGATTCGGCACGACTCAAAAACATGAAAGACAAACTGGAAGACCTGGAAATCAATAAACGGGTAGACGAACTGGTTATTGAGAAGAAAGCACTGGAAGTGGACTTACAGAAAAGCCGTAGCCAGCTATATATGTTCCTGGCCTTGTTTATCCTGGCTATCAATTTCGCAGTCTTTGTTGCGTTCCGCTTATGGAAAATCAATTCATTGTATAAGAAATTACAGGACTCGAACCGCCTGGTCATCCTCGCCAGCGAGAAAGCACAGGAAAGTGAAAAGATGAAGAATGCCTTCATTAAGAATATGTGTCACGAAGTCCGCACACCCCTGAACGCGATCAACGGGTTTGCCGACCTGATTACGACAGAAGACATTACGCCTGAAGAAAAGCAGGAATTCAGCAAGATCATTTTCGAGAACTGCAACCATATCACTTCCATGATGAACAGCGTACTCGAAATTGCCCAACTGGACAGCAACAAGGAGGATTTGCCCTTATCACCAGTAAATATCCATCTGCTCTGTTCCTGTGAAATGGAACAACTCAAAAGACTCAACAGCAAACCGGAGATCGATTACCAAATAGAAGGTGACCGGAATAAGGATATTGCTTTTACCAACTCTAGCCATTTCAGTCTGATCCTGGCCCACTTGCTGAACAATGCAAACAAATTCACCGAACGGGGAAGTATTGTCCTTTCCTATAAAGCGGAAGAAGAACAAAACCGGATGATTGTCAGCATCACAGATACCGGTTGCGGTATTTCGCCCGATAAACGTGAATGGATATTCGAACGGTTCACCAAAGCGGATGATTTCGTTCCCGGTTCAGGATTGGGATTATATCTTTGCCGCCAGATCGCAGAACGTATGAAAGGTCACATCTACGTAGACCCGGATTATACAACCGGATTACGCATTACGCTGATCATCCCGATCAAACCGAAATAAAATTATTTCTTTTTAGCGAAATAACGCCCTACATAAGGCAACTCTCCCAATGGCAGATCGCGTTTTACAACGATACCGACAAAGAGGCAAAGCAGCAATGTGCGGTAACCCAGACGCAGGATTTCCGACTCTATCGTCGGCAACATGCCGGCCAGATAAAATACGGTTGCCAATACAGAATAAGTGATCACCGATTTAAGATCATATTGGATCGGGAATTTCTTTTGTCCGATAAAATAGGATAACAACATCATAACCAGGTTACTAACAAAAGAAGCCCAGGCACAAGCCATATATCCGTATGTCGGAGCAAATAAAACAATGATCAGGATCGTCGCAACACATCCTATTGTCGAAAAATAAGCACCCCACTGTGTCTGATCAATCAGTTTGTACCAGAACGAGAGATTAAAATATATTCCGAAGAACAATTCTCCCAACATAACAATAGGAACAACGCGCAAACCCGGATAATAGGAAGCAGGGACAATATGTTTAAATATATCGATATAAAACATCACTGCCAGAAAAATAAGCAAAGCGAATATAATGAAATATTTCATCGCCTCCGAATATGACTTTTTACTGTCATCATCCTTATTCTTTGCAAAAATAAATGGCTCGTAAGCGTAGCGAAATGCCTGTGTAAACATTACCAGCACAACTGCTATTTTAAAACAAGCGCCATATATCCCCAATTGGGTATTAGCCATTTCCTTATCTTCGAATAGGAAAGGAAATAGTATTTTATCGGCTGTCTGATTAAAAATACCTGCAATCCCCAAAATCAGGATCGGAAAAGAATAAGCAAGCATCTGCTTGAGTAAAACAAAACTGGCTTTTTCCCGTAAACCCGGAATCATATCGGGAAACAATAACACAAATGTAACAAGCGATGTTATTACATTCGCAACAAAAATATATCCAACCTGATAATCTGGGATATAAAACCAATCGACCAATGCAGGGGCATGATCATAGAGCCATGGACAAGCTATCAGAAAGAAAAGAACTAAAACAATATTCAGAAAAATATTAAACAGCTTAATAGAAGCGAAACGAACCGCTTTCCCCTGATACCGGAGAAATGCAAACGGTATACAACAAAAGGCATCGACTGCCACAATTCCCGACATCATCCCTACAAACTCAGGATTCGAACCATACCCCAAAGAATCACTGATTGGAGTCAGCGCGCTGAATATCAATACCACAAACAGAACAGAAGTAAGAGCAATGCTAAATAATGTAGTAGCATAAACCCGCATCGGGAGCGCAATTTCTTTCTTATTCATAAAACGGAAAAATCCCGTTTCCATCCCATAAGTCAGAATAACCATCAGCAATGCCGTCCAGGCATACAAATTGGTTACGATTCCATAATCGCTTTCCGTCGCCAGCACACGCGTATACATCGGCACCAGCATCCAGTTCAGGAACTTCCCTACGATACTACTAACACCATAAATCGCAGTCTCTCCTGCGAGCCGCTTCATTCCTCCAGCCATAACTATTTTCAGTCAAATAAAAACCCTTGTTCTTCGCCCCTTTTACGTCCCAGATGGGTATAAGCCAGATCCGTGACCTCACGTCCCCGCGGTGTGCGTTTGATAAATCCTTCTTTGATAAGGAAAGGTTCATACACTTCTTCCAGCGTTCCGGGATCTTCTCCCAAAGCCGTAGCAATCGTAGTCAGTCCGACCGGACCACCGCCGAATTTGTCTATAATTGTAGTCAGCAACTTATTATCAACCTGATCCAAGCCATATCGGTCAATATTTAGTGCCTCCAGCGCATAGCAGGAAATTGCCTTATCTATTTCACCGGAACCTTTTACCTGTGCAAAATCACGTACACGCCTCAACAGCGCATTGGCAATACGAGGCGTACCGCGGCTCCGGGAAGCGATCTCACGGGCAGCTGTCAGTTCACATTTTACATTCAGAATATCGGCACTACGCAACACGATCTTCGTCAATGTCTCCATCTCGTAATATTCCAGATGCATATTGATACCGAAACGGGCACGCAGCGGACTGGTCAGCAAACCACTACGGGTTGTCGCCCCAACCAGTGTAAAAGGAGCCAGGTCTATTTGAATGGAACGTGCGCTCGGTCCTTTATCGATCATAATATCGATCCGGTAATCTTCCATAGCCGAGTAAAGATATTCTTCCACGATCGGACTCAACCGGTGGATTTCATCAATAAAAAGCACATCATTCTTTTCCAGCGAAGTAAGTACCCCCGCCAGATCACCGGGCTTATCCAGAACCGGCCCGGAAGTTACTTTAAAACCAACTCCCAGCTCATTGGCTATAATATTCGACAACGTTGTTTTACCTAATCCGGGAGGGCCATGCAGCAACACATGATCCAATGCTTCTTTACGCATACGGGCAGCCATCACGAATATTTTCAGGTTCTCGACCACCTTGGCCTGTCCGCTGAAATCATGAAAAGAAAGCGGTCGGAGCGCATTCTCATACTCTCGTTCACTTTCCGGCATACGGGTGTCCCTTATATCAAAATCGTCTTCCATATTTTTGCTCATTGACTTGCAAAGATAGTAAATATATTTGCTTTATACCGGAAGAGCTATCAAACAGAGCATTCACTTTTATAAGTAATAAAGATTCGCTACCAAACTTCTATTTCTTCCCTATCCTTTTATAATTACCATACGTACTAACTCCAATTTCCCCGGCAGGAAATCAGCGGTTGATAACCATCAGCCGATTGGCCGACAATTATGAGCCGTTTGGTTGATAATTATGAGCCAAGCGGCTCACAATTATCGGCCGCTAAAATGTATGGGATGTCAGCAAGAGAAGTATGGAATAAGCGTTGATAATGAAAGGTATGGTTTGATAGCCGAAAGATAGGGATAATATCCGTCGGATACAACAAAAAACAGAACTTGGCGTTAAAGAAACAATAAATACTTATATATCTGATAACAATAATCTTATAGCAAATGAAAACTATTAAAAACCTACTATTCGTGTTTACCCTTTTTATTCTGACAAGCTGTGCCCCCAAAGTAATGACGGACATTGTTAAAACATATCCGGTCAGCACTACTCCTGAAAACATCCGCTTATACGGATTAAACGATACGGTTCCCAATTCGGCGGAAGTGATTGGGAAAGTGGCTGTCGTTGATAACGGTGCCTCAACAAACTGCAAATATGACCAGGTACTCGAACTGGCTAAAAAGGAGACATCCAAATATGGTGGAAACGCCCTGTCGCTGACAGAACATAAAGAACCTTCCATCTGGGGAAGCAGCTGCCATCAGATTGCAGGAATGATGCTGTATCTGAGCGATACCATCATCAACAATTATCAACCCAACTCATTTATCGAGGCAAGCGAGATAAGAAAAGAGAAAGAAAAAAGAAATTATTACTTATTATGGAAACGAAATTGTTGCGTATCGCTTGACATATACGGTGTAATATGCTAAACTCAATAGGAAACCGGCGGTAAATCGGGTTCGATTGTCATGAGGCAATGATTGAATAACCAATGATACAAAAACCAATCGAAAGAAAGCACAAAGCAAGAGCAAAACTGAACGCAGAACAACGCGAATACGCATATAACATAGATATGAAAACGATTCTTACGTTCGATATCGGAACTACCTCCGTAAAAACCTTCCTGTTTGATCGGGGGCTGAATACCGTATGCACGCATACGGA
>ERZ857882.972-NODE-972-length-35057-cov-4.243529_pt1 | contig 35057 bp, 26 predicted proteins | sample MGYA00519697_ERZ857882 | MGnify/ENA primary metagenome ERZ857882 (study PRJEB31778, sample SAMEA3449373) | human gut metagenome | biome: human gut; feature: human-associated habitat; material: faeces | place: United Kingdom | collected 2010/2012 ...
AGTGGCGGCGGCGCTTGTCCGGCTTAAAATCGAGGATGTGTCCCTCGATGATACGGGCGTGCCGCCTGATTTTGATTTCCCGGCGCTTCTGGCTTACGAGGGCGGCCTGATAGCCGTCCTCCGTAAGAAACAGCCGCATTTCATCACCGGGACTGCCGTAGGCGCAGGAACGCAGGACAGAAAACTCAATCATCCGGCGAGTGTTATCCTGAAAACGCTCCACGGCAAGAATGTTATGTCCTTTCAGCTCACGGGCTGAAATATCCCTCATAGGCTGCTCCTTTCTCAGCGTTCATGCTGTTGCTGGCGTTTTTTCTGCCACTGTTCCAGCAGCTTGATAATGGTTTCCTGCATCCTGGCCGGAGTATAACTCTTGGGAAAATACTTCCGCAAAGTGTCCGAAGTGAATGTCACCTTGTCCAGATCGCTTTTCTTTTCCTCGCCCATAATGGCCCGCATCACATCAATGGATAAACGCCCCTCTTGGCTGAACTTCTTGAGCCGCTGGGCCTGGGAGAGAGAGGGGGTGGCCTGTTCGCTGTCCATCGCGTCCAAAAGCTGGATCTGTTCCTCTTTTTTGAGGAAAGACAGCTCGTAGGCCGGATTAAAGGCGATTTTCTTTTCATCCACCATATCCAACAGTTCGGGAATTAGCTCGGTTAATCGGATATAACGCATGATCTGAATGCCACTTTTCTCACCAGCATCTTTGGCCACCTTGTCACGGGCACTCAACTTCTGTTCGACTTGAACAGAAGTAAGGTCTGTTCTTGCTCCCTGATGTTTGATGGCCTCTAACTTCATGCGATAAGCCCATGCTTTTTCACTGGGCATAACTTTCTCGCGCTGGATATTGGCATCTACCATCTCTATAACCGCTTCTTCATCGGTCATATCCCTGATAATGACTGGCATATCCTCCAAACCTGCCAACTCGCTGGCTCGGTGGCGGCGATGGCCAGAAATAATCTCATAGCCACCATCCGGGTCAGGGCGCACAAGGCCAGGCGCACGAACACCGCGCTTTTTAACACTATCCAGCGTTTCCTGCATCTTGGGGTCATCATCCTTGAAACGGTAAGGCTGACCTGTAAATGGCACCTCGGTCTGCATAGCTGGATACCCTTTAAAGTAGTGCAATTGTGTAAGGGGGATACGGACAACTCTCTCTTCGTCGGCTTCCTGACGTTCCTGCTCCGTGGTAAAAAGATCATCTACCGATGCCAGCTCTACTTTTTTCGCGCTGCTTTTCAAGTTTCGTCACCTCCTGCGTCAGATTTTTGTAGCTCTCAGCCACCTTGCCGCCAGGGTCATGGGCAAAAATGCTCTTGCCCTCGGCGCTGATTTCCTTTGCCCTAACAGAATGGGGAATCTCGGTGGCGAACACCTTGATTTTGCTGCCGTAGGTCTCCCGCAGCAGGGCGGCGATCTCCTTGGCAAAGTTGGTGCGGTTGTCCACCATCGTCAGCAGGATGCCGTCAATCTGGAGTTTGGGGTTAATCTGTCGCTTCACCTTATTTACTGTTTGGAGCAGCTGTTCTAATCCTTTTGCGGGCAGATACTCAGCCTGGACGGGAATTATGACCCTATTGGCGGCTGCCAGCGCATTGACCGTGAGCATACCCAGGGAGGGCTGACAATCAATCAGGATATGGGAATACTGTCCCTTTACGGTGTCCAGGTATTGCCGCAGGATAGTCTCGCGGCTCATGGCGTTCACCAGAGAAACCTCCATGCCGGAGAGCTGAATGTCAGCAGGCATCAGGTCAACGCCTTCCGGGTGGTGCAGGATGCCCTCACCGGGTCGCAGCGGCTCGTCCATCAGGATGCGTCCCATCGCGTCGGAAAGGGTAAAGGGTAGCTTGTCCGGTTGGGGATAACCCAGGCTGATGGTCAGGCTGCCTTGCGGGTCTCCGTCGATCAGCAGGACTTTCTTCCCAGCCTGCGCCAAACCGATTCCAAGATTGGCACAGGTTGTGGTTTTGCCAACGCCGCCCTTCTGGTTGGCGATGGCGATGATTTGCGTGTTCATTGACTTCACCTCATTTCTGATTGTTGCTGTTGCTTCTGGAAATAGAAAAAGCCGCCACTCCAAAATTAAAAGTGAAGTGACGGCTCTTTCTATCGCCGGAATACGAGTTCTTGAAATGAAAAAACACCCAGTCATTTTACACTGAGTGCTGTATCAAATTCATATTCAATTATCCAAATTAGGTCAAGCTATGCCAAACTGCCACAGCCCAAAACAAAGGGAAGGAGAGCTGAAAAGCGCCCCAAAAACACCGCAAAAATCAGCTCTCGGTTGTCCTATAATTTAACCACTAACCCCTTTTTTTACCCCCATTTTTGCCGGTTGTCCTATATTTAACCACGGAAAATTGGGTGAAAACGGCTCTCGTTTTACCAAATTTAGTCAAACTATATTAGCCCGTTTAGATATAGTAAAACCCCGGAAAACCTTGATTTTCCGGGGTTTTTGAACCATTTTGATACGGTTTGAACAGCAGATTATCTCTTGCTGAACTGAGGTGCTCTACGAGCTGCCTTGAGACCTTCTTTATATCCTCCCAGAGTCAGAACAAAGTCTCCGCTGTGCTCATTATTTCCAAACCATGTGACAAAGGCAAAGCCTCCCTGAAGCCTGCAGTTTCGGTCCATAAGAAAAGACTGGCTGCTTAAGGCGCCTGATATGCTTATCTCTCCCACCGCCGGCGATATGACTGCCAGAAGAGAAAGCTCTGCATAGACGAAGGGCTTCGATTCTCCCGGCGGCAGGGAAAGCGTTGAAACTCCCATCAGCGCAATCTTTAGTTCGTTTCCCCATACCACATTTAAAAGCAGGAAACTGTCCAGCAGGCCAAATGAGGTGAAACGGATACCTGCGGCGGCAAAAAACTGTCCTTTACAGGGAACTATGGAAGCATTCATTTCCTTCAGTACCTGGGCCGGCGTCATTTTTTCCGTCAGCGTACCGCCGCCCATGACCGCCGCCACAAACGGAAAGCTTCTGACCTCCTCTGCTTTGGAAGGCAGCAGGATTGTCCGGTTGTAGCCGAATCCTCCTGCTATCCCTGTCACATAAAAGGCAGGCGGGCCCCCCAACGGATAACGTAGCATAAGATATGCAAAAAAAGAGGCTTCGGAACCCGGCAGCTTTCCGTAAGATCCCACCGCCGTCAACTGAAAATTCTTTACCTGGACGGAAAGTTCTCCGGTATAGAGTTCCACCCCCTTTTCCCTGGTTATGTACAGCCCTCCGGATATACTCAGCGGTTCTTTATGTATGCTCACCGTCATACCCTGAATCCCAAATGCAACGGAAATTCCCTTTTTCATAGGTACCGTAACGTAAAGCCCCAGCACTTCAAACATCAGAATAGAAAGGGTGAATCCCGCATCCACATACACCGTAATGCTGCCTTCCCCCAGCAGAAAGCCCAGACGGGACAGACGAACCGGACCCAGACTCTTTTTCACATCCAGCCATTTCACATCTCCGTCTTCTGTTTTCTCTCCCCTGTTTTGAAGCTCCCTGCTTCCGGAAGTCTCCTGCGAATAATTATTTTCGGGCAGGGACAGAGGAATCCTGGTACTTCCTAATAAAAAGGCAAGGCAGGCTGAAAGAGCCGCTTTCTGACTGCCTCTCAGTTTAAGGGACAACCAGTCCAGTTCAACCGCCATATCGCATCCGGAACATTCTCCGATCAAAGGCATTGCAGAAAGGGACAGCTTCATCCCAAGCTCCAGCTTGAAGGTGAATTCCCGCTGCTTTGCATCCTTCCTGGTACTGACGGACAATGCCCCATATTCAGTGGTCGAAAGCCGAAAAGAGAATTCACCCGCCTCAAATATATAGCCGAACCGAAGTTCTTTAATGGCAAGGCCATATCCGGTAATGAGTTCCGGCACCTGAAAGGAAAGAGGCGTATTCTCCAGTTCTCCCGAAAGCAGTGAAAGGCTGCAGTTACCGCTCTCTTTACTGTTCCAGGTTCCGACAAGTTCCTTATGCTCCTTCCCCGCGATATAAGAAATCTTGAAATGAAGTTTTCCAATGGATGCATCCGCCTCCAGACATATGTGGCTGGTAAGAGTGCCGTTCTCCTCCTTCCGGGACCGGCCGGCGGCGGGAAGTTCTTTCACTCAGTGTCCTCCAGCAATTTATCAACGTCCACTATATTCATAGCACTCAGTATTTTGCTTCGCTTTGTATTCCAGACCATAAGGGAAAGCCTCTCCACATCAATAAAAGTCTGTTTTGGAAACACACCGTCCAACATTACATCGATCTCCAGCGCATACTCCAGCTGGTGTCCTGTCATAAGCAGCAAGAAGGCCTGTTTCAGCCGAATCTTGATTTTGTTGAAATCAAGGCTGTCTGCAATTGCCTGTATATCCGCATCATTCCCGCTTTTCTTAGCCGCTGCCGTACTCACATCCGTCACCGCTCCCTCTACCTTATCCTTTGTCAGATCAGAGGTCATAGAAGGGTCATAGTCCTTGCCGAACTGATTAATCGCATCCACCATCTCCCCGATGGTCATTCCTTCTGTGGTCTGAAGTTCACCAGGCAGAATCACAAAGGCATTTTCACCCCCTATCTTTGAAAAGGCCATTTTCAGTTTGGTGCCGATCAATGTGAAATCCAGATCCGCCTGTACATTGAAGGTCAGATCATTTGTCCCCTGAACCTTTACTGATAATTCATCCTTCATTTTTTTCCTCCTTCTGATAATTGTAACTCGCTCCGTAACGTACTAACGAAAAAATAAACTATATAGTTTTATTGTATCGTTCTATAAAACCATAAGTCAATATAAAATAGTTGAATAGCCGTACAAATTTTCAGACTATAATTTGTTTATTTTTTCTATTGTCTGAAAATTATATTTGTGCTACGTTAAAATTATTAATATTTTCGGAAGGAGGAATTTATGAAATCATTTATTTTGCCTGACAGCATCATAGAAGAAGTCAGAGAAGCCGGAGGCATGCTGGAGCTTGATTTTTCAAAGGAAGCCCATTATACCTTCTTCCTGGAACATCTGGGCGGCGCCGAACATCTCAAAAACACCGCTCCGCTGCTGCTGAATAGCCTGAATGCTCAGAGAAAGGACCTACTGCGGGCGGAACCGCAGAACGAATTGAATCTCACTGATGATTATATGGTACATAAGCTGCAGGTCACACCTAATCTGAAGTCCGACGGAAATTCACTCTCCTTCCTGCTTTCAGCGGAAACAGAGTTATCTTTATGTACCAACACACTGATTCCCCGGGTAAGTGTCAGTCAATATTTCCGTGATGCCCAAACAAAAGACATCCTTAAGCAGATAGATCAGACTCTGTCCGGAGAAACAAACAGCTTTATATCTCCCATATCCTGTGACAGCCTTACCGCAGGCCTGGATGAACGCCTCATCCGTATTGACAGCGTATATTCCATGACAGACCAGTCCTGTAACGGAACACCCTTTCTGAGAGGAAAAGTCTGTTCCTCCACGGCCATCATCCAATCCTTTCAGAATGATGTGAGCAAGGTGGAGCTGATCGATCCGGTAATCAAGCATCCTGGCCATGAGTACCGTCCTGGCCATGTGTGCATCAGTTATGACAGGAAGTCCCAGATGAGTAATCCCGATTACCATAAAGATATAGAGCTGAACTCCGGGATTACAGATATGCCTGTATATCTGCCTTTCACATTAACTGTTTCTCTGAAAAATAAGGCTTATTTTTATAAGGCGCCAAAAACCGGCTATTTCTATGAAAAATATCAGCCCCGAATCAGTCTTTACCGTATTCTTCATGACGAAAAAGAAATGCCGGGCTGTGCCCGTATGATCCAGCCCTGGTCACAGATCTCCGATAAAAACGTGGAAATTTTGGATTATAACAGGACATCCTCCGACGAAAAAATACCGGAACAGCCTAATAAAATCAAAATTACTTTCCCTGAGGACTGGAATTCCAATCTGAAGTCCCAATCTGTGATGAATTGTAATACGGAGGCGGAGCTGTACGGCAATCTTCTCCTGAACATCTGCCATCAGGAGAAAAACACGCATAAAGCCGGTTATGTCAGCGTTATAGCCCAGTATGAATACCAGAGCACGGATCCTACGCAGGTAAAAGCAGAAAGGCTGTTTTACCAGTGGGGCTGCATGGCATGGGACACCCTGCTTCTCACTCCATCAGGCATTATCGCCGCACGGGATGTGCGTATCGGTGATCTTCTCCTTTCCCCTGACGGCAGCTTCATGCCGGTAAGGGATATCACTACCGGTACGGAAAAAACGCTTTTTAGAATTCAAACCCACAGTAACACCCTGAATGTTTCTGCAACCCACACCCTGTGTCTGGCAGGAGATGACGGTTCCTTCTGTCCGACGCCTGCCTGCGATGCACGGTGCGGGCAGAGAATCTATGCCTGGGATCCGGAAAAAAACGAACCGGTGCCAGAGGAAATTATAAAAATCACCACGATCCCCTATGAGGATACCGTCTACAATTTCCAGTTCGACAAAGAGACATATCTCATCGGAAACGGGCTGCTCATCGGAGATCAAACCATGCAGGGGCATTATCCTCCGGGTGGAGATGTACTGAAAATGAACGCTCTTTCACCGAAAGCCGCAGACATGCAGGAACTGCTCATGAATCTTTGCTCTTCCTTGCCGCGGGAAAGGAACAATACTCCTGTTTTTAAGCGCTCTGATAAGCCGGAGAGCTACGCCATGCACTACTTTTGTGTTAAATACCTGCTGTTCTATAATTCCTTTCCCTTGGAACAGGCGCAGACCATCGCCGAATACTGTCAGTTCATGGCAGACAATGCCACAACAGGAAGCCTGCTGCTAGACGGGATACCGGATTGGGTGAATGAAAAATCCTTCTATCGTCTGGCAGACAGCCAGTTTGAGGTACCCATCATCCCCACAGCCATGGCCAAATGGTATGACACCGGGGAGCTTGACACGCCAAAGCCCTGGTATCCCACAGACAGCGATGAATGCTGCTTCCATGTCTGTGACGATCTCCTGCGTCCCTTTCATTTTTTCCCCGGGGAAGAAACGCCTGAGACCTCAGAAGAAGAGGCCCAGGAACTGGCGGACCGCGTGATTCCCTGTCCCCCCAGATTAAGCGGGCTTCTGAAAGAGATTGCTGCTTCCGTCCTCCCTTATAAGAAAGATCTGACCAAACTGCCGGAGGAGCTCATGATGAAGCTGGGGATTTATCTCCACATCCTCATTGACACGATTCTGCATCAGAATTTCGGCGCCCGACGCTCCTGGATCAATATGGCTTACCGGGAAGGTGTTTTTACCCCTGAAGGCAAGAATGTGGAAAATGATTATCCCCCTTATCAGGATATATTTGACGATGATGCGGCTTACGATGATACCGCTTCCTATCCTGCCGGCCTGGAGAAGATCGGATGGACGGTGAATGAAACCTTTCTAAAGCTGTCCTACCAGTTTCCTAATGATACGAGCGCTCTCGGCAACCAATCGCTCTATGATCTCTGGGACAATTATGCACAGCCCAATTCCTATACTTATGCCTGCGGCCTTTCCCTTGTCAACGATTTTTTGAGAAGCTGCCTAGATCTGCCCGCCGATCCATCCTGGCTCACAAGCCCTCAGTTTACACGCATAGAAAAGAACTTCCGATCCACCGTAAAGGATTTTGCCCCCCTTTCCGACCTATGGCAGAAGGAACAACAGGATATGGATTTTAATTACAATGCGGAGGATGTTTTCAGGAAAATCACCGGCTGTGATACCACAAAAGAAACTACGGAGGAAAAGTATCGTAACTTTTTCTGCTATACAAAAATCCTGTATGATCTGCAGCATCTTTGGGAGGAGGAATAAAAAATGGCCATTACCCTGCATTATCGGCTGGACGACAAACAAAACCTGGCAGTCCGGGCTGAAACACAAATAACATATGAAAAGGATAAAATATATCGGCTTGTCCTGATTATTCTGAAAAAGGATGATAAAAATCCGGTACTCATGAACGATGTCCTCCTGCAGAACGGTATGGGCAGTGCAGAGGTCAGCTATGATTACAGCCTTTTCAACAGCAAAGGAGTTAGCCTCACCTTACATGCACATGTCTGTATACTGCCTGATCCTCCCCCGCCGGAGTCCACTGCGCCTGAACAGGATATCACAGGGAATACACCGAAACCCATTATCGTGGAGGAACAGACGGAAGAAATTCATCTGTTTGGTACTGCGGATTGTCTGGATAACATAAGGCTGGAGCAGACTCAGTCCTTCCTCTGCCCGGCCATCGGGCCGCTCCCCGCCCCACAGGCCAGATTTCTGATACAGGTACAGCTGAAGGAGGATTACACTCTGCTGCGCTTTTACAAAGATTCGGTCAGCCTTACCTGCCTTACAAAAGAGGGGCAAAAAATGCCAAACTATAAAATGGATATGGCTGCAAACCAGATTTCATTTCAAGCGGACTCACTGACAGGAAGTCTTGCCTCCGGCTTTTCTTCCGTTAACTGGAAAGGAAAAGGGATTGTTTACCAGCATTCCACCGGTTTGATGCTGGCTCTCTCCTTCACTTTAAACAGCGGGAGTTTTTAATATGAATCAGAATCAAACCTTACTTATTCCGATCACAGTACGGGCATGCCTCTGTGGGCGTGCCCCTTCCAAAAAAATATATGCCGGGTATCAGCTCGACTTCACGGATCTGGATGATCCGGATATTCCCATTGATAATGGTCTGTTCGTTCCCGGCAATCCCCCTGAACCGGGAATACATCTTTCCTTCAGCCTGCCGGAGGGTTTTACCAGAGGGACTCAGGAGGAATCCGGAACAAATGGGAACTCCTCCTCCAAGCTTTGTTATCCCCTTGTTCCCAACCGATGGGCTGTGGTTCGTATGTGGCTGGAGGATGGGGACAGTCTGCTGCGCCAGAAGCTTTTTCTCATAGAAAGCGACTCACTTCAAAAGAAACGGGGCGCAGGTTACAATAATACGGGAAGCAGCTCCTGGCCCTATCCCCAGACACCGGATCGTCCCTACCGCTATCTGGGCAGAAGTTATGCCCTTTCCCAGGCAGAGCATGTCCCTCAGGATACGGAACGGCTTGCCCTTACTGCCGTTTCTCCCGTGAATCCGTTTTTCTCCGCCTACTATCCCCATTGCCGGAATGTATTTGGCTTTTATGACGATCTTCCTGCCGATGGGATCCACAAGGCGAATATAAGTTATCTCGTATGCGGCTGGTATCAGGATGCGGCTGGCCCCGAGCCGCTTTCCCTTCTTAAAACAGCACAGCAGCTGGAAGAGGTCCTGCTCATGAAGCTGGAGGGAACCGGGCTGCCGGAAACCAGTCTCTGTCATGGCCTTTTATGCGGCATCGAGTGGAAAGGGGCGGATTTTTCTTATCCTACCGGCATACCGGACGATCCACAGCCTGGAGAAGTGGAGGACAAACCGGATCTGGCGCTTGGAAACACCTCCGATGAGGCTGCGGCAGCACTGGCAGGAGCGGACAGCGAAATATCTCCCCGCCTGTTTCAATGCTTTCTGCGAAATCTCTGCCCGGATCTCCTAGGAGAGCAAGGTTCCGCCGAGGTGGAAAAGGAACTGTATGCCGCCGGTTTTTCCACCCTGCAGCCTCCTGATTTAATATGCCTTTCTTCTGTCCCCGGCACAGAACACAGACAGCCGCCTTCCGAACGGATCATGAAACAAATCTCCGACCTTCGTTCCCGCCAAAGGCAGCTTTTTTCAGAGCGCATGAAACAGAAACAAAGGTGCCGTACCGCATTTGAAACCTGGCAGCTTTTCTATACCGCCCGGGAGGATCGTGACAGGCTATATGCCGCACTTCAGGCATACGTAACTGAAATACAAAGAGAACAGACTATATTAACGGATACAGACGAACAAATCCGATATGACATTAATAACCTTGCGCCCGGACCGGGATACGAACTGAAAACAGAACCCGCGCCTCCCTTTTATCAGCCGGCCGATCCTGTTCTTCTTGTCAGGCAGCTGGCCAACACGGACGGCAAAGTGACCGGAAAGCTCACCGTCTGCCGGCGTTCGGAGCAGGTGAATACCTCTGTCACCTTCACCGGGCTTTGTGCATCCCCTGTCACCGTGTATCCTGATGATTTATTCGGGAATGCAGAACCTTCCGACGGCCTGCCGGAAGCCCTTCCTCTCTTAATCGGCGAGGCATCCTTATTTTCTGCCGGTTTCGCTGCCCTGATAGCACGGAAGGCTTTACAAAAGGCCGGTTTTATTCTTCCGGATCCCGCACGGACTGAAGAACTTGCCGAGCAGCTTCGGCAGGTACAGCAGCAGTTCGTTCAGCTTCCCTCCATCTTCTATGACAGGGAGCTTCCGGAGATCCGGGCAATTACCGTGTTCAAGCCGCAATGGCACCCTTTGTATCTGGAATGGCAGTGCTTTTATTATCCCGATAAGGCTCTCCTGAAGGAGCAGCCGGGTTTGAAAAACTGGAGGCTGAAGGATGGGCGTTATGATTACTGCGGAGATATCTCCATTATGGATCCTCAAAACCGATATTCTGTCTCAGGCCGGCAGCTTCTGTCCGACAACGCATCCAGGCAGCTGGAAACAGGTGTGAACAGCTTTTTTGAGGAGAATGTCCTTCCGCTGAAGGATCCGCGTACAAGAAGCCTTTTATCGCAGTCCCTGAGCGGTTTTAACGATATGCTGCTCATGCGGGATCAGATGAAGCTGCTGCCTCTGTTTTCCACGGACGGACTGGTGAAAGCCTCTCTTTCCCTTCTTCAGGCGCTGCCATCGGATGAAATGGGTACCGCCGCCGTATTTGACCGGCTCTTCTCCCCCATTCGTGCCGGTTTTCTGGCTTTTGGCAGAATACGAATTCTGGATAAACTGGGAAGATTTCAGGATATCCTGTCTCCCGATCTCTATTGCAGTGAAGAAATGCGTTCCTTAAACGCACCGGCCAAACCTCATGAAGCCATGCTCCAGCCCCGGCTGGAGCAATACACGAGACTGCATGCAAAATGGATATGTGCCGTATCAGCAAAAGCTGTAAACGATGCAGATAATATAGATGGAGCGGAAGCCTCCTTCGTGCCGACAGCCTCTCCCCTTTGCGGCTTTCTGCTGCCAAACGGACTGGATAACAGCCTTATGGCATTCACTGCCGGAGGGACTCCCGTCGGAAGTCTTGTACTAACCCAGACCGGCAGCGGCATAGACTTCAAAAGTCCCCCCGGAGAAAAAATATCCCATCACCTGCCGGAGGATATTAACCCGCAGCTGTACCGGATTTTATACTCCCTGCAAACCGGGCCGAAGGAAAATCTCATAGCCCTTCTCTCTTATATCGACAGGCTGGGCAGCCGGATCACCCCTGCCCCTCATGGACCGGCAGAAGTGGAATTTATCGGCCGTCCTCTTGTTCTGTGCAGACTCAGCCTGAAACTGGAGCAGGCCGGTGACCCGGAATCCTACCGCCATCTGGAAGGACAGATTCCTGACCCAAGCCACACTGCCAATGTAAAAAATGCCGTTTTCTCACTCCAAATCGGAGAACTGAATGACTATCGCGACGGTATGGCCGGCTTTTATCTGAACAAGGATTTCGATCACCTTCATATTTACCCGGGAAGCGGCACCCAGACCTCTTATTTTTATGAAGACAATCTGATTCCGGCGGCCCTTGATGCAGAGCTTCCGCCGGATGAGCTGTGTGTTCTTATGGATGCTTATGCCCGCCTGACGGTTAAACCCGGTATTTTACCGGCCTGTACCTTATCCCTGCCCGACGAACTGGTAAACGCCTCCCTTGACAATATCCGTACCACTTATTTCACCGGACCTGTCCTAAGCAATGAAAAGCAGCTATCCATACCCGCCGCGTATCAAAATGACAGGAGCTATTTTTTCTATCAGGCAGGAAGGACTTCCCGAACCGAAGCTTCCGGTAAAGGTATTTCTGAAAACTGCTGGAAAACCACAAAACTTGAACAAACGGACAGCCAGGCTTTTTCCATTCCTTATCCGGTAAAGGCGCTGGAAGGCTATATACAGATTCAAAAGCATAAGGAGGGGGAAAATGATCCTACACAGCAGCTGTTCTAACGGCACCTTTTACGATACACACCTTACCGTCAATGATCCTGCCTGTGCAGTATCTCTATATTCGGAAAACACCTTATATTATTCCTTTCAGGCCCCCGATCCGGTGTCGAATGCACGCCCCAAAATAAAAATAACCGCATCTGTGGGAGAAGCCTCCGGCAATATGTTTTCATCCACAGACACGACATATGGAACAATGACCTGTCCCTGTTTTGATTTCCGCGGCATCAGCCGAAACGGAAATCTGCTGTCCTATACACTGACTCTCTCTGAAGATAAGCTGGCTCCCGCTGATAACGCTTCCCTCACTTTAGAATGGAGCGGCATCATCTCCACCGCTTCGGAAGGGATTTGTTCTGTCACTGTTGAAATAAGTGGTTTCGGGAATGAATTGGATGGAAAAAATACCTGCTATCTTTATAAAAGCCTGGCAGCCACTGAGATCTGTTATTTCACGGCTTCACCTGCCAGTGCCTGTCCGGGTGAGCCTGTCACTTTAGAATGGAAGGTAATTAATGTAAATGCCGGCTATATCCTTCCCGGCGGCTATAATATTTTTGCCGGCGGCGTACAGAGCTCATCCTCCTGCGTGGTTCCCATGCCTTTCGACAGCAACAGTTTCTTTTTATATGCTTCGGGCAGTTCACAGAGCGTTTATAAGGAGGTAAAGGTCTTCACACCCAGTCCTGTTATCAATCTTTTGCTGGAGGGACGCAGCGCATCCTGGGAATGCCACTATGCATCCCGCTATGAACTGGCCGAAAACGGCGTATATTCCAAAATAGAACCCGCAGACAGCCGTATACTGCGGGATGATACCACAAGCATTGCAATCCGCTGCACAGGAGATCCTGTTTCGGAAGAAGAAATACGGCTTGTGCTTCCGGGAACTAATATCACCTTTAACAAATATATACATGGTTATTCCAATCATAAGGTAATAGGCATAAGCTGGAAAATTCCGGATGGCCGGATGGCCGTCGTTAAGATCTGGGATACTGCCTGTTATACCGTATCCTCCTTGCCGGAAGGAAACTGGGAATACGCGTATGACAGCAAAATCAATGTTACCGCAGAACTCATTATTGATCCGGGGATCCCGCAGTCTCTGGATTTCAGACTATAGGAGAATAGAAATGGCTGGTTTGTATTTGGATCTGACACCTGCTTATCTTTATACCCAAAACGGAGAACCCGACCGAATCCCCATACAAAACAGAATTGTTATGGAATTGCGTAACCCCTCTCCTGAGGAATCCGTAATTCTGAAGAATGATGCAAAAAAAGAATATATTGAATTACCTTCTTATGATAATGCAGCCGTCATGGAAGGACTTACCTGTATTTATCTGCGCTTTGACTTAGGAACATCTGCCGACTGCCTGACAGATGAGGAATCCTTTAAAAATGTTCTTTTTGCAAAGCCGGACGACTGGTACTGCTGCCAAAAAGACCTTGATACCTTTATCCTGTATCCTTCCCGAACCTTTTCTCTGGAATCTTTCTCCGGCATCGAATTTATTCTGGATCGGCTCAGGACCTCGCTGCCAAGAGATACCACAACTTCCTGCCATGTGAAATATGTCAATGTAACAGAAGGAAGAATTCAGGAAGGAACCATCATAATCTATAAAAAAAGATGTCCGTTAAGTATCCGTGTTTTTGTGCCTGCCGCCGCAGACGTGGTCACCGGCTTTCGGGACACAGTGAGTCTGGAGTGGTGTGTCACAGGCGCGGATAAGGTGGTTTTACAGCCCGGCGGCCTTATTCTGGAAAAAGAAGGCTCCCGCCGGATGCTATTAACCGGCAAAGCCAGTTATACGCTGACCGCATACTGTGATAGCAGACAGGTATCTCAAAGCATTTTATTGGAACCTCTTACCGCTTCCATAGAGACCTTCCAGGTAACATCGGAAGCCTCCGGTTCGGAAATCACTCTCAGCTGGAAGGTCATAAATACCCGCCATATATTCCTCTCTCACATAGGACGGCTCTGCGCCGGCAGCGAAGGAATCGGTTCCCTCACTCTGAAGCGTGATGAAAAAATTCGTTCCTTTATCCTGTCTGTTGAAAACCGGGAAGGTCTCATTACATGCAGCAGGCAGATTCCAGTTTAAATAATGCGAATTTATATGTTGTTTTGAAATGAATCAGCTTCAGTTTAAAATTCTTTCTTTTCATAGATGCGGACAGAAAGCCACAAGGAAAGAAACAAGCCTGCAGCTGCCAAAATAACGGCCGCAATTTCCCCGTATTGCATGATTTTTTCTGCATTAATCCGGATCCCTGCCAACACTGCCCCATTATCATCCAACTGGCTGAGGCCAAGCACTCCCAGACTTAAACAGATGAAAACGGCCATATAGACAAATCTGGCTTTTTCCACGCCCAATTTATAAATGACCGGAAAAAGCAAGAGCTGCATCAAGATGGTGACCAGCAGTATCTGAAACAAAGAGTGCAGACTTTCCGGAATGTTTACTCCGCCTTTTATCAGTCCGCGCAGAAGCATAAGCAGACAGCAGGCAAGGCTGACACCGATATCGATCAGGAAAGCGAACAGATATCTGGCTTCCACGATTTCTTTTCTCGTCAGGGGAAGGCTTATGGCGTAGGTATCCCAGCCGCAGGCCTTATCCAGACTGAATACGGTCATTGTGCTCATAATGCCGATCAGTATAATAAGCATGAAGAGAAAGCTGTCTGCATTCATGAAATAAGAATAGAAGAAACAGAAAACGGCAACGATCAGCCAGCTTTTCATCTGGCCCTCCATGAGGTAATATTCTTTTTTGAGCAGTCCAATCATATACGTTCTCCCTTCACATAATAAAGCATGATATCCTGGATACGCACGGGATCCGCAACCAGGCCTGCTGCCCCCGCTTCTTTTTTCCTCCAGACCTTCGCTTCTGCCATCGCTTCCGCGCCAAATCGGTTTTCCTTATATCCGATGAGTTCTGAACGGTCAAAGGCCGCGAAGCCTTCTTTCGGCCCCTTCAGGATGACAAAACGTTCCAGGAGGCTATCCTTTTCCTCCGACAGGATAATCCTGCCTTTGTGAATAAAGGTAATATAATCCGCAATTTTTTCCAGATCCTCCACAATATGGGTGGATACAAAGATGCTGTGGTTTTCGTCCTGGATAAAATCAAGGAAAATATCCAGAATTTCATCCCTTATTATTGGATCCAATCCGCTTGTCGGCTCATCCAGCAAAAGCAGCTCCGCCCCATGCGACAGAGCAATTGCTATGGACAGCTTCATCTTCATACCGCGGGAATAGGCCTTGATTTTCCTGTTTTTCGGAAGGCCGAACCGTTCCAGGTTGGAAAAAAAGACGTCCTCCTCCCAGCCCGGATAAATCCCGGACATCATACTGTTTATTTTAAGGCCATTCATGGTTTCCGGCAGATTCAGATCGCCAAGAACCACGCCGAGACGTTCCTTGACAGCCTTCTCCTCTTTTATATTATCTTTGCCCAGAATCCGGACAGAACCGCTGTCCCTGTGCAGCATATTCAAAATCAGCTTGATCGTGGTCGTTTTTCCCGCGCCGTTTTCTCCGATAAAACCCATGATGCTTCCCCTTGGCAGCGTCATGGAAACCTCACTGAGCGCAAAGCCCGGATAGGCCTTGGAGAGGTTTTCGATTACCATTGCATTATTCATTTCCATATCTGATACCTTTCTGTCCGCCTGCCGGACAATTTACAGGAACAGGCATGCCTGCCGCCTTATTCGTACAGAACCTTCAGGACCTCCGTCAGTTCTTCCAGGGATATGGCATTCTCCCTGGCAATTTCCACGGCTTTGGTCAGATATTCCTCAGCCATGCGCAGACTGCCTTCCCTGATAATGGAGACATCCCGGTTCGCTACGAAGCTGCCTTTTCCTGTAATGGTTTCAATGAAGCCTTCCTGTTCCAGATCGTTGTAGGAGCGTTTGGTGGTAATAACGCTGATACGCAGCTCTTTGGCGAGCAGCCTCATGCTGGGCAGGGCATCCCCCGGCTTCAGTTCGCCGGTTATAATGTAGTTTTTTATCTGGGAAGTGATCTGTTCATAGATGGGCTTCCCGCTGGAATTACTTATTGTGATATTCAATATGGTACCTCCGGAGTATATATTGTATATATCTTTATATATACAATATATACTGTGCTATTAAGTTTGTCAATGACCAAATGATAACCGGAATCCCTACACTATAACACCAGACTTTCTGCATATGCTATAATGAACGACAAGAGAGGTGACAAATGAAACATACGTACTCAACTTCACAGACTGCCGAAATAATAGGCATCCATCCCAATACCGTGCGCCTGTATGAGGAACTGGGCCTTATTACCCCGCCCGAAAGGAAATCCAACGGCTACCGCATTTTTACAGATCTGCATATCCGCCAGTTCCGTATCGCCCGGCTGGCTTTTCAGGTTGAAGTGCTTCAGAACGGACTGAGAAAACAGGCGGTGGATATCATCAAAACTGCCGCTCAATGTGATTTTTCAGGGGCGATTGCCCTGTCAGAAAAATATCTGAAGCAGGTTTCCCTGGAAAAGGAGCGCGCCGAGGAAGCGATTCGGATCGCGCGGGATTTAATAGAAGAAAAAAATACTGCATCCGATACGCTTTCGCTTACCCGCAAAGAAACAGCCGACTATCTGGGAGTTTCCATCGATACTCTGCGGAACTGGGAATTAAACGGTCTGCTTGAGGTAAAACGGAAACGCAACGGTTACCGCATCTATACGGAAGAGGATATCCGGCGGCTGAAAATCATTCGCTCCCTTCGCTGTGCAGACTATTCCCTGACCGCCATCCTGCGCATGCTCCGGACCCTGACTGTAAATCCTGCCGCCGATATCCGGACGGTCATTGACACACCAAAAGAACAGGAAGACATTTTCAGCGCCTGTGACAGCCTGCTCTCATCCTTGTCCCATGCCAGGAAAAACTTTCTTCAGATTCTGGAGGAATTGGAAGCTCTGAAAAAAGAACAGGAAAATAACCCTCCACTTTAACACCAGCCTTTGCGCCGGTGTTATTCTTTTTTCTGAAAACAGGCAGACCGGGCTGCGGTGAAGGAAATCCTTTTCCCATCCGATCTGCCGGCGCGTTCCGACGCGCAGAAAGGAGAAAAAATGGAAGCACCAATCAGTGTAAAGGGGCTACGGAAAGCCTATCAGGGAGTTCCTGCCGTCAGGGATATTTCCTTTTCGGTGAATCCCGGTGAAATTTTCGGGCTGCTGGGAGAAAACGGAGCGGGAAAAAGTACCACTATCGAATGTCTGCTGGGAACCCGCAGACCGGATTCCGGCAGCACATCGATCCTCGGCATGGATCCTGTTAAGGATCGCAAAAGGCTTTTTCAAAAAGTGGGGGTACAGTTTCAGGAGCCTTATTATCCGGATCGGATACGGGTAAGCGAATTATGTGAGGAAACCGCTTCTTTGTACCGCAGTTCACAAAATTATGAAAAGCTTCTGGAACAATTCGGCCTAGCGGAAAAAAAGGAACTCATGGTGAGTAAGCTGTCCGGCGGGCAGAAGCAGCGTCTTTTCATCGTACTCGCCCTGATTCCGGGACCCGAAGTGGTTTTTCTGGATGAACTGACCACCGGCCTGGACACGAAAGCCCGGCGTGAGGTCTGGAACCATCTGTTAAGTCTCCGGCAGAAGGGGCTCACTATTCTGCTGACTTCCCATTTTATGGATGAAGTCGCCATTCTCTGTGACAGAATCGCCATCCTGAAAAAAGGACAGATCATTTTTGAAGGCACGGTTGATGATGCTGTGACACGCAGTCCTCATGACAATCTGGAGGATGCTTATCTTTGGTTTATGGAATCGGAGGAAATATGAAAACTTTTCGTACCCTTTATAAAATTGAATTAAAACTCTCCCTGCGGGGAATGGATATGGTTATTTTTGCAGTCGGCCTCCCCGTGGTCATGGTTTTCATCCTTGGGATGCTTTATGGAGAGAAACCGGCCTTTCCCGGTTCTTCCTATACCTTTCTGGAGCAGTCCTTCGGGGCTCTGACTACCATTGCCGTCTGTGCCGGCGGTGTCATGGGACTTCCCCTGCTGGTTTCCGACTACCGGCAGAAAAAGGTGCTGAAGCGTTTCCAGGTTACCCCGGTAAGCCCCGTAATGCTACTTGCGGTCCATGTTGCCATTTATTCCACTTATTCCCTGGTATCTCTTGTTCTGGTTTATGCCTGTTCCGTCCTGTTTTTCGGCTGCCGCATGCAGGGCAGCGCCGCCGTGTTTCTCCTCTGCTATCTGTTGGTCATGCTGTCCATGTTCAGCATCGGCATGATGGTGGGCGGGCTGGCGCCGGATACGAAGACGGCCAGCATCGCGGCATGTGTCCTTTATTTTCCCATGCTGCTTTTGTCCGGGGCCACCCTGCCTTACGAGGTCATGCCCGCCGTATTGCAGCGGATCGCTGATTTTCTGCCTCTTACACAGGGAATTAAGCTGCTGAAGGCTTCTTCTCTGGGGCTTCCGATGGAAAACGTGCTGCTGCCGGTATTGGTACTTGTTATACTGCTTATCTGCTGCAGTCTGATTGCTGTCAGGTTTTTTAAATGGGAAGCTGAATAAAAGAGGGCGTGGGATGGCAGTTATCTGTTATCCTACGCCCTCTTTCTCAATGGAACAGCGGTTGATGAAAAATCCACCTTATTCCGGTTATCATCCTATATTATACTACTACTAACCGCTTCCTCAATGTTAAAGCCAGATCTCTTAATGGTAAAAACGGGAAACGGCGCCTCAGGGCAGAATAACAAAAAGGAGATAATCAAATGCTTTCTTTAAACGGAAAATGGAAAGTAACACATGTGCCTTACTGCTCCCCCATTGATTTTATTCTTTCTCCCTCGTTTGTTCCGGAGGGCTGGCTGGATGCTGCTGTTCCGGAGGAAATTCACCGTACCCTGCGAAATGCAGGCATAATCCGCGGCAATGTATATGGGAAAACGGAGGAGGAAGAGCTTTGGATTGAGCAGGCCGACTGGGTCTATCATAAGGAATTCTTTGTCCCCGCAGAGGAAACGGGACGGCAGGTTCTGCTGACTTTCGAAGGGCTGGACACCTTTTGTGACATCTATCTGAACGGTATCCTTACAGGCTCCCATAAAAATATGCATATTCCTTTTCAGACGGACGTGAAGGATCTTCTTCATTTCGGAGGAAGGAATGTCCTGGTGGTTCGTTTTTATTCTCCCGTACGTTATGTGGAAAACCGGGATGACAGCGAGATTTTCTCCATTACCACCAGTGACCGGATATTCGCACGGAAAGCGCAGATGAACTATTCATGGGATTTCTGCGGACGCTGTGTAACCGTCGGAATCTGGAAAAATGTTTCCCTGACAGCCGTAGACTCCGTCCGGATTTCCTCCCATTATCTTTACACAAAGCTGCTGGAGGAGGACAGCGCCCTGCTTCACCTGAATATCGATTTTTCCACACCGGATTATGATACTTTCTCTTCTTATTATGTATCTGTGAATATAGAAAAGGACGGGAATCCCGTCTGCCATATTTCAGAAAGGGCCGCGGACTGCAGCGTCCTGGAATTTTCCCTGGAGGATCCTATTCTCTGGTGGCCGCGTCCCTACGGGGAACCATTTCTCTATGACTTCGTTCTCCGTCTGGAAAAGGAGGGGCAGATCCTTCAGGAAATACGCCAAAAATTCGGAATACGCCGGATTGCTGTTTTACAGGAACCTGTGGAGGACGGCCTTTCCTTTCAATTCGCGGTGAACGGCAGAAGGCTATTTATCAGAGGGGCTAACTGGGTGCCGCTCAATACCATTTATACGGATATTACCGATGAAGATTATGAAAAAGCTGTCCGTTATGCCTGTGAAGGAAATCTTACCATGCTGCGCATCTGGGGCGGCGGGATCTATGAGAGTCCCCGTTTCTTTGAACTATGCGATGAAAAAGGCATATTGGTGTGGAATGATTTCATGTTTGCCTGCGGTATCTATCCCCGGGATGAGGAGTTTCTGGAAAATGTGGCACTGGAAGCAGAAACCGTGATTAAAAAATACAGGAACTATACCTCTCTGGCCTTGTGGGCCGGTGATAACGAAAACGGACAGGCTTACGGGTGGGCGGGAAGACCCTATGAATTTGCAGAAGATCCCATCAGCTGCCGGATTCTGAAAAAGGCCTGTGAAACCTTCGATCCCAACCGCTTTTATTTAACCACTTCTCCCGGAAGCCCCTGCGGGGACTTAAAGGGCGGCGATAACCCGGAGTCTCCCTATCAGGGCGACTCCCATCTCTATATTATGTCTGCGGATCCCGGCATCCGTTCCGGACGGGATTACGGCAGGAATTATTATAAAAGGATTCTCAGCTACCGCCCCAGATTCATGAGTGAATTCGGTTTTATCTGTTTCCCGGAAAAAGATACCTTCTACCGTTATAATTTTCGAAGGCTGCCTCTGTCCCGGGAAAACGAACTGACGGAATTTCTTCCTTTTACCGGAGAATTCATGGAAAAAAATGATTTTGATTCTGCGATTTATTACAGCCAGGTCTATAATTCCATGGCATTGAAATATTGGATCGAATATTTCAGAAGCCTGAAAGGAATCTGTTCCGGCACGCTGTACTGGAAATTCAATGATCCGGCCGCCGACTGTGCCAAAGGAGGTATTTTCCCTTCCCACATGTCTGTTATCGATATGTTCGGGCAGCCGAAAATGACCTATTATTATACCAGAAGAGCTTATGAAGATTTTCTGGTGTGCTGTACAGAAAAAAAGGATGCCTTCCGGATTCACGCCTGCAGTGAACTGACGGAGGAAATAAAAGGCACCCTGCATATCACCCATATGGACTTCAAAGGAAAGGTTATCCTGGAAAAATCCATGGCATGTACCGCGGCGGCAGACAGTACCACCCTGCTTGCTGAATTTCCCGGCTGCACCTTTGCCGTAAAGGATAAATATGAAGAATATTTTCGAATCCGTTTTGATACATCCGGATGTGAGTATGAAAACAGATACTTCTTTGCGGATATCTGTGAAATAAACCGGCTGAAGCTTCCTCCCGCCGGACTCCGCATCCGGAAAGCATCCTTTGAGGACGGAAATATCCGCCTGTATCTGTATACGGAAAATTTTGCCCGCAGCGTCAGGCTCCGTCTTTCGGATAGGCCGGCCGGTTTTGCAGATAATTATTTTGATATGGATGCGGACAGTGAAAAAATAGTGTGTGTTATACCGGACGACAAAGACGGCCTTGAAGCCGCGGCACTTATTATTGACGGAATAAATGTCTCCTCCATTCTTCTTCCTCTCGCATCCCTTTTATCCGTCTGACTTCATTTGATAAAAACAGCTCCCGGCTGGTCGCCGGGAGCTTGTTTTCGCAGTCTTCCTATCTCTTTCAAAGGACTTAACCACATGCTGTCATACTATTTTTTGCTTTCTATGATATGCACATCATAAGGCGCAAACTTCAGTCTGTCCCCTTTCCGGCAGACCTCCCCACTCAGGATATCCACACCGTCCAAAGGCATAACCAGCTCTTTTACCGTTCCTTCCCTGTTCAGCAGGAAGGTATAGGCATAATCCTCATTTTCCCTTCTGGCTGCTTCCAGTCCGATCTCCTTCACAGAAGCCTCTTCCTGTCCTTCCAACGCAGACACCAGCCCGCATTCTTTACTGATATCTCCAAGCAGGGCATCATAAAATTCCTGGTTAGAGCTTGTTCCGATATAGTACACCCGGCCTTTTCCGAAGCTGTTTCTGCACACCACAGGCATTCCCGCATAAAAATCCTCTTCGTAGCAGGCGAGCGCCGCGGCGCCTTCCGGGTGCATCAGATCGCATATCATTCCGGCAGGGTAACGCACTCCCTGATAGGTAAAATGGTTAACTGCATCCGGACCGAGAGAATCAAACTCCTCCACCCATACACCGCATAACTCACGCAGCTTTCCCGGATAACCGCCCAGGGTGATATAGTCATTTTCATTCACCAGTCCGCTTAAGAAGGTAAACAGGGCCGTGCCCCCTTCTTCCGTAAATTTCCGGAATTTATCGTCCGTTCCGGGCTTTATCATATACAAGACCGGCGCCGCGATAAGGCTGTATTTACTGTAATCATCATCCGGCCCGATGATATCCGCAGGTATATTCTTTTCAAAAAGAGCCTGATAATAGCGGAACACCTCTTTCACATAATCCAGCCGGTTATTGGGGCCTGCCGAGCATTCCAGCGCCCACCAGTTATCCCAGTCAAACATCACCGCCGCCTTTGCGTGTGTGCGTGTTCCGAGAAGCTTATCCCCGATAATCTGCAGTTCTTTCCCGATTGCAGCACACTCCCGGAACACCCTGGTATTGTCTGTTCCCGAATGGTCGATGACCGCCCCATGGAATTTTTCACAGGAGGCAGGGCTTCTGCGCATTTGGAAAAACATGACCGTATCCGCGCCGTGGGCCACCGCCTGATAGCTCTGCATCCGCAGGACTCCTGGACGTTTCAGGCTATTGTCCGTCAGCCAGTTAGAAACGCTGGGCGTCTGTTCCATCAGGGCAAAGGGCATCCCCTGCTTCAGACCTCTTGTCAGCTCATGTCTCATGGCTACCATAGCGCCCGGATCCTCGTTATTGGGGTAATTATCCCAGGACACAAAATCCATTTCCCCCGCCCATTTTTTATAATCCAGCTGCTTATAAAAGCCCATCATATTTGTGGTGACGAGAGCGCCGGGTATCCGTGCTTTGATGGCATCCCGCTCCGCCTTGAAATTTTCCAGCATGCTGTCCGAATTGAAACGCATATAGTCCAGAGTCAGGCCCTGGTTCTGGCTTCTTTTTTCTTCAAAATGCTCGCTAAGCAAGTTGGGGACGACGATATCGTCCCAGCTGTAGTAGGTCTTTCCCCAGAAATGGGTATTCCACTCATGATTCAGCTTATCCAGCGTCTTATATTTCCTCTTCAGCCAGACACGGAAGGCTTTTTCACAGTTTTCACAGTAACAGGCCCCGCCGTATTCATTGCTTACGTGCCAGGCTGCAATATTTTTCTGATCCTTATAGTGCTCTGCCAGCTCTTCCGTAAGACGCAGGGCAAACCTCCGGAAGCTGGGGCTGTTGGGACAGGAGTTATGCCTGCCGCCGAACTTTCTGCGCATACCGTTAAATTCCGTACGCAGCACATCCGGATACTTTCTTGCCATCCATGCGGGATGGGCCGCGGTGGAATTTGCCATGCAGATCTGCATCCCGTTTTCCGTCACCCGTGCCACCGTGTCATCCAGTGCGGAAAAATCATAGGTCTCTTCATCCGGCTGCAGCATCGCCCAGTTGAACACATTTAACGTCACAATGTCAATGCCCGCCTTTTTGAAATAACGCATATCCTCTTCCCAGATATCCGGTGTCCACTGCTCCGGATTGTAATCACCGCCGAATAAAATTTTATGTACTCCGGGATTTCCTATCATTTTCCTTCCTCCGTTTATCCTTTCAGGCCTGAGAATGCGATGCCTTCTATCAGATATTTCTGTGCCACACAATAAATCAGTACCATAGGAAGCAGCGAACAAACCGTTCCTGCCATAATCAGACCGTACTCCGCTCCATATTCTGTCCGGAAGGCCGCCAGCCCGATCTGTATGGTCTTTAACTTGTCCGTATTCAGATAAATCATAGGGCCCATGTAATCATTCCACATGAAGTTAAAGGTAAAGACCACCAGTGTTGCCAGGCCGGGTTTGCACATGGGCATAATGATCTGGGAATAAATTTTCAGTTCCCCGCAGCCATCGATTCTTGCCGCCTCGGAAAGCTCCATGGGAATCCCCAGCATGAACTGCCGGAGCAGGAACACGCCGAAAGCACTGAAGAGGTTCATTAAAATAATGGACCAGTGGCTGTCATAAAAGCCCAGATTTTTGATGATGATGAACTGAGGGATCATGATGGCATGCCAGGGTACCATCATCGTGGCAAGATAGCAGAGAAAAATCTTATCTCTTCCCGGATAATCCATTTTGGCAAAGGAATAGGCTGCCAGGGAGCAGGTAAACACCTGGCCGATGGTAACAATCAGAGACAGCTTGATGGTATTCAGATAATAGGTAAGAAAATTTACTCTTGTCCATACCTCTTCATAATTGGACCATCGGAGAACTTCCGGTATCCATTTGATGGGATATTCGAAAATCTCCCTGTCATATTTCAGGGATGAGGACAGCGTCCAGAAGAACGGCACCAGCATCGTCAGGCCGATTACCAGAAGTACCACAAATAAAACGGAATGCTGGATGCGTATTTTTGTTTTATATGATTTCGTAAGCATTGTTTGCTCCTTCCTTTTACTGCATATAGGTAACCCATTTCTTCTGTCCCCGGAACTGAATCAAAGTAATAATCAATATGATAAGGAACAGGAAATAAGCCATTGCCGACGCGTATCCGAAGTTCAGGTATTTAAAGCCCTCCTGATAAATCCGGTAAACCAGCACGTTTGTGGCACGTCCGGGCCCTCCCTCCGTCATGATGGATATCAGGTCGAACACCTGGAAAGAGCTGATTAAGGAAAGTATGGTAACCATAAACATCGTGGGCGAAAGCATGGGCAGCGTAATATGGAAAAACCGCTTCAGCCCGTTTGCCCCGTCAATTTCCGCCGCTTCGTACAGCTGCTTCGGAATGGACTGAAGCCCCGCAAGAATCATTACCATGTAATACCCCGCCTGCTTCCATACCGCAACGATCATTACCGATAAAAGCGCCGTTTTGGAGGATACCAGCCACTGCGGAGGATTCGTCACGCCAATGTTATAAAGGAAGAGATTCAAAGGCCCTCTCGTAGGATGGAAAATCATGGACCATACGATTCCCACTGCGACCATGGAGCTGATATTCGGGAAAAAAAACATGGTTCGGAACAAACCCGTCCCCTTGATTCCCACATTCAGCGCCACCGCAAGAAGCAGGGCGATCAATATAGTACACGGTACCGTAACGCCGGTATATATCAGGTTATTGACAAAGGAAACCTGGAAGTATTCATCCTTAAACATCTTTATGTAGTTGCTCAGTCCCACGAAATCAAAGGTTTTGAACCCGTCATAATTGGTAAAGGATATGATAAGCCCCATAATAATAGGAATACCCATAAAAATCAGGAAACCCACGAAATTGGGCAGGATGAAAAGATAACCCTTCAGCCATTCTTTCTTAAATTTTCGTTTCGGCACAGCCGCATTTTTTGCCATATTCTTATCCTTTCCTGAAAAAGGGGAGCATACTCTGCATACATGCATCCCCGCTCCCCTTTCCATAATCAGTCTTTATTTATTCATTAATTCTTCTCTTTGCTTCAGGAAATTGTCCATGGTTTCTTCAATGGTCTTTTCCCCTAAAAGGTACAGTTCGGAATTCTCTTTGTAGATATTCAGAATCTGGTCAAAATTGCTGGAGGCAGGTGATTCCTGGACTTTCTTCGCATTGAAAATAACAGATACGGAATCTTTGCCTACTGCTTCCTTATAAGCCGCTTCAGCGCCTTCATCCGTATAGGCATGTACCATACCGGTGCTCGCATATATCGCCGCGCCTTCCGGTCCGCACAGATATTTCAGGAAGTCAAAGGATTCCTCCGGATGTTTTGTGGTGGAAGTGATTCCTGCAAACTGGAACTGTCCCCATGTCGTACCGGGCTCCACACCGTCAGGGATAGGCATCGGTGCGATTTCCCAGTTCACATCTGTTTTTCCTGCACTGATATCATTCAGGAGCATATTGATCATCCATTCACCCTGAGGCATCAGAGCCGCTCTTTTGTTCTCAAAATCCGCCAGATACTGGGTATCGGTGGCCTTCATTTCTCCAAGGCTCATATGGGTTTTGTCCACATTATATAACTGATTTAACATCTCCAGGGATTCCTGCACTGCGGAAACATCGTCCGCATTTACATATACTCCCTGCTGTGTTGCCATGAACTGCGTATGCCAGTCAACCCAGTAGCCGCCCCACTGCTTGTCCGGGCCGTCGCCTTTCGTCAGCTTCTTTGCCATTTCCGCATATTCGGTCCAGGTGAGCTGCTCCGGCATTTCAACGCCTGCTTCCTCCAGCAGATCCGGATTATAGAACAGCATCCAGCAGGTAGTTCTTGTAGGCAGGGCAAAAATCTGTCCGTCAGGATAGCTGGAATCCCACATGGCTCCGTATTTGCTGATGTCAAGTTCGCTGTTCTTCACCAGATCCGTCAAATCCATCAAAGAACCGGTATCACGGTACTGCGTCACCTGGGCAAGCCCTCTGATATCCACGATATCCGCTTCATCACCTGCCGCCATCATCACCTTCAGTTTATCGTCGTAGCTGTCATTGGCAATGCTGATCATTTCCACATGTACGCTGTCACTCTGCGCATTATACTGCTCCACAACCTTGGAAATATAATTTTCCTCATCACTCCAGATATAGAATTTCAGATTTGTTTTTTCTCCGCTTCCGGTATCCGCCGCCGCTGCATTCTGTTCTGTTCCGCTTCCGGCGCTGTCAGCAGATTCGGAGCTTCCGGCTCCCGTCTTACTGCTGCCGCACCCTGCAAGCAGGCTGCAGGTCATAACCGCCGTTACTGCCATTGCCAATACACGTTTGAATTTCATACTTTTTCCTCCCATAATACTATTTATTTGTCGTATATTTCACTGACATGTCTTAGTATATCTGTATATCTCACCAGTGCAAAGGTTGAAATTTCATAAACCTTTAGGGGTATTGCACAAAAAGAAAAGGCTCCGGATGCAAAACCCGGGACCTCTTCTTCCTATCTTTTCTTCCTATCTTTTCTTCTTACCTTTCCTGCATTTCTTCACAATAACGATAAAAATCATCGTTTACAACATATGCGTATACCAGCCAGCAGGAAGTGTCATCTAATTTAACTCTTACCATAGGATAATACCGTCTGAAACATTCCGGATTTTCCTTAATTTCATCAAATATCTCAAACCATCGATTCTTCATCAGAAAAAGGTACTTGTTTTGATGAACCAGAAAAGCACACTTATCTTCAGAAGATTTTTTCATCAAATCAGCAAAGTGCTCTTCCTCACATACCTTTTTATAAAAGGTTATATATTTAATACAGGTTTCTTCCAGAACAGGTTTTAGCTTATCACCTGGTTCATAGTACAGTAAATCCCTGATTTCGCAGATATCATATGACTGTAGATCACGTTCTATGTTTTTTTCAGCCGTATCTATAAAATCATTCAATATTCCGGGCGGATTTTCTTCCTTGTCTTCCTCCTTATTCTTCATATATTCATCAATTATATTCGGAACATCACATAATCCGCCAAATTTACGACACAATATTTCCCGTATTTTTTCAATCGGCATATAGGCATCTACGCTGTAATTTGCAGCTCCCGCGAAAGCAAACTGAGCCATTAATGTATAAATTGTATAAGGGCTTTCAGATTCTCTGTCAATTTCCAGGCAATCCCGAAGATCTTTATCTTCCAAATATAGGTTCGTACTCATGATTTCTTTTATAAATCCATCATAGTCTTTCTTTCCCTCCTCATCTGACAAATTTACAATATCACAAAGTTCTTCCAGGTCATTACCCAGATTGAAATATTCTTTTAGTGAGGAAGAAAAACCTATCGTCCCTATCCTTAAATGCTCAAATTCCCTGCGCCAGAATTCAATCCTCTCTTCTTTGGAAAAATGTGTATTGACAAATTCCCCATAGTCTCTGTCCATTTTACCCAGGTACAATCTTTGCAATACATTTAATGGCTCTGCCCCTTTTAATGGAAGAGCTCGTATACGTCTATATAAATGTTCCAGATCACATTGTACCGGCAGCCCGATCGGTTCTCTTAAATACTGATTTGCAAGTTCAACTGCCTTTCTGCACTGCCCCAGGGTTATATCCCCGCTCACACATGCTTTCCCGTTCAGCCGCGATTCTATCATACATCCTATCGCCAGCAAATACATATGATAAGCTTCTCCCTGTGTCTTATTTCCCCAAAAGCTGTAACAATTACGGCACCTTTCATCCTCCCAGTCAAGCATAGTCTGGCTCGGTGCAATAGAAAGCAGCGGATCATAACATTTCCCCGTCTCCTGTTCCGACTGGTAATTTCCCAGCTTTCGATAAAGCCTTTGATACTCAGCCCGCCCCATAGTCTCATAATCCCCTATTGTGCTCCAGAATCGCTCATCTCCTGCCGCCTGTTCCTCTACAGGTACACCACAATATAGCTGTTCGCCAAACAAGTCCAACTCATCAAAATCCATAAGCTTAAATTTTTTTGCAAGAAATAAACTTTCTTCATAAACAGGCGCCCACTCATCATTGCTTACATTATACGCTACATCCAAATTTATAAATATTCCCATGATTCCCTCCACCAATACTTTCTTAGAAACAGTTTAATTATATTCGAAATGGAAGGTAATGTCATTGAATTCAAAATTCAAAACGAGACAGGGGGTTGAACGATATCTATAGATACCGCTCCTGATTCCGGAATACATCCAGCAGCGCCAGTATATTTTCCGGCGGCACATCAAAAGGAAGCGCATGAGTGGGCGCAATAATCAGGCCGCCATCCCTTCGCAGCGCCTTCATGATACGCACAGCCTCCGCCCTGACACCATCCGGCGACGCATAGGGAAGACACTGCTGTGTGGACACACCGCCCCAGAAGGCCAGCTTTCCGCCATACAGATCCTTCATTTTTTCAATATCATAAATCTCCGGCTGAAACGTCTGATAACAGTCCAGCCCGATTTCGATTAAATCCGGAAAAATTTCATGACAGTCCCCACAGGAATGCTGCACAATAAACTTCCCCTTCTTTTTGACACGTTCATACAAACGCCCCATTCTGGGCTTGATGAAACGACGCCAATGATCCGGCCCCATAATGAGCCCCTTCTGCTGCCCCCAGTCATCCCCGAAGTACACCCCATCGATATCGTATTCCAGCGCGATATCCACAAGCCCGCAGAAATAATCACAGATCTGATCATACAGCCTTTCCAGCTCCTCCGGACATATAATCATACTCATAAGCACATTTTCCATCCCCATCAAAGACCAGGATCTCTCAAACATGCAAAACCCGAACCCAGCCATCGTAAACCGATCCCCTTTACCCGCCACAAGCTCCTCAAACTCCCGCCGCAGCCTCGCCTCATCACATACCGGAAAGCGATAATCACATTCCTCCAAATCCTCTATCTGAGGCTTCTCCACCACCCCAATATCCTTATCAGCCCCATTCCTGTTCCACACAACCCCAAATTCATCCCGGAAATAACCAGGACTCCCCTCTATCTCCGAAGGCCATCCCCAATACTGGATATAATTCATACACACCCCCAGCTGCTCCCCGATATCCCGATTCCCCGTATAAGCAACCAACTGCTCCAGCGACTGCCCCGTAAAATCAATATGATAAGGAATCGGCCTTGTTTCTTCATGATTCAACGCTGCAATAACTAACTCCCTTTGTGTCATAATACATCTTCTCCCTTCTCTATACTCTGTCCTTCCCACCGCACTTCACCATAACCTGCCGGTTCCAGCCGCCTCCCCGTCCGCCGCGCCGCCTTTCCCTGCCGCCGTCTTTCTTACTGCCTGCCGCCGTGGAGTATGTGTTGCCCTCTCCATGGGAAAAAACGGTGATGTTTCTTAAGGGTTTGTTCTGTCGGAAGACGGCCGCCCTTAGCGGCCTGTCTGACGAACCCATGCGGCCAAAGCCGCATAGGTGAGGAGTTTTGCCGCGTTGGCCGCCTTCCGGCAGAACAAACCCTTTAGAAACACCCCGTTTTTGAGGCTGGAGAGGACAACACATACTCCACGGCGGCAGGCAGTAAGAAAGACGACGGCAGGGAAAGGCGGTGCGGCGGACGGGGAGGCGGCGGGAACTCCCCCACACCCTTCATTCTACCAAAACCATTTTTTGCATAATAGGAACAATTGTGCTATTATTAGCATAATCGTTCAGCAGCGAACTATTTTACCATTATATATGGGAGGACATCATGGAAATTGTCTTCGACAAAAAGAGACTTCTCCCGCTTCTCCGGGATTTCCACACCATAACCGGCCTGCGGGTGGGGGTATTTGATCTGGCCTGCAAAGAGGTGGCCGCATACCCGGTAAAACTCAGCGGCTTCTGCAGGCTTATCCGTTCCCGCCCGGAAGGACTGGAACGCTGCCTTGCCTGTGACCGTGCAGCGCTGGAACTCTCCGGGGAAAAGGCTCCCGGAGAAATTCACATTTATCAATGCCACGCGGGACTTACAGAAGCCGCCGCCCCGATATGCAATGGAGAGGAAATATTGGGCTTCCTGATGTTCGGCCAGATGCGCCGAACCTCCCAACCGCAGGGACAATGCAGAAAAGTCATCAAGGATCTGTCAGAAATAGGAATCCCGGCAGATTGCCTTCAGTCGGCCTTTTCCAGCCTTCCCCTCGCGGACGAAGAGCACATCCTCGCCTGCGCCCGGGTGCTGCGGGCCTGCGCCGTTTCCGTCTGGCTGGAGGACTGTATCCGGCTGCAGTGTGAAAGCCTGCCCCGCCGGGCAAAGCAGTATATTACGGCACATCTGGATGAACCGCTGTCCCTGGAACGGTTGTGTGATGCACTGGGCACAGGAAAAACAATGCTCTGTTCCCAGGTAAAAAAACAGTATGGCTGTACGGCAGGCGAAATGATACGGAATGCCCGGCTGGATAAAGCCCGACAGCTTTTGGAACGAACGGATATACCGGTTTGTACACTTGCAGAACAGGTTGGAATACCGGATTACAATTATTTCACCCGGCTGTTTCGGAAACACACCGGTGAAACACCTACGGCTTACCGCAGACGCCTGCGCAGGGAAACACAATAAAAGGCAGGAATCCGTTTCAGACCGGCATTTATAAGGGGAGAAATAACTATGTTTTATGTATTATTTATTCTGCTTTTCATCATCTTTTTTATGCTTTACCAGCACCATAAGGAAAGGCATACGATTCCCTTCACCCTTGTTCTTGTTGCTTATTTTTTCGCCATTTTAAGCATGATGATTTATTATTCCAGGGATGCCTATTACTATAATGTAATAAAAAATTACTTTTATCTGCCGGATCCTTTATGGCGGTATCTTTTCTTCCTTCCTATTTCCCGTTTTAACGTAATCAGGCTCATTAATGCCGCCAGTCTCAGCATCGTGCTGGCAAGCGTCTATTTCGCCCTGAACTTCCACACTCCCTTCACCGCCAAAACCATACGAAGAACTAAAATAGCCATCTGGATTTATCTCCTGCTCCAGCTGATCATTTATGATCCCGCCCTCAATATCCGTTTCTATTATTTTTTATATCCGGCATTTATGGGCTCCAAACAATTTTATGATACGGAAAATATACTCTATATGCTTACCAGATCCGGCAACAACCTTCTGGTCCTGCTCAGTGTCCTCATGCTTCTGGTTTCCTTTTACCACTCACCCCGAATCCAGCTGATCCGTTATAATTTTCTGCTGATGACTGTCTGCTTTTTCACTCTGAGCACCCTGTATTTCACCTTTATTTCCCGCACGCCCTCCTTTTTGCTGCGAATCTCAAAAATTGCGCAGTCCTACTATTTTTGGTATATTAATCTGGGAAACAGCCTTATTTTTTATAATATCTTTCCCTTTGTATTCATTATTTTCCTGCTGCTCATCTGCGGCAGCCTGTACCGGCTCACCCATATCAGCCACCAAATCAATGCGGAGGCTTTTGAAATCTCCAAGCAGATTGACGCAACGGAAACCACCTCCAAGGTCTTCTGCCATTATGTAAAGAATGAGCTGCTCGCCATACAGTCCGGTCTTGAACTGCTTCCGGCTGCGGATTATCCGGAAAAAACAATACAGGATACCATAGATCGCTGTGAAAAACTTTATACCAGGATTGATGAAATACATAAAAGCACGAAAACCAGCGAACTGCATCTGATTGATATCGATTTGAAGGACCTGCTGGAAAAAATACTCGCCCCATTCTGCAAAGAAGATTCAGGAATTGAAATCAGGAAAAATTTCGCGGATTATCCGGTGCTCGCGCTGGCGGATCCCATTTATCTGGAACAGGCGCTCCACAACATTATATGCAACGCCATCGATGCCATAGAGGCAAAGGAGATCAGCGCCGATACGCAGGAGGAGCGCGCACTCACTGTTAATCTGCGCAATACGGACGACTGGATCCTTCTTGAAATCCAGGATACGGGAACGGGAATATCGGAAAATAATATAAAGAAAATATTCACTCCGTTCTTTTCCTCCAAACCCACATCCAAACACTGGGGAATCGGCCTGTCCCTTACTTACCGCATCATCCAGGCACATGAAGGAAAGATCGAAGTGCAGAGCACTCTAGGCAAAGGGACCTCCTTTCAGATACTCCTTCCTAAAATCACACAGATTTTCACCGAAAAGAGGCAGACAAATGGAAAATAAGATAAAGGTTCTCATTGCAGAGGATTTGGAACCGATCCGGGTAAAATACGCCTATTATCTGGGCCAGTGCCCTGAAATTGAACTTACAGGGAGTGTAAGCAGCGGGACAGAGGCGGTTTCCGCCGCTCTCGCCTCTCCTCCTGACATCATACTGATGGATATTGAAATGGAAACAAAGGACGCAGGCATCAGGGCCTCCCGGGAAATTCTGGCTTCACTGCCGGATATCAAAATCATAATCCTTACCGTTTATGAGGACGATGAACTGATTTTTTCCGCTTTCCAGCTGGGCGTATGTGATTATATGCTCAAAAATTCTTCTAACGAGGAAATCATTTCCGGCATAAAGGCCGCCTATGAAGGCCGTTCCCCTATCCGTCCTGAAATCGCCGGTAAGATCCGCAGCGAATTCAAACGGGTAAAGACCTATGAAACCAGCTTCCTATATATGCTGAATCTGCTCGCCTCCCTTACCGTAACGGAGCTTGATACCCTGTACCTGCTTTCCTCCGGCCATACCCGCGCTGATATCTGTGCGATCCGGCATGTGGAAATGTCCACAGTAAAGTCTCAGATCCACAGCATATTACACAAATTCAAAAAGAAATCCATCTCCGAAATCATTACCAGTACGGAGGATCTGCACTTGTTGGAACTGGTCATTAAGAACAGGCCTGAGTAAAACTGACGATTTACATCCTGCAGCTCATATTGCGGTATACATTCCCCTCTCTTTGGTTGTATAATTAAGAAAGCATTCCCGCATTTCAGGAGTGCTTCTTATACGGAGGGGGATATTTTATATGCACAGGAAATTTTTCACGGACAGCACCGGTTTTTACAGACAGATTTTCAAGCTGGTGCTTCCGATTGTCATCCAGAACCTGCTGAGCGCCGCTGTCAGTTCCGCAGATATCGTTATGCTGAATTATGTGGGGCAGTCTTCCATTTCAGCGGTTTCCCTGGCTTCCCAATATGCCAGCGTTTTATTTATGGTTTATTACGGCCTTGGTACCGGAGCCACCATGCTCTGCGCCCAGTATTTCGGAAAAGGGGACATGCATGCCATCGAAGTGGTGGAAGGGATTGCCCTGCGTTTTTCCCTTGTCATTTCCCTGGCCTTTGCCAGTGTCGCCCTGCTGATTCCGGAGCTCATGATGAAGGTATTCACCAATGATCCGGAACTGATTACCCTGGGGGCTTCCTATTTACGTTTTATGAGTATCACTTATTTGTGCTGGGGTATTACAGAGGTTTATCTGGCTGTGCTGCGGAGTATCGGAAGAGTAACTGTCAGCATGGCTCTTAATGTGCTCGCATTTTCCCTGAATATCATATTAAATGCCGTTTTTATCTTCGGTCTGTTCGGCGCACCGAAGCTTGGTGTAAAGGGTGTCGCTTTAGCGACTGCCATTTCCCGTATCGTCGAACTGATTTGCTGCTTCTTTGTATCCACTTTCAGTAAGGACATTAAGCTTGATTTCCGTTATATGTTCACCCGCAACAAAATATTATTCCAGGATTTTATCAAGCTTTCCCTTCCTGCCCTTGGAAACGACGTCATATGGGGAGTGGCTTTTTCCACCTATTCCATCATCATCGGCCATCTGGGTTCCGATGCGGTAGCCGCCAATTCCTTCGTTATCGTAGTTCGTAACTTCGGTACCATCCTCTGCTTCGGAATTGCCAGCGCCGGCGGTATCCTGCTCGGCAAGGTCATAGGGGAGAACCGTCTGGAAGATGCCAGGGAAGATGCTAAGAAGCTGATGAAGCTGACCGTAATAAGCGGCGCCCTGGGAGGTCTTCTGATCCTGGCAGCTACGCCCTTTGTGTTGAAATACGCCTCGCTTTCCGAAACAGCCATGCATTATCTGAAATACATGCTGCTCATCAACACCTATTACGTCATGGGCGCCGCCGTCAACACCACCCTGATAGCCGGTGTTTTCCGCGCCGGAGGGGACAGCCGGTTCGGATTCGTCTGTGATACTATCGACATGTGGTGTTATGCTGTTCCCCTTGGCTTTATCGCTGCCTTTGTATTTAAGCTTCCTGTCATGTGGGTTTATTTCCTGCTGTGTACGGATGAATTTGTGAAATGGCCGTGGGTATTCAAGCATTACAGGAGTGAGAAATGGCTGAATAATATAACACGGGATAATCTGTTTGAAGAAAAAATAACGCAGGAATAAAAAACAGAGCCGCCAGGTTGGAATCAAGGTTCTTAATCTCGTTTGGGTTTTCCCTGCCGCCCTCCCGTCTTCCTATGGCCTGCGCCCCGGGGTGTCCTCTGTATTCACAGGAGCAGACAAAAAAAGGGAGCTGTTTCTTACTATTTTGATTCTATACTCTGCTGCCCGTCCTTAGCGGCGTTGTTTGACGACCAACGGGAGGAGTTCAGCCGCG
>ERZ857882.976-NODE-976-length-35048-cov-5.400509_pt1 | contig 35048 bp, 32 predicted proteins | sample MGYA00519697_ERZ857882 | MGnify/ENA primary metagenome ERZ857882 (study PRJEB31778, sample SAMEA3449373) | human gut metagenome | biome: human gut; feature: human-associated habitat; material: faeces | place: United Kingdom | collected 2010/2012 ...
GCCAACGCCGGGTACGCCGACCCCGGGTACACCGACGCCGGGCACGCCGACGCCGGGTACACCGACGCCGAACACGCCGACACCGGGCACGCCGACACCGGGCACGCCGACCCCGGCCACACCGACTCCGGCCACGCCGACTCCGGCCACGCCGACCCCGAACACGCCGACACCGGGTACACCGACGCCGAACACGCCGACACCGGCAACCCCAACCGCAACCCCGAAGCCGACGCCGGAACCGGAGATACCGAAAACCGGCGACAGCCGGAACGCGATGGTCTGGCTTGGCCTGGCACTGGCGGCGGGCGCTGCGCTCCTTGTATCCCAGATCAGAAGGCACAAGCGCGCCAGATAACAAATCTCTATAACGCACAAACAGGCGGTCAATGACCGCCTGTTTTCTACATGAAAACGCTGTGCTGTTTGTTGATTCAGCGGGCCGCCGGCATAACCGACGGCCCGCTCCCATGCGCGTTTCATCACACCCGATCCAGAATGTCCATCAGCTCCTGCACATTTTGCTCCGTGGTCGCCCAGCTCGTGGCAAAACGCACGATGGTGCGGAGGTCGTCCGCGCGCGCCCAAAAACCAAAGCCGACGTGCGGCCGGAGCCGGTCGAGAAACGCGTTTTCGAGAATCACGAACTGCTGGTTTGTCGGCGACTCCCATGCAAACGGCAGATTGCGCGCGCAAAGACCCTCCCGCAGAGCATTGGCCATGCGAATCGCGTGCGCGCCGATACGCTCGTACAGGCCATCGGTAAACAGCACATCGAACTGGTGGCCGAGCAGAAATCCCTTGGCCAGCAGCGCGCCGTGCTGCTTGACGATCGTCACAAGCCGCTTGGGGCCGCCGTTCGGAAACACGACCGCTTCACCGAACAGCGCGCCGACCTTGGTGCCGCCGATATAGAATGCATCGCAGCAATCTGCGATCAGCGGCAGCGTGACGTCCGTACCCGCCGCGGCAAGACCGTAGCCGAGGCGCGCGCCGTCCAGATACAGCGGGATATGGTATTCGTGGCACACGGCGGACAGCGCGCGAAGCTCGGCCGCCGTGTACAGCGTGCCAAGCTCCGTCGGATGGGAGATGTATACCATGCCGGGAAACACCATGTGCGTATAGCTTTCATCCGCATAGAACGTTTCGAGCGCCCGGCGAACATCGGCAGCGCGGATCTTGCCGAGCGTGTGCGGCAGGGGCAGCACCTTGTGTCCCGTAAACTCCACCGCTCCCGCCTCATGCACGCCGATGTGTCCCGTTTCGGCACAGAGTACGCCTTCATACCGCTCGAGCAGCGCGTCGATCACGACCGCGTTGGTCTCAGTGCCGCCGGCGAGAAAAAAGATGTCCGCGTTGGGGCAGGCGCAGGCGGCTCGGATCTTTGCCTTTGCGCTGTCGCACACCGGGTCGGCGCCATAGCCGGGCTGCGGGTCGCGGTTCGCGCGGAGCAGGCGCTCCAGAATGGCTTCGTGCGCGCCCTGTGTATAGTCGCTTGCAAAAGATAGCATGGTTCGTTCTCCCTCTGATGGAATCTGCTCCCAGTATACACGCGATTTCCTTTTGTTGCAAATCAAAATAATTATTGACAAACAATAATTCTCGTGCCATACTGGGGACAAGAAATGATTGTTTTACGATAATTTTGGAGGTTGAAAGGCATGAAATACCGATGGACATTTCTGTTGCTTGCAGCGGAGGCCGTGCTGCTGACCGTGCTGTGCCTGACGGGATTTGTGCAGGCGGCGACGGGCGCTGCGGCGGTGATGACCTTTCCGTACGCGCAGCTCGGCGCGCTGCTTCGCGCGCTGTCGCTGTCGGGCGCGGCGGGCAATGCGGCCGCATGGACGCTCTATCTGCTCCTCGGCCTGCTGCCGGTGATCTGGCTGCTGCTTCGCTGCATCCGGCGCCGCGCGCACGCGGAGGATGCGCTGCTGGCCGTCTTTTCGGGCGTACTGCTCTATGCGCTGTACCTGTTCGTCAATCCTGCGGAGCTTGCCGCGCGGATGACGCCGGATATCAAAGCGAGCGCCGAACTGTCGCTCGCCATGGGCGGGGCGGCGCTCGGCTGCACGCTCCACGCGCTGCTGATCGCCTATGCGGTGCTGCGCCTGATGCGCTACAGCGCGGAGAAGGAGCGGGGCGTGTATCCGGCCATGCGGTGGCTGCTGTATGCGGTACTCGCGATGCTCGTGTTCGACGTGTTCGGCAGCGGCCTGTCCGGCCTGCTGCATTCCGTGGCGGCGCTGCGCGAGGCGAATACCGCCTTGCCCGCTTCCAAACTGGCGGTGAGCATCGGGTTTCTTGCGGCACAGGCGCTCGTACAGGCGCTGCCGCTGCTATGCGGCATACCGGTGGCCTTGCAGGCGCTGCGGCTGATCGACGCGGTTTCGGAGGAGCCGTACAGCGAGGCTACCGTTGCGGCGGCGCACCGGATGGGAACGTACAGCCGTGCCGCGGTGGTCGGCGTGCTGCTTTCGCAGGTGGCGCTCAACCTGCTGCAGCTTGCGCTCGGGGGCGCCGTGCATGCAAGCAGCTATACGGTGGCGCTGCCGCTGACCGCCATTTTGCTGATGCTGTCCGCTATGCTGCTGGCGCGGTTCATGGAGCGGGGTAAGCGCATCAAAGAGGACAACGACAGCATCATTTGAGGTGAGACGATGGCCATCGAAGTGCATCTGGACGCCGAGCTGCGCCGCCGGGGGATGACGGCAAAGGAGCTGTGCGCGCTGGTCGGCATCACCGAGGCGAACCTGTCCATCCTGCGCAGCGGCAAGGCCAAGGGCGTGCGGTTCGGAACGATCAACCGCATTTGCTACTACCTTGGCTGCGATGTGGGCGACATCTTGAAATTTGACGGAAAACTGGAGGATTGTGATGCGGAAGAATCGTGCGATTAACCTGATTGCGCTTGTATGCGCGCTGCTGCTGTGCGCGGGCTGTCAGCTCGCGAAGCCGGAAGCGGGGCCGGATGCCGCAGCCGGAAAGGACCGGCTGATCGGCTTTTATGCGACGGAGAAGCCGCTCGACCTGTTCGATTTCGATGCGTATTTCAATGACAATGCGGGCAGACTGCTTTCCGGCGGGGACGTGCAGATCAGCCCGGAGGAGAGCGCGGCTTACGGCGGGCGGCTGTACGCCGAGCGCGTGGACGTGGACGGCCGCGTGGAATACCGGTTTTCCGATCTCGAGGGCGACGGACTGTTCGTGTATACCTACGAGGATGAAGACGGGCGCGTGTCCGCAACCAGCGGCAATGGCGGCCTGATCAGCGATGCGCGGTTTACTGTCGGCGGCGACAGCAGCGTGGAGGGCACGATGTACGTCGTACCGAGTCATTTTTTCGCCATGTATCCAAACCCGGTCTACCAGAGCGCGGATGGCAGCGTCTACCTGACGGCGGGACAGGGCACCTCCATGAGCGGCGATATCGGGCTTTCGCAGGGCGAGGTCATGACGCATACGATGACCGAGACGTATACTGAGACCGATGGCGAGGAGACGTATGAGGAGACCTTTACGGCAATCTTCCACCTTTCGGTCATGTTCGCGCCGGAGCAAATCGTTGTGCAGCAGATGGCACACGACGGCACGGTCATCCGCCGCGACAGCTACGCACCGGGCAAGGTGCCGGAAACAATCCGCCCGGCGGAGGACTGCGCGTATCTCATCGTCGAAACGCTGTCCACCGCGCCGGACCAAACGCCGCACGCCGACCGGCAGCTTCTGGACGGCGAAACGGATTCCCTCGTGACCTATGCGGCGAACGAAAAGGGCTATTGCAGGGGGGCGTATTCGGCCATCGAGTGGGCTGCGGAGGACGAAACCAATTAAAGGCGCGCCTTGTCCGTGCAGACACACGGGGGACGGGGCGGCAAGCGATGTGCGGTCGGGGCGGATGCGTTCAGCCCCGGCCGTTTGTTGGTTTGACGGCGCAGCGGTCCCACATATCCGAAGGGCGGGAAAGGCTTTGCACGTTCGGCGGCGGCACATCGGGCGGGAACCGGTGGCAGGCGGTTGACGGGGGATGTTGGAAGCGGGTTGACATCGGCACTCTAATCTGTTAGACTCAACGTAAACTCTAATTGCTTAGAGAGGAGGCAGCGCGCCATGGAGACGCCGAAGATCTTTGAAAGCGAATACCGGTTTTGCCTGATCCTGTGGGAGCGGGAACCCATCGGCAGCGGCGAGCTCGTGAAGCTGTGCCGGGAGCGGCTCGGCTGGAAACCCACCACCACCTATACGGTCATCAAGCGCCTGTCCGAGCGGGGCGTGCTCAAAAATGAGAACGCGGTCGTTTCATCGCTTGTGTCGAAGGATGAGGTGCAGGCGGCCGAGATCGACGAACTGGTTGATAAACGGTTCGGCGGCTCTCTGCCCGCGTTTATCGCTGCGTTCGCCCGGCACCGCGGCATGTCGCAGAGGGAGATCGATCAGGTGCAGCGGATGATCGACCGCTACCGGGAGGAGGCGTCCGATGGCTGAGTTGTTCCTGAAGCTGGTGAGCATGAGCGCGGCTGCGGGCTGTCTGGTGCTGGCGGTCGTTGTGCTTCGCCTGCTGCTCAAACGGGCGCCGAGGTGGATACTATGCCTGCTCTGGGGCATGGTGGCCGTTCGGCTGATCTGCCCGTTTTCGCTGGAAAGCGCCTGGAGCCTGATCCCCGATCCGGAGACCGTGACCCGGGCTGCCGTGGACAGCTCGCTTCCGGAAATCGAATTTCAAACACTCTTCGATATCGGGCATAATCGCCTGCATGAGGAGCAGAACGTCCCCATCCGTCTGGGGAGCAGCATCCCGGCGGCGCAGGCGATGAGCGCGGTCTGGCTGGCGGGCATACTGATCCTGATGATCTATACGGGAGTCAGCTATCTGCGGCTGCGCCGCCGCATCCGCACGGCGGTACGGCGCAGGGACAATATCTATCAGAGCGAGGGCGTGCCGAGCCCGTTCGTGCTCGGGCTGTTCCGGCCGCGCATCTATCTGCCGTTCGGCATGGATGAAAGGAGCATGGCGCACGTCGTCGCCCATGAGCAGGCGCACATCCGGCGGCACGACCACTGGAGCAAGCCCTTCGGCTTTTTGCTGCTCACAATATATTGGTTTCACCCGTTGATGTGGGTCGCGTACGCGCTGTTTTGCCGCGACATCGAGCTTGCCGCAGACGAGCGGGCCATCCGGCCGCTTGACGCAGGGCAGCGCGCGGCGTATTCCGAGGCGCTGCTCGCCTGCAGCGCGCCGCATAGGCGCATCGCGGCCTGCCCGGTCGCCTTTGGAGAGATCGGCGTGAAAAAACGCGTCAAGCATATATTGAAGTATCGCAAACCGGCCCTTTGGATGGTCGGTCTGGCCGTGCTCTGCTGCGCCATCGCGGCGGTATGCTTCCTGACAAACCCGAAGCGTCAAACGGCCTTGGATTGGGCAAGGACGCTGACGGCGGAGCAGGTGGAAAGCATCTCTCTGGTGGTGATGCCGCAGTCGCCGGAACTGCAATACCGGCTGTTTACAGGCGACGAAATGGAGCCGGTCATTGCCCTTATCAACGGCAGCCGGGGAAGACGCTTGACCACACATGAGGCTGTGGCCGGCGGCGGCAGCTTCTTCTATGTCCGCACAACGGACGGGGTGACCCATGAGGTCGGCAACGTCGGCAACATCTATCTGGTCATCGACGGAACGTATTATGACGCCGGGTATCGATGGCTGTCCGAATGGGATCAATCCTATGGCGCGGGCAATGCGCCGCTGCCGGAGGATTTCTTTTTGCCGGAAACGGCGTCGACCGCAGCACCGTCCGCTCCGGAGCTGCCCAGGCTGACGCTTGCGGAGGTGCTTCGGCTGTCCGAAAAGGGCGAGGATTTGAGCTGGGAGGATTTTGACCGGTACGCCCATATCGAAACCGGCTCCGGCCTGTATATCCGCGTGTATGAGATCGATCCGGTATTCTCCGTGTGGATCGGCGGCGGGCACGTCGAGGAAAAGCCCATGTATCTTCGGCTGGCTGCAAATGCCGGTTCCGATGATTATATCGATATCCGCACCGATGACGTGGCCGGTTTTATCGAAGCCCATGCGCAGGATACGGAACAGAACGGGTAATCAAATGACAGGAGAGGAGAATGATATGAACAGGAATCGGGCGCTGCGGTGTGTTTTCGGCGCTTTGGCGGTTGTGCTGTCGGACGTCATGTGCGCGCTTGTGGCATACCAGTACTGCGCGCTGCAGTGGTGCGGCCGGTATGCCGGATGCAGTGCGCCGGCGAGCATTGCATTTTTGCTCGCCATTCCGTTTGCCGTCGCCATAGGGGCGTGCATTTTACTGGCGCTGTATTTTCACAGAAGGGCCAGGGGAGAGAAGCGTTAGCAAGGAAACGAGCCACCGGCGGCTGCTGATTGCAGCCGCCGGTGGCTTTTGCAGCTCAGGGGATGAACACGCCATGCCTGCGGGAGAAAGCCCTCAGACGCAGCTTGGCGGCAGGGGCGTGCTACTGCCTGAGCCGCACGATGTTTTGGCGGTAGCCCTCGAGCGTTTCGCCCTCGGTCATGCCCCAGTCGCTTTGCAGGATGTCGACCACATGCTCGTAGGCGTCGATAGCGGCGGCGTTGTCGCCGAGAATCTCCGCGATGTGCGCAAGACTCTCATAGTTGTCCGTGAAGCGCGGCGGCTCCTGCAGCTCGATGGCATGGCGATAATCCGCCATGGCCTCCTCGTACCGGCAAAGACGCACCAGACCGTCCGCACGGCTGCTCCAGACGTGCCAGTCGTCCGGATAGGCCGCCACCATGCCGTCCCATGCCGTGCGTGCGGCCGCCTCATCGGAGCGCCGCGCAGCGATCAGCCCGCGATAGAGCGGCACATGATACGTTTCGGCCACGGCCGCCATGCGCCGGAGCGCCTGCTCGGCCTCGGAAAGGCGCCCGTCCGCGATGAGGTTGTCGAGCAGCCACAGATAGCCCTGCCGGTAATCCGGATGCTCCTGCACAAACCGCTGGTAGAACGCGATCAAATCGTGGTGATTGGCGATGTTCCAGTCAGCGACCGCGCCGTGCGCGGCATGGCAGAGCGCGCTGTGGTTGTCCTTTTTATATGGTTCCACCGCGAGCGCCCGCCGCGCCAGATCTGCGGCAAGCGACCGGTAGCCGTCGGCGCGCTGGTTATAGAGATCCGCAAGCATCGTGAGACACCTGCCCTCCGCTGCGCCCATCGCGTGTTCCCGCAAAAAACGCACCGCATAGTCAAAGTCCTCGCGGCTGAGCAGCACTTCGTTTTCCATCATCGCTTCGATGCGGGCAAAGTGCGCCGCATCCGTGAGCGCAAACAGTTCGTCGATCGTGACGCCAAAATGCGCGCTCAGCGCCGGCAGTACGGCGATATCCGGCATGGCTGCGCCCGTCTCCCATTTGCTGACCGCCTGCGCGGAGACGCCGAGCGCATCGGCAAGCTGCTCCTGCGTCATGTTGTGCCTGAGCCGCTGTGTACGAATCTGCTTTCCGATTTCGATCATTTTGTAGTCCCCTCTCTTTCAATCCCAGTATACGATGGCGCGCCAGGCCGCCGACAGCGCTTTGCGGTTGAACGAACCCGAACGGCGGTTGAGCGGAGGAGGGTGCAAAACCGGCAACAGCCCCAAATGACATGGTTTCAGATGATCGACAGCGCCCTGCCGCCATTTGGCGGCAGGGCGCTCGGTTCGCTTGGATCGTTCGGGGGCTTGTCCCTTATGGCGCGGGTGTGGCGACGGTGATCTCCAACGGCTGTACCGTCTGTTCCGGCGTGGCGGTCGCGCCCGGTGCGGGCGTTGTACCGCGGAGCTTGTCCGCCCCCTCGTCGAGCAGATCGGCGGCATCGTTTGCGATGCCGGATTCGTTCACGAACGAGGTGACGACCGCTTTGACCTGATCGAACAGCGCGCGCAGCGAGCCGATGAAGTCGGCAAGCTCACCGCTGAGCAAATCCTTGCCGTCGAGGTAGAACAGCACCGCGAGCAGCAGGATCAGGATGACGACCAGAAAGCCGATCAGTTGAAAAATGGGTTTGAGCATAAGTTGACATTCCTTTCCGATCCCATTCTATCACGACCAGCATAGTGTATGCTGTAAACAGACTGTAAAATGCATGGATCAGTTTTCGTGCGGATGAATGTTTACGATCTCCGCGTTTTTGATCGCCGTTTCGATCATCTCCGTAAAATCGACGAGCGCTTCGCTCGCGCGCAGCTTTTCGACCTTCGGCTTGGTGACCGGGTGCTGCGGCACAAACACCGTGCAGCAGTCCTCATACGGCAGGATCGAGGTGTCGAACGTGCCGATGGCCTTGGCGCGCTCCACGATCTCCTCCTTGTCGAACCCGATGAGCGGACGAAAGACCGGCATCGTAACCGCATCGTTCGTGACGGTCAGGCTCTCGATGGTCTGGCTGGCCACCTGCCCGATGGCCTCGCCGGTGATGAGCGCCTGCGCGCCGCAGCTGTTCGCCACGCGCTCCGCAATTTTCATCATCAGCCGCCGCATGAGCACGGTCGTCTCCGTGGAGGGGCATTTGTCATAGATCGTGAGCTGGATCTCGGTGAACGGAATCAGATACAGCGTGATCGGCCCCGCGTAGCGCGAGACGATGCGCGCCAGATCAACGACCTTGTCGCGCGCGCGCGCGCTGGTGTACGGATAACTGTAGAAATGGATGGCGTCGAGCGCCACGCCGCGCTTGGCGATCATATGCCCGGCCACCGGGCTGTCGATGCCGCCGGAGATGAGCAGCATGGCCTTGCCGTTGCTGCCGACCGGCATACCGCCCGGCCCCATGATTTCACCGACGTATACGAAAGCGCGCTCCTGCCGCACCTCCACGCCGACATGCAGCTCCGGACTGCGCACATCGACCGCGAGCGTTTGGAACCGGTCGAGCAGCCGGCCGCCGAGCTCGACGCAGATCTCCTGCGAGCGCATGGGAAAGCGCTTGTCCGCGCGGCGCGCGAACACCTTGAAGGTATGCGCCCGCTCATCGGCAACCGCGGCCGCCATGAGCGCTGCTGCCGCTTCGGCGATCGCATCAAAGTCCTTTTCGACCGCCAGCGCGATGCTGATCGAATGCACCCCGAAGACGCGCGAAAGCTTGTCCGCAGCCGACTCCGCCGCATCGGCGGGTACGTCGAATACAAAGATGCGCCCCTGCTCGCGTACGACGCGATGCGGCATGGGCGAGAGGGCGCGGGAAATCGCGCCCATCAGGCTCCGTTCAAAATATGGCCGGTTGAGTCCCTTGAGGTGAATCTCCGCGTATCGAACCAGCAATACCGTTTCCATTTGTAAATGACCTCCCGTGTCCGTATCGTTATCTTCTCTGGTATCGCCGCAAAAAGGCGATTTGCTTTTCAATTTCGGCTGCCGCCTCATCCATTTCGCCGAGCGTGTTGAACGGGCAGAGCGAGAAGCGCAGCGCGCCCTCCTGCCGCGCGCCGACCACGCCGATGGCGGCGAGCACGCGGTTTTTACCCTTTTTGTGCGTCGAGCAGGCCGAGCCGGTGGACACATAGATGCCGCGCTGCTCCAGCGCGTGCAGCAGCACTTCGCCGCGCACGCCGAGGAACGACACGTTCAGGATGTGCGGCGCGCCGTCCGCCGGATCGGGGCCGTTGATGAGCGCATCGGGCAGGACGGTCAGGTTTTGGGCAAGACGCAGCTTGCAGGCGCGCATCGCGGCGATCCACTCCCCCTGATGCGCGCGATAAGCGCTTACCGAGGCGTCCATGCCGAGAATGCCGGGGGTGTTGGTCGTGCCCGAACGGCGGCCCAGCTCCTGCCCGCCGCCGATCAGACCGCCGGCAAAGCGCAGACCGCTATGCACATAGAGCGCGCCGACGCCCTTGGGCGCATGAATCTTGTGCCCGCTGATGGAGTACAGGTCGCAGGGCACGCGTGAAAACGGCAGCTTGCCGTATGCCTGAACCCCGTCCACATGGAACACGGCCTGCGGTGCATGCTTTTGAATGAGCGCCTGCGCTGCGGCAATATCGGTGATGGCGCCGGTTTCGTTGTTGACATGCATGAGCGAAACGAGCGCGGTATCCGGCGTGAGGCTTTCGGCAAGCGCCTGCATGGAGACATGGCCCTCGCAATCGGAACCGAGATAGATCACCTCGTAGCCGTATTGCTGCTCGAGCAGACGGCACACCTCATATACCGAAGGGTGCTCGGATTGGGAGGTGATGATGCGCCCCTTGCCGCGGAGAGCGCGAAGCGTGCCAAGGATGGCGGTGTTGTTGGATTCCGTGCCGCCGGAGGTATAGATGATTTCTTCCCCTTGGCAGCCGAGCGTTGCGGCCAGCCTGCCGCGCGCCTCGTTGACGCGGCGTTCCGCCGCGGCCGCAGGGCCATAAGCGCTCGAAGGGTTGAAAAACTCCTCCTGCATACAGCGCGCGGCGGTTTCAGCCGCGCTATCCAAAACGCGCGTGGTTGCGCTGTTGTCCAGATAGATCATGGTGTTGATGCGCTTCGCCGTGCGAAGCATCCTTTCTTTTCGGAATGGGCTTCCGTTCGCCGCAGGCGACGGGGACCCTGCCGAAACATATCGCCCGCCGCCGGCTCTTGATGACGGGCCGGCCGGTGAACGGACGTTGGAACGGGGCCGGGCGGCTAAGCCCATTGCCGCCGATAGTCCATACTATGAAAACGGGCCGCCTTTTGGGAGTATATCACATCCGGACATGAATTGTGTACCATATTGTTTACGATTTGTTCTTTATCATATTCCAAAAAACGGTTGTATAATAAAACTATATAACCAGATGCATATAGGAAACCATAAGGACACAGGATTGGAGGAAGCGACATGGTTTGCAAGGAGTGCGGTGCATATAATGCGGATCACCTGACCCATTGCCGGGTGTGCGCTGCAAAACTAAAGGATACGGAGCCGGATACTGCCCAGACGGCGCAGGAGCCCGGCAGACCCGCAAGGCGCTTTGCGCAGGCGCCCGCCTGGCCCAAACAGGCGTTTGCCGGCGCAGAGGAAAGCCAGGCGGCGGCCGCTCCGGCGGCCGCGCAGAAGACGGACGAACCGGCAAAGGCCGAGCCGGCACAAGAACAGCCCACCGAAAAACGGCAGCCGGTTGCACAACAGCCGCGGCCGGAGGCACAGCCCGCCGCAGCGCCGGCGGAACCGGCCGCACCGAAGATCGCCGAACGGCCGGTGGCCAAGCCGGTGGAAAAACAGCAGAGCGTTTGCGCGCACTGCGGAAAGCCGCTGCTGCCCGATGCGCCGTTCTGCGCGTATTGCGGCACGCCCGTCGGCGGCGCTGCATCCGCACTGGCCGCTGCGCCGGTCAGGACGGAGGAGACGGCTGCGGCAGCGGGTACCGCTGCACGCCGCTTCAGCAAACGGCCCGAGAAAGCGCCGGAGCCGGTCAAGGACGACTATGCCGATCTGTACGCCGAGGACGAGGACGACTTCGACGACGAATATGACGATGACCTGTATGACGATGAAGAGGAGCCGGCCGGCAAGGGCAAGGGCGGCAAGGGATCTACGATCCTGTTCTGGGGCCTGATCGTGGTGCTGGTTGCGCTGATCCTCGGCCTTGGCTGGCTGTTCATCAGCAAGAACGGCGGGTTTGACAGCGTGATCGGAAAGTGGTTCGGCGGCGACGCCGCGACAACCACGCCGGGAGCGGCGGACGGCGACAGCACCCCGGACCCGAACGCCGTGATTTCGACCAACGGTATGAGCGCCTCGATCGAACCGGCAACGCTTAACAACGGCGGCGAGGGCTTCCTGATCACCGTAAACGCGCCGAACGGCAGCGTGCTGCACATCATTACCGATGCAGCGCTCGATTCCGACCGCGTGACGATTTCGCAGGACAACGCCGTGAAGGTCATGGTGCCGAAGGAAGTGTTCCTGCCCGGCGATTATGCGGATACCGAAACCGTATCCGTCACGCCGCAGCTTGAGATCATCTCGCCCGACGGAACGACAACGCCGCTGCAGGTGCCTGCGGTATCCATTACGCTGCAGCCGCTCACGCTCACCATCACCGAGCCGGCAACGCTGAGCGCGGAGCAGAAGCCGGACAACGGCACGATCACGGTCAAGGGAACGGTCGACGACCATACGGTTGAGGTCTATGTCAACGACAATCCGGTGCCGGTCTATGAGGGCGGCCAGTTCCAGACCGAGGTCACGACGGAGGTCGACCCGGAGAACGGCGGGGAGATCGTCGTAACCGCCAAGAAGAAGAACCGCGTTACCGCAACGCAGACCATCGCGGTCACGCCGTATGTCGTGAAGGATCTCGCCATGGCGATCACGACGGAGGTCAACGATCTGCGCGCCGAGAAGGATGGCGTCGTTGTCAACGGTACGGTGACGACCGGCGCAACCGTCAAGGTCACATCCGATTCGGACAAGGTGACCTGCGGCGAAACGATTGTTACCGCAACCGGCACGTTCTCGTGCCCGGTGACGATCACGGAGGACGGCTTCTATACGCTGACCGTGACCGGCACGCTGGAAGGCTATAATGAGAGCAAGCTCACCTGCTACGTGGAGCGCGTACCGGGCAACGCGAACACCTTTAAGGGCAAATGCACGGAGATCAGCAAAATCTACGGCAAGCTGGTGGACGGTTCGACCAAGAGCGCAAACGTCGTGCTCAAGGGCAAGATCAAGGAGATCGTGTCCACAACGCCGTACACCGTCGTCAAGGTGGCGCTCTCGGATGGCAAGGAGGTCATGGTTTGCAACCGCAGCCTCAAGAACACGCTCGCTGAGGACGACATCGGCAGAACCAAGGAGATCGCGGGCGTTTATGCCGGCCTGTACCCCGATACGGAGCTGCCGTACGTCTGGGGTTGGTTCATCTGGAACAAATAGCGCATGAAGATCTGGGCCAGAGTAATGCACGCGCACAAAATACAAAGGGATTTTGTGCAAACGTTTGACATGGAAAAGCCCTCGGATGCGGAGGGGTGGAACCCGGTGCTGATCGAGCTGTGCAAGCCGCTGGATCTGGCGCGGCCCGTCATGCTGGATAAGCATGTGCGCGAACTCGAACGGTTCGGCCGCACGGCGTTTCTGCCCAACGATTTCATGGAGAGCGTGTCGTTTGACCGCTTTGAAATCGAATTGTTTCCGGAGAAAAAGAAAAACAAGTGATGTATAGAATTGCTCCTTTGGCGGTACTCTAACGCCAAAGGAGTGATTTTTTATGAATACTGTAGCATTGATTCTCATGATCATCGGCGCTTTGAACTGGGGACTTGTCGGTTTGTTCCAGTACGATTTGGTAGCCGCACTCTTCGGCGGCATGGCCGGCGTCGTATCGCGCATCATTTACACGCTCGTCGGTATTGCGGGCATATGGGGCATTACGATGCTGTTCCGCCGCGATGACCGTCATCATGATGCGGGGGACGCGTAACGCCGATTTGAAAACGGCTGTCCCAGAAGAGCACACGCGATGCGAACCGTTCTGCCGGCTCGCATCGCTGCTTTTTGGTTCTTGCGCAAATAAAATTTCTATATTATACTGAGCAGGATTTAAAAACCGATGCGGAAGGCGGGGGAAAAGGGATGTGCGGTATCGTAGGCTATACGGGCGGAAGCGGTTGTCAGCAGATTCTAATGAACGGTCTGGAAGCGCTTGCCTATCGCGGGTATGATTCCGCGGGGATTGCCGTTTGGGACGGACAGGATCTCGTGCTCAAAAAAGCCAAGGGCCAGCTCTCCCGGCTGAGCGAACTGCTGGAGCGGGAGCCTGTGCAGGGCTGCTGCGGCATCGGCCATACGCGCTGGGCAACGCATGGCGAGCCATCCGATATCAATTCCCACCCGCACACGGACGGCAGACGCCAGATTGCGCTCGTTCACAACGGCATCATTGAAAACTATCAGAAGCTCAAGACCATGCTCATGGCAAAGGGCTGCCGGTTTGTATCCGAAACGGATACCGAGGTGATTGCGCAGCTTCTCGGCAACCTGTACATGGGCGACGCGCTGTCGGCGCTGCTCGCGGCGATGCGCTTGCTCGAGGGCTCTTTTGCGCTCGCGATTCTGTTCCGCGACGAGCCTGATACGATCTACTGCGCCTGTAAGGACAGCCCGATGGTCGTTGGCAGCGGCGGGGACGGCAGCTTTGTGGCCTCGGATATTCCGGCGCTGCTGCCGCATACGCGCGACGTGTGCTTCATGGAGGATCGCCAGATCGCCGTGCTGCATCCGGATCGCATTGCATATTTCAATGAGTTTGGGCAGAGCATCGAAAAAACGCCGACCCATATCGACTGGGACGTAGAGGCCGCGCAGAAGGGTAATTATGAGCACTTCATGATGAAGGAGATCTGCGAGGAGCCCATTGCCCTGAAAAAAACGATCGAGCAATATGCCAACGCCAGAACGAGCACGCTCAGGAACGACTGCTTTCCGTGGACGGCAGAGGAGGCCCTTGCGCTCAATCGGCTGACCATCGTGAGCTGCGGCACGGCTTATCATGCGGCGCTGCTCGGGAAGAAGTTTCTGGAGCAGCTTGCCGGCGTGCCGGTGGACGTGGATATCGCTTCGGAATTCCGCTATGGCGATACGCAGCTTGGCGAGGGCGATTCGCTCATGGTGATCAGTCAGTCCGGCGAGACGGCGGATACGATTGCGGCGCTGCGCATGGCAAAGGCGCGCGGATGCCGCACGGTCGCGGTCTGCAATGTGATCGGCAGTACGATTGCACGCGACGCCGAGCAGGTGCTCTTTACCTATGCGGGGCCGGAGATCGCCGTTGCGGCCACAAAGTCCTATCTGACACAGATTGCGGTGCTGTATCTGCTTGCGCTCGATCTGGCTGAAAAGCGCGGGCGTATGAGCCATCGGCAGATCGAAAGCAGGATTGGCGAAATGTTTGCACTGCCGGAACGGATGCAGGAGATTCTCGATAACCGCGAGCGGATTCAGTATTTTGCGAGCCGGGCGTTCTCGGTCAAGCATGTGTTCTTCATCGGGCGGGGCATCGACCATGCGTTGGCGATGGAAGCGGCGCTCAAGCTCAAGGAAATCTCCTATATCCATTCGGAAGCATACGCGGCCGGCGAGCTCAAGCACGGCACGATCGCTTTGATTGAGGATGGTTCACTGGTGGTTGCGCTTGCCACGCAGAAGCGGCTGCTCGCCAAAATGGCCAGCAACATGGAGGAGGTTCGCGTGCGCGGCGCGCGCGTGCTCGCGCTGACGAACGGCTCTGCGGAGGCGGTGGCGGGCAATTCACACGAGCAGTGGGAGCTGCCGGCGGTTGACGACACGCTCGCGCCGTTCCTTGCCATCGTGCCCATGCAGCTGCTTGCCTACTACATGGCCGTACAGAAGGGCTGCTCGGTCGACCGGCCGCGCAACCTCGCAAAGAGCGTCACGGTGGAATAAAGCGTCGTCCTGCGGCGTTCAAAGAACTCGGGGCGTCATGCATTCCGCCCACCCCATGCGCGGCGCACAGAGCCGCGGCCATACGGGGAACCAGCGGCTTTTTCATGGAGTGGGGGTTGCTGCCCGCTCCGGATACGCAGCCGCGGCGGAGACGGGGAACGGCTCGGGAAAAGTATGGTCGATTGCATATTCCAAAGAAAGCGGCCCTACCAGCCCTGCCGTGCGGACGAAAGAGTATTCTCATGAAAACGCAAAAAACATCGCAGCCGTTTTTCGGCTGCGATGTTTTGTTTGTACTGTTTTCCAAAGCGCCGAAGCGCCCTTATAACCGCTTAGTAGAGCAGGTTGCTGCCGTCTGCGCCGAACAGATGCATGACGTTGCCGCCGAACGTGAAGTTGACGGGATCGCCATAGCGGAAGCCCATGCGGTGTTCTGCGGGCAGATCGACGGTGGCGAGCACAAGAACGACGTCCTTGCCGCCTGCATTCACATGCAGATGGATCGACGAACCCATCATTTCGGACACGTCCACCGTCGCCTTGATATGGCTCTCGCTGGCAGTCTCCGAGCAGAGCATGATGTGCTCCGGCCGCACGCCCAGCGTAACGTCCTGCGGCTCAACGCCCTTGTCGCGCAAAATCTGCTGCTTCTCCGGGCTGAGACCAAAGTCGATGCCGTCCACGGTGACGTAATAATCGCCGTTTGCGGCCTTTTGCAGCTTGGCGTTGAAGAAGTTCATCTGCGGCGTGCCGATGAAGCCCGCGACGAACAGGTTCGACGGCGTATCGAACACCTGCTGCGGCGTACCGATCTGCTGAATGAAGCCGTCCTTCATGATAACGATGCGGTCGCCGAGCGTCATGGCCTCGGTCTGATCGTGCGTAACATAGACGAACGTGGTATCGATGCGCTGACGGAGCTTGATGATCTCGGCGCGCATCTGGTTTCTCAACTTGGCGTCAAGGTTGGACAGCGGCTCGTCCATCAGGAAGACCTGCGGCTCACGCACGATGGCGCGGCCGATGGCGACGCGCTGGCGCTGACCGCCGGAAAGCGCCTTGGGCTTTCTCTGCAGGTACTCGGTGATGTCGAGGATCTCAGCCGCTTCACGGACCTTCTTGTCGATCTCGGCCTTGGGCAGCTTGCGAAGCTTGAGCGCGAAGGCCATGTTCTCGTACACGGTCATGTGCGGGTAGAGCGCGTAGTTCTGGAAGACCATCGCGATGTCGCGATCCTTCGGGGCCACATCGTTGACCAGGCGGTCGCCGATGTACAGCTCGCCCTCGGTGATCTCCTCGAGACCCGCGATCATGCGCAGCGTCGTGGATTTGCCGCAGCCGGACGGGCCGACGAGAACGATGAACTCCTTGTCCGCGATTTCCAGATTGAAATCCTGTACGGCGACAACGCCCTTGTCCGTCCGGAGCAGATTCGGCTTGTTCTCTTCCGCTGCCGGCTGATCGCCCTTCTTCTTCGACTTCTTTTCATCGTTGCCGGAGAAGGGGTAGATCTTCTTGATGCCTTTGAGTGTCACTTTTGCCATTTGCTTCCGACTCTGATGGGCACGAACTTCATCAACTGCCCACCTCGCATTCGCCCGTGAAAGTGGCGGATGCATTACGACAGGTCTCCACGCTGCCGCACCGCGAGTCATGCGGTTGTTGTCTGTACCTCCTTTATTGAGCGTTGCGGACGCTAGAATAGTGGAGTAGCGCCTGCACGCTTTGATACAGTAGCTTTGCATCTATTATGACAAAAAAATGAACGTTTGGCAAGATGCAGATTCCGATCTTGCGAACTTCGTCCATGTTGCGGTACAATGGCTCTTGGTGAAGAATGCGATGAAACGGATATTGACGATAGTATTGTTGCTTTTGATACTGCCGCTGCCCACGCTGGCTGAGACGCCGGACGCCGTCGGCGGCGATCTGAACGGGGATGGACTCGTCGGCGCTGCGGATGCGGCGTTGGTTTTGCGCGCTGCGGACGGTCTGATGACGCTCGATGGCGCGCGCTCCGTCGCAGCGGATGTGACCGGCAGCATGAGCATAAACGATGCGGATGCTGCGGCGATCCTGCTGTATGCGACCGGCCGGCTCTCTTCGTTTTCCGACCTGGCCGGGAAGCTCAGCGGCGCGCTGCTCGGCGAGCGCTATGCCGACCGCTTTTCCTATCAGGGAACGATCATGACGGGTACCGGCTATCGCAGCGATATGGTGAGCGTGTCGCAGCGCGTTATCCGGCGCGATGAGAGCGTCTGTTATGTGATGGATATCTATGTGCGGGACATCACGAGCTTTCGTACCGCGTTTTCCAGCGGGGAATACCGCGGAAAGCGTGAGAGCGTGCTCGAGATGGCGGAGAGCAACGAGGCAATCATCGCAATCAACGGCGACTTTTACTCCTACCGCGGCGAGGGCCCGGTCGTGCGCAACGGCGTCTGGTACAAGGAGAGCGTCGACGAGCGCATGGACATCTGCGTGCTCTACCGCGACGGACGGCTCGTGACGTTCGAAAAGGGCGCCACACTCGAGCAGATTCAAGCGGAGGGCGAGGCGTACCAGAGCTGGGCGTTCGGCCCGATGCTGCTCGACGCACAGGGCCGCGCAATGACGGAATTCCATTGCAACAAGACGATTCTGACCACGAATCCGCGCGCAGCGATCGGCTACTATGAGCCGGGACACTACTGCTTTGTGCTCGTGGACGGCCGGCAGGGCAAGTATTCCAAGGGTATGACGATGCAGCAGCTCTCGCAGTTGTTCGAGAACCTCGGCTGTACGGCCGCCTATAACCTGGACGGCGGCCAAACGGCGGTGATGGCGTCGAAAAAGGGATTGGTCAACCAGCCGTTCGACGGTGGCCGCACCACGAGCGATATCGTCTATATCGGAGAGCCTGCCGGAAGTGCGGAGGTCGTTTCATGAAAAGAGGATTGCTTCTGCTGTTGATCGGCCTGCTGCTGCTCCCCTTTCCCGCGCTTGGCGCACAGGAGAGCCCGGACGCTGCGCCGAGCCCTTCTGCAGCGGCAACCGCTGCGCCGGCGTTTTCCACGCTGGAACCGGCCGCCGAGACGCCGCAGGCCATGACGGAGGACGAGGAAGAAGCCCGTGCAACCCCGCTCAGCGCAGCCGAGGTGGCGGAGCGCATGCGGCAGGCGGGAGCGGATGCGGACGTGACAGGAAACGGCACGGTGGATGAGGCGGACGCAATCGCAATGCTGCTGCATGTCACGGGGCGGCTGCCGGATCTTGCCGCGCTGCCGGATATGCTGTCGGACAGCCTGCTCGGGGAAAGGTATCTTGAACGGTTTTCCTATACGGGCGTGCAGCAGGGCGAGGGGTTTTATCGCAGCGCGTCGGTCAGCTATGCGCTCACGGCCGTCAAGGAAAAGGAGCTCAACTACTATGTTGCGGATATTTATTTGCGGGATCTGAACCATTTCCGCACCGCATTCGGCCTGGACGCCTACAAGCGGACGGAGCCGGTGGTGGATATGGCGAAGAACAACCAAGCCATCGTTGCGATCAACGGCGATTATTATTCCTGGAAGAATAACAAGGGCCTTGTCATCCGCAACGGCATCGTGTACCGGGAGTCGATCGACCGGCGGCAGGATCTCTGCGTGCTGTACAGCGACGGCGTGATCGAGACCTATGCGCCGGACGAGGCAGATATCGAGCAGATCATTTCCCGGGGCGCCTATCAAAGCTGGTCGTTCGGACCGAGCCTGCTCGATGAAAACGGACAGCCGAAAACGGACAGGAGCCAGTTCAGAAGCTCCATTCAGGGGCCGAATCCGCGCAGCGCGCTCGGCTATATCGAGCCGGGGCATTACTTGTTTGTTACGGTGGATGGCCGCGGCCGGGGCGGCTCCGACGGCGCAACGATGCGGCAGCTTTCCCAGCTGATGTATGACCATGGATGTACCATAGCCTATAATCTCGATGGCGGAGGCACGGCGGTCATGGCAAACGCGGAAGGCGCGATCAGCCGACAGTCCAATCTGTCGCGCCAGTGCAGCGATATTCTGTTCATCGTTGAGGACTATACGGTGTATGACGACGAAGCATCCGGCGCTGCAGAAGACTGAGGAAAGGAATTGTTTAACATATGAAACGGGTATTGGGCAGCATCCGACGCGCGGATGAGCGTTATCGAATGATTGAAAACGGCGACAAGGTCTGCATCGGTGTTTCGGGCGGTAAGGATTCGCTCCTGCTGATGGAGGCCATGAAGCTGTATCAGCGTTTTTCCTATACGAAGTTTGACGTGTGCGCCGTTATGCTCGACCTCGGCTTAAAGAAGCAGAACGTGGCGGCAGTGGAGGCGTATGCCGAAAAGATCGGCATGGACTTCACCTGCGTCTACACGGATATCGGCAAGGTCGTGTTCGAGTATCGGGATGAGCGCAGCCCCTGCGCGCTGTGCGCAAAGCTCAGACGCGGCGCGCTCAACACTGCGGCGGTGGAGCGCGGCTGCAACAAGGTGGCGCTCGGACACAACCGCGAGGACGTGCTGGAAACGCTGTTTATGAGCATGATGTACGAGGGTCGTATCAATACGTTCGCACCGGTCACGCACCTGTCGCGCCGGGATGTGACGATCATCCGGCCGCTCATCTTTTTGCCGGAGAAGTATGCGCTGTCGCTCGCGCGGCAGAAGGAGCTGCCAATCCTGCCGCCGCACTGCGACATCGCGGGAAGCACCAAGCGGGAGGAGGCGCGCCGGCTGCTGCAGCATCTGGCCACGCTGACGCCGGATATCGAGCAGAAGCTGCTGCATGCGCTGATCCATACCGAAACGTATGGCCTTTGGGATCGCATGAAGCTGCCAGACGGGCTCGAAGCGGTGGAAACGGCCGATGGCGGCAAGGTGATCCGCATCGAAGGGGAAGAGGATTCACAGACTGTTTGCACCCGACCCGACGGGAACTGTGCTATACTGTAAAAAGAGAGATGCGGTCGCCTCCGGAGGGAAGCGGCCGATACAAACGGAGAGGACAGGCACATGGCTAACAGGTTGCTCAAATGGATGATCGCCGGGCTGATGGCCGCGTCGGTAATGCTGACGGCGGCCTGTTCCCTGATGCAGACGGACGCATCCGAGGGCGGCGGCGCACGGAGCGGACTGGTCATCAATGAGGTGGTCTCCAGCAACAAGCGCAGCCTCACCGATCAGGCCGTTGGTTCGCCGGACTGGATTGAGCTCTACAATGCTTCCAACAGCGCGATCAATCTCGCGGGCTATGGCTTGACGGACAATGTGCGCAAGCTCTATAAATATACGTTCCCGGATGTGACGATCGAGGCCGGTGAATACCTGATCGTTTACGCCGCGGAGAACAACGGCTTGACCAAGACCGACGTGCCCTGCACCGGCTTCGGCCTGTCCAAGAGCGGTGACTCGCTGTATCTGTGCGACGGCTTCTTTGAGATCGTGCAGGAGATGACCGTGCCTGCGCTGCTGACGGACGCGTCGTACGCCCGCCGCGACAACGGCACCTACGGCTATTGCGCCACGCCGACGCCGGGTGCTGCAAACACCACGGAGATTGTGGACTCGCTGGACTCGATCTTTGCCGAGGCGGATGCGGGCGCGCTGTATATCACGGAGGTGCAGCCGGATGGAAACGGCGAGCCATGGGCGGAGATCTATAACGCCTCCGCGGACGATGTGCGGCTCGACAACTACTATCTGTCCGATGCGGATACCAACCTGCTGCGCAGCCAACTGCCGGAGGCCACGCTCAAAGCGGGCGAATATGCGATGGTTTACCTGACCGGCAAGACCGGCGCCGACCGGATCGAAACGTCGTTCAAGCTTGGCAGCGCGGATACAAATCTGTATCTGTCCAACTGGCAGGGCGTGCTCGTTTCACAGGTTGGGTGGGATTCGGCCGTCCCCGCGGGACTCACGGTCGTTTCCGACGCCGACGGCGCGGTGTGCTATACGGCGTTTCCGACGCCGGGAGAGGCGAATTCCGACCGCGTGTTTGCATCCGTAACGACGAGCGAAATGGGCGCGGAGGATCCGGTGCGCATCAACGAGATCCTCCGGAGGAATAAATACAGCGCCATCGATGAAGACGGCGACCGCACCGAGTGGGTGGAACTGTACAACAGCTCCGATGCAAGCGTGTCCCTGTCGGGGTACTATCTTTCCGACAACGCGGACAAACTGTTCAAATGGGCGTTCCCGGCGATGGAGCTGGAGCCGGGGGCGTACCTCGTGGTGTTTCTGTCCGGCAAGGACCGCACGGACGGAGCGCTGCACGCTTCGTTCGGCCTGTCAAACGAGGAGCCGGGCGTGTATTTGACGCGGCTGGACGGCCTGCGGCTGGATTATCTCGAGGCGCCGCCGGAACTTTCCGATAACATATCGGTGGGACGCGAGCGGGACGGGGCGATTCGCTATTACGCGCAGCCCACGCCGGGTTATAAAAATGCATATGGGTTTGAAACAGCCGAGGACATCGGCTTTTTCAATACGAACGGGGTGTATATCAGCGAGGTCTGCGCGGTCAATGCGGTCAAGAGCGAGAAGAATGACTGGATCGAACTGTACAACGGATCCGACGCACCCGTGGATTTGACCGGTTGGTATCTCTCCGACGATGACGCCGAGCCGCTGAAATACCGCCTCGACGGTGTGACCGTCAAGCCGGGCGAGTATGCGACCATCGAGACGTCGTCGCACCCCACGCGCCAGAAGGCGGGAGTTGCCACCTTCGGCATCTCGCCGGCCGGCGATACGATCGTGCTCAGCGATGAAAACGGCCTGCGCGTGGATACGTTTGAAACCGGCGTGCTGGCAAACGGCATAACGAGCGGGCGCATCGAGGGGAACGGGCAGATCCGGCGCGTGTTCTTTACCGAGCCGACGCGCGGCAAGGCGAACGGCGGCAGCACGCTCGGCGGCTATGCGCCGGAGCCGGTGCTTTCGGAAACCGCGCTGTACCACACCGATTCGTTTGAACTGGAGATGACGGCGGACGGCGCCGAGATCCGCTATACCACGGACGGCTCCAAGCCCACGGCGCGTTCAAAACTGTATACCGGCCCGATCACGATCTCTCAAAACACCGTGATTCGCGCCGCGTCGTTCCGAAAGGACCGGCTGCCGTCCGACATTGCGACCTGTACCTACTTGTTTGAACAGGCGCACACGCTGCCGGTGGTCTGCGTGAACGGCGATCCGGATCTGATCGCGCAGGTGTTTGCCGCTACCGAGCGGACGAATAAGGTCGAGCGCGAGGCGTTCATTCAATGGTATGAGACCGATGGCAGCCTCGGCGCGGAGTTTCCGTGCGGCATCAAGGCAAAGGGCGCGGGTACGCTCCCGTTCAAACAGAAATCGCTCGCCATTCATCTGCGCGCCGGCTACGGGCGTTCGGAGGTCACCTACCCATTCTTCGAGGACAGCGATCTGACAACGTTTGTTTCGCTCGTGCTGCGCAACAGCGGGCAGGATATTGGCGATCACTCGTTCGACGCGCGCGTGCGCGACGCCTTTGCCTCCCGCGCGGTGGCGGGCATGAACATCGATTATGCGCTCACCCGACCGGTCATCATGTATCTGAACGGGCGCTATTACGGCATCTATGATTTCGGAGAGGATCAGAACAAGGATTATCTGGTGAATCACTATGGCGTGGATGGCGATGCGGTGGACATCATTCAGCGGAATACGCGCGTTTTGCAGGGCACAAACGCGGATATCAAGCGCGTGTTCGCCTATGCCATGGACAAGAATCTTGCCGACGACGAACTGTTCGCCAAATTCGCGGAATGGATTGACGTGGACTATTTTACCGACTATTTCATTGCGCAGACGTACTTCTACAACAGCGATATGTTCAATCAGAAATACTGGCGCTCGCAGGATTACACCGTGAAGTGGCGTCCAATCTTCTATGATCTCGATTTCTGCTTCAACGCGTCGAGCAGCCCGAGCCGCAACATCATGTCCGCCTATTTTTCCAAGACCGGCGTGCCGTCCAACGATGGTTCCCTGACGCATATGAACATCTATGTGGGCTTGGAAAAGAATGCAAAATGGCGGCAAATGTGCGCCGAACGGTATGTGCAGCTCATTTGCACGCAGTTCGAGCCGGAGCGGCTGCTCGGCATTTTGAACGATCTGGTGGAGCAGATGCGGCCGGAGATGGCGCGGCATATCGCCCACTGGGGACACCCCAAGAGCATGAGCGCGTGGGAGGATGCGCTCGACACGCTGCGCTCGGCCATCAAAAAGCGCCCGCAGTATGCGCTCGAAGACGTGCAGCAGTATTTCCGAATTTCCGATACGCAGATGAACGAATGGATTCAAAAATACAGCGCATAATGGAACAGAGGAAATGGGAACGATGAAAAGAGCATCTTTGATCATATTGCTGCTGGCGTTCGGCCTGACCGTCCTAGCCTGCGCACCCAAACCGGCCGGACCGGAACCGACGGCAACCCCTGCGGTTACGGCGGAATCCACGCCGACGCCGACGCCGACGCCGACGCCGGAGCCGACTCCGTATGACATGACCGGCAACGGCGTTGTCGATGCGGTGGACGAGACGGCGCTGCAGCTCCATCTGGATGGAAAGCTGCCGGCTCCGGAGGCACTGCCGGAGCTGCTCGCGAACAGTCTGCTCGGCGAGGCCTATTTTGAAAAGTTCTGCTATACCGGTGAGGAGCGCGGCAACGGCTTCTACCGAAATGCACTCGTGTCCATGACGCTTGAAACGGTTGCGGATGAGACGATCCGCTACCATGTGGCGGATATCTATGTGCGCGATCTGTCGTGCTTTCGCACCGCGATTGCAGACGATGCCTTTGGCCGCTGGGCGGAGGAGCCGGTTGTGGACATGGCGGCGCGCACGGAAGCGGTCGTCGCCGTTTCGGGCGATTATTACAGCGCCCGTCCCACGGGACTGATGGCGCGAAACGGCGTGTGGTATCGCGAAACCATCGACCGCGCGCGGGAGGTCTGCGTGCTGTATCTGGATGGAACGATGGAGACCTATTCTCCAAAGCAGATCGATCTGGAGACGATCAAGGCGCGCGGCGTGTGGCAGGTTTGGGGGTTTGGCCCGGGCCTGCTCGACGCGGAGGGACAGCCGAAAACGACGTTTTTGAGCAAGGTGCGGCCCGCCAACCCGCGCAGCGCCATCGGTTACTACGAGCCGGGGCATTACTGTCTCGTGGTCGTGGAGGGTCGCGGTGTAAACGGCTCTCAGGGGATGAGCCTGCAGGATCTCTCCGAGCTGTTCCATTCGCTCGGCTGCCGCGCCGCATATAACCTTGACGGGGGCGCAACCGCGATCATGGCCGATGCGGCGGGGGCGATCAGCGAGCAGAGCAAGAGCCGCGGGTGCAGCGATATCGTCTATCTGGGCGCACTGCCCACCGAGCTTCCACTGCCCGGCCCGGAACCGAAAGCCTCGGCACAGCCGGAGCAAACACAGCCGGAGCAAACCATTGAACCACCTGCCAGAACGGAGCAGCCGGCGGATTCTTCCGGCACGCTGGCGCCCGAGGACTCGCCCGAACCATCGGCCACGCCGGCGAGCTGATATGCAAGCAAAACGCACAAAGGAACGGACATCCGTTCCTTTTTCTTGTTCCGGAACGGCCGCCATGCGGTTCGTCCGGCGCACAGAGCGCCCGCCGGTATGGGGATGACACCGGAGCGGATTGTGTGCGCAAACGGCGGGCCAGGGAAGAAGCGGGCGGGCACGCTGCCGTTTTTGGGAAAAGCGGAAACGGGATTTATCCGTCTGCCGCGGGATGCTTGTGCATATACTTCTCGAGAAGAGGAGGGATGCGCCAGATGCATGCGACGGATCGAAATCATCTGTTGCTCTCGGGTATGGTGGAAGCAGCCCCGCTGTACAGCCATACGCTGCAGGGGGCGGCTTTTTATCGCGTGCCGCTGCGGGTGGAACGGTTGTCCGGCACGTCGGATCACCTGCCGGTCACCATGCCCGAACGGCTGATACAGGGCGAGATCCGCCCCGGCCTGTGGCTCAGCGTGGAGGGACAGCTGCGCAGCTACGACCGGTACGATGAAACCGGAAGGCATCTGCTCATAACGGCGTATGCCCGGCACGCGGAGCCCTGCCTGGCGGCGGCCTCGGAGAACGAGGTGCAGCTCGAGGGTGCGGTGTGCCGGCCGCCGGTCTACCGCTTGACCCCGCTGGGCCGCGAAATCACCGACCTGCTGATCGGCTGCAAGCGGCTCTATGGAAAAACGGACTATCTGCCGGTCATCGCATGGGGCGGCTGCGCGCGCCGCACCGCCGCGCTGCCGCCGGGACAGCGCCTCTCTGTTTTCGGGAGGTTGCAGAGCCGCACCTTTGAAAAGGTGCTCCCGGACGGAACGACAGAGGAGCGCGTCGCCTACGAGGTGTCTGCCTCCCGCATTGCGCTGCCCGGCTGAGCGCACGAAACCGATGCACAGCTTCCGCCGCTGTATGCGGTCCGGTTCATCGGGGTGCAGCGGAAAGGGCTCGCGGAATCCGCCGGAACAAACGGTTTACATAACACACCGATTTTTGGCGCACAATAGCCGCATGATCTATGTGATGCTGTTCGTCATCGGCGGGGCGATCTATGTGATGCTGGAGCTGTTCTGGCGCGGCAGGAGCCATGTCTCCATGGCCATTGCCGGGGGCGTGTCGCTCGTGCTGCTCTACGGCGTGTTCACCTATATGCCTGCCATGCCCCTGCTGCTCAAATGCGTTCTCGGCGCGTGCGTCATCACGGCGGTGGAGTTCATCACCGGCGCAATCGTCAACGTTCGTATGCGCCTTGCGGTGTGGGACTATTCCATGCTGCCGTACAACCTCTACGGCCAGATCTGCCTGCGGTATTCGCTGCTCTGGCTGCTCCTGTGCGTGCCGGCCTCGGTGCTGGTGGATTTCATTCAGGCGGTATACGGCCGGATTTAGGACCGCTTCCGCCTTGTTTTCTTATCGTAAAAACACACAACCGTTTATTTACACACTCGCGCTTCCATGCTATACTATTGTTGAAAAAATATGTAAGGCGGTATTACTGTGCGGATTTTGGGGATCGACCCCGGCTACGCGATTCTCGGCTATGGCGTGATCGACACGGATGGCACAAAAAACACGGTCGTGGATTATGGCGTGATCGAGACGAAGGCGGGCGAACCGTTCCCGGAAAGGCTGGAGAAACTCTATGCGGGCACGCGCCAGCTCATCGGTTTGTACAAACCGGATATGGCGGTGTTCGAGGAGCTGTTCTTCTACCGCAACACCACCACCGCCATTGCCGTGGGCGCGGGGCGCGGCGTCGCGCTTCTGGCGGCCCAGCAGAGCGGCCTGCCGCTGTATGAGTATACGCCCATGCAGATCAAGCTGGCGGTCACCGGAAACGGACACGCGGACAAGCATGCCGTTCAGCAGATGGTGCGCATGCTGCTGTCGCTGCCGAAGATTCCAAAGCCGGACGATGCGGCCGACGCGCTGGCCTGCGCGCTGTGCCGCGCCTGCACGATCGGCCCGGCGGCGGAGGAATACCGCATCCAATAGCGATACAACGAAACGGAGGGAGAGCCTTGTACGCATATATCAGCGGCACCGTGGATCAGGTGCTCAGTGACCGCGCAATCATCGAGGCGGCCGGCGTGGGGTACGAACTGCTGTGCAGCGGCATGACGCTCAAGCAGCTTGCGCCCGGCAAACCCGCGCGGCTGTATGCGCATCTGCATCTGGCTGAAGGCGTGATGGCGCTCTATGGATTTTTTGACACCGCCGAACGGGAGATGTTCCGGCGGCTGATCGGCATCACGCGCGTCGGCCCGAAGGTGGCGCTGTCGGTGCTGTCGGTGCTCACCCCGCCGGATGTTGCGGCGGCGGTTGTCACGCAGAACGCCGCGGCGTTTGAGCGCGTGCCGGGCATGGGCAAAAAGACGGCGCAGCGCGTGCTGCTCGAGCTCAAGGAAAAGGTGGAAACGGCCGAGATGGCGGGAGCGGCCGGCAGCATGGTCGACGAGGCCGGCGTGGATATCCGTGCGGAGGCCGTTGCGGCGCTCGTTTCGCTCGGATATGACGGTCTGTCCGCTTCCCGCGCGGTGACTGCCGCGGGAGCGGCCGACAGCGTGGAACAGCTGATCCGGCTCGCGCTCGGCAAGCTGGCCAAGTAGGGGGGAGGACATGGAAGAAAGGCTCATCAGTTCCTCCATGCGTGAGGAAGAGGCCAAAACGGAATACAGCCTTCGCCCGCATTTTTTGAACGAATACATCGGTCAGGACGCGGTCAAGGAGCATATGCGCATCTACATCGCCGCCGCCAAGAACCGCGGCGAATCGCTCGACCATGCGCTGCTCTACGGCCCGCCCGGCCTCGGAAAAACGACGCTCGCGGGCATTATTGCCAACGAGATGGGCGTGTCGCTGCGCGTGACCAGCGGCCCTGCCATCTCCCATGCGGGTGATCTGGCGGCGCTTTTGACGAACCTGTCCCCGGGCGATGTGCTGTTTATCGACGAGATCCACCGGCTCAACGCCAACGTGGAGGAGGTGCTCTATCCGGCGATGGAGGACTTTGCGCTCGACATCATCATCGGCAAGGGCCCGTCGGCGCGGAGCATCCGGCTCGATCTGCCGCGCTTCACGCTCATCGGTGCGACCACGCGGATGGGCATGCTGACTTCGCCCCTGCGGGATCGCTTCGGCATCAAGGAGCAGCTTGAGATGTATACGCCGGAATCACTCATGCAGATCGTCGTGCGCAGCGCCGAGATTTTACAGATCGAGATCGACGGCGAGGGCGCAATTGAGATCGCGTCGCGCGCACGCGGCACGCCGCGCATCGCCAACCGACTGCTGCGCCGCGTGCGGGACGTGGCCGAGGTGCGCGGCAGCGGCCGCATCGACCTTGCCGCGGCACAGGACGGGCTGGGTATGCTCGCCATCGACGAGCTGGGGCTCGACGCCGTTGACCGGCGGATGCTGGAAACCATGATCGTCAAGTTTCAGGGCCGTCCGGTCGGACTCGACACCATTGCGGCGGCGACCGGCGAGGACGCCACCACCATCGAGGATGTGTACGAACCGTATCTGCTGCAGCTCGGGTTTATCGCGCGCACGCCGCGCGGCCGCATCGTGATGCCGGCCGGCTATCAGCACATGGGCTTTCAGCCCCCTGCCGCAGAGCAGATGAAATTGGAGGTATAACGCATGCGCAAAAAGGAACTGATGCAGCAGCTCGCTGCGCGCGACGAGCGGATCGTTCAGCTCGAACAGCGGATCAGCACGATGGACGGCCTGATCGACGGGTACCATTCCCGCGAACAGGCGATTGTCAGCGCGCTCACCCATGCGCATGAGACGGCGGCAGCCGTGGTGGCCGATGCGGAGAAGCGCGCCGCCGCCATCACGGAAGAAGCGGAGCGCGAGGCGGCAAGGCGGCTTCAGACGGCCGATCGGCAGGCCGAGGCGCAGCTCGAAAAGGCGCGCCGCGAGAGCGCGCAGCTGCTTTCGCAGGCTGAAGCGACGGTGGCGGAGTATGAAACGGTCATTGAAGCCTACAACGCAGAGCTCGACCGCGCGGCCGCAGAGGCGAGCGCCAATGCCGAGCGGTTTGCGGCGTTCAGCCGGAACCGGCGGATTCAGCCGTCCGGTCTTGGCGCCGAAGCGGAGGGACTGCATGAACTGCCGTATGCCGAGCCGGTGGATCTGCCGGATGCGGGCGACAGCCCGGCACAGTTAATGCAGAACATTTACCGCATCCAGAACCGCGTACCGCCGGAGCCGAACGATCTGGAGCCGCTGTTCGGGCCGTCGGCACTTGCACAGGAGCCGGCCGGCCAAAGCGCGGAGCCGGCTGCGGAAGCGGAGGAGGAGCGCGTTCCGACGCTCAACGATCTGCTGCCGCAGGAGAGGACGAATGCGCAGGCGCCGTCGTTGGACGACCTGCTGGAAGAAATTATCAGAGCGGGAGAACAAAAATAATGGCGAAGAACAACAAGAACGAAGGATTTGTCACACAGATTGCATCGCGGCAGGAGAACTTCCCCCAATGGTATACCGACGTGGTGCTCAAGACCGATATGATGGACTATTCCGAGGTGCGCGGCTGCATGGTCATCAAACCGTACGGCTACCGCGTCTGGGAGCTCATCCAGCAGGATCTGGACGGGAAGTTTAAGGCGACCGGCCACCAGAACGCCTATTTCCCGATGTTCATCCCGGAGAGCCTGCTCAAGAAGGAGGCCGAGCATGTGGAGGGCTTTGCGCCCGAGGTGGCTTGGGTTACCCATGGCGGCGACGAGCTGCTCACGGAGCGTCTCTGCGTGCGCCCGACCAGCGAGACGATCATCTGCTCGATGTACAGCAAGTGGATTCAGTCGTATCGCGACCTGCCGCTGCTGCTGAACCAGTGGTGCAACGTTGTTCGCTGGGAGAAGAATACGCGCCCGTTCCTGCGCACGAGCGAATTCCTCTGGCAGGAGGGGCACACCGCGCACGCCACGTTCGAGGAGGCACAGGCGGAGACCATCCAGCAGCTGCACACCTATCGCGATTTCATGGAGAACACGCTCGCCATCCCGGTCATCTGCGGCCGCAAGAGCGAGAACGAGAAGTTTGCCGGCGCGTATGCGACCTATACGCTCGAGGCCATGATGCAGGACGGCAAGGCGCTGCAGATGGGCACCAGCCACAACCTGTCCGATCATTTTGCCAAGGCGTATGAGATCAACTATCTGTCCAAGGACGGCAAGCTCGAACCGTGCTACACGACCTCATGGGGCGTGTCCACCCGCATGATCGGCGGTATGATCATGGTGCACGGCGACGACCGCGGCCTCGTCATGCCGCCGCGCGTGGCCCCCATTCAGGCCGTGATCCTGCCCATCGCCATGCACAAGCCCGGCGTACTGGAAAAGGCGGACGAGCTGTACAAGGCGCTCACCGCTCAGGGCATTCGCGCCAAGGTGGACGACCGCGACCAGAGCGCCGGCTGGAAGTTCAACGAATGGGAGATGAAGGGCGTGCCCGTGCGCATCGAGGTCGGCCCGCGTGACATCGAGAACGGCCAGGTGATGGCGGTGCGCCGCGATTCGCTCGAAAAGCAGGCGCTGCCGATGGAGAACCTTGCCGATTCCATCAAGGCGCTGCTTGACAGCGTACACGAGGGCATGTTCCAAAAGGCGCTTGCGTTCCGCGAAGCCAAGACGGTCGACGCCGATACGTTTGAAGCGCTCAGCGAGGGCGTGCAGACCGGCTTCGTTCGCGCCAATTGGTGCGGCTGCAGCGAGTGTGAGGAGGAGATCAAGGCCAAGACCGGCGCGACGACGCGCTGCATGCCGTTTGACGGCGCGGACGCCCCGGAGGGCGCGGTGTGCGTGCATTGCGGCAAGCCCGCCAAGACGCGCATCTATTTTGCGAAGGCCTATTGATTGCGGCTTCGCCAAGGGGCCTGTTGATTGCGCCCCGCATGCCGCAGCATGCATGGGCTTTGTGAGGGCCTGTTGATTGCAGCGCTCATGCTGCGGGAAAACTCATTATACAGGAACGGAGGCATTCCATGAGAGTGGAAGCAAAGCGGTGGCTCATCCCGACAGCGCTCCTTGCGTTGACCGTTCTGATTACGGCTCTGGTGCGCGTGGCAGTGCCGCTCAGCGTGACCGTCGGCGGGCGCGATGCTGGCGTCTATGTCACACTGGGCGATAGCTGCATCTTTCTTGCCGTGCTGCTGTGCGGCGCGCCTTGGGGCGCGCTGATCGCGGCGCTGGGCATGGCGATTGCCGATCTGATCGTGGGAAGCTACTCGTACATCATCGGCAGCTTTCTCATCAAAGGCGGCATGGCGCTTTTCATCGGCGCAGCGATTCGGCGGCTCGTACCGCAGGACGGTGCCCAGCGCCCCGGCTGGAAAAGCTGTTTCCGGGCGGCGCTGCTGGCCGAGGCCGTGATGGTGGCCGGGTATTTTGTGTATGATCTGACCGTGTTCGGACAGTATCTGGTCGCGGCTTACGAGATCCCGCTCAATCTGCTGCAGGGCCTTGTCTGCGGCGCGGCGGGCGCATGGCTGCTTCGGTATTTCCCGGCGGAACTGCGCGGCCGGTGCGATCCTTCCGCCCGGGCGGCGGCCTTCAGGCAGCAGGGCGCGAAAAGGAGAGTGCGCTAAGATGCGGCTGACGGTACTGGGCTGCTTTGGCCCGTTCCCGGCGGCGGGCGGCGCCTGTTCCGGGTATCTCGTCGAGAGCGGGGACACACGGCTGCTGCTCGACTGCGGCAGCGGCGTGCTGCGCAACCTGTTCAGGGTGTGCCCGCTGTCCGGACTGACCGGCGCGGTGATCAGCCATCTGCACATGGATCATGCATCCGACCTCGGCGTACTGCGCTATGCGCTGGAGCAAAGCGGGCGCCGGCTGCCGATTGTTGCACCGGGAACGCCGGCGGACGCGGCGGCGCTGTTCCTTGACCACGAGGCGTTTTTATGGGAGCCGTCCGAACCGGCGCGCGCCTATGCGTTCGGCTGTCTGACGGTGCGCCTGTTTTCGGTACGGCATCCGGTGGAGACGTACGCCGTTTCGGTGACGGACGGAATCAGGACGCTGTTCTATACCGGCGATACCGGGTATTTTCCCGCGCTTGCGGACGATGCTGCGGGAGCGGACATGATCCTTGCCGACACCTGCTTTTCGGAGGCGGCCGCGGCAAACAAACCGGGGCTGCACATGTCGGCATCCCAAGCGGCAAGGCTTCTGCGGGAGGCGGGCGCGGGGCGATTGCTGTGCACGCACCGCTTCGGCGGAGGCGAACCGGACAAGCAGCCGGACAGCGGGATGGCCTTGACCGAGTTTGTACAAGAGATGACAACCTATGATATCTGAAAAAAGGAGATAGATCACAATGGCAAAAAAGACGATTGAAGACATCAATGTAACCGGTAAAAAGGTTCTCGTGCGCGTGGATTTCAACGTGCCGCTGACCGAGGACGGTCAGGTTTCGGATGATAAGCGCATCGTTGCGGCGCTGCCGACCATCCGCTATCTGCTCGACCACAATGCGAAGGTCATCCTTTGCTCGCATCTCGGCCGCCCGAAGGGAAAGCCGGATCCGAAGTTCTCGCTCGCACCGGTCGGCGCGCGCCTGTCCGAGCTGCTGCCGGATACGAAGATCTGGTTTGCGGAGGATACCATCGGCGAGAGCGCAAAGACCGCGATCGATGACATGAAGGATGGCGAGATCGTTCTACTCGAGAACGTGCGCTTCTATAAGGAGGAGACCGACAACGATCCGGCGTTTGCCAAGGCGCTCGCATCGCTGGCCGATATCTATGTGTCCGACGCGTTCGGCACCGTGCATCGCGCGCATGCATCCACCGCGGGCGTGGCGGCCTATCTGCCGGCCGTCGCAGGCTATCTGATCGGCAAGGAGCTCGGCGTGATGGGTAAGGCGCTCGAAAACCCGGAGCGTCCGTTCGTCGCGATTCTCGGCGGTGCGAAGGTGGCGGATAAGATCGGCGTCATCACCAACCTGTTGAACAAGTGCGACAGCCTCATCATCGGCGGCGGCATGGCCTACACGTTCCTCAAGGCGCAGGGCTACGAGATCGGCGATTCCCTGCTCGACGCGGAGAGCATCGATCTGGCCAAATCGCTCATGCAGCAGGCGAAGGACAAGGGCGTCAATCTGCTCCTCCCGGTTGACAATGTGGTTGCGGATCGCTTTGACGCGGATGCGGATCACAAGGTCGTCAAGTCTACCGATATTCCGGCGGGCTGGCAGGGCATGGACATCGGGCCGGAGACGGTCAAGCTGTTTGCGAAGACCATCGAAGCCGCAAAGACGGTCATCTGGAACGGGCCGATGGGCGTGTTCGAGTTTCCGGCATTCGCCGAGGGTACCAAGCAGGTGGCGGCTGCCTGCGCCGAGTGCAAGGGTACGACGATCATCGGCGGCGGCGATTCGGCATCGGCCGTCAAGAAGCTCGGCTTTGCCAGCAAGATGACGCACATCTCCACCGGCGGCGGCGCATCGCTCGAGTTCCTCGAGGGCAAGGTGCTGCCCGGCGTGGCCGTGCTGAACGACAAATAAGCGATCAATAAACGAAAGATTGAGGATAGGATTATGAGAAAACCGATCATTGCGGGCAACTGGAAGATGAACATGACGCCTGCGGACGCCGAGGCGCTCGTTTCGGCGCTCATTCCGCTGGTGAAGGACGCCAAGTGCGATGTGGTCGTGTGCCCGCCGTATGTGGATCTCTCTGTGGTCAGCAGGCTCGTCAAGGGAACGAACATCCATCTGGGCGCACAGAACATCCACTGGGCGGCCAAGGGCGCTTTTACCGGCGAGGTGAGCGCGGATATGCTCAAGGCCTTCGGCGTCGAGTACGCCATCATCGGCCACAGCGAGCGCCGGCAGTATTTTGGCGAGACCGACGAGGGCGTGAACGCCCGCGCAAAGGCGGCCCTGGCCGCCGGCATCACGCCGATCATCTGCGTGGGTGAGACGCTTGAGCAGCGCGAGAGCGGCGTGACCGCGGCGTTCGTTTCCGGCCAGGCCAAGGCGGCGCTCGCCGGCATGAGCGAGGAGGACGTGAAATCGCTTGTGATCGCATACGAGCCGATCTGGGCCATCGGTACCGGAAAGAGCGCTTCTGTGGAAATCGCAGAAAACTGCTGCCGTATCGTTCGTGACCAGGTACGTGTTATGTATGGTGACGAGGCTGCTGAAAATGTTCGTGTACAGTATGGTGGATCTGTTAAGCCTAACAACATCGTTGAATACATGGCGCAGCCGGATATCGATGGCGGGCTCATTGGCGGCGCTTCGCTGAAGGCGCCGGATTTTGCGGCGATAGTGGAAGCCGCGAGCAAATAAAAAGGGGGGAAGCTGCGATGAAAAAGCCACTGGCACTTATTATCATGGATGGCTTTGGACTGCGGAAAGAAACCGAGGGCAACGCCATTGCCGCCGCAAAGCACCCCAACCTGGATCGCCTGTGGGCCACCTGCCCCCATACCCAAATCGGAGCTTCCGGGCTGGATGTGGGCCTGCCGGACGGCCAGATGGGCAATAGTGAGGTGGGACACACCAACATGGGCGCGGGGCGCATCGTTTACCAGGAGCTGACCCGCATTACCAAGTCCATTGAGGAGGGGGAGTACCTGACCAACCCCGCGCTGGTGCACGCCATGGAAAACGCCAAAAAGCCGGGGGCCGCGCTGCATCTGATGGGGCTTTTATCCGACGGCGGCGTGCATAGCCATATCCGGCACCTCTATGGCCTGATAGAGATGGCCAAAAAGAACGGCGTGGAAAAGGTATATATCCACTGCTTTATGGATGGGCGTGATGTGCCCCCGACCTCCGGGGCGGAGTACATTGATGAGCTGCAGGCGGAGCTGGATAAGATCGGCGTGGGGAAGATAGCGACGGTAAGCGGCCGCTACTATGCCATGGACCGGGACAACCGCTGGGAGCGGGTAGTGAAAGCCTATGACGCCATGGTGAACGGGGAGGGCGTAAAGGCACCCGACCCGGTGGCGATGATGCGGGAAAACTATAAAAACGGTGTGACCGATGAATTTACCGTGCCGGCGGTGGTGACGGAAAACGCGACCATCAACAGCGGGGACAGCGTGATCTTCTTCAACTTCCGCCCCGA
>ERZ857882.984-NODE-984-length-34884-cov-11.655718_pt1 | contig 34884 bp, 35 predicted proteins | sample MGYA00519697_ERZ857882 | MGnify/ENA primary metagenome ERZ857882 (study PRJEB31778, sample SAMEA3449373) | human gut metagenome | biome: human gut; feature: human-associated habitat; material: faeces | place: United Kingdom | collected 2010/2012 ...
TTCAAGTTGATGTTTTTTGTTGAGCCAAAGACTACGCATGAAAAGTGCTTGTCAAAAAACGAAGTTATATAAAAAAGTTTTTATAAACTTATCTATGATAGGTCAATAAAAACTTTTTTATGGTTTTTGACAAGTAAACTTTGAATGTGATAGGCTTGTGCTACAAAAAACAATAATCAAATACTGTAGAATAATAAATTTTATACTAATCAATAAATAAATTAGATTATAATTTATATAAAAAATAAATCTTAAATTAATATAGAGCATTGAATATATAAATAAATTGAAATATATTTTAAATAACAATAGATGGTAATGTTTCACTTTTTCAATCTGGTTGTTTTTATAGTTTCAAATTCCAATAAAAGATACTCATAGAATCATCTAATGAGTATTTTTACTTTTTAGTGTATAAAAATAGTTAAATATGGTTATGATAGTAATGATATAGATTAATTATTAATACCACTAATAATTATTTTGTATGGACATTTAGAGTTTATGGCTAGAAATAAGAGTAACATCTAATAATTTAATTAGATGTTACTTTTGCTATATAAATATAAAAAAGGAAAATATCCTTTTAGGGTTTTCATAATCCCTTAAAAGGATATTTTTCTTTAAAATGGTAAGTCTGGGTCATTTTCTGGTGGGTAATAGTCGTTAAATTTATTATCTTCATTATTTGAATTATTACTTCAATGGCTAATAGGACTCCTTATATTTATTATAGTGTTATAGATAAGAATAATATTGATGAGACAACCGGCGTTAAAATTGTAAAAACTAAAGAAACAAAAAATGATGAATAACTCATTATGAGTATGAAGTATCTTATAAATTAAAATCAGGTGATAGCACAATAGACATGACAGATTATATGGTTTTTAAGATTATGAAAGATAATACTTCTGTTATAACTGATGTGTATGTATCAGATAAAACAAGTAGTATTTTTAGTGAATATAAAACTATAGTACAATAGTGAAAACTATTAAATTAAGTTCATATTAAAATAAAAATTAAACATTAAGGTAGTTCAATTTGAACTACCTTAATGTTTATGGATTATATCAACAAATTAGTTTAACAGAGCCTAATAAAAAAATAGGTATAATATATAAAATAAAGCTTATATATTATACCTATTTTAAATTATATTACTCATTTGTTAATAGTACATTTCTTAAATCAGTTAAATATACTTTTCCATCTTTATCAATAATTTGAATAGTAGTATCATCATAATCTTTCCACTTATAAACATCAATTTCAATAACTTCATTACCTATAAATATTTTAGCTTTATTAAAGGTATATTCAGTATCAAAAACTTGTTTATTACCACAACTTACTAAAAATATAGATAGAAATGAGATAGTTAATAATAATTTCTTTTTCATTTTTGCACTTCCTTATAAGTATTTATTTTGTATTCTGTAGTATCATCATTTGTAATGATAAAATCTTTATTATTATTAGTATATTTAAAGTCTTTGTTGTTAATAGAATTATTATTTATAATCATATATATTTCTACTTTCTATAATAAATTTAAAATGGAATATCTGAATCATCTATTGGAACCATATCTTCCTCAAATTGAGAATTTGAAAATTCACTATTATGTGAAAAATCACCTATATTTCCATTAGGATTACTAGAAGCATTATCATTTTTATTACTAGCATAATCTACAAAATCAAAGGATTGGACAATTACATCAGTAGTATATCTTTTACTACCATCTTTAGCGTTATAGCTTCCAGTTTGAATGTATCCACTAATAGCAATTTTTCTACCTTTAGTAAGATATTGAGCAATATTTTCAGCATTTTTACCAAAAGCAACACAATTAATAAAATCAGTTTCATCTCTTTTAAAGGGTCTAGGAACAGCTAATGTAAATCTACATATAGCAAGTCCACTTCCAGCAGAAAAATGAAGATTAGGATCAGCAGTAAATCTCCCTATTAAAGTTACGTTATTCAATAAGAATCCCTCCTTAATATAAAAAATTTAATTCCAAAAGTTTTCTGTTTTCTTATAGCAAATATTCTCATTATAGTCTAAAAACCAAACTTCAAAATATGAAGGATTATCTTCTTTAGTATAAACTTCTACGCCAAAAATATAATATTTTCCTGTTTCTTCATTAAAACAATCTTCTTTTAATGAATCAAGATATTCTTTTGGTTCATTAAATTTTTCTATAAATTCATCAATAGTCATTTCCATAATTAAATTATAACTCCTTTACTCTTTAAATTCCATAAAGTTAAATAGTTCTTTAAATATACTTTCAAATATTGGAACAGGAATTGAATTACCAGCTTGTTTATATAAAGCTCCATTTAATTTGCCTTCTCTACTAGGATTTGATTTTAAAGCAGCTTCAAAATCTTCATCTTCATAACCTTGTAATCTCCAACATTCTCTTTCAGTTAAATATCTATATCGTCCATCTTTTAAGTCAATAACTCCACTATTAGGACATCTCATTTGTTTTGTTGTTATAGTCATGCAATAATCTTCAATAATGTATATTTTCCCTTTAAATTTAGAATTAGAATTATTTATCTTCTTTAAAATGCTTTGTTGAGTAACTATATATTTATCTTCAGTAGTATCTTCTAAAAATTCACTAATTGGTCTATAAGCTTTTCTTTCCAGTTTATTAAAATTAAATTTAATACCGTTTAACATGGAAATAGTGAATACTCTTTCTCGTCGTTGAGGTAGTCCAAAATCAAGAGCATTTAATACTTCATAGGAGTTGGTATAACCCATACTGTCCATTTCAGATAAATATAAATTAAAGTTATGGATCATATGCTTTGATAAAACATTTTTAACATTTTCCCAAATAACAACTTTAGGTTTCCATTCTCCCATTTGATTAATAATATTAATAGTTTCCCACATTAAACTTGATTTTGTATTACTACCTTTGTCCCCGCCTTCTTGCCTTCCGGCAATACTAAAATTTTGGCAAGGGCTTCCATGAATTAGTATATCTGGATTTAAATTGTAACCAACAACATCTTGTGTTTTATATTCTAAATCCTTTTTAAATATTGAATTATAGCTTTTTACAGCTTTTTCATCTATTTCAACATAGTCAATTGCCTTTACAGGAATTCCTAAGTTAATAAGTGCTTTTCTTGGTGCTCCTATGCCACCAAATAATTCTAGTATCTTAATCATTTTTATCCTCCTAAGTTTATATTTTTATTAAAATAGTTTAACAAGAGTATTAAAATCAGGATAATAGCTTCCTACTCCAGTATTATCTTCATTAAATTTTTTTATTGCTTTTTCTAATTCTTCAAGACTATTTAGATTATCTTCAATATCTCCTTCATGATCATAACAAGCGTCCTTTAATATAGAGTTTAAATTTAATGATACAGCCTCAAAGAAAGTTCCATAAATATATTTTGGCATTTTTAAATATAAATCTTCATAACAAGATTTTATTTCATCTAAATTTTCAAAAAATTTATCAACACTATTGTCATATAAATATTCTCCTTCATAATCTTTTAATTCTATAATTTTTTTGTTTTCTAAATTCATAATTTAAAATCCTCCTAATTTATAAATTTTATTTTTAATATTTTTATATAAAGATGTCCCCAGGGGATACAATTTAAATTAAGTAAATTATTTCTTTTGAAAAACCCATAAATAACTATGTATTTTTCTAGCATGTTTTTGTATATAAAATGTCTTAGGATTTTTTTCATTTACTAATATAAATAAGTCTTTAGGATATAATCCTAGTTTAAGAGCTATATTGAATATCTCAATATGTGTCCATTTTTGAATACAGCCTTCTATTTCATCCTGACATTTACAAAGTATGAATCCATATTTTTTAGTTATTCTTACAAGTTCTTTTAATCCACTCTCATATAATTTTAGGATTTCTTTATGATTAGTATATCTAGTAGTGTTATAACATTTAACGATGTTTTTTAAATTTGATATTCTAGCATATGGTGGATCTATAACACTATGATTAAAGGAATTATTTTTATAAGGAAGTTTTCTAAAATCAATGCCAGTTTTAATATCAGTTCCAACAACATTTAGTTTACTTAAATCAATATCCTTCCAAAATACACCTTTACCATAAGTAACATCAGCTATCTTATCTCCTTCATTAAAATATAATGAAGAAACACTTTTTATTAATTTGGAATTAGTTCCTCTATGAACTGTATAAATTGGGATATTTACTTCTTTCATTAAGATTACCTCCTAATATATTTTTATATAAAGATGTCCCCTGAGGACATCTTTATTATTAATATTAGTATAATTAATTATTTAAATTTACTTTCTAAATTTCTTAAAATAGAAGTACTCATTAGAGCATTGTTAAGAGCTTCTAATATATCACTTGATATAGGGATTTTTTTATCTTCCATTTTCTTATACTGTTTAGATATTGCAACTAAATTACTAGATACATTTCTAAGTTCTGATATTAATTTGACGTTTTCTTTAATTTCATCAGAATTAAAATTAATATTATCTTTAGCTTTAGATTTTATTTCTTCAAGTTCAGCCTTTAGTTTTTCTTTTTCTTCTTTATGAGATTTAGCTTCTTGTTTTACTTCTTCAATTTTAAGAGAAAATTCGTTATTAATATCTTTTACTAGTTCAGCCCTAAGTTGCCCTTCAAGTTGTTTAATTTCTTCTTCAGATTTATTTTCTTTTTTATCTAACTCTTTTCTTAATTTGATAACTTCATCACTTATTGTTTTATTATTTTTAAGAATTTCTAAATTTTCATTTTCTAATTTTTTTAGTTCAGCAGCTTTTTCATCTTCAATATTCTTTAAATCATTTTTTAATTTAATAGCTTCTTCTTTATTGAGTTTTACTTGATTATTAACAATTTCTAAAATAACTTTTTGATTTTCTTCGCTTAAACTAGCAAATTCACTAGCATTGGCAACGGTTAAATTACCTTCTTCTAATAATCTCTTAAGTTCTGGAATAAGATTATTATTTACTCTTTCATATCTACCAACTTGTGTAGGTGATAGGTTAAGGTCTTTAGCAATAATATCTCTTATTCTTCCAGGAACTTTTTCACCATTAGCTTTTTTAGTTTTATATAAAGCAGTAAGTTTATTTATTTGTTCTAGTTTTTCTTTTTCAGTTAATTCTCTAGTTTGAGCATTAGCTTGTATTAGAATTATTTCAGCGTCAATGTCATTAGCTTCAATAACTTTACATGGAACTAAAGCAAAAATCTTATTACCTTCTTTAACTAACTTAGAAAGGGCAGTATATCGTCTTTCACCACTAATAAGTTCATAGTTGTTATCATCAAGTTTTCTAACGACTAAATTATGATTTAAACCATTCATTTTAATATCCTCAGCTAGTTCATCTATATTTACAATATCGTAGAAATTCTTTTCATTTCTTTTAATGTTTTTAATATCTATGTATTCAACTTTGAAATTGTCTTTAGCTTCAAGTTCTTCAATTGTTTTTACGTTTTTAGAAACTTGATTTAGTAATCCTTCACTTATAGAAAATTTCTTAGCCATACTTAAAACCTACTTTCTTTTAAATTATTTTTTCTATTTAATTTATTTGACTTACTTGTTTTATTTTTGAAATTCATATATTATAAGAATATCTATTAATTATTTCTTTTTTCTAGTGTTCCTTAGGAATATTAATTCTTATTGTAATTAATGTCCCCAGGGAACACTTTTAATTTAAAAAATTTCACTAGATAATTCTTTATAATTAAGACTTGCTTTTGATTTTTTATTATTAAAAACTACAGGACATTCATCAAAAGTACTTTCAATAACTTTTACATTTTGACTTATTGTAGTGTGAAATAGTTTATCACCTAATAACCTTCTTAGCTTTTCTTTAATTTCTTTATTTACTCTAGTTGAGCTATCCATTGTAATAAAGCAACCTTTAAGTTTAAGATTAGGGTTAAATTCTTCTTTCATATCGAACATTGTATTTACAAGTTCTTCAAATCCGTCTAAAGCAAATTTATCTATCTTTATAGGTACTAATACATCATCAGTAGCACAAAGAACATTTGTAATAAGTAAATTTAAAGTTGGAGGACAGTCTATTAAGCAGTAATCATATTCATCTTCAATTTTTTTCAATGCTTTTTCTAATCTATTTTCTTGTCTTCTTGTATTATCAATTAATATTTGTTTTTCAGCATAAGTTAATTTTATAGTAGCTGGAATAATATCTATATTTTCAAAATCTGTTTTCTTTATTGATTTATGTATATCAAAATCTTTTTCAATTAGAACATTATAAATAGATGTATCATCAGGATTATATACTTTAAATAACTTTGTAAGATTACTTTGAGGATCAATGTCTATTAGTAGAACTTTTTTATTTTCTTGACTTAAACAAGCAGCAAAGTTTGCTGTTGATGTTGTTTTAGCAACTCCCCCCTTAATATTAAAAATTGCAGTTTTTTCCATAATAAAATCATTCCTTTCAAAATTTAATTTATAAATTTATTTTTATTTAGCTTTATTTAATTTTGTTTCCCCAGGGAACACTTTTTTGTTAATAAGAATATTAGAAAATTTTATCTTATTAATATTCCTTGAAGATTTTCTTCTTCTCCAAGCTTATGATAAGTACAATCTCTTATTATAAATGCAGGTTTATTTTCACCTACTATAAATGGAGTACATATTACAGTATCATCAGAATAACTTGATAAAAAATCTTTAAGGTCTTTTACAGTAAGACCATTGGTATTAGTTTTAATCAATTTAAAATCCTCCTTTTTAAATAAATATATATTTTGTGTTCCCGGGGAACACTTTTTATTAAGTAGCTATATATTTAATTATTAAATATCCATTTTTTAAATCTTTAGTATTTTGTCTTGTATCATAAAAATCACTTAATTTTATTTTTATAACACCAGTTTTTTGAGCTTCTAGTAATGTATTTTCTATATCAATATATCCTTGGGGAATTCCATATAATTTTATAGGTAGTTCTTTATGTCCATATTTTTCATCATATAAGGTAAAGAAGCTATCTTTATTATTGATTATTTCGTTATAGCCATTAATTATGAAATCTAATCTTTCAAGAGCTTTAGAAAAACTTTTATATTCATATGTAATGGAATTAAGCTTACTGTGAAAATCATTAAATAATTTATCCTCCCAGGTTGAAATGTTTTTAGTTATTTTGAATGTGTCAAAAGATATAATGTACATTTAATCAAATCCCTTCATTTTAAATTAACACCCTTCGGTTAATCACCTCAGCAAGTTGTTTTTTGTTGAGCCAAAGACTACGCATGAAAAGTGCTTGTCAAAAAAACGAAGTTAATAAAAAAGTTTTTATAAGCTTATCTATGATAGGCCAATAAAAAGTTTTTTATGGTTTTTGATAAGTAAACTTTGAATGTGATAGGCTTGTGCCACAAAAAAACAAAGTTTTAAATAAAAAGTCCAAAGGACTTTTATCATATTTGGTATTTAAATATAAAGAATTAAATTTGATTTTATATGCTATGTAATTTGAAGTTTAAAAAGAAATTAAAAAGATTATCTATATTTATTAAGAGATTAAAAGATTTTTAGAATTATTAAAAAATTCTAAATAATGAAAATTTTAATAGAGAATTAATAAAAAGATTATGTTAATATCTTATCAAATTTTTTGTTGAAAAAATGTAATTTATATTTAAAGTATTAAAAAAGTATTGAAATTTAAATTGTATTTATTAACCAAAACAGAAAATATGCAAATTAAATATATAAATATAATAATAGGAGGATTAATTTATGGTTAAATTAAAAGAAATTTTCTTAGAGAAAATAAATGAAAATAAAGATCTTAATAAAAGAGAAAAAAAGTTATTTGTAGGAGTTGATATTGGAAGACTTAAAAATCAAGTGGCTTTTTTATCAAAAGATAGGAATGCTGATTTAAGAAAAAGAGAAAAAGTTGAAAATAGTTTCTGGGGATTTATGAAACTATTGGAATACATAGAAGAACTTATAGCTCAAGAAAGTATAACTATGGAAAATGTGATTATAGGAATTGAATCCACAGGTCATTATTGGAAGAATTTATATAACTTTTTTCTTGAAAAAAATATTGAGGTTGTAATGGTAAAAAATAAAACCGTAAAATTAAAAAGGGAAATAAAATATCCATATAAAGGAAAGAATGATTCTTTAGATTCAGTTTGTATTGCTTTATCTTTAAAAGATGATGATTACATAAGAATAAGAAAAAGTAATGAAAATTATGAATCTTTAAGAATTTTATCTAAAATAAAAGATGAAAGAGTAAAAGCAAATACTCAAAATAAAAATAGAATTATAAAATGGTTAGATAAGCATAATCAAACCTATCTAAAGACCTTTGTTGATCCATATTGTAAAACTGGAATAGCATTACTTAAATGTTTTCCAGGAGAAGCTGATATAAAAGAAAAAACTGTAGATGAAATTATAGAAATTCTAAGAAGTAATAATAGTAAAAATAAACTTCAATACAGAAAAATTTCAGAATATTATGAGTTATTAATAGATATTCTAAATAATATAAAAGAGATACCAATTGGAGCAAGAAAAGAAATAGAAAATCTTATAAGATTATTTGAGGATACAGAAAATTATTTAGAAACTCTACAAAAAGATATAGATGAATTATCAAATGAAATGGAGCTGCCTGTAGAAAGATTTTCTCGGCTTAAAGGATTAGGGAAGAATGAAATATTAGATTTAATTTCAGAAATAGGAATGATAGAAAATTATAAAACCTCAAAACACTTACAAGCATATTGTGGATTAAGAGTTATAGCTTATAAATCGGGTGAATATCAAATTAAGAAACCTAAAATAAGTAAAGCAGGGAATAGAAAAGCAAGAAGAATTCTATTTTATATGGCATTAATTTTAATTGCAAGAAATCCTGATTGGAGAAAACTATTTGCATATTATTTATCCTATAATCGAGAAAATCAAAAAAGTAAAAAGGAAATGCTTATAGCTGTAGCTTCAAAATTATGTAGAACAATATTTGGTATGTTAAAAAATGATACAGAATTTGATAGAAAATTATTATTTAGAGGATTAGATTTTAGTAAATGTAATAAAGAAAGATTTATTAATGAGTATGTAGGAGAAAAAAGAAATTGGGTAATAACTGATGAAGAATTAGAAGAATTATTTGGGAAATCAAACACTAAAAAACTCTTTTAAAGAAAAAGTATTTGTCAATAATTTTTAACAAAAGTATTTAAAAATACTAAAAAAGTATTGAAAAAATATTCAAATAAATTTCTAAAATCTAGAGAAAGACATACTTTAAATGGATTTTAAATTAACATAAATATAAATATTAAAATATATATAATACTAATATTTATATAATTATGGAAAAACTATTGATAGATTTAAATTATAATAATACAATAATAATATGATGCAGATTAAAAAATTCACTAAGAATAGAAAATTCGGTATAAGAGAATAGATCGCATCTTCCAAGGGTGTAGTGAGAACTAAAGTGTTAGAGGTATAGAAATATACACTCGGTTAACGAGTATATCACCCCCTAATTGATTAAAGGTGTAAAGCATTGATTATTATTGTGAAATATAAGAATCAATGATCTTTACATCTTTTTATTTTCAAAAAAATTGATTTTGTAAAGGTCTATTTCTCATGTTCTAAATACTGGAATATAGTGATTTAAAGCTGAATTAGTTTTAAATTTTATAGATAAAATAATTAAAAAAACAAACTACTAAGAAAAAAGAAGATATTAAGAGGAAATAAGAGAAAATCTAACGAGTATATTTTTAAATTTTTATAAGAATATAAATATTATATACAGGAGGATAAAATGAAAAAAGTAGTATTAGCAACAATTATAATAAGTGTTAGTATGAGCCTAGCAGGGTGCAAAAATTCAAAAACATTAAATAATGGAAATGAAACTAATAAAAAAGTAACAATTGAGCAAGCAAAAGAAATAGCTTTAAAACATGCAAATTTAACAAGTGATAAAGTCTCATTTATAAGAACGGAAACTGATATTGATAATGGAGTAGAGAAATATGATATAGAATTCTATTATGAAAATAAAGAATATGATTATGAAATAAATGCAGCTAATGGTGAAATAATAGAATATGATTATGATGTAGAAAATTATAATATACCTACTAAAGAAGATTCAAATAATATAGTTAATAACCAACAATCAAATAATATAGATGGAAATCAACAATTAAATCCATATGAAACTTCAATAACAGTTGAAGAAGCAAAAGAAATAGCTTTAAAACATGCAAACTTAACAAGTAGTCAGGTTTCCTTTGTGAAAAGTGAATTTGATTTTGATGATGGAGTAAAAAAATATGATATTGAATTCTATTATAACAATAGGGAATATAATTATGAAATAGATGCAAATACAGGTATAATACTAAGTTATGAACAAGATTAAAAATATATAAGGTTAATTTTCAAATAAAGTTCTAATCTTTAAGGAGTTTAGAACTTTTTTCTTTTATATTAATACTTGGAATAAAAAATATAAAAAACATAAGAAAACAATATAAAATTTATGTATATAATGTTAAAAAATATATATTTTCAAAAAAAAATATGATAGAATGAATATCTATTATTTGCTACAATAAAATATTTACTGATTATTTAAATATATTAGCGAGGAGGTTTATTTTATAATGTTATATAAAGAATAAAAAATCAGTAAATAATTTTTATTAATATAAATAATTAATGCTATTTAGGGGGACATACGGTTGAAGAAACTAATTGCAAGCACATTATTATTTACTATGCTATCAACTAATATAGCAGAGGCTATGCCAAATGATAGTACTTTAACTAATATGGATGTAACACAAAGTATGACTAATAATATAGTTACTACACAAACAGTTACCGTTAATAATTTTAATGATTTAAAGCAATATAAGGATACCTCAGATATAACAATTGACATCAAGGCTGATATTACATTAGATGAAAAAATAGAAATGACTGGTAGCAATGTCGTTATTAATGGTAATGGATTTGAAATAGATATAAACGAAAATAAAGCAAAACTTGAGAATAAGTTTGTTATAAAAAGAGGAAATAATGTATCAATAAATAATATATCTATAAAAAACTATATTACTAGTGGAATTTTGCTTTATGAAGCTAATAATGTTTCTATGTCTGATATTAAACTTATAGGAAATACAACTAGCGTAGCTGATGATAAGAGTAAGGTAGGTATAGACTTACATAAATCAACAGCAACCTTAGAAAAAATTAAAAGTGAAAACCATAGGTATAGTGGTATAAGATTAAGAAATCAATCAGGAATTACACTAAAAGGTGGAAATATTCATATTAATGATGTTTCAGATCTTGAAAGTCAAGTTGTAGATGGTGTAGCTGGTAACGATATTATTGATGATAATAACACATATACTGAATGGAGTAAGAAGGAAAGTACAAATAATAATACAAATGTTACTACTAGAAGTACTATATATAAGGTAAAGACAATTGCAACAGCAAATAATTTAGATGAATTTAAAGCAGCAATAAAAATACCTAATTCTATAATTACCCTTACTAATAATATAACTTTAGATGGAAATATAGAAATAAATCAAAAAAATATTATTATAAAAGGTAATAGTAATGAAATAAGCTTAGGCAATAAATTTAGTTTAACTGTAAAATCAGCAAGTAATGTGAAAATAGATGATGTTACAATAAAGGATTATAAAGGTACAGGCCTTACAATATATTCTTGTGATAATGTAGAGCTAAATAATATCCACCTTATAGGTAAAGATGCATCAGTACCTAAAGAGGAAAGAAGTACAGTTGGATTAGATATATATAATTCTACAGTAAAATTAAGTAATATAGAAACTAAAAATCATTTATACAGAGGAATCCAAGTAAGAAAGGAATCAATTGTAGATATATTAACTGTTAATATTCACAATAACGATTCTGTACATATGCAAAATATAATAGCATCAGGAGAAAACCCAAGTGCTATTAATGACTCTAGTAATGTATATTTACCAGGTAATAAGTATTCAGAAGGTAAGGATGAAAAAATAGATTATTATTCTCAAAAAAATATAACTATAAATTCAGTTACTGACCTAAAGAATAATATAAAAAATAGTGGTAATGTTCTTACTCTTAATAGTGATATTAAGGTTGAAAAAATTGATTTAGAGCAAGGCAAGGATGCTATAGAATTTGAACTGGCTTCAAGTGTTGTAATAAATGGTAATGGAAGAACTATTGATTTAAATAATCTTGGAAGTATTACTTTAAAAGGTAAGGATATTAGATTAATAAATGTTAATGTAAAGAATTCTAAGGGCCATTCAATTAATATATATAATTCTAAGAATGCTTTATTAGATACTGTAAAGGTAGAAAATTCATCTAGAACAGGAATTTTTGTTAATGGTAGTTCTGTAAAATTACAAAATGTTACAACTATGAATAATTCAGAAGGCGGAATTGCTATAACAAGATCTAGAACTCTTTTAGGATCCGGTTATTCAGATTCATATGTTGAAGTTGTTGGTACTATAACACAGAAAGAACCAAATATAAATGTTAATGTAAAGAACTTAGAGATGACAGATGGATATATTCAAAAAAATCAATTTGTTTATCCAAGTAATACTTATGATAAATATGAAAATGATAAAGAATATAAGGTTTTAAGTGAGTATTATTTAAATTACTTTAATATACAAGGTGAAGAAAGAAATAAGAAATACGAAGAACAAGATATTGACTATATGATGATTAAACAAGTCATAGATGTCACAAAAAATACTGAGGTTTTAGATGAGAATGGTAATCACATCCAACTGGTTGGGGATGGAGTTGCTGATGAAACTGAAAAGATAGAAAAGTTAATTAAGTATGCTGCATCAAATGGTAGAGAATTATATTTCCCTCAAGGAACATATAAAATAACAAGGGATATAGATTTATCTAAAATACAATTACCTGCTTTATCTAACTTTAAGATAAGTGGAGATAAAAATGGACTTTCTATTTTTGATGGTACCTCTAATACTGAAAAGATGCTGAAATTAATGTATGCTGAGTATAGTGGTGCAGTGAACTATGTTGAAATAGAAAATATAGTATTTAACAATGTGGGACTTGAAATAAATGGTCCATATAAAAAAGGAATTATTATAAAAAATAATACCTTTATGAATGGTAACTACACTAGAGAAAAGAGAGCAGACGGAAGTATATCAAAAGCTACAATGGAACCATATATTATGGTTAAAAATAATAAGTATACAATAGAAAATAATATTTTCTTAAGAGGAACTAATTACCCAGGTAGAGGTGTAGCAACATATAGAACTAAAAACACTAATATAAATAACAACTTCTTTGGAGATTTAGAGGGTGCTGATGCTGCAGCTAAAATGCTACCACCAGAAGTAATAAGTAGATTAGCAATTATAAAAAGCTCAAATTTAGTTGAAGGACATCAAGGTAATTTCTTTACAGCTATAAATAATGAAAGATATGACACAAATGTTCTTATATATAACAATTATTTTGATATGGTAAAAACAAGAAATATACTTAGTGATTTCCCAACAGATGTATTAGTATCTGGTATAAACGTTCCAAAAGAAGGACAAAGAAGAGACCATATAATTTATTCTAAGAGCTATGATACTTTAAATATAGTTGGAAACTATTTTAAGGGAATGGAAAATGGAGCTGCCGGTGGAGTTAAAATAAGAAACGGAAATAATGCTTACGTAGGTTCTAATTATTTTGACGATGTTCCATTATTAACATATATATATGGTGATTTATCGAGAGATGATACTTTACTTCATAACACAGTAATATATAATAACTTATTCCATGCGAAAACTAATTTTGGGGGAGAAGGAACAGGAATATTATATTATCAAAGCTTTAGAGATGGAGACACTCTTGAGTTTAATGTAAAGAATAGTGACGGAACTGTTACAAAGGACGTATGGAAAGATGCTTATGGTGATGTTCAAAACTTTATAATGTATAATAATTCATTTTTAAGTGATGAGAGAGATCAAATTACTATAAGTGGTAGAGCACAAACAGCATATAAAAACAATGAGTTCTTAGCTTATGGAAATACTTATATGGAAAGTTTTAAACCTGTAAATTATAATACTAAAGGCAACTTAGGAATACCTGAAGTAAGTGAACAGCTTATACTTTCTAAAGTTAATGATGGATTTAACACATACAAAGACAGAATTATCCCATTAACACCACCTGATGTTGATTATACGTATCTTAAAGAGGCTATAGCTGAAGCAGATAGCTTCTATCAAGATATCCTTAACAATAGTTTAATAGGAATTATAGGTGGACAGTATTCTGAAGAGATTGCAAATGAATTAAAAGAGCTTTTAGATAAAACTAATAACTTAATTAGTACAGGTGCTTTAAATCAAAGTGAAACAAATAAAACTCTTACATTAATTAAAGAGACACTTGAAAAATTAAAGAATGCTATCAATCCAAAAGGAGATGCACCAGTTGTTTCAAATGTAACTGATATCCAAATTAACGAAGGTGATATAGTTGACTTTATGCAAGGAATTACTATTACAGATGATAGAGATACTATGGAACAATTAGATATTAAGATTGATTCAGGAGATTTTAACAATTTTGTCCCAGGCACATATGTTATAAAATATACAGTAACAGATAGAGATGGAAATGTTATAACATTTACTCGTAATGTAATAGTACTAAAAGTCGAAGGACCAATAATATCTGAGCCAGATATCGATATTGACAAACCTAATGAGGATAATAATTCAAATGGAGATAACAATCTAGGTGAAGATAACAACCTAGATGGAGATAATAACTCGAATATCGATATATCAAACGGCAATACATCAAATAACAATGGGTCAAATGATAGTATATCAAATGGCAATACATCAAATAATAATATATCAAATGCTATTGTATCAAACGGCAATACATCGAATAATAATGTATCAAATGCTATTGTATCAAACGACAATACATCGAATAATAATATATCAAATGCTATTGTATCAAACAGCAATACATCAAATATAATTGACTCAAATGACAATGCATCAAATAATAATAACATTGTTGAAGAAAATTCAGCTAATTATTCAATGCGTGATACAAGTAAAGGGAATAGATTCTTAGCAATGTCAAAACGTATTGTAAAGAATCCATTTAGTTGGTTATTCTTAATATTATTATTAATATTACTACTTCTTTTATTAAAAAGAAGAAAAGAAGAAGAAAACAATGTAAATAATAAATAAAAATTCTATTATAATAAGATATTTAGAATTTGCCCTATAAGGTAGGAAACAATATAAAGTCCTACATTATAGGGCATTTATTTTAATCTTAAATAAATAATAATTATTATTAGTTGATAAGTAATATTTATTGGGATATTATAAGAGTATATTAAATGAAAAGAATACAGGTATAGGGAGAGTTAATTATGAAAAATTTATTTAGATGTAATATATGTGGATATGTGCACGAAGGTCTTGAAGCACCAGAAGTTTGCCCAAAATGTGGTTTAGGAAAAGAAAAATTTGTTGAACTTAGCAAAGAAGAAGCTGATAAGATTTATGCTTCAGATAGAACTAACAGCATTCATGCTGAATTAATTGTACTAGCAGATAAAATTGCTAAACTTGCACAAGAAGGTATAGAAATAAACCTTGATCCAAAGTGTGTAAATGGATTTGAAAAGGCAAAAAATGAAGCTTGGACAATAAAGCAAAGATGTAAAGCTGAAATTGCAGGACATATAGCTAACGGAAAGTGGTAAGAATTTAAAGAATACTTACACAAATAAATAATAAAACATTGAGAGAGCTGCTTAGGCAGCTTTTTTTATTTCACAAAGTAAAAAAGAAAAAGATAAGTTATAAAGAGTGAATAGACTTAGATATATAGTGCTATAATTAAGATAAATAAATTTCATAGATATTAAGAAGGAGAACATATAATTGATTGATAAATTAGAAGTTTTAGAGAAATACTTTGGATATAAGAGTTTTAGACGAGGGCAAGAAAAAATAATAGATGAAATACTAAGAGGTAAAGATGTTCTTGCAATTATGCCAACTGGAGGGGGTAAGTCTCTTTGCTATCAAATTCCTGCTTTAATATTAGATGGAATAACAATAGTTATTTCACCACTTATATCTCTTATGAAGGATCAAGTAGACACCTTAAACTCTATGGGAATAGATTCTGCATTTTTAAATAGTTCTTTATCTACTTATGAATTTAATGAAGTAATGAATGGAATTGAAAATAAAAAGTATAAGATAATTTATGTTGCACCAGAAAGACTTCATTCAAATGAATTTATTACAGCAATAACACAAGTGAAAATTGCTCAAGTTGCCATAGATGAAGCACACTGTGTATCTCAATGGGGACATGACTTCAGAATAAGTTATAAGGGAATATCAACATTTATTGATAAGCTTATAGAGAGGCCGATTATAACAGCTTTTACAGCAACAGCATCACAAGAAGTTAGAAATGATATTGTAAATTTATTAAGACTTAATAATCCAAAGATATTTGTTACTGGTTTTGATAGAGAAAATTTAAGGATAAATGTTATTAAAGGAATAGAAAAAAAGAAGTTTTTACTTAATTATATAAAAAATAATTCTAAGAATTCGGGAATAATATATGCAGCTACTAGAAGAGAAGTTGATAGCCTTTATGAATTACTAAAGAAAAATAATATTAATGTAGGAAGGTATCATGCAGGTCTTTCAAATGATGAAAGAATTAAGTGCCAAGAAGAATTTATAAATGATGAAACTAATGTAATTGTTGCAACTAATGCATTTGGTATGGGAATTGATAAACCTAATATAAGATATGTTCTTCACTATAATATGCCTAAAAATATTGAAGGCTATTATCAAGAGATAGGAAGAGCAGGAAGAGATGGAGAAGAAAGTGAATGTACAATGCTTTTTTCACCAGCAGATGTTATTACTCAAAAGTACCTAATTGAAGTTAGCACTGAAGATCCACTAAGAAAAAATAATCAATATAAAAAGCTTCAGCAAATGACAAGCTTAGTTTATATAAATAGTTGTTATAGAAAGTATATATTAAATTACTTTGGTGATTCTTATGAAGGAGAATGTGGTAATTGCAGTAATTGCTTAAATAAAGGCGAAGTTAAGGATAGAACTATAGAAGCTCAAAAGGTTATTTCTTGTATTTATAAAATGAAAAGAAGCTTCGGAGTCGGAATGATAGTAGATGTTCTTAGGGGGTCTAAAAATAAGAAGCTTTTAAGTTTAGGCTTTGATGAACTTAGTACCTATGGAATAATGAAGGAATATTCTAGTGATGGCTTAAAGGAATTTATAAATATATTAATTGCCCATGGATATTTAGAAGTTAATGAGGAATATTCAACTGTAGCTTTAAATAATATATCCTTTAAGGTTATAAAAGATGAAGTGAAGGTTTTACTTAAAGAAGTTAATATTGAAAGCAATAGAATTGAAATTAATGATTTATTTGAGAAGTTAAGGTTATTAAGACAAGAGATAGCGCAAGAAGAAAGAAAAGCTCCATATATGATATTTGGTGATGGAACATTAAGAGAAATGAGTATTAAGTATCCTATTACTAAAGAAGAAATTCTTGAAATATCAGGAGTTGGAGAAATAAAATATGAAAGATATGGTGAAAGATTTATAGAAGTTATCAAATTATATGTTATAGAAAATAACATTGAAAAGGAAATGGCAGTAGATAAAAATCAACTTGAAGAAATAGAAGATGATTATTTTGAAGTTAATAGTGATAAAGAACTTTTAGAAAGACTTATTAAGATAAGAAGTGACTTTGCAAAGAAATTAAATATTCCTGTGCAAATGATTTTAAGTAAAAATACCTTAAAAGAAATAAGTGGACGTTATCCTGACACCTTAGAAAATCTTAAAGATATTGGTGGTATTGGACCAAAAAAGATTGAGGCTTATGGCCAGCCAATTGTGGAAGAAGTAAACAGATATATAGTTGAAAAAGGCATTACTTCAATATGGAAAGAAAAGAAGAGGAAAAAACTTATTATAGATGGTGAAACTAGAGGGGCTTCAGAGATAGTTTTAGATAGGCTTAATATGGGAGAAGATATAGAATTTATATCAGAGGATATGGAAATATCAATTTCAACTATTCTTGGATATATAACTGATTATATAAAATCCACTGGAGATTATAGCATAGAGATAGATTATGATAAGTATTATGATAAAAAAGACGAAGATATGATTTTAGAGGCAATTAATAAGAATGGAATAGATAAAATTCAAGTTATTAAAAAGAGCTTACCAGACTACATTAAATATGAAGCTATAAGAGCTGTAATACTTAAAAATATTATTCTTAAAGAGTAAATTTCTACAGGGTAAATTAAATAAAAGGACTATCATTATGAGATTTATAATCCTACAATGATAGTCTTTTAAGTTTGTAAATTCCGACTTACGGAGGAATTTATTCCTTTAGTTTTTATTTAAGCATATCTAATATTTCATTTTCTGGAGTTGAAGAATCACAACGAACTTCAACTTCTCCATTTTTATGAACTATGAAACCTGGCACAGTTACAATATTATATTTTTTTCTAAATGCACTAATACCATCATCTAAGTAATCCTCACTATTAACATAATAAATAGTTGTGTCAACTTTATTTGCTAAGCTACTTAATTTACTTGCAAATTTACGACAAAATGGACAAGTTGCTCTTCCAATATAAACTACAGTTTTATCTTCATTGGTCAATAATTCATCTGCTTGTGTAGAAAGTACTTTTTTAAATGCTTTTATATCTTCTTCATACTTATTTCCTTCAAACATTTTAAACCCTCCTATACTTTTTAGAATATTATACCGAAGTGGAAGTGGTACATCAAATTAAGTCATCTAATCCATTAACAGTAGTTTGCTCATTTTCGTTAATAGGAATAACTATGCACTTTTGTCCATCAATGATTTGTGATTTGATTTGAGGTATTTTTTCGGGCTTTACTTGAAGTATAACATCATAGTTAAGGGTATCAGTATCCTCTTTTATGTTTGTATCATCTAATTCTTCTTTTATATCAACTTCGGAAGAAGTTTCTAAAGTAATAGTATCATTATCATCCTCTAAGTTACTATCATTAGTCATAGAAATTTCATTATCTATAGCAGCTTCTTGCTTTACCTCTTCAAGCCTATTTTGAAGTATTTCCACTTGTTTTTGAAGGTGCTTTTCTCTTTTTATTTGTTCATTTGCCTTAAGAACTTTTGAATCAATTAAATTTTCGGCTAATGGAAGATCATCTCCAAAAACTTCTTCATAGGATTTCTCAATCTGCATAGTAACTTCTTCAGGAATTCCACTTTCTATTAAGATGCTTTGTATATCATCCTTTTTTAAGGTTATAGGTTCAGAATCTACATCATCATAAATAGCCTTGTATTCATCAATCATATTATTTAGATTTTCTTGTACTTCCATAAAGATTTTTTCAGCTTTCTTTTCATCAGCTCCAAAGGAATCTTTAATAATTGATTGGAAGGTTTCCTTTTGTATAGTAGCAGTTTGTTTTGAATAGCAACCTAAGGTGTTTTCCATTAATTCAGGATGGGTGTCTTTTGCATTTTTTGTGTAATACATAATAGAATTAACGTCTGAACTACGATTAATAAAGGCTGGGAATACAAATCCGTTAGTTGGAGCTTCAACTATCCAATCTCTAATACGAGCTTTGATTTTATTTTCTTCTTCAAAATATCTAAGTCCTGGTTCTGAAAGAGAAACAGGGCATATTGCACATAAGACATATTCATATACCTCTTCAGATTCGTCTAGCTTTGCATTATCCTTAGTTTTAGTAATAACATCGTAGGCATCATGAAAGATAAGTATTAAAAGGTTACCAGTGTAATCATAGTTATCTATAATTGAATCATAAAAGTTATCAAGAAGGGTATCATCCTTTAGTTGGCTATTTTTAAGTTGCATAAGAGAAATTTGCTTTTCGTTTATAAGGTCATCATTAATTGGAAAGTTTAATTCTAATAAATTATTTCCGATAGTTCCAGATAGGACTTTTTTAGCTATTTCTAAGTATTTAAAATATTCATCTTCATCTAAGTTTAAAAAAGTTTCTCTAAACTTTAAAATAATATGCTTTTCTCCATTAACATAGCAGCCACACATTTTAGTAAAAGTACAATGATCTTTTTTTAGTCTTTTTTTTAATTCAAGTATATCTTTTTTTCTCATATAAAAAACTGTTACACAAAACTTATAAAAAGTTGTAAATTCAACTTTAATGTTACTTGTTTTGCAATAACATGCTCCTCTCTTATTTATTAGGTATTTTTTGATACCTTACGCTGTAACTTACGTTTCTTCTTTTTTATTCAATTATAAGATAATACTCTATAATTTTATTATCTCTGTAGAATATTTATTTTTATCATAAAAATATTTTACCATAAATCTTAAAACCATAGAGTCTGTGATTTATTTTTTTATAAAAAAGGAGCTGTGCACTAATTTTTAGTGCACAGCCACATTTAAATCATTTTTCTTTTAAAGTATTATTTTATGCCCACATTTTGAATCCAAATAATTGACCAATTAAAGCACCAACTATACCAATTAATAGTAATAAACCTATGCAAGCAACTGGAGACCATTTTTTCTTCTTAATTAAGAAGAATAATCCTAATGTGAATGCTAATGGAAGCATTTGAGGAAGAACTCCATCTAAAATATTTTGTAGAATGATTGGAGATTCTCCATTTGGTATTTCAATAGCTAATTTTGTTGCACCATAGTTAGAAGTAAGAGCACCAACTATGAATACACCTAAAATAGAAGCTGAACGTGTAAATTCTTTAGCATTTTTAGTTAATATATCAATTGCTTTTGAACCTAAGTTATAAGACCAATGCATTAACCAATATCTAATTCCAAATTGAACAAGATTAAATATCAATAAGAACAATATTGGTCCAGCTAAGGATCCACTAATAGCCATATTAGCAGTAATACCAGCAGTAATTGGAACTAGTGTGAACCAGAATATAGCATCTCCGATTCCACCTAAAGGTCCCATTGCAGCAACACGGACAGCTCTAATCATGTTAGTATCAGCCTTTTGTTCTTCTAATGATAATATAATACCCATAACAAAAGTTACTAGGAATGGGTGAGTATTAAAGAACTCTAAGTTGTGTTTCATAGATTTTGAAAGATCCTCTTTATTTGTATGAATCTTTTCAAGACCTGGTAAAATACCATATAGCCATCCAGCAGCTTGCATTCTTTCATAGTTAAATGAAGCTTGTAAGAATAATGAACGCCAAACCATCTTATTTAAGGTTTTCTTATCAAGTTTATTGGCAGGAGTTAAATCATTATATAATGTTGTATTAGATGCCATCTTCATCATCCCCTCCTATTCCTATATTTGCTGTAGCAGATTTCATTTTTACATTAGTTTGGAAGTCGTAAATACATATAGCAATTCCTACGAATGCAACTAGTAATAATGCTGATCCACTTAAGCCTTGAATTTTTCCTATAATAGTTGCAAGTGCAAAACCTGCAAAGTAAATTCCCCATAAGTCGTTTGATAACATAATACGTAATAAGATTGCAAAACCAACATAACGCATCATTCCACCAGCAGCACCAAGTCCGTTCATGAACCAAGCATATTTAGTTGAAACTTCATTTAGCCAAGTACCAGCAGCACTTCCACCTATTAAACCTATAACAACTACGATTGCAAATAATAATCCTAAAGCACCCATTGCTAAATAGTTAAGTTTAACAATTCCACTAGGATTTGCTTCATCAGCATATTTATCAGCTTTAGCCATTAGTGCTGACATTATTGTAAATAAGAATGTAACAAAATATTGTCCTATTAATGCAAATGGAACAGCTAGTCCAACAGCAACTGTTGCATCTAACTTAGAAGAAATGGCAAATACTACTGCCATTATTCCTCCGATAACAGCATTTGGAGGTTGAGCTCCCCCTACAGGCATATTACCTATTGTCATTAATTGATAAGTACCACCTACTATAAGTCCAGTTTGTAAATCTCCAAGAATTGCCCCAACGACAGCTCCGGATACGATTGGTTGATATAATGACTCTAAGAAATTGAATTGGTCAATGGCTGCGATGAATGCAAATACTGCAACCAATAGAACTTGTATAATATTAAAATCCATTGTAAATTCCCCCCTTGCAATATTTTATTATTTAAAAATTTTATCGACATTTTCTGAACCTTCAGTAGGAACTCTTCTTATTTCAAGTTCTACTCCTAGTTCTTTTAATTTTCTGAATGCTTCCACATCTTTATCATCCACTGCAACAGAACCAGCAACTTGTCTCTTTCCTTCAGCCATATGCATATTTCCGATATTTACTTTCTTTATCGGAACTCCACCTTCAACAAGCTTTAATACATCAGAAGGATTTTCACAAACTATAAATATAAGTTGTTTAGCGTTAGCTTTATGAATTGTATTTATAGTTTTTTCTAGTGTCCAATAACGAGTTGAAGCATAAGATGGTGCAGCCATATCCATTAAGCCTTGTCTAAGTTTATCATTAGCGACGGTATCATTTGCAACTAAAATTAAATTGGCACCAATAGAGCCACACCATTGAGTAGCAACTTGTCCATGAATTAATCTATTGTCTATTCTCGTTAATAAAATGTTTGGCATAATATCACCTCCTTTAAATTATTGTAAAAATGTTTTAATTTGTTAATTCCATAATCTATTATATACTTATGACAAATAAGAATCTTTATACTTTTTAGTATTTATTTTATTTTTTTTAGTAACGTTTACAAATGGCTAATTTAAATATGTTTATAAAATAAAAATTATATATGAATAAGTATTATATTATAATAGTATTAATATATAATTTTTAATATTCAAATAATATTTATATAATCTTGTGCTAAGTGAAAAAAAGTAAATTTATAGCGAGGTGATTACTTATGTATGACAAGACAACTAGTGTTAATTTTAAAAGATATGGAACTATTTATGATGAAGCTAAAGATATGAGTAATGGAAAGTTAATAAAAAAGCAAATTGTAACTGGTGACAAGGTTGTATCTAGTTTATATAATTTTTTAGAACCAGCATATATAGAAGTAGTTGATGGAATGGCATCTATACTTATAAGTGATTCAAGCAATGGGGATTTTAAGTTGTTTGCAATTCATAGAAATTTAGAAATTAAGCCTAATATGTACTTTAATATTATTTCAATGACAGATAAAACTACATTCAACCTTATAATACCATCAATATATAATCTTAAACTTGAATTTTTAAATCCACCATATGTTTATAATAGAATATTACCTACAATAAACATTCCTGAAATAATAGCTTATTATTATACAATAAAAAGTCCAGACTATAGATTCAAGGGGGAGAAGCATAATATATATGAGTTAACATTTGTTGATAATGGAACTTTAGAGACAACAATTGATGACCAAAAATATATATTAAATTCATCAGATTTGATTATTTATGGAAAAAATCAATTTCATACACAAGCTGTAAATAATGACTCCTCTTGTTCATATTTAACAATTATGTTTGATATGGAATGTGACGATGATAGTTTAGTATGTAATAAAGTTTTTCACTGTAGAAAAGAATTGTACAAGGCTGTAAGAACATTTGCAAAAAATATATCAAGTACAATACCATATTCTGAAAATATAATTTTATGTAATTTTCATGAAATTATAATTAGATTATTTCAATATGATTATCTAGGAGGAGATGATAGTAAATTACCTACAGAAGTACAACAGCATTTCCAAGATGAAATACTAGAAGGAATTGTTAAATATATTGATGATATGATTTGTTCTCCAATTAGTGTAGAAGAGCTTTGTAATAAATTTTCACTTTCTAGATCCTCTTTGCAAACTTTATTTAAAAATAACTTAAATACTTCACCAAAGAAATATATTAATGATTTAAAGTTAGCTAAAAGTAAGCAATTAATTAAAGAAAATAAATATACAATTAGTGAAATAGCTTTTATGTTGGGATTTAATTCTATACATTATTTTTCTAGAGCTTTCACACAACATTATGAAATAAGACCTAGTGAGTATGCACAAACTGTATTTAAAAAATAATTTGAGCTGTTATAAAACAGCTCAAATTAGAAATTTAAAATATAGAATTATTCATTGTGCGTTACCGCATTACAGAATATTTTGTATTGAATATCTTGAAATAGTTATAACTACATTTTTAGAAACTTCAACTTCAACTGTTTCTTTTCCTACAGAAACTATTTTTCCATAAATTCCACCACAAAACATTATTTTCGCTCCAGGCTTTAAGTCTAAGTGAATATCTTTTAATTCAGAAGTTCTTTTTCTTATATTTCTTGCAGATATAAATATTAGTATTAGAGCAATTATTCCAGCTAAAACTGCAATAGTAATGCATGTCCATACAACTACTTCCCAATTTATCATATTAAATACCATCCTCACATTCAATATCTTCATGAGCTATAAATTCGAATTTTACAACTCCGTTTTTACCTACTTCAATAGATGATTCAGTTAAAGAATATAAGTCTTCTATAAAATCCCTACTCATAGATATTTCTAAGATCATAGGAAGATTTGCACCAGCTACTACTTCCATAGGTTTTTCTATTTCTGTCTTTATTTCAACTAAAGTTTTAAATGGAGAACCTCCAGCTAAGTCACTAAGAGCTAAAATACCTTCACAATGGTTTAAATTTTTTAAAGCAATATAATATTTTTCTTTTAATGTTTCTATTGTATCATTTTCTTCAAAATCAACATATTCTACATTGCTAGGTTCTCCAGCAATTAAATTTAAAGATGTATGCAATCCAGATGCAAAATGTCCATGACCACTAATTATTAATCCAATCATACCAATACTCTCCTATAAAAACATAATTTTTTTAATTATTAAATTTACTTACAAGTGTAAGGATATAGTGTTACACCCTTAACAACACGGTTCACCTCTCCTGATGGACAAGGATTATCAGGTGTTAATCCCATTGATAAAGATTTTAGAACTGATAAAGTTTGAGCAAATGTGATATAAGCTAAACCTAACTCAACATTATTTAAATTATGATTAATATTATAAGCATATATGTAATCACATAAAGATTCTAATTCAGTATTAGGCTTATTAGTAACTACAACTAGTTTATTTCCTTTTCTTTGTGAACTAATTTCTTTTATTAAATCAAGTTCATATTTATAAGTATATTCATCATCACTAACATATACAACTGTTAAAGTTGAATCATTTATTATTGATTTTGGGCCATGTCTAAAGCCTAAAGGAGTGTCAAAGTTTGTAACTGTTTTACCAGCTGTTAATTCTAGCATCTTTAAAGATGACTCTTGAGATATTCCCTTTAAAATATTACTTCCTAAATATACTATTCTTTCAAAATTGTATTCAGTAACTATTTTATTTACAACTTCGAAACCGTTATCTAAGAAGTTTTGAGTTGCAGTAGCAATATCATTAATTAATTCTGATTTTTCTTCTAGTTTATCAAGGTTAAAGCAAAGATATGCAGCTAAATACATATTACTAAAGCTTGAAGTCATAGCAAAAGATTGGTCATGAGTTTCTTCAGTAAGATTTATAGCATAGCAGTTTTTAACTTCCTTTGACATTTTAGAAAGTTGACCGTCTTTATTGCAAGTAATAAATAAGTTGTATAAGTTATTAGATACAACGCTAGCAGCTTCTACAGCTCCTATAGATTCAGGTGAATTACCAGAACGACCAAAACTTATTAATAATGTAGGTTTATTTTTTGATATATACGCTTCAGGAGTAGCAACTATATCAGTTGTTCCATAAGATTTAACCTTATAATTTAATTCTTTGTTTAAGTAAGCATATAAAGCGTTACCGACAAACTCACTAGTACCTGCACCAGTAAATATTACATCATAATCATCACACTTTATAACTTGATTAATAAACTCTTGGATAGAATCTTTATTTTCTATTATTTGAGCTAATGTTTTTAACCATGTTTTAGGTTGTTGATATATTTCTTTTAATGTAAATATGGCTGAATTTTTATTCATTTCATTTTCATCAATGTTAAAAATTTTCATGTGAATATCCCCCATTTTCTTAAGAATTATATAATTTATTGCATATAATTCTAATTATAATAAAGAGTAATTTAAATTCAATGGAAGTGCTAAAAGATATAATATGTATGTTAAAAAGTGCAAATATTAGAGAATTGAACTTATGTATAATTAATTTATGATAAATAAAAAAGTGGACAAGGAGGTATAGCATGTTAATACAAAGTAAAAAAGTTTGGATTGCAGATCAATTTATTCCAGCACAAATAGAAATAGATGATAATAAAATAGTTAATATTTATACCTATAATGAAAAAGAAGTGAATTATGATTACGGAAGTAAAAGAATTGTTCCAGGATTTATTGATATTCATTGCCATGGAGCATATGGATTCGATACTAATGACGCAAATGAAATTGGATTAAGGAATTGGACAAAGAAAATAGTAAATGAAGGAGTAACTTCAATATTAGCAACTACTATAACTCAAAGTAGAGAAGTTCTTACAAATGCTTTAGCTAATGTTGCTAAGGTAGTTGAAGAAGGTTATGAGGGAGCAGAAATTTTAGGAATTCATTTTGAAGGGCCTTATCTAGATATGGAGTATAAGGGGGCTCAACCAAAGGAATATATCGTTAAGCCTACTATTAAAGAGTTTCAACATTATCAAAAAGCAGCAGGAGGATTAATAAAATATGTAACTTTAGCAACTGAGACAGATGAAGACTACTCTCTTACTGAATACTTATTTAATAATGGAATAGTAGTTAGTATAGGTCATTCTGCGGCCACATATGAAGAAGCTATATTTGCTTTTGCTCATGGTGCTAGATCTCAAACTCACGTTTATAATGGAATGACTCCATTTAATCACAGAAAAAATGGACTAGTAGGAGCTGCATTAAGAATTAAGGGAATGTATGGAGAAATAATTTGTGATGGTAATCACTCAACCACTATGGCACTATATAACTTCTTTAATTCTAAAGGACCAGACTATGGAATTATGATTACAGATGCTTTAATGGCTAAGGGATATGAGCCAGGCTCAAGATTCACTTTTGGAGGAAATGAAATAGAAATATATGAAGATGGCAGTGCGCATTTAGTAGAAACGAAAGGATTAGCTGGTTCAACTTTAAGGATGAATGAAGGGCTTAGAATATTAGTAGAAGAAGCTATGGTTCCATTTAACTATGCTATAAATTCTTGTACTATTAATCCTGCTAAATGCTTAGGGCTTGACAAGCGAAAGGGAAGAATAGGAGTAGGCTATGACAGTGATTTAGTAGTTCTTAATGATGATTATTCAGTACATCAAACATATTGTTTAGGAAAGGCGATGTTGTAGTGAAAAAAGATGTTCCAAGTTTATCAGGAAATAACATATATTTAGATATGTATGGCGATACAGTTTATTATAACGTTTTTGATAAAAATGGTTATATTGTATCTAAGCAAATTGAGCAGAAGTTTAGGCTATTTTATTATAGATACTCTATCATATGTATAGTAGTTATATTATTAGCAGATTACTTTCATACATGGCAAAATACATTGCTAGTTGGAATAGGGGCTTTACTTTTAGTAGAGGTATATTTTAGGCTTTTCTTTTTAAAAAAGTTAAAGGTAATTAAGAACTTTAAAAGAGAAAGGAAAACTTCAATATTAGAAAGCACAATTAAAAGTAAAGAAAAAGAAAAAACAATGATGAAGGCATGTGCTTATTCACTTTTAAGTATTCTTATTATTATAAATGCAATACAACAAAACTTAAATTTAATATTTTTAATATTAAGTGCAATTATAGGATTATATAGTTTTTATATTAGTATTATTAATATTATTGCTTTTAGTAAAATGAAAAAACAATAAATTACTATTTAAATAAAGAGAGTTTAGAAGGAGAAGTACTATGGAATTAATGACTACAAAACAAATATTAAAAAAGGCTCAAGAGGAACATTATGCAGTAGGAGCATTTAATGTTGAAAATATGGAGATGGTAATGGCAGTAATCAGTGCAGCAGAGGAAATGAACGCACCTGTAATTATGCAAACTACCCCATCTACAGTTAGCTATGCAGGACTTGATTATTTCTTAGCTAATGTAAAGGTAGCAGCTAGTAGAGCTAATGTACCTGTAGCAATACATTTAGATCATGGGTCAAGCTTTGAATTAGCATCTCAAGCTTTTAGAACAGGATATACTTCAATTATGATTGATGGATCACATGGAGATTTTGAAAGCAATGTAAAATTATCAAAATCAGTTGTAGATATGTGTAAATCTTCAGGTATTGCTGTTGAAGCAGAGCTTGGAAAGGTTGGAGGAAAAGAAGACGATTTAGATGGTGGGGATGGAGATATATATACAGATCCATTAGAAGCTAAGGAGTTTGTTGAAAGAACAGGAGTTGATTCATTAGCAATTGCCATAGGAACAGCTCATGGTATGTATAAAGGAGAACCTAAATTAGATTTAGATAGATTATCAGCAATAAGAGAAGTTGTATCAGTTCCATTAGTATTACATGGTGGTTCAGGAATTCCTGATTCTAAGGTTCAAGAAGCTATTAGAAGAGGTATATGCAAAGTTAATTATGCTACAGAACTAAGAATTGCTTATACAGATGGAATAAAAAAATATCTTTCAGAAAATCCAGATGCAATAGATCCTAAAAAGTATAATAAAGCAGGATTTGACGAAGTTAAGAAGTTTGTAAAGGAAAAAATGAGAGTTTGTGGATGTGAAAACAAAGCTTAAAAATATATAAATAGATAGTTTTTAATTAGTTGCTAAAGGTAGTTAAAATTTAGGTTAAATTTTAACTACCTTTTTAGTTACTTAGAATAGATTTTAATCTAATTTTAATCTTTTTTATATCTTAGATTAATTTTATAAAAGTATTATATAACCATAATAAAGAAAAAATTAATTATGGGGTGAAGTAAAATGGAAAGAAATGAAATGATTGAAATCTTAATGGGAAAAGCAAATATAAGTCGTATAGAAGCAGAAGAAGCACTTGAAAAGTCTGATTGGGATCTTTTAGATGCTATTTTCTACTTAGAGAAAATGGGTAAGTTTGAAGATAGAAATACGACAATTATTGAAGTGAAAGAAAAGGATAATGAAAGAAAAGAGAACCAGAAGAAAGAAGACAAGAGTGGCGGTGTTGGAGAAATTGTTGGAAGAATATTTAAATTTATAGGTAAGATGATTAAAAAGGGAAATGAAAATTACTTTGAAATCAGAAAAGAAAATGAAAAACCTATAAAAGTATCATTAACAATATCAGCACTTTTATTAGTACTATTCTTTTGGGCAGTTGCTATATTATTAGTAGTTGGATTATTCTGTGGATATAGATACTCAATGTCTGGTCCAAATATGAATTGTAACGGAGTAAATGATGTTTTAGAAAAAGTCTCAGAATCAGCAGATAATATTAAAAAAGACTTTAAAGAAGGATATGAAAAGTAATATATAGTGTTAATGAAGAGAGTTTGAATATTTCAAAGTCTCTTCATTTTTTATAATTTTTTCTCTTAAGATTTAAAAGTAACTTATGTAATTTTATTAAGGTATTAGAGATGGGGGTTAGAGTAAGAAAAATCAAATAGGTGAAGCAATATACAAATGATTAAGCTAAATGATATAATTTATATATATTGGAAAAATAAAGAATTTATTTATACCATAGATAAGGAGGATTATTTATGGAGGATATTAAGCTTATAGAAAAATTAAGAGATAAAGCAAATATAAGTTATGAAGAAGCAAAAGAAGTCTTAGAAAAAAATAATTGGGACATTCTAGATGCTATTATATACCTAGAGAAAAAAGGAAAAATAAAAGGACCTTCAGTAGAAACTTTTTATACTAATGAAAGTAAGGATGCTTATATTAATAATCAGAATATAGCTATATATAATAAAGGGGGAGAAAAGAGGAGTTCAAGAAATACTAATGGGTTTGAAGGGATATTCGAAGCTGTATGCAGGGTAATAGATACATGCAACAATATTTTCCTGGAAATAGCTAAAGATGGAAAAATGTTTTTGAAGATTCCTTTTACAGTATTAATATTACTTTTAATGTTTACATTTTGGATAGTAATACCACTAGTTATAGTTGGACTTTTCTTTGATATAGAGTTTTCTGTAGCTTCGAAGAGGGTTAATACTGATAAGGCAAATAAGATATTTAAAGAAATATCATTAGTAGTTAAAAAAATAAAGGAAGAAATTAAGAAGGGGTTTAATCATGGTTAAGATTTTAATAGTTGAGGATGAAGAGAAAATTGCTAGATTTATAGAACTAGAATTAGTTCATGAGGGCTATGAAATAGTAAAAACTAATAATGGTAGAACAGGTCTTGAAATAGCAGAAAAGGGTGAAATAGATTTAGTTATTCTTGATATAATGCTCCCAGAACTTAATGGGTTAGAGGTTTTAAGAAGATTAAGAAGGACTTCTGATATTCCTGTGATTATGCTTACAGCAAGGGATGCAGTTATGGATAAGGTTTCAGGGCTTGATGCAGGGGCTGATGATTATATAACAAAGCCTTTTGCTATAGAGGAACTGCTTGCAAGAATAAGAGTAGCACTAAAAAAGAGAGTAGTAACAGCAAAAAAAGATACGGATATAATTAAATGTGGTCTATTATCCTTAGATAGAATGAGACATAAAGTTAAGTATGGAAATGAAGAAATAGAATTAACTAATAGGGAATTCACCTTGCTTCAAATATTAATGGAAAATAAAAATATAGTATTAAATAGGGATGTTCTTATGGAAAAAGTATGTGGTTATGACTATATGGGAGAAACTAATTTAATAGATGTGTATATAAGATATTTAAGAACAAAAATAGATGATAGATTTAAGGTTAAGATTATATCTACAATTCGTGGAGTAGGATACGTTATAAAAGATGAGTAATAAAAGTAAAGTTAAAAATGTTACATCTATTGCTATAAAGCTTAATTCTATTTCCGTAAGAGAATTATTCTTTAAATTCCTTTTTCTTGATATATGTATAATAGCCATATTAATTGGCTTCTGGTGTATTGAAGGGGAAATACAGTTTTATGGTGAGTTTGTGAAGAGTGCACAAAGAACTATTAACTTTTATCCTATAGAAACTGCAAATTATAAAGTAGCCTGGGATGATGGTAAAACTTTAGTTAAGGAAGCTAGCGAATTTCTTTATAATATTATAAAGTTAATTAAAATTATAGGAATTATTGAAGGAATACTTTTGTTAGAGGAATTAATTTTTGGTACTGCAAGAATTAGAAAAATATTAAAACCTCTTAATGAAATAGCAGAAGCAGCAAATAGACTCAGTGATATGGCTTTTGATGAAGAAAAATTTCATAACCTTGAAGATGCTATATCTAAAATTAGTCCTGTAGCTTCAGATGAAAGATTTCATATTGGAGATAATGAGCTTCAGGGATTAGAAGAAGCTATAAATAATTTGCTAGATAGAATGAGAGACTCCTATAGGCAACAGGCAAGATTTGTTTCAGATGCTTCCCATGAACTTAGAACTCCTATATCTGTAATTCAAGGATATGCTAATATGCTAGATCGTTGGGGAAAAGAAGATGAAAGTGTTCTAGATGAATCTATTAAAGCTATAAAAAGTGAATCAGAAAATATGAAAAACCTGGTAGAACAACTTTTATTTTTAGCTAGAGGAATAAATGGTAAAACCCAGCTTCAAATAACAGAGTTTTCACTTAATGATATGATGACAGAAGTATTTGAAGAATCTAAGATGATAGATAAAAATCACTTATATAAATATATTGAAAAAGAAAAAGCTACAGTTTATGGAGATATAGGCCTACTCAAGCAGACAGCAAGGATATTAATTGATAATGCTGCAAAGTACACTGATGAAGGCGAATGTATAATTCTAAAAACAGGAATAAGTAGTAAAGAGGAACCCTATTTTTCTGTTCAAGATAACGGAATTGGAATGGATGAAGATGATGTTACTCATATTTTTGAACGTTTCTTTAGAGCTGATACAGCAAGAGTTAGAAAAAATGGTGGTACTGGTCTTGGACTATCAATAGCAAAATGGATTATTGACAATCATAAAGGATATTTCTCTGTATTAAGCAGAAAAGATATAGGAACTAGAATAACAGTATTTTTACCTAAGAAATTATAAGAGCCGTAATTGTATTTAAGTGTATTATATGCAAATAAATAAAAATGAGGGAGAGAATCTATGAATGAAGTATTTAAACAAATACCACTATACAGATTTATAATGCATTGTAATGAAACAAAAATGGAAAAAACAATATTAGATTGTGGTGCAGGAGGAGATTGTCCACCATTAAGCTTATTTGTGGAATATGGATATTTAACTTATGGAATTGAATTTAATTCTAAACAATTAGAAGAGGCTAATAAATATGCAAATAGAAAAGGTCAAAACTTAAATATAGAAAAGGGAGATATGAGAAAATTAAGATTTGATGATGAATCATTTAGTTTTGTTTACTCATATAACTCTGTATTTCATATGACAAAGAAAGATGTTTCAAAATCTATTGATGAAATGAAAAGAGTATTAAAGAAAAATGGATTACTATTTGTAAATTTCCTTACTACAAGTGATTTCCGTTGTGGTGAAGGGATAGATATTGGTAATAATCAATATGAGCAAATGGAGGATGATATTCCAGTAATACATTCATATTTTGAAGAATGTGAAGTGGAAAAATATTTTGAGGACATGGGAATATTATATAAGGAAAATAGAGTATTAGAAAGAATCTTTGAAGGGAAAAAAATTAGGCAAGGATTTGTTGATTATATTTTAAAGAAGATATAAAAATAAGCAGTTAATTTTTTGAATAAAATATAAAATACCGAGAAAGTAGTTGATATGAGCTTTCTCGGTAATATTTTTATTTTGGTGATAAGTTTTTATCAATATGTGGTACTGTTTTTGTGTAACGATTAATGAGATATTCCATCAAATTCAAGGAGTTTCCAAAGAAGTAATTTAATTTCTGATTTTCATGATCTCTACCAGAGGATCCACATTATTATATTAATTCTTTGATTCTAATTGTAAATTAACTGTCTTAGTTTCTCCATTTCTAATTATCTCAATACTAACTATATCTCCTTCTTTTTTAGTATCTCTAATCTCTTTAAGCTCATTAAAAGTAGTAATTCTTTGACCATCAAACTTAACTATTAAGTCTCCACTTTGTAATCCTGCTTTTTCTGCTGGAGAAAATTCTGTTACTTGAACTATATATAGACCTTCATCCATATTGTATTGTTTTCCAAGCTCTGAATTAATTTCTCTTACTGATATACCTAAATTTAATATAGGTTTAGATAATGAGTCAATTCTATCTTTAATACTGTTTATTGGAATTGAGAATCCTATTCCTTCTATTGTATCAGAAGCTAGCTTCATATTATTAATTCCAACAACTTCACCTTTTGTATTAACTAAAGGACCTCCACTATTACCTGGATTTATTGCAGTATCTGTTTGGATTAAGTTTAATTCCACTCCAGAGCTTGTTTTAACTGTTCTATTTGTTGCACTTACAATTCCTGCAGTAACGGTTTGACCAAATTCTTTAGATAAAGGGCTACCAATTGCTATAACTTGTTCTCCTGGCTTTAAAGCATCTGAATTTCCTAATTCAACTACTGCTGGAACTTTAATATTATCATCACTTATTTTTAACATAGCCACATCTTGATTTTCATCATAATTAACAACTTTTGCATTAGCATCTGTACCATCAGACAAAGTTACAACTACTTCCTTAGCACCTTTAATTACATGATAATTAGTCAAAATATAACCTTCTTCATTTATTATAAAACCTGATCCAATTCCACTTGTTTCTTTAGGGATAATGCCACTATAATCAATAACACCACTAACTGATACAATAGCTACTGCTGGAGCTACCTTTTCAAAAGCTTCACTAGCTGATAATGCTTCAGAATCCGTGCTAAAGGTTTGAGGATTGGCAATTACAGTTCTATTAGATAATTCATTAAGCTGTTTTTTTATTACATAATAAATACTTCCACCACCTACAGCACCACCTAATAGTCCTATTATAAGTACTATAGCAATAGCTTTAAATAAACCATTTTTTCCTTTAATACTATCATTATTTTCTTTATCTAATGAGTCATTATTATTTGTATCATCAGAAGTAATTGTATCTTCACAAGCAATTGTATTATCAGAAGTAATTGTATCCTCACAACTATCTACATCTTCAACTACTGTATTTTCATTTTCATGAGCATCTAAAATTTCATCATCAGTATTTAAACTTTCATGATTATTTTCTGCTGTACTATTGATATCTACATCTTTATTATTTTTTATATTATTTTCATTATTATTTTCATTATTAATATTGTTTTCCATATTTTAACCTCCCCAAATATAGTGTTAGTGTAAAGTTTTTACACTACTTTTTTTCTATTTTTCTTTATATATCA